>Ga0116106_1000061_pt1 | contig 64485 bp, 59 predicted proteins | sample June2015DPH_6_50_FD_89717 | JGI IMG/M metagenome (GOLD analysis project Ga0116106, IMG submission 89717) | Peatland microbial communities from SPRUCE experiment site at the Marcell Experimental Forest, Minnesota, USA - June2015DPH_6_40 | ecosystem: Environmental > Terrestrial > Soil > Wetlands >...
GCCGCGTGCTCCGCGGCGGGTCGACCGGGTGCTGCGCCGGGTGCCGCCGCAGGGGCGGCTGCCGCTGCTGACCTATGTGGTCTGCCAGCTGATCCTGCTGTTCTGGTGGGCGGCTTTCTACCCGGGCCTGATGAACGCGGACTCGATCAACTTCGTGCTGCACGTCACGACCGGGCCGTGGATCAACAACGCGTCCGTGCTCTACGACGCGCTCATCGGGCTGAGCCTGCACACCACCGGTGACCTGAGCTTGCTGTCGCTGGCGCAGTGCGTGGCGATGGCGGCGGCGCTGGGTTACGCGGTGTATGCGTTCCGGCTGATCGGAGTGCCGGGGCGGTGGACGGCGATCGCGTCGGTGGTGGTGGTGGCGCTGCCGGCTCAGGGCTCGTTCATTACCTTCCTGTGGAAGGACGTGCCGTTCTCGATCTGCGCGTTCCTGGTGGTGCCGACGCTGGCGCACCTGTTCTCGCTGCGGGGCCTGCCGGAGTGGCCGCGGGGCCGGCGGGTGAACCGGCTGCTGGCAGCGCTCTTCCTGGAACTGCTGGGCGTCTGCCTGTTCCGCCAGGACGGGATGGTGATCACGGTCATCACCGCGGTCATCATGGTCATCCTGATCGCCGGGCTGAGGAAGAAGCTGGCCGCCATCGGCGCCGCCACCGTTCTCATCACGCTGGTGCTCGACCTCGCGGTCTTCCCGGCCGTGGGCATTGTCCATCCCAGCAGCTCGCTGCTGTTCGGGCCGTCCGACGCCGACATCGCCGTGGTCTATCACGACTCGCCGGCCAGCTTCAGCAAGGCCGACCTGGCCCTGATGAAGCGGATAGTGCCGCTGCGGGAATGGCGCTACGGCGGCGCCGACTGCTACAGCGCCAACCAGACGACGTTCCTGCACGGTTTCGACGCGCACTCATCGCGGCACGCCATCCAGCTCTTCAGGCTCTGGCTGCAGCTGGTCAAGAGGGTGCCGCAGGACATCATCAGCGCCCGGCTGTGCCGCGGCGCCCTGGCCTGGGTGATTCAGCCGAACTCCCAGGGCAGGACCTTCGATTACGACTCCTTTACCCCGGCCAACCTGTGGGGCTGGGCGAACGTGCCGGCGGTGAAGTACAACCCGTACCGGGCTGACTTCGCCACCCGGCCGCTGACTCACCTCGGTAATGACGCGGCGCAGTGGCTGCGCGACGCGACCGAGGTACCGCAGCTGGACTGGCTGCTGTGGCGCGGCTCGACCTGGACCTGGTTCGGCTACATCGCGATCGGTCTCTTCGCGCTGCGCCGCCGGGACAAGATGATGCTGGCCCTGGCGGCGATCCTGGCCGGCCAGCAGTTCATGGTGCTTGCCGACAACCCGGTCCAGCTGTTCCGCTACATGATGACGCCGCTGCTGATCGGGCCGCTGCTGATCCCGCTGCTCTGCGCCCGTAACCGGCGCCCGCCCGATCTCGCCGCCGTTCCCGGCCAGGTGGCCGGCGCGGGCTGCGGTTCCGTGCCGGCGATGCGCGCCGCGCCGGCTGATGGCACAGCCCCTGGCAGCGAGCCGGCTCAGGGCAGCGAGTCTGTCCCGGCGATGCGGACAGCGCCAGGTGAGCCGGTCCACAGCACCAGCAACGCCAGTGCCGGCAGCGGCAGTGCCGGCAACGCCAGTGCCGGCAGCGCCAGTGCCGGCCACGGCAGTGCCGGCCACGGCAGTGCGGCGCCGTCCGGTGACGAGCCGGTCGCTCCTTAAGGGACTGCCCGGCACTGGCTAGCGGACGCCGCTGCGCCGCCGCCACAGGAGCCAGCCGGCTCCGCCGGCCACGATCAGCGCGGCCGCCGCGATGCCGCCGATCGCGGCCGGGGACGGCCCTCCGCCGCTGGCCGCCGGGGCCTGGCTGGCCGGAGATGTCGGCGGCGCACTCGCGGACCCCGCGGCCGCCGCCGAACCGCTCGCCGTGGTGGTAAAGGCGACCACGTGCCGGGCGGACGGGGCGAGCAGCAGCCCGTCGCCGACGCTGGGCGTCGGGAAGTGGTTGGCCGGCGTGCCCACGGATGCCTGCTGCCGCACCTCGCCGGTGGCGGGATCGAGTCCGTAGAGCACGCCGTTCTGCCCGATGCTCCAGATCAGCCCGGCGGCCACGATGGGCGGCCCTCCGGCCGTTCCGGAATTCCACAGCAGCCGCAGCCCGGCTGGTGAGCCTGAGGCGCGCACGGCCACGATCCCGCTCAGGCACGGGAGATAGACCGTCGTCCCGACGGCGGCAAAGCCGCCGTCGATGTTGCTGACGCACACCGGGCCCAGGGTGGCTTCCTGGCCGCCGATGCCGCCCAGGTGCGCCCCGTCCAGCAGGTAGACGATGTCGGACTTCCCGGCGAGCAGCACCTGGCCGTCTGGCAGCAGGGCCGGCTCGATCGACATGTCGAGGTCACCGGCGTTGTTCGCGGCCCAGCTGCCCGGCGCGAAGTACTGGAGCAGGTGCAGCGATGGCGATAGCTCCAGCACCGAGTCGCTGTCGTCGTAGGCGTGGGAGCCGGAGTGGACCGAGCCGTTGCCGGCACTGACCCAGATGTTGCCGCTGCTGTCGACGGCCGGGGCTGCCCCGCCCATCCAGATCGCGCCCTGCGACTCGCCGGGGGCCGCGTCGACGGTGAAAATCGTCGGAGTCCCGCCGGTCACCCGCGCCGCGATGACCCGGCCCCGGTAGGTCGCGCAGTCGCCGTCATTGCCGCCCATGCCGAGCAGCACGTGGTCCCCGTCCAGGGCGAGCCCGGTGCGCTGCAGCAGCGCCGCGGTGCTCGCGCCAGGCGGATCCACGTCCTGGCTCATCTCCGGTTTCCCCGATGCAGCGGAGAGGCCGACGAGGATGTGCGCCGGCTGGCCGTTCACCAGCTCGTCCGCCACCGCGAAGATCTCGTCCCTGGCCGGGTCGATGACCGGCGTGCCGGTGATCCCCACGACCGGCTGGATGTCACCGCACGGCAGCAGGCCTGACGGCACCGGCGTGCCAACGTGCTCCGACCAGATGACGGCGCCCGATGCGGACGACAGCGCGTACACGGTGTCGCGCTCGGTTGCCACGTAAATCCGTCCCGACCAGGCCAGCGGCTCGCCGTAGATGTCTCCGTCGAGCGCGGGCGACGTCCAGGCCCTGCTCCCGGTGTCCACGGCGCTGACCGAGGCGGCCAGGCCGGTGCCGGCCGGATTGCCGTGGTAGACGGTCCAGGAGCCGTCGTCGGCCGGCGCGGCCGACAGGCGGGAGGCGCTGGCCGTTGCAACCGGGGGAGCGGCGCCGGCCGCCAGCGCCGGGCCGACGCCGATCGCGACGCAGGCAGCGCCGGCCAGCGCGATCAGGCCCGCCCGCGCTGGCCGGCCGGGCGAACGGCCGCTCGTGGCGAGCTGACGGCGCTCAGGGTGTCGCGTTGTCCGCATCGTCCGAGCCTAGTGACGCGGCCGGTCAGCCACCGCCGAGGACGCGATCGCGGTCCGGCAGGCACGGGACCTCCGCACGATGCGAAACGGCCCGCGGAGCCAGGCCCGCCGCGCGGGCTTATCGTGATCGGCAATGAAGGACCGCAGCGGCCGGCCGGCTGATGACCGGCAACTCGGGATCTCCGGGGGTCAGGAAACGGGGATCGTGACGCCATCCGGCACCAGGCTGCCTGCCCGGGTGCGAACACTGCTCATCTTTGCCTGCCTGCTGGTGCTGGTGGACACCGTGTTCTTCACCGCGCTGACACCGCTGCTGCCCTATTACACGCATGCCGCGGGCCTCTCCAAGGCGGGCGCCGGCCTGCTGGTCGCCGCCTATCCGCTCGGCACCCTCATCGGCGCGCTGCCGAGCGGCCTGCTGACGGCCCGCCTGGGCGACCGCACCGTGGTGCTGGCCGGCCTGGCGCTGATGAGCGGCTCGACCCTGGTCTTCGGCTGGGCCTCGGCCCCCGCCGTGCTGGACGTCGCGCGCTTCGTCCAGGGGCTGGGCGGCGCCTGCACCTGGGCGGCCGGCCTGGCCTGGCTGGCCGCGTCGGCTCCGCCGGAGCGGCGCGGCGAGATGATCGGCACGGCACTGGGCGCCGCGGTCGGCGGGGCGCTGCTCGGCCCCGTGGTGGGGGCGGTTGCCGACCAGGTGGGCACCGGGCCTGCCTTCTCGGCGGCGGCTGTCGCCGGGGTGATCCTGATGGTGACAGCGTTCTTCGTGCCCGCTTCGATGGCGGCCGAGCCGCAGGGGCTGCGGGCGGCCTGGCCGGCGCTGGCGGACCGCCAGGTCGCGGCCGGCCTGTGGCTGACGATGCTGGCCGGAATCGCCTTCGGAGTGGTGGACGTGCTGGCTCCGCTGCGCCTCAGCCGCCTCGGCGCCTCGGCGCTGGTGATCGGCGCGACATTCCTCGCGTCGGCGGGAATCGAGGCGACCCTGTCGCCGCTGGCGGGCCGGCTGGCCGACCGGCGCGGCCCGCTGACGCCCGTCCAGCTGTCGCTGGCCGCGGCCGTGGTGGTCAGCATGCTCGCGCCGGTGCTGGCGCCGGCCCTGGTCCTGGTCATCCTGCTGGTCATCGGCATGCCCGCCTATGGCACGCTGTTCGCCCCGGCCATGACGCTGCTGAGCGGCGGGGCGCACCGGCTGGGCCTGAACCAGGGCATCGCGTTCGGGCTGGGCAACCTGGCCTGGGCAGCCGGTCAGGGGGTGGCGGCTGCGGCGGGCGGAGCGATTGCCCAGGCCACTTCGGACCTGGTGCCGTATGCTCTGCTAGCTGGTACCTGCCTGCTGACGCTGGCCGCGGTCCGGCCAGCCGGGCGGCGGGTCGTCCGCAGGGCTCTCGCGGCGCGTGCGCACCGGTCTGGCGGATTGTGATGTCTAGAGTGTTGCGTGGGGTATTGTCGGGCGATGGCGACGGCGCAGAGTCGTCGGCAGCAGGTCCGGTAAAACTGGCCGCCTGCGGGAACGTTAGAGGTGGGCCACCGCCCTTCCCGGCGGGCCCGGCTCGCATGGCAGCCGCCGCGGGCCTTCCTGCGTTTGCTGACACGGCATGGGAGTCTGTATGCGCGTCCTGGTTCTTGGTGGCGACGGGTTCTGCGGCTGGCCGACGGCCTTGTACCTGTCGGACCGGGGTCATGACATCACGATCGTCGACAACCTGAGCCGGCGGAAAATCGACATCGAGCTCGAGGTGGAGTCGCTGACGCCCATCCGGCCGATCGGCGAGCGGCGCCGCGCCTGGCGCGAGGTGTCCGGACGCGACATCGACTTCGTGAACCTCGATCTCGCGACCGATTACGACCGGCTGGCCGCGCTACTCACCGAGCGGCGGCCGGACGCGATCGTGCACTTCGCCGAGCAGCGCGCCGCGCCGTACTCCATGCGGTCCACCCCGGCCAAGCGCTACACGGTCGACAACAACGTCCGGGCCACGCACAACGTGCTCACGGCGCTGGTGGCCACTGGTGTCGACGCGGCGCTGGTGCACCTGGGCACGATGGGCGTCTACGGCTACGGCTGGTCCGGCACGGCCCCGATTCCCGAGGGCTACCTGACCGTCAAGGTGCCGACGCCCGACGGCGAGCTGGAGCGGGAGATCCTGCATCCGGCCAATCCCGGCTCGGTCTATCACCTGACCAAGACGCTCGACCAGCTCATGTTCGCGTTCTACGCATCCAACGACCAGCTGCGGATCACTGACTTGCACCAGGGGATCGTCTGGGGCACGCAGACCGACCAGACGTCACGGGACGAGCGGCTGATCAATCGTTTCGATTATGACGGCGATTACGGCACGGTGCTGAACCGCTTCCTCATGCAGGCGGCGATCGGGCACCCGCTCACCGTGCACGGTACCGGCGGGCAGACGCGGGCCTTCATCAACATCAGGGACACGGTGCGGTGCATCGAGATCGCGCTGGCCAACCCCCCGGAGGCCGGCACGCGGGTGCGCGTGCTCAACCAGATCACCGAGACGCACCGGGTGCTGGACCTGGCCAAGATGGTCGGCGACGCCATGGGCGCGGACATCGCCTACCTGCCGAACCCGCGGCGCGAGGCCGACCAGAACGAGCTGAGCGCGCGGAACGACCAGTTCCTGGCCCTGGGCCTGCAGCCGACCACCCTGTCGGAGGGCCTGCTCGCCGAGTGCCGTGACGTCGCCGCCCGCTACCGGTACCGGGTCGACCCGACCAAGATCGTTTCCCGGTCGGTCTGGCGGGCCGGCATGGAGACCGCCGAGGACCTGGTGACCGAGCTGCCGGGCGACCCGCTGGCTGAGCTTTCCGGCCAGCCTGCCGACGACCTGGACACAGCGCCGTCCTCATGATCACGGGTAGTTCTCCGCTGGATTCGGCGCAGAGCTACCCGCGATCGCCGGGCACGCCATCCGCGGCGGCAGGGGACTTCGATTACGAGCGGCACGGCCACGGCTACGCCGCCAGGCGGAGAGCCGATCCGCGTATCGAGTCGCAGGTGCATGCGGCGCTGGGCAGCGCCGCCGCGGTGCTGAACGTCGGCGCTGGCGCCGGTTCTTATGAGCCGCGCGACCGCCGGGTCGCCGCCGTCGAGCCTTCCGCGATGATGCGCGCCCAGCGGGCCGCGGACATGGCGCCCGTGCTGTGCGCGGTCGCCGAGCGGCTGCCGTTCGGCGACGGCTCCTTCGATGCGGCGATGGCGATGGTGACCGTTCACCAGTGGCCGGACGCGAGGGCCGGGCTGGCCGAGATGCGCCGGGTCAGCCGCGGGCCGGTGGTGATCCTGACCTTTGACGGCGACGAGCTTGACCGGCTCTGGCTCGCCGATTATGTGCCGGAACTCGTCACCGCCGAGCGGCAGCGCTTTCCCGCCATCGCCGCCATCCGGGCCGCCCTGGCCGGCCGCTCGATGGTCCAGCACGTCCGAATCCCGATCGACTGCGCCGACGGCTTCGCCGAGGCCTATTACGCCCGGCCCGAGCAATTCCTGGACGCCGGTATCCGGCGCGCTCAGTCCGCGTGGGGCTTCGTCGATCCGGCGGATGCCAGCCGCGGCATCGAGCGGCTGCGCGGTGACCTGGAGTCCGGCCGGTGGGACGAGCGCTACGGCTTCCTGCGCACCCAGCCGGAATTCGACGGCGCGCTGCGCCTGATCGCCGCCTGGCCCTGAGCCCGAGCGCACTGAGCTGCGCCGCTGACGCGGATGCGTGCAGCCCGTGGGCCAGGGCAGGCAGCCCGGGCAGGTACATGTCAATCGACAGCGGCCCGAACGAGGCCAGCGCGCCGAGGATGAGGGCCAGCCGGAGCTGGCCGGGTCGCTCCGGTGCCGCGGGATGCTGCGGCGTGGCCGCCGCCAGAGGATCAGGCGCACCGGGACCGGGCCCCGTCACGGCCGGCCCGATCAGGCTGCGAGGTGCCTGGCCAGGAACGCGACCGCCTTGGGCACGGCGTCCGCCCGGTTAGCCCGCTTAGCCAGCCCGTGACCCTCGTCGCCGTAGACCAGCAGCTCGCACTCCTGCGCGCGGCTGGCCAGGGCCGCGTGGATCTGCTCGGCCTCGCTCAGCGGCACCCGCGGGTCGTTCGCGCCGTGAATGATGAACAACGGCGCCCGCACCTGGTCGATCCGGGTCAGCGGCGACGCGGCGTGCAGGAACTCGCGATCTGCGGCGAGCGTCCCGTACTCCCGCTCGCGGTACGCGCGCCGGTAGGCGGAGGTGTTCTCCAGGAACGTCACGAGCGAGGAGATGCCGACGATATCGACTCCGGCCGCCCACAGGTCCGGCTGGAAGGCCAGGCCGGCCAGCACCATGTAGCCGCCGTAGGACCCGCCCCACAGCGCTGCCCTGGCCGGGTCCACGCCCAGCTTCGGCAGGTACCGGTGGATGGCGGCCAGGTCAGCCACCGAGTCCATCCGCCGGGGGCCGTCATCCGCGCAGTACCAGCGCTTGCCGTACCCGGTCGATCCGCGGACGTTCGGCACGAGGACGGTATGACCCGCGGCCGCCAGCGCTTGCACATACGGGTCAAAGCCCCGCTTCGCCTGTGCCTCCGGGCCGCCGTGCACGACCAGGACAGCTGAGCCCGATAGCGCGGGGTCGGCCGGCTCGGCGCTCCGGTACACCAGGCAGGGCACCAGCTCGCCGCCCGCGGCCGGGATCTGGTGCGGCTCCGGCCGGGCCGCTGGTGCCCCGCCGAGCGCGCGGGCGGAGCTGGTGAGCTGGCGCGGCGTTCCCGGCCCGGCGGGCACCACGATCACATCGCCGGGCAGTTCCGCCGCGCTGACGGACAGGGCGACGGCGCGGGAGTCGGGCGACCAGCATGGCTCGGGCAGCGGGCCGCCCGTGACGCATCCGGCGGCGGGCAGCGGCACGTCCCGCAGCCGCTGCCCGGTGGCCGCTTCATGCAGGGACAGCACGGAGGCGCCGTCGTCGTTGCGCTCCACCAGCAGGTGCCGGCCGTCCGGGGACAGCCAGCCGGCCAGGTCATGGGCCTCGTCGGTGACCAGCCAGGTCCAGCTGCCGGCGGCCAGCTCGTAGCGGGCGACGCCGGTGAATTCGCGCTCATGGCCGGAGGTGATGACCAGCCCGTCGCTGCCGGGCAGCCAGTGCAGCCGCCCGTTCATGGCCAGCTCGTCGGCCGGGGTGACCGCGGTCACCGTGCCGCCGTCCCCGGCCAGGTCCAGCAGCAGGATCTGCCCGGAGTTGGCCAGGGCCGCCGATGGCACGCTCAGGGCGAGCCACCGGCCGTCCGGCGACACCTGCGCCTCGTCGATCGCCCGGTCACCGATGGTGATCGTCCGCTCGCTGCCGTCGGCCAGGCTGCGGATGACCGCGTCGAAGGCGACGCCGTCGCGCCGGTTGGTCAGGTAGCAGATGCGGCCTGGCTGCACGTCGGCGAGCGTGTGGATGAACCGCGGATCGGCGACCAGCGGAACCAGGTCGGCCAGCTCGGCGGGCCGTCCGTCCGGCAGCGGCAGCCGGAGCAGGGACAGCTGCCGGCGCTCATTCCCGCCGTCGTCGTGCGAGACGATGACGGCGCGCTGGCCGGCCAGGTACCGCCCGGTGCAGGCCCCGGCCAGGCGGGTCAGCGGGATCTGGCGGCCGTCCGGGGTGATCTCGGCGAGCTGCACCGAGCCGCTCTCGTCGGTCCCGGCCAGGATCCGGCCGTCAGCGTCGATGTCAAAGGCCCGGTAGACCGAGACGGCCAGGAGCTGCGCGAGGTCGAGTGCCATACCGGCACTGTGCCAGACCTGATCAGCATGTGCCCGGTTTGGGGGCCGGTGAGCCGCCGGCCTGATCGCGGGCCGCGGCCAGCAGGCTGCGGGCGCTACGGCTGGCCGCGGTCGCGCCTGCGCAGCTGCAGGCCGGTCCAGCGGACTGAGCCGGGGATGAAGGAGCCCAGCACGCCGCAGACCGCGGCGCCGAGCACGACCATCCCGGCATTGCCGCCGATCCGCTGGCCGAGCCAGCCGCCCGCCGCGGCGCAGGCCACCAGGGCAATGGCGATCCAGATCGTGTTGCTCCGCACGTCCCTATCCTGGCATCCCGCCACCCGGCCGCATGACTCCGGATGGCCAGATGGCCGGCTGGCCGCCCCTGGGGCCGCCCCGGGCCGCCGCGGGTAGGCTGGCCCGTGCGATACCTGACGCTGACGCACAACCTGAACGTGCCGTGGGCGGACTCGGCGACGGATCAGCCGGCGTTTAGCTGAAATGCGTGTCCGGGCGGCGCTGCCGCTCGCCGTCCAGGAACACGTCGACCCTCTCGTCGTAGAAGCACGCCAGCCCGGCAATCTTCTGGCTCTCTGGCAGCGGCGTGCGGTAGATCCAGACGATGTCAGCGTGCACGCCGTGACCGGCATCCACCGACCAGTAGCTGGCCGTGCCCTTGTACGGGCAGTGCGACTGGGTGGCGGAAGGCCGCAGCAGGTCCATCCGGACGTCGGTCAGCGGCAGGTAGTAGCGCGGCGGCAGCCCGGTCTCGAACAGGATGCGCGGCTGGCTGGACTCGGCCACGGTGACGCCGTCGACCTCGATCCGCACGTGCCGCGAGCTGGCCAGGATGTCGACCCGGCTGTAGGGATCCCGCGGGTGGGTGTAGACGGGCTCGTCTTCCTCGAACCACTCGCTCATCGCGTCCCAGTCGATCCGCACCAGGTCTCGCAGCTCGGCGAGCGGCGACTGCGGGTACCGGATCGCTGCCCGGTCGGCGCTGGCCGTGGCGACCTTGACGGTCAGTACCTCTCCGTCGCCCCGGCTGGGTGAGTGGTCGGTCTGGCCGGCCGGGATCAGCTCGGCCCGCACATCAGCGGCCGGAACGTAATAGCTGGGGTAGTACGGGACCTCCCACACCAGGTACGGAGTCCTGGTGTCGGCGACCAGCTCGCCGTTGAGGTAGCTGCGAACGCGCTTGCGGCCCGGCTCGATCCGTACGGCGCCGCGGTGCGACTTCTCGGACATGAGGCCTCCCGGCAGGAGCGGTCTGGACGCAGGGTCAACTGCTCTGGCAAGCCGGGTGTTCCCGGGACCTGCGCTGGGCGCGGCGGTCCGGGTAGCGTCGGGGTATGCGACTGGGCGTCCTTGATGTGGGCTCGAACACCATCCACCTGCTGATCGTGGACGCCCATCAGGGCGCGCGGCCGATGCCTGCCTTCTCGCACAAGACCGAGCTACGGCTCACTGGCCATCTGGACAATCAGAACCGGCTGACCGACCAGGTCGCGCAGGAGCTGCGCGAATGCGTCGATGAGGCACTGCGGATCGCCGAGGACAAGGGCGCCCAGGAGATCATCGCGTTCGCGACATCCGCCGTCAGGGACGCGGCCAACGGCGATGCGATGCTGGCCTGGATCCAGGCGGAGACCCAGGTGAACATCCGGGTGCTGCCGGGACCCGACGAGGCGCGCCTGACCTTCCTGGCGGCCCGGCGCTGGTATGGGTGGTCGTCCGGGCGCCTGCTCATGTTCGACATCGGCGGCGGCTCGCTGGAGATTGCCGCCGGGCTGGACGAGGATCCGGCGGTTGCCATCTCGCTCCCGCTGGGCGCTGGCCGCCTGACCCGTGACTGGCTGCCGGATGATCCTCCGGCGCCGGAGGAGGTGCGCCGGCTCCGCAAGCACGTGCGGGCGGAGATCGCCGGGACGGCCGGAACCGTGCTGCGAGACGGCCGGCCGAACCACGCGGTGGCCACGTCGAAGACATTCCGCCAGCTGGCCAGGATCGCCGGTGCGGCGCCATCCAGCGACGGGCCGTACGTGCGGCGGATCCTGAAGCACCGTGATGTGACCGACCTTGCCGAGCGGCTCTCCCAGATGTCCGTCGCCGACAGGGTCATGCTGCCCGGAGTGTCGGGCGGGCGCGCGGGTCAGCTCGCGGCCGGCGCGATCGTGGCCGACGCCGCGATGGACATCCTCGACCTGACCGAGCTGGAGATCTGCCCGTGGGCGCTGCGCGAGGGCGTCATCCTGCGCCGCCTGGACACGCTGCCTGACTAGGCCACCGGGTCTCAGTCCGGCCTGACGCGCACGTTCTCGCCGGTGTCGCCGTCACTGACACCGCGGCGGACCGCGCTCTCCCGGCCGGCCTGGTTCTCCCTGCCCGACTGCTGGCCGCTCCCCGTCCTCGCGGCAGGCGGCGCCGCAGCGTGCCGGGCGCCGTTGTGGCCGCCCGCGCTCGCCTCGCGCGCCGCCTGACCAGGCTCGGCCCGCCTGGCAGCAGCGCCCGGCCCGGCGGGCCCGGCCGCCTCGGCAGGCGTGCTCGCGCCCCCGGCCGCTGGGCTGGCTGGTGCGGCTGGCGTGGTTTCCGGCTTCGGCGCGGCACCGGCGGGAGAATGCGGCCCGGCCGCGGCCTGCTGGTCCGCGACGGCGGGCTGAGTGCCGGCGGGCTGAGTGCCGGCGGGCTGAGTGCCGGCGCCCGATCCGTGCCGGGCATCCGCCGCGCTGCCGGGACGGCTGGCCGCTGGCTGCGCTGCCCGGCCCTCGCCTACCACGCCGGCCACAGCCCTGGCCACCTCTTCCTCCAGCGAGCCGCGCGCGGCCTCACCGGCCACCAGCGTGGTCACGACATCGCGGATCTCGGTCAGCCGCCGGATCGCCTCGGTGTGCCGGGACATGAGCAGGTTGAGCCGCCGCTCGGCACCGTCGTGGATAGCGGTAGCCCGTGCCGTCGCCTCATCAAGCTGCTGCTTAGCCTGCGCCTGCGCGGCGGCAATGGCGCTTTCCGACTGCCGCGTGGCCGCGGTGACGGTGCGCTGCGCCTCAGCGCGCGCGTCTGCCTTCGTCTTGTCGGCCTCTGCCCGGGCTGTGCTGACGGTCCGTTCCGCCTGCTCCTGCGCCGCGCTCAGCATCCGCTCGGCCTGCTCGTGCGCTTCTGACCTGGTCTTGTCGGTCTCCGCCTTGACGTCGCTGCGCAGCTTCTCGGTCTCCTGCTGCGCCTGGGCGCGCAGTTTCGCGATCTCGTCGTCCGCCCGCGCGCGCTGGGATTTCGCCTCGTCCTCGGCCAGCTTCAGGATCTGGCCGATCCGCTCGCTGATCTCCTCATGGGCGGGCTTCTCCGCGGCCGCCTGGCGGGCCGACGACAGCTCGAGCCGGAGTTGCTCGTTGTCGTCGAGCGCCCGGGACAGCCGGTCCTCGATGTCCCGCATCTGACTGCGGTTACGGGCCATGAACTCGTCAACCCGCCGGCGGCTGTATCCGCGCCGCTCTATCTCGAACAGGTCGTCCTGGCCCCGCTCAGCGCCGTAGTCCATGTGGTCGGTCATGGTGTCACCCGTCAGGCAGATCAGGCAGACTCCCGGGTGTCGTCGCTAGCGCCAGGTCAACGGCCCGTCACGGCCCACGGTCTGCAGTTTGCGTCGCTGCGCCCGGTGCGGGGCGGTCCCCGGCCGGCTCAATGTTCCATACCGCGCACGACTCTTGTCCCAAAGTACCTCGGCCGCAACCGAAACGGTGTTTTGTCTTGATTCCGGGAAGCTGCCTGAGCAGCAGCACGCGGCGGGCCGCGCCTCGGATAGCCGCGCCGCCGGGCTGGCTGGCACAATCGGCTGACGCCGCCGCGGCCGGGCGGGCTCCGCCGCCGGCCCGCCGGCGGCGAAAGGCCGCGCTGCCGACGGAGGCTGCCATGACGCGCATGACCGGCATGATCGGATCGCTCGGCGATGGCGCCACGCCCGAGGTGCACCCGGAGGCCTGGATCGCTCCCGGTGCCGTGGTGGTCGGGAACGTCACCATCGGCCCGGCGGCCAGCATCTGGTACGGATCGGTGCTGCGCGCCGACGACGACCGGATCGAGGTGGGGCCGCAGTGCAATATCCAGGATCTCTGCTGCCTGCACGTTGACGCGGGGGAGCCGGCCGTGCTGGAGGAACGAGCCAGCCTGGGGCACCGGGCCACGGTGCATGGTGCGCATATCGGCGCGGGCGCCCTGATCGGGATCGGCGCGATCGTCCTCGGCGGCGCACGGATCGGCGCGGGCTCGCTGATCGCGGCCGGCGCCGTCGTGCGCCCCGGCATGCAGGTTCCGGCGGGCGTGCTGGTCGCCGGCGTACCGGGCCGGATCGTGCGGGAGCTCACCGATGACGACCGTGCAGGTTTCGCGCAGACCGCGGTGCGGTATGCCCGGCGGGCCGCCCTGCACCGCGAGGCGACGTGGGGTGATGCTGGCGCCGGGCCGGGCTGACGGGATTGGCGCGCCTATAACGCTCCTAAACGGACATCACCTAGCCCGCCTGGGCAGGTGAATCGAGCCAGGGCCGGCAGGAAATGGTTCTCATGGGTCATGGGCAGGCGCCATTTCGCGTCGTAACCTGGCATCACCGCCTTAGTTGACCCGGCCGCTCGTGATGGAGGTGCGCGCAGTGCGTGACGGCCTCGACCTCCGAGTCCACGACCGGGTAGCCCTGGATGAGATAGATCTCTACGCAGAGGTGCTCAGCGCCGTCGCCGCGAGCGACCGGGCGCTCACTGTCGCCGAGCTGGACGCTGTCCTCGGGCTGCTGCCGGCTGCGGCTGCATCCGTCGCAGTCGGCTGATCTAGCCCTATCTTCTCAGGCCGGATTCAGCCTTTCGGTCGGGATTGGTCACGCCTGGGCGAGAAAACATGACATCTGTCCCCTGATGTGCGAAACCAAGTGATTCGTAGAGCCCGATAGCGGGCTCATTGTCCTCGTCCGCATAGAGCATGACCTGCTGGAGCCCGCGGTCCCGCAGGTGGTGCAGGCCGACCAGGGTGAGCGCGCGGCCCAGGCCCGTGCCGCGCTCGTCAGGGTCCACCCCGACGACGTACACCTCGCCGATGGCCTCGTGCCCGTGCGGTGCCGCGGCCGTGCGGCCGTGCACCTTCGTCCAGTGAAATCCAGCCAGCCGCCCGTCCCGCTCGGCGAGGAAGAAGCCGGCCGGGTCAAACCAGGGCTCCCGCTCGCGCAGGTCAAGGTCTGCCCTCGTCCACGCGCCCTGCTCCGGGTGCCGGGCGAACGCCCTCCGGTTCAGCTCGAGCCACGCCTCGTCGTCCTGGCCGGGCACGAAAGTCCGCACGGTGATGCCGTCGGGCAGTCGCGGCGGGTCGAGCGGTTCCCGCAAGGAGCGCCGCATCTGGTAGAGCGCCCTGGTCCGCTCGAACCCTGCCGCGGCGGCCAGCCTGGCCGCACCCGGCAGATCGCCGTGAGCCCACAGCCGCAGCCCCCGGTCGCCCGCGGCGGCGGCCAGCGCGCGCCCGAGCGCGAGGCCCAGGCCCTGCCGGCGGTAGGCGGGGTGCACGACCATCTCGCCGCTGGGCCCGGCCACCTGGTCGGTGGGATCGAGGTGCCCGTAGCCGGCCAGCACGTCGCCGAGCCGCAGCAGCACGTTGCGGGCCTGCGGATCGCCCCCGTAGCGCAGGTGCAGCAGCACGTGCTCCGACAGCGGGCTGACGCCGTCCTCGTCGGCCGCGTGCCGCACCAGGTCGAGGACCGCCGCGGCGTCGGGCCCGGCCAGCGGGCCGCTGACGCGCACGCTCGGCGGGCCGGGCCAGGTGGCGGCATCCTGGTCACCTGTCGGCATGGGCTGGCTGAGCTCCCTTCCGGCTCGTGCCAGGGACTTTGCCGCGCTCTCCGCCCGTGGCCGGCGCGGCCGCCGCGTCGTCAGGCGTGCCGTCTTCCGTACCGTCGTCCGGCGTGCCGTCTGCCTGGCTGTCGCTCAGGCCGCCTCCGTCGCGGCCCTCGCGCCCGCCGCTGCCCTTGGCCGGGACGAAGCGGTACCCGACGTTGCGGACTGTTCCGATCAGCGACTCGTTCTCCGCGCCGAGCTTGGCCCGCAGCCGCCGCACATGCACGTCAACGGTGCGGGTGCCGCCGAAGTAGTCATAACCCCACACTTCCTGCAGCAGCTGCGCCCGGGTGAACACCCGGCCGGGATGCTGGACCAGGAACTTCAGCAGCTCGAACTCCTTGAACGTCAGATCCATCGCCCGGCCGTGCATCCGGGCCGAGTAGGTGATCTCGTTGATGACCAGGTCGCCCGACCTGAGCTCCCCCGATCCCGCGGGCGCCACGCCGGCCGCCCGGCCGAGCGCCAGCCGCAGCCGGGCTTCCACCTCCCCGGGGCCCGCGGTCTGCAGCACCAGGTCATCGGCGCCCCAGTCCGCGGTGATCGCGGCCCAGCCGCCCTCGGTCACGATGACGATGACCGGCACATCGCGGTCCTGGCCGCGCAGGCCCTGCAGCAGCCGCTTCGCCTGGACCAGCTCCCGGCGGGCGTCGACCAGGATCGCGTCGGGCACCGGTCCGGCCACGGCTGCGGCCAGGGATGCCTCGGCCACCCGGACCGTGTGCGGCAGCAGGCTGAGCGACGGAAGAATGTCGGCCGGCTGCTCGGCGGCGCCCGTCAGCAAGAGCACATTGCTCAAGCCCGCCACCTCCGGCCCGCGAGTCCGCGGGAAGATGCGCTAATGACTCCGAAGACCCGGGGTCGTCGTTGTCCTGGGCCGCTATAAGGGAGGATAGCTGACATGGCTACCGTGACCCTCCGCTACTGGGCTGCGGCGAAGGAGGCGGCCGGCGTGGCCGAGGAGCGCATCTGCGCTGAGACGCTGGCTGCCGCCATCCGCGCCGCTGGCCGGCAGGCGCCGCGGAGCGCTGCCCCTGGCGCGGCCGGACGGCCGGGCCGGGCCGGGCGGGAGAGCTCCGGGCCGCCGCCGGGCGAGGACGCGCCGTGGCAGAGCCCCCGGCTGCGAGCGGTCCTGGCGCGCTCGTCCTTTCTCGTCGACGGGACCCCGGTGGGGGTGCGGGCGCCGGAAACCGTCCCTCTTCCCGACGGCGCCGTCATCGAGGTGCTCCCGCCGTTTGCCGGCGGCTAGCCGGCTGACGCCGAATGCCGGGGCGGCCCGGTGAACCGGCGCGGCCCGCGGCCCGTTGTTACCACTGTGGCAGGCGCGGGAAGTGGCAGCACCAGGGACGCTCGCGGCCCGGTGTCCGACGAGGCGCTGATCCGTGCGCTCTATGCCGATCACGCCGGGCCGCTGCTCCGGTACGTCCTGCACCTGATGAACGGGGACCGGCAGCGAGCCGAGGACATCGTGCAGGAGACGCTGCTGCGGGCCTGGCTGCATCCCGAGGCCATCGCCGACCGCCCGGCGAGGCCCTGGCTGTTCGCGGTGGCCAGGAACCTCGCCTTCGACGCGCATCGGGCCAGGAAGGCGCGGCCGCACGAGGTGGCCGACAGCGCCCTCGAGCTGCTGCCGGGCGCAGACGAGACCGACCGAGTGCTGGAGTCCTGGGCGGTGGGGGATGCTCTGGCCTCGCTCCGGCCAGACCATCGCTGCGTCCTGCTGGAGACGTACTACCGGGGGAAGTCGGTGGCCGAGGCGGCAGCTACGCTCGGCATTCCCGCCGGGACCGTGAAATCGCGGACTTTCTACGCGCTGCGCGCGCTCAAGCTGGCACTGGAAGAACGGGGGCTCGCGCTATGAGCGACCCGTCATGCCGTGAGATCCGGCACCTGCTCGGCGTCTACGTCGTCGGCGCGATCGACCCGGCGGACCGGGCAGTCGTCGACCGGCACCTGGACCGGTGCGCTGACTGCCGGGAGGAACTGGCCGGGCTGGCGGCCCTGCCGGCCCTGCTGGGCCGGGTGCCGCTAGCTGATGCCGAGCGGCTGACGCTGGCCGGCGACTCGCAGGCCGAAGACGCGCTGCCGTCAGCGGAGCTGCTGCCGTCCCTGCTGCGCCGGGCGGCAGCCCGGCGCAAGATCAGCAGGTGGCGCGCGATAGCCGCGGCCGCGGCCGCGGCCGTCGTGCTGGCCGGCGGCGGGGCCGCGGTGGCCACGGCGGTCCAGTCGCACGGGCGGCCCTCGTCGGCCGTCCAGCAGGACACGGTCCGCGGCAGCAACGCGGCCACTCATGTCAGCGCGGTCGTCGCCTACTCGCCGACCGGCTGGGGGACCGCGATGCAGGTCCGGGTCGCCGGCGTGCCGACGGGTACGACCTGCAGGTTCTGGGTCGTGACGAGCGCCGGGCAGCGCCTGCTGGCCGGGACCTGGACGAGCACTGGCAGCTATGCCGGGACCTGGTACCCGGCAACGTCGCAGCTGGCACCCGGCAGCGTCCGCAGTTTCCAGCTCACCGCGCACGGGCAGGCGCTGCTGACTATTCCGGCTAGCTGAACCGGGAATGCCGCGGCGCGGCCTGATGCTGCACTGCATGTGACACCTGGCCTGATTACCTGCCTGGTCGCGCTGGCCGCCGCGGCCGGGATCGGGGCGATCTGGCGTAGCCGCAACGGGACGATGCGCGCGCCGAGACCGTCCACGGCCGCCCGCGGCGACGGCGGGGCCGCGACCGGTCAGCCTGGCCAGCGGAAGCCCGCGGCAGCGCGCAGGCTGACCAGCGCCGATATCGGCCAGCCGCTGGGCGCTCGCGCGACCCTGCTGCAGTTCTCCTCGGCCTTCTGCGCCCCGTGCCGTGCCACCAGGCGGATCCTGGCTGATGTGGCCGACATGACTGAGGGCGTCACGCATATCGAAATCGATGCCGAGTCGCGGCTGGACCTGGTCCGGGACCTGGGCGTCCTGCGCACCCCGACAGTCTTCGTGCTGGGGCCGGGCGGCGAGATAGCCCGGCGGGCGAGCGGGCAGCCGCGAAGGCCGGACGTGATCGCGGCGCTCGGGACGGCTATCCTGAAACCTGATGATTCCTATACATCAGGTCGGGAAAGCGGATAGTGACAGTGGGCCCGGTCACGCATACCATCGGCTACATGCCCGGGTGGACTTGCCGTATCCGGCAGACCGATCGTGCGCGGCTGCCGCGTACCGCCCTGACCAGGCGGCGTGCAGTGGACTTCTGCCGCGTCTCGACCGCCATCTGTTGGCCTGCACCGCCTGTGTGAGCGCTGTCAGCCACGCTGCGCCCGGGCCTGCGCCGGACCGGGCACGCCCGCGCGGCCCGAAGATGCCTGGCAGCGGCAGCCGCCCGGCCGGCCGGCTCCCGCACTGAGCAGCTCCAGCCAGCAGCATCAGGCCATCAGGTCTGCGTCGGCAGAACCGGAGGGATACCACAGATGGAGATCGATCCGAGGGGACCGCGCTTCGGCGCGCTGATCACCATGGTCGTCTTCGCGGTCGTGCTGATCCTCAGCAGCGGCTGGCTGCTGGCCGTGCAGGCGCTGGTGTTCGCCTGCGGCACGCTCTTCGGGATGCGGTACTCGCCGTACGGACTGCTGTACAGGTGGCTGGTCCGGCCGCATCTGGGCCCGCCGCGGGAGCTAGAGCCCGCGGCACCGCCGCGTTTCGCCCAGGGACTCGGGCTGGTGATCAGCATCATCGGCGTTATCGGCTACGCGGCGCACCTGCAGCCGCTGGGCATGGCCGCGGCTGCTGCCGGGCTCGCGGCGGCCTTCCTGAACGGCATCTTCGGCTTGTGCCTGGGCTGTGAGATGTACCTGCTCATCCGACGTATCTGGCCGGCCCGGCAGCCGCTGGCCGCCGACGCCAATAAGTAAGCCAATAAGCAAGCAAGGAGGTTTCGTTATGAGCCGTTCCGACGTCCTCGTGGACGCCGACTGGGTGGAGGCCCACGGGGAGGACCCCGGCGTGGTGCTCGTCGAGGTGGACGAGGACACCAGCGCCTATGACACGGGCCATATCCAGGGTGCGGTCAAGATCGACTGGAAGAAGGACCTGCAGGACCCGGTACGCCGTGACTTCGTCGACAGGGCGGGCTTCGAGGCGCTGCTGTCGGAGCGCGGGATCAGCAACGACGACACGGTCATTCTGTACGGCGGTAACAACAACTGGTTCGCGGCGTACGCGTACTGGTACTTCAGGCTCTACGGTCACCAGGACGTCAAGCTGCTGGACGGCGGCCGCAAGCGCTGGGAGCTGGACTCGCGCAAGCTGGTCACCGAGGTGCCGCAGCGGCCCGGGACGAGCTACACCGCCCGCGAGCAGGACTCCTCGATCCGCGCGTTCCGGGACGAGGTCGTGGCGGCCATCGGCCAGCAGAACCTGGTCGACGTGCGCTCGCCGGACGAGTTCGCCGGCCGGCTGCTCGCGCCGGCGCACCTGCCGCAGGAGCAGGCGCAGCGCGGCGGGCACATCCCGACCGCGCGGAACATCCCCTGGTCCAAGGCGGCCGAGGAAGACGGCACGTTCAAGTCCGATGACGCGCTCCGCGCGCTGTACGGCGACGCGGGCGTGGACTTCGGCACCGACACGATCGCGTACTGCCGGATCGGCGAGCGGTCGGCGCACACCTGGTTCGTCCTGCACGAGCTGCTGGGCCAGCCGAACGTGAAGAACTACGACGGCTCGTGGACCGAGTACGGCTCCCTGGTCGGCGTCCCCATCGAGATCGGGGATGGCGCATGAGCGACGACGGCTGCGGCGCGCCGCGCGGCGGCGTGACGGTCTCCGAGGCGGGCAGCCAGGCCGTGGTGCAAGGGCGTGTTACCCAGAACGGCACGGCGGTGCCGGTCGGGTACGCGCGGCTGCTCAACTCCGATGGTGAATTCGTGGCCGAGGTCCCGCTCGGCGAGGATGGCGGCTTCCGGTTCTTCGCGGCGCCCGGTAACTGGACGCTGCGGGTGCTCGCGCCGGGCGATCTGCGCGCTGAGCGCGCCGTCGTGGCCTCCACCGGCAAGGTTGCCGAGATCGACGTAGCAGTCTGACGCCGGGCTGCCAGCTTTATCCGGACCTGGGCGGCTTTCCGCATATATGCGGAAAGCCGCCCGCGGTCGTTTCGCGGGTCCTTCCTGGCCAGGTCGCCGCCCAAACAGCATTTCCCTATTTGACCCCGTGCCTTCACCTTCAGATACACCTTCCGTTCATCTGCTCTTTACCTGGACCCCTTAGACAGGTGGCAGTGGTTGCAGAGCGAACCGCGCAATGGTCCGAGCGCAGCAAGGGTGAGGCGAAAGAATGTCGATCGAGGCGGATCCCGCCGGTACCGGGGCAGGGGCGAAGTCCGTGGTAACGGCGACGAGCACGAACGGGACCAGCACGGCGGCACCGGGTTCGCCGGATGGCACGGTGGCGCTGAGCGCCGTGGACCTGACTCTGAGCTTCGGGACACGGGCCATCTTGTCGAATATCTCCGTTGATGTGCACCGCGGCGCGGTGACCGCGCTGATCGGCCCTACCGGCTCGGGCAAGACGACGCTGCTGCGCACGTTCAACCGGATGAATGACAAGGTGACGGGGTACCGGCACGACGGCGACGTACTGCTCGACGGGCGCAGCATCTTCGGCGCCCACGTCCAGCTGATGTCGCTGCGGCGCCGGGTGGGCATGCTGTTCCAGCGGCCGAACCCGTTCCCGATGTCGATCCTGGACAACGTCACCGCGGGCGCGCGGGCGCACAAGATGGCCAGCAAGTCCGGGCTGAAGGAGATCGCGGAGCACCGGCTCACCGAAGTCGGGCTGTGGCATGCGGTGAAGGACCGGCTGAAGGACTCGCCGTTCCGGCTCTCCGGCGGCCAGCAGCAGTTGCTCTGCCTGGCCCGCGCGCTGGCGATCAGCCCGGAGGTACTGCTCCTCGACGAGCCGACGTCATCCCTGGACCCGGTCGCGACCGAGTCCATCGAGAAGCTGGTCCGCACACTGATCCCGCACCTGACCGTCATCATCGTCACGCACAACCTGGCCCAGGCCAGCCGGATCGCGGACCGGACCATCTTCCTCAACGCCGGGCGGATGGTCGAGCACGGTGATACCCGGCAGCTATTCGATCACCCGGCCCAGGAAGAAACCGCTCGCTACGTCGGCGGCCACTTCGGCTGACCAGACCACCCGCGCGGGAGACTCCTTGCCTGCGCGGGCGCAGGAACCGCGCGCAAGCGCGGCACTTAACTCATCGCGCGCGCCCGCGCGCGAACCGGATTCTGCGCGCTGAAACGCACAGGAAAAACAAAGGAGTATGTCCCGGTGGCCAAGAGAATTCGCCTGGTCTGCACGGCGGCCGCCATGGTTCCGCTAACTGTGCTCGCTGCGGCCTGTGGCAGCTCAAGTAGTTCCTCCTCGTCGTCTTCGCCGAAGGCGACGTCCTCGTCCGCCGCCTCGTCCGCCGCCGCGCTCACCGAGACCGGCAGCACGCTGATGTTCCCGCTGTTCGGCGCGTGGGCGACCGGGTACAAGTCGGTCGCGCCGAAGGTCACTATCACCACGGCGGGCACCGGCTCGGGAACCGGCATCGCGGATGCCGCCACGGGCACGGTGACGATAGGTGCCTCTGATGCCTACCTGTCCAGTGCCGACATGACCCAGTACCCGGGGCTGCTGAACATCCCGACGACCGTGGCGGCGGTCATGATCAACTATAACGTCAGCGGGGTCAAGTCGCTGAAACTGAACGGCACCGTGCTCGCCGAGATCTACTCGGGGAAGATCACGACCTGGAACGACCCGGCCATCGCCGCCCTGAACCCCGGCGTGACGCTGCCGGCCGAGAAGATTATCGCGCTGCACCGCGCGGACAGCTCGGGCAGCACCTTCCTGTTCACCTCCTACATGAACTCCCAGGACCCCAGCCTGTGGCCAGCGACCAACGTCAACACCACGGTGAGCTGGCCGACCAAGGCCGACTCGCTGGCCGAGACTGGCAGCGGCGGGATGGTGACGGGCTGCGGAGCCAACAAGGGCTGCATCGCGTATATCGGGATCAGCTACCTGTCCAAGACCAGCGCGGCTGGCCTGGGCGAGGCATCGCTGGAGAACAAGGCAGACAAGTACACCCAGCCGACCTCGTCGACCATTGGCGCCGCGCTGGCCAGCTTCGCCCCCGCGACCCCGGCATCGGGGTCGCAGTCGCTGATCGACACCTCGGCGGCCGGCGGCTACCCGATCATCAACTATGAGTACGTGATCGTGAAGAAGTCCCAGCCGAGCGCGAATACCGCGACCGCGCTGAAGGCGTTCCTGGACTGGGCCGTCACGTCGGGCTCCAGCTCGACATACCTGGGGCCGGTCGGCTTCCAGCCGCTGCCGTCGAGCGTGGTGACAACGGCCAAGACCCTGATCAGCTCGATCAGCGGCTGAGTTCATGACCACCTCGGCACCGACTGCTCCGGACGGGGGGGCGGGCTCCCGGCCCGCCCGCCCGGCCGGCGGAGCGCTGCGCGCCTGGACGAGCGGCGGCGGCCTGATCCGCTGGCTTGGCCGGGTCGGCGCGGTAGTCCCGCTGCTCATGCTGGGATTCGTCTTCATCACGCTGGTCGTGCAGGCGATCCCTGCGCTTAAGTTCAACGGCTGGAGCTTCTTCACCAGCAGCATCTGGACCTTCGGCGCCGGCTACGGCGTGCCGGTCACCACCGACGGTCTCACTCATCTGCCAGGGGAGGCGTTCGGCGCGCTGCCGCAGATCGTCGGCACGCTGGCAACCTCCGCCATTGCCCTGATCATCGCGATCCCGGTGTCGGTCGGCGCGGCCCTGATGATCGTCGAGCGGCTGCCGCGGCAGATAGCCAGCATCATCGGCGGGTTTCTCGAGCTGCTGGCCGGGATCCCGAGCGTGATCATCGGCCTGTGGGGGGCGCTCACATTCGGGCCCTTCCTCGCGCACCACATCACCCCGTGGATCGCCAGCCACATGCCTGACGTGCCAGTGCTGAGATTCTTCCGCGGTGACACCGGCAATGGCCAGGGCCTGCTGACCTCCGGGCTGATTCTCGCGATCATGGTGATCCCGATCATCGCCGCCACGGCGCGGGACCTGATCCGCCAGGTGCCGATCCTGCCCCGCGAGGGTGCCATAGCGCTGGGCATGTCCGACTTTGAGTGCGCGCGGCGGGTGACCCTGCCGTGGGTCAACAGCGGCATCATCGGCGCCGCGGTTCTCGGTCTCGGCCGCGCGCTCGGCGAGACGATCGCCGTCGCCATGGTCTGCGGGGCCGCACTGGGGACCATACCCACCAACATCTACCAGACAATGATCACCATCGCCGCCGACATCGTGCTGCACCTCGACGACGCGATCACCAGCCAGCTGGGCGTCAAGACCTACTGCGAGCTCGGGCTGGTCCTCATGATCATCACGCTGCTGGCCAACGTCCTCGCCCGGCTGCTGGTCCGGCGGACCTCCGGAACCGCCCTTCCCGTCGGCAGGGGGCTTTAGCATGAGCGCCGGCAGCACTGGCAATACGGGCAGCACTGGCAATACCGGCAGCACTGGCAATACCGGCAGCAACACGCCGTCCGCCGCGGCCAGGCCGCCGGGTTCGGCAACGGCTGGCCTTGGCGTGGGCGAGTGGCCGCGCGTGCCGGTCGGCCGGAAGATCGCCAATGGCGTGTTCTGGGTCCTGTGCGCTCTCTGCCTGCTCGTGATCGTCGTCCCGACGGTCTGGCTGGCGGGCGGCATCATCGCCCGTGCCGTGCCGAGCTTCCACTGGAGCGTGCTCACCACTGACACCACCGGAACGGGCGGCGGCCTGGAGAACGCCATCCTCGGCACCTTCGCGATCACGCTCGGCGTGCTGCTCATCGGCGGCACGATCAGCATCCTGACCGGCCTGTACCTGTCCGAGTTCGCCGTCGGCAGGCACCGCGGCATCCTGCGCGGCGCGTATGAGGTGCTAGCCGGGATACCGTCGATCGTGCTGGGCCTGGTCGGGTACCTCACCCTCGTGGTGGGCCTGCACTGGGGCTTCGGCCTGCTGCCCGCCGTGCTGGTCATGTCGGTGATCGTGGTCCCGTACATCGCCAAGGCAACGGAAACCTCGCTGGGCCAGGTGCCCAGCCCGTACCGCGATGGCGCGGAGGCGCTCGGCATCCCGCCATCCTGGACGCTGCGGAAAATCGTGCTGAAGTCAGCGCTGCCCGGCATCGTCACGGGCCTGCTGATCGCCATCGCGATCTCTGTCGGCGAGACCGCGCCGCTGCTGTACACAGCCGGGTGGAACGAGACGAATCCCTCTGCTCAGGTCACCCATAACGCGATCGGCTTCCTGACGTATCCCGTGTGGAGCTTCTTTGACAGCCCGGTGCACTCGCTGCAGATCCTCTCCTACGACGCGGCACTGCTCCTGTTCGTATTCGTTCTCCTGATCATCATCGCGGGACGGTTCATCATCGCCTGGTCCCGGCGTCACGCAGAGTGAGCGGCCATGGGGTCAGCAGGCCTCCCTCTCCCGCCCGGGTACCCGGAGCCCAGCTCCGGGGAGAGAAGCCGGTCGATGGCCGCCGGGCACGCTGACACCAGCGGGCTGACCCGGGCCAGGTCCGCGACCAGGCCCGCCGTCGGCGTACTGGCTGACCGGCTCGCGGCCGCCCTGGTGCACCACGAGCCGGGCTGGCGGCTGCCCCGGCACACCGCGCTGGCCCGCCGCTACAACGTCAGCGCCGCGGAGATTGACGCCGCGCTGGAGGAACTGGCCAGCAGGCACCTGATCCGCCGCCTCGCCGACGGCCAGGTGTACCGGGCCAGCCCGGCGGAGTACCTGATCCCGCTGGAGGGCGTCGCCGGCCTTGAGTCCTTTATCGACCCGATGGGCGGGGAGATCGCCTGCCAGAGCCGGCAGGTTTCCTGGCGCCGGGTGCCCGAGGACATCGGCTGGGCGCTCGAGGTAACCGGGCCCGAGCCGATCTGCGTGGTCAGGTTCCTGTGGACGGCGGGCGGCGAGCCGGCCGCACTCTCCACCACCTACCTGGCCGGCGAGCTAGGGGCACAGCTGAACGGGCAGACCGGATCCGGGCTTCCCGCGACGCTGAGCCTCCTTCCGCTGGCGGCGCCCGCAGAGTCGGGCGCCGACCGGGCCGACTTCGTGCCGGCCGGCCGGCCAAGCTCGCTGCATATCGAGATGCAGCAGCCGCCGCCCGCAGTGGCCCGCAGCCTGCGGCTGTCGGTGGGACAGCCCGCCGCGATCGTGACCGTGCGGTTCGACGATCCGGCAGGCGCCCGGCCAGTCGCGCTCACAGTGGCGGTGCTGCGTCCTGACCTGTTCCGCGTCGTCGTGCAGACGGGAGATCCGCCGCTGCCAGGCTGCGAGCAGCACCCTCCGTCCGGGGCCTGGGCGCACGCGATGGAGGACTGGGAGTCCTGATCGGCCCGGCCGCCGTGTCATCCGCCCTGGCCCCTGCCGCGACCCGGAGATCACGGCTGCGCGCGGTGACGAGCTCAAGGGGGCCGGCGCCGCCCGCTCCGCGGCCTATGCCCGGTTTCCTGCGGTTGCCAGGAGTCGCGCGGGCGGAAGGCCGTCATTGACGGGCCGTTAGTCCCTGGCGCACCGCAGCCCGTCGCGATGGCCTGGACAGGTGAGGAATCGCATAGGGCTGATGCACCAGCTGCGCTGCATGCGCGCGGCCGTCAGCGTCGGGGACCTCCAGGGAAGGCAGCGCCAGTCATGAGCGGAACTGTATGGGTCGGCATCGTCACCCCGATCATCGCCCTGCTCTGCCTCGGGACGTGGCTCGGCATGGTCTACTGGGCCGATGCCCACCCGGCGCTCAGGGTCCATGGCGGGGCGCCCGAGCCCGAGGCCCGCGAGACAGGCTCCCTGACCACGTCGCAGCAGGCCGCCCTGACCGAGAGCGCCGGTGTGTCAGCCAGCGCGACGGCCGGCGCACATGACGACAGCGAGCTCGTGCCCTCGCCGTCAGCCGGGCGGGTCGTGTAGGCGCGACCGGCGCGGTCCCCGCCACGGGCGGACGTTCAGGGCGGGCGCGGAGCCGGGCGATGAGCCCAGCCGACCCTGCGCCAGCGCTTACCACAATCCCAGCAGCGAGCCCAGCACCCTGGCGGCCTGGCCGCCGCTGTCATCTTCCGCGATGCGCAGGGCGGCCGGCACGTCGAGATCACTGGCCAGCGCGGCGCGGACAGCTGTCACCGCGGCGCCGCCCGCGCCCGCCGCGGCGCGATCGGGCCGCCCGGCCGCCGCCTGCAGCCGCTCCAGCCGCGCCGCCGCGCCCTCCAGGGCGGCCGGGTGGTATTCCCAGTCCTGGTCCCACCGGCGGTCCAGGATCAGCAGCCGCAGGGCCGCAGCGGGGTAGTCCTCGAGCAGGTCACTGACCAGGACGAGATTGCCCGCCGACTTGGCCATCTTGGCCCCAGCGATGCTGACCACGCCGACCTGGAACCGGGCCCGGGCGAACGGGGTGACCCTGGTGAACGCCTCGGCGAGCGCGGACTGGTAGGCGTGATGCGGAAACCTCAGGTCACCGCCGCCAGCGTGGACGTCGACCGCGGGGCCGAACTCGTGCAGGGCCATCGCCGCGCACTCGGCATGCCAGCCGGGGCGGCCAGGGCCCCACGGGCTGTCCCAGGCCGGCTGGTCCCCGCGCGACGCCTGCCACACCGCGACGTCGAACGGGTCGTCCTTCCGCGAGTCGTCCGGGCGATCACCGTACTCGGCCGCGAGCCGCAGCGCCGCGTCGCGGCTCAGCGCCGCCCGCCGGGCGGCGCCTTCCCCGCGGAAGTAGACATGGCCATCTCGCAGGTAAGCCGCGTCGCGCGCCAGCAGGCCGACGGCCAGCGCGATCACCTGCCCGATGTAGGCGTGCGCCCGCGGCTGGAGGGCCGGCGGCCGGACGCCGAGCGCCGCCATGTCCCGGTCGAAATAGAACTGCTGGATCACCGCGAACCGGCTGTACGGCGAACCGTCCCGGCTCGCCGCGGCCAGCAGTACGTCGTCGACGTCGGTCACGTTGCGGCACACCAGCACCTCGGAGCCATCGGCATGCAGCACCCGGGCCAGCGTGTCGACCCAGACGAACGTGGCGGCGTGGCCGAGATGGGTCACGTCATAGGGCGTGATGCCGCACGCGTATACCCGTGCGCGCCGCGCCAGCGGAAGCGCGGTCCCGCCCAGCGTCGCGACCCGGGGCAGGTCAGCAGCGGCCAGCATCTGATTCATCGGCCCCCTCCCGGCCTTCGCCTCAAGGCCGAGGCGTCTGCCTTGCCCGAGGCTATACGGGCGGCGGCGGCTCGCGCCTCCGGCGGCCCCGCGCGCCGGCCGGGTCCGCGGATGATCGCCGGAGTTGCTGTCCCGTGCGGCGCGGCCAGCGCAGGTGCTCAGCTGGCTGGCGATCGCGGCGGGCAGGGTCCACGCGAGTACGGGCAGTCCCGCGGGCGCCGCTCGCAGGGCTGCCTGGCTGGCCGCATCGACCCGCGGCGGCTGACTGCCGCGTTCACCGTCCTGATCGTCGCCGTCGCCGGGTACACCCTGACGCGCAGCCTGCCCGGACTCCTCTGACCGGCACACCTATACCCTGCAGGGTATGATTGGCACGGGCGACGGGAGGGGGATGACGATGCAGATCGACGAGCAGGCGACGGGAGCTGTGCTCAACCGGCTGCGCCGGGCCCAGGGACAGCTAGCCGGGGTGATCGCGATGATCGAGACCGGACGTGACTGCGCGGAGGTGGTCACCCAGCTCGCCGCGGTGTCGCGCGCCCTGGACCGGGCCGGGTTCAAGATCGTAGCCAGCGGGATGCGGCAGTGCCTAGCCGCTGACGGCGACGCCCCGATGACCGAGGAGCAGATGGAGAAGATGTTCCTCACGCTCGCCTGACAGGCGGGCGCGGCACTTGAGTGGCGGTCGCCGGGCAGCCGGCGCTCCAGCCTGTGGCTGACGACGCAGCCGCGAGGATCAGGGCCGCACTCGACTCACTGCGCGAACCGGGCTGATCGGCGTCCGCCACCGCGAGCGGAATGCCGCGCCGGCCTGCCGCCCGGCCTCCGGCCGGGACCAAAGGCCCGAACAGAGATGACTATCGCACCTGCTCGATTTACCCCCTAGGGTATCCTGTAGAGGGAACATAGGCGGCCAGAGGAGCGCAGACATGGAGCAGGTACAGGTAGCTGAACGGCCCGTCGGCGCCGATGCTCACCAGATGGACGTGCGGTACCTATCGGGGGAGTCCTACGAGGTTTCGGTGCGCGGGCACCGGGTGCTGGTGGACCAGCCAGCCGAAGCCGGCGGCCTGGACACCGCGCCGACCCCCACCGAGCTGTTTGTCGCATCGCTGGCCACCTGCGTGGCTTTCTACGCGGGCCGGTACCTGACGCGTCATGGGTACGGCCGTGACGGGCTGGCTGTGTCGGCCGACTTCGATATGGCCAGTGATCGTCCGGCGCGGGTCAGCGGCGTCCGCCTCACCGTCCGGGCGCCGGCCGAGCTGCCGGCCGACCGCCGGCCGGCGCTGCACGCGGTGGTCTCGCATTGCACCGTGCATAACAGCCTGACCTCGCCGCCGTCTGTCGCCATCGAGCTGATCTGAGAAGTACCCCGACGGCGCACGATGGCGACAGGACGGGAAGCGCGCCGGTGACGACTTCCCTGGTCGGCACTGCGGCGCAGCCCGCCGCCGACATTTCCTGCGCCGCTGACGGCACGATGAAAAGTCCCGTCCGCCGCGGCCATGACCGCGGGCCGCAAGGGGGGCCGCCCTCGCAGTTGGCCGGGCGCCTGGACACATCAGGTACGGTCCTGGGAACCTTGACCCGGTATGCCTGCCTCCATGGCCGGCCTGACCGGACGCGCACCGCGGCGCTTCCGTTCCTTAGCCCCGGCCGCCTCCCGGCGCGGTGAGCTGGCCGCTGCGCTCGGCGTCGCCGTGCTGCTCGCGCATCTGCTGTTCGCCCAGCTCACGCTCGTGCTGGCCGTCGCGTTCCTGGCCGTCGGCCGGGTCAGCCGCTGGCACCGGTTGTGGCTGGCGGTCCCGGCTTTCGCCGGGCTGGCCTGGGTCCTCGCGATCGGGCCCGCCACGGCCGCGGCCGGGTTCACCGCGGGCCCCGGACGCGTCTGGGCGTACCTGGCCGGAGCCGGGCACCAGCCCGGCCGGGTACTGCACCTGCTGGCCGGCTACGGCGGCGCGGCGCAGTGGCTGCCACGCCAGCTTCCGTTCGCGCTGATGGCCGCGGCCGCCGAGGCGGCCATCCTGGGCTGGCTGAGCCAGCCTGGCGACTCGCGCCAGGGCGCCCCCGGCCACCGGGCCGGGCTCATCGTGGCCGTCCGCAGCCGTCTGAGCAGGGCAGCCATGGCCGATGGTTGCGCTGTTACCAGGGATGGCTGCGGCGTGGGCCTCGAGCTGGCCTCAGGCCGGCTCGCCGGGATCTGCTGGCCGGAGGCGGCGGGCGGAGTGCTCGCCGTGGCCGCCGACGAGGAACGCGCCACCGAGCTGGCCATGCCGGTCGCCGCCGCCGCGATCCGCCGCCGCAAGGCGGTACTGATCATTGACCTGTCCGAGGCTGCCGCCGTCACCGCCGCGGTCACCGCGGCCTGCGCGCTCGCGGATGCTCCGCTGACCGTGTTCTCCGCCGGCGCGGCCGCCCGTTACGAGCCGTTCCTGGACCGTCAGCTCGGCCAGGCAGCGCGGCTGCTGGCTGAGATGATCGACTGGGGCGGCGTCAGCGGGCAGCAGCGGCAGGCAGCACAGCGCTACCTGTCCGCCGCGCTGGCCGTCCTGGCCGCCGGAACGTCCGCCGGCGAGGACATTCTGGCTGGCCTCGGTGGCGTCCTGCAGCCGTCAGGCCTGCGCGCGAGAGCGTCCGCGCTGCCTGCCGGTGACCCGCGCCGGGTCGGGCTGGGCCAGCAGGCTGACACCGCCGCCGGCCTGCTGGAAGCCGACCCTGACCTGGCTGCTCTGCTCGCAGCCCAGCTCCCGGTGCTCAGCGCCTCGCCGCTCGGGCGCGGGCTGTGGCCGTCCGCGCGCGGCGCTGCGGCCGGCTCCGGAGGCACGGCCTCGCTGCAGCCAGGCCCGCCGGCCACGGCAGCAGCGGCTATCCGGCTCGGTCACGCAGTCCGGGACCGGCAGGTCGTCCTGTTCTCGCTCGACCACCCGCGCCAGGGCCGCGCCGCCGCGATGGTGGCACGGCTGGTGCTGGCGGATCTGACCGCCGTGCTGGGCCGCCTGCGCCACCGCGACCTGAGCGGTGACAGCCTGGTCTGGGTCAACGGCATCGAATGGGTCAGCCCGCGCGCCCTGGCCGGCCTGCTCGCTCCCGCGCCCGCCACCGGCACGGCCGTGCTGCTGAGCACCGCCCGGCCGGAGGCCGCCGCGGGCCTGGCTCCGGCCGCACGCGTCATCCTGGCCGCCGGCCCGGCCGGCGCTGATCTCGCCCGGCTGCTAGCCAGCCTGGCCGGCCCCGCAGGGCCGGGGCTGCTGGCCGGGGCGAGGCCGCCCGCCGGTCGTGGCACGCTGGCCGGTCCTGGCCCGGTAGCCGCGCCCGGCTCTCACCCGCTGGCCGTGGCGGGACCAGCAGCCGGGGGCAGCGGAGTATCCGGCGGAGCCAGGGCAGGCGAGGTCTTCACGCGGCCAGGCGAAGAACCGGGCCGGCCGCTGGCGGACCTGCTGATGCGGCAGCCGGACCGCGGATTCACCCTGATCGCGCGGGGCGACCGGGCGCGGGTGCTGCCAGGGTGCCTGACGATTCCGGCCGGGCCGGGCGGGCGGCCGTGACCAGCATCGGCGCCGCGGACCAGCTCCCGCGCCGCGACGACCAGTTCCGCGCCGACCGCATCTACCTCGGCTGGCAGTACGCGCTGCGGCAGCCCGATCCCGGCCCGATGCCCAGGGCCCCCGTGCCCGCCGTGCCCGATCAGGTCAGCGAGAGCTGGCTGGCGGCGCAGCACCGGGAGGAAGCCAGGCTGGCCAGACCGGCCACGCTGACACTAGCGACTGCCGTCATCGCGGCAGGCGGCGTCGCGGCGGGAGCCGCGGCGGGGGCGCTGAGCGCGGGAATCGTCGCGCTCGGCTGGGTCTGCTGCGCCGCCGCCGCAGGCTGGAGCGTGCGCGCGCGCTGGCGCGGCCGACGCGGCCTGCGTGACCTGGTGGTCGCCGAGGAGCAGCGGATAGCGAAGATCAACGCCGTGCAGCAGGGCCAGCTGGCCGCACAGCAGGAGGCGCATGCGCGTCAGCTGCGCGGCTGGCAGCAGGCCGCGGCGGCGTTCCGGCGACAGCCGCGCTGGTATGCGGTATCGCTGCCCAGCGCACTGCACCGGATCGACATCGCCGGCGGGACCCTGGCCGGCTGGTCTGCCCTGCTGACCATGATCGCCGCTCCGCGGCTGGCCGCCGGCGGCGATGTCACGGTGCTGGACCTGACCGAGGGCGGCGTCGCCGCCGACCTGCTGGCGCTGGCCGGCAAGTCCGGTATCGATCCGCTCGTGTGGGTGCTGCCCGGCGACCTGCCGCGGCTGGACCTGGGCGCGGGCCTGGACATCCCCGCGCTGTCGGACGTGCTGGCCCTGACGGTCAGCGCCAGCGACGAGCCAGCTGCCCAGGCCGATCAGGCGCGCGATGCGGCCTTGCTCAGCCGCGTGCTGGAGGTGCTGGGCAGCAGCGCCAGGATCGCTCAGGTGACAGCGGCCCTGCGGGCGCTGGCCGAGATAGGCGACCCGCGGGCGGACATCCGTTCCGGGCTGCTGACGACCGGCCAGCTGGAACGGCTGCGGACGCTCTTCGGCCGCGGCGCGTCCGAGCGCGTCGTGATCGACCGGGCCTGGGCGATGGAAGCCCGGCTGCGGGCGCTCGACCCGCTGGGCTCGGCGCCGGGCGGCAGCGGTCCGAGCAGGCTGCGGGTGGCCTGGCTGGACCGGCGGTCGGCCGCGATCGGCAACAAGGTGCTCGGCACCTACATCGCGGTGGCGCTGACGCACATGCTGCGCGAGGCTGCACCGGGCCCGCCCTGGCAGCGCACCCTCTGCGTGCTGGGCGCGGAGCGCCTCCGCGGTGACGTGCTCGACCGGCTCTGCGATGCGGCGGAGATCTCCGGGACCGGGCTCGTCGTCGGCTACCGGTCGATCCCGGCTCCGGTCCGGGAGCGGCTGGGCCGGGGTCATGCCGCAGTCGCCTTCATGCGGCTGGGAAACGCCGAGGACGCCCGCGCGGCCACCGAGCAGATCGGGACCGAGCACCGCCTCGTGCTCAGCCAGCTGACCGACACGATCGGGCTGGCCGTGACCGATACGGTCGGCGACTCGTACACCAGCACACTCGGCACCGCGGACTCGGCGGCCGCGTCGGTCTCGGCCACCGGCACGTCCGGCCGCAGCACTGGCCGCGGCCGGACCCGGCACGGAGTCTTGGCGCCGTTCGGCGACTTCACCGGCTCGTCCAGCCGCGACGCCAGCGAGTCGAGCGCCTGGTCCGATTCGCTCTCGCTGACCGAGGGAATCAGCTCCAGCACCGCCTGGGGCCTGAGCACGTCCCGCGCGACCGGCAGCAACGCCTCGCTCGGCCGGACGGCGCAGCGCTCCCGCGAATTCCTGGTCGAGCAGCACGAGCTGCAGCATCTGCCGACCAGCGCGGTGATCGTGACGTACTCGTCGGCGGCCGGCCGGCAGGTGGTGCTGGCGGACGCCAACCCGGGGATCATCGCTCTGCCCACCGCGACGCTGCTGACTCCGGATGAGGCAGCGGCGGCCGCGGCCGGCCAGCGTCCGGGCCCGGACGGTCCGGATGGCCCGGGCGCGCCGGCCGGGGAACCGCCGCCCTCGTGGCGGCCGGGTCAGCGGCCGCGGCGGTAACCGGTTGACGCCGCTATCCCGGTGCCCCGTCCTTGCGGGCCAGGTTACGAGCCCCAGCGTCCCGGCCCGGGCCTGGCAGGCCGGTCTGCCGCCGCGCCATCGCGGCCAGCCGGGCCGCGCTGGCTGCGGGTCAGGCTCCGGCGGCCGCCCGGGCGAGCCGGACAGCGCCGGCCACCGGCGGCTGGCGCAGGACGGTCACCGCGCTGCCGGGCAGCGTACGGGCCAGCTCGGACCGGACGGCGGCGCGCAGTGCCGGGTGCCTGATCAGGCCGCCCGCCAGGGCCACCGGCAGGGACCCGGCGGAGGGCAGCCGCTCCGCCACGGTCACCGCCAGCGCCGCCAGCGCCCGGGCGGCCGAGCTGACGAGCGGCCCGGCCGCCGGGTCGCGGCTGTCGAGCACCACCGGAGCGTAACTGGCCCAGTGCCGGGGCTGCGGCTGGTCAAAGAAGCGCTGCGCGAGGGCGTCAGCGTTCCCCGCCCCGGCCGCCGGCCGTCCGTCGCCCGCGCTGCCCGCGCTGCCGGCCGCCCGTCGCCCGCGCTGCCCGCGCTGCCCGCCGCCCGCTGGTGCCGGCTATTGCGCCGTGCCACACTCGGTGCTGTGCAGCGTCAGTTCCGGCAGGTGGACGTCTTCACCGAGACGCCCTACCGCGGCAACCCGGTCGCGGTCGTGCTCGACGCGGACGGCCTGACTGACGAGCAGATGCAGCGGTTCGCGCACTGGACCAACCTGTCGGAGACCACCTTCGTGCTGCCGCCCGACGAGGCGGGAGCCGATTACCGGGTCCGCATCTTCATGCCCGGCGGCGAGCTGCCCTTCGCCGGGCACCCGACGCTCGGGACCTGTCACGCGTGGCTGGAGGCGGGCGGTCAGCCGGCCCGGGCCCGGGTGGTCACGCAGCAGTGCGCAGCCGGCCTGATCGCCATCCGGCAGACGGAGGCCGGGCTGGCCTTCGCGGCCCCCCCGCTGCTGCGCGCCGGGCCGGTGGACGAGTCCCTGCTCCTGCGCATCGCGTCGGTGCTCGGCATCAGCCGGGGCGACGTCGTCGATGCCCAGTGGGCCGACAACGGGCCCGGCTGGGTTGCCGTCCTGCTGTCCAGCGCGGACGCGGTGCTGGCCCTGCAGCCGGGGCTGGTTGACCTGGACCTGGGGGTGGCCGGCCTGTATCCGCCGGGCTCGCCGCAGGCGCTGGAGGTGCGGGCCTTCTTCCCCAAGGACGGCGCGACGGCTGAGGATCCCGTGACCGGCAGCCTGAACGCGTCTCTGGCCCAGTGGCTGCTGGGCAGCGGGCAGCTCACGGCGCCGTACTCGGTCAGCCAGGGAACCGCACTCGGCCGCCGGGGCCGGGTTCACGTCAGCCAGGACCCGGACGGGGCGATCTGGGTCGGCGGCGGGACAGTGACCTGCGTGTACGGGCTGGCCGACCTCTAGCACCGGCCCGGCGGCGCGGCGGCCATCCGCCGGGACCGGGCGCCGGGACCGGGCGCCGGACGGCGTCCGCCGCTGCCGGGCCAGCCGCCGTCCCTTGCGTCACAATCGGGACCAACCAGGTAGCAGCGCCGTCGCTGGCCTGATATGCACGCAACATGAGCGGGACACCGGGCATCGGCGGGGGCGCGGCCGGGCCGTGGTACCGCGTCCAGGCGATCAGCGCCAGCTGCCTCGGCGGCACGGCCGACCGCGACTACGCCTCCGTGCTGCCCGCGGCGCTGAACGCCGCCGCCTGCCGGCGGCCCTTCATCGCCGGGTGGCTCTCGCGCGGCGCCGGAGCCCCGCTCGAACTGATCACCAACGCCGGGCCGCTGCCCGGACAGCCCGCCGCGCCGAAGGGCCCGGGCAGCCTGGGCGGGCCGGGCGGCCTGGGCGGCCCAGTGGACACGGACGACCGCACCGCACGCGGCGAGCACGCTGCGGCCCTGGCCGCTGCCGCCGGGCCCGCCGCCGCCCCGGCCGCCGCCGCCGGGCCGGCCGAGACGGCGGCCAGCGCGCAGCAGCGCCCGGCGGCGGGCCAGCCCGGTGACCAGCCCAGTGAGCTGCTGTTCCCGTGGGGAGCCCGCGGGGAGGTCATGACCGGCAGCCTGCTGGCCGACCTGGACCGCCTGGTCTGGGCACCGTGCCCGGGCCGGCAGGCTCCGGTGCAGCCTGCCGCGCCCGGCCCGGACAGCTCGGGCCGGGCAGACAGCGCCGGGCAGTACGGCGCGCTCGCACCCGGCCAGCAGGCTCCGGCGAGCGCGTTCGAGTCTGCCCTGCAGACGCTGCTGGACAGGCCGTTCGGCTGGCTGGTGGTGGCCGACCCGTCCGACCTGATCGATGCCGAGACGGCTGAGCTGCGCACGCAGCTGAACGTGATCGGCCGGTACGAGGAGGAGCACGCCAGATTCGACGCCGACCGGGCCCAGCGCCGCCTGGCCGAGTTGGATGCCTATCGCGAGGCCGGGCTGTGGAACGTGCGCGTGCTGGTCGGCGCCGCCACCGAGCAGGACCTCGCGCTCATCGCCCCCGTCCTGGTCGGGGCGGCCGACCTGCGCTCGCATCCGTACCGGTTGCGCAGCGCCGAGGGCGCGCGGGATTTCGCTGACGCGCTGGCTGCCAAGGCCGCCGACCCCGGGGACGGGTCCTGCGTGCCGTTCGCGGTGACCGCCGGAGCGCTGGCGGCGCTGACCGGGCTACCGCGCCGCGAGGTACCGGGCGTGCGGGTGCTGGAGCCCGGTTACTTCGACGTCACCAGCGAGGTCGGGGGGGAGTCGGCAATCGGCCTCGGCGCCATCCTGGACGGCCAGGACCGCCCGGTCGGCCAGTTCCGGGTGCCGCTCGCCACGCTGAACCGGCACGCGTTCGTGACCGGCGCGACCGGCGCCGGCAAGTCTCAGACGGTCCGGCACATGCTGGAGCAGCTGACCGCGGCCGGCATCAGCTGGCTGGCCGTCGAGCCGGTCAAGTCCGAGTACGCGGCCATGGCGGCTCGGCTGGCCGGCACCGCCCAGGTCACGGTCATCAACCCGGCGGACCCCGCGGCCGTGCCGCTGTCGGTGAGCCCGCTGGCGCCCGAGCCCGGATACCCCGTGCAGGCGCACATCGACATGGTCCGGGCGCTGTTCCTGGCCGCCTTCGAGGCCCGCGAGCCGTTCCCGCAGATCATCTCCCAGGCCCTGCAGCGCGCCTACGCCGAGTGCGGCTGGGATCCGGTCACCGGGGCCGGCCAGCCGGGCGCGGCGGCGCCCCCCTCGGTCCCCACCCTGGCCCGGCTGCAGGCGGCGGCCCTGCAGGTGATCGAGGACGTGGGCTACGGCCGGGAGCTGCAGGCTGACGTGCGCGGGTTCGTGGACGTCCGGCTGCGGTCGCTGCGCACGGGCTCAGCGGGCCGGTTCTTCGAGGGCGGCCACCCGGTCGGCATCGGCGAGCTGCTGGCCAGGAACGTCGTGCTGGCCATTGAGGACGTGGCCAACGACGAGGATAAGGCGTTCCTCATCGGCACCCTGATCATCAGGATCGTCGAGCACCTGCGGCTGCGGGCCAGGAGCGAGCCAGCCGACGGCCTGCGGCACGTCATCGTGATCGAGGAGGCTCACCGGCTGCTGCGGGCCAGCCGCGAGGGTGCGAGCGCGCACGCCGTCGAGCTGTTCGCGAGCATGCTCGCCGAGATCCGTGCGTACGGCGAGGGCCTGATCGTGGCCGAGCAGATCCCGGCCAAGCTCGTGGCCGACGTGGTCAAGAACACCGCGCTGAAGGTGCTGCACCGGCTCCCGGCCAGCGATGACCGGCAAGTGGTCGGGGCGGCCATGAACCTGGATCCCGAGCAGTCGCGGCAGGTCGTGTCGCTGCGGCCGGGAGTGGCCGCGGTCTTCGCCGACGGGATGGACCGGCCGCTGCGGATCCTGGTGCCGTTCGGCGGTGACCGGGAGCGAGCCGGGCCAGTGCCCCGGCTCGACCCGCCGGTCGCGGAACGCCGGTCAGCGGCCTGCGGCCCTGCCTGCACGGGCGGGCGTCCCTGCACCCTGCTCCAGCTGCGCGCGGCTGACTTGCTGGCCGATGCCCCGGAGGATGCCTGGCTGCGCGTCTGGACCGAGGCGCTGGTGCTGGCCCACCTGGTCAACCGGCCGCTGCCGCGGATCCCGGCCCAGCTGCGGCAGCGGTGGCTGGAGCTGGACGGACGGCTCCGCGACTGCCTGCTCGCGACTACCGTGGACCGGGCGCTGCACGGCCGCGCCCTGGCCGTGCGCGCTTACCTCGATCCGGGGCTTCTCGCCGCGGCCTGCGCCGGTGCCGGACGGCAGATGCTGGACAGCGGGAAAGGGGCCGGCGGCCTCGTCGGGCCGGGATGGGTCATCCCGCAGCTGCAGTGGCTGCATGAGATCGAGCGGGCCTGTCCGCTGGACGGGCCGCCGCCGGATCCGTTCGCGGTCGCCCCGCCGCTGGACTACGCACTGGCCGGGCTCTCCGACCGGCCCGACGTCCGGATCGGCCAGCGGGTCAGCGGGCTGCGCCGCCATCCGCTGTCGATGGAACTGGACCGTAACCGGCTGCCGGCCTGGACCGCGCTACTCGGCGAGGACGATCAGCGCGGCTTCATCGAGGACCTGTCCGCCGTGGCCATCGGGGTCAGCCATCGCGGCCAGCTGTGCAAGGCGGCGGGCGAGATGGGCATTACCGGCTGGCTCGAGGCCGTCCTTTCCTGGCCGCGCCGGTTCATCGTCGGCGCGGATTACCAGGTTGCGCGCGCCATGCCCGGCCAGCCGGGCCGCGTGGCCGGATAGCATCGGCTGCCATGGGCAAGCTTCCGCTGCGCGCGCGCATCGCCACGAGCGTCGGCGGGGCGGCCGGGCGGGCGTCCCGGCTGGCCGGCCGCGGCGACGGGTCAGTGATCGGCGGGGTCGTGGGGCTGCGGGTCGAGCCCAACCTGGTCGGCCTGCTGGCGGCCGGGCGCCAGGTCGTCCTGGTGACCGGGACGAATGGCAAGACCACGACCACGCGCCTGATCACCGCGGCGATCGGCGCGCTCGGCCAGGAAGTGGCCTCCAATGCATTCGGCGCCAATATGGAGGCCGGTCTCGCGTCCGCGCTCGGCCGGGCGCCCGACGCGCCCTACGCCGTGCTGGAAGTCGACGAGCGGTACCTCCCCGCAATCATGAAGACGACCAGTCCGCGGGTGGTTGCCCTGCTCAACCTCAGCCGGGATCAGATGGACCGCGCGGCGGAGATCTGGCTGGTCGCCCGTCGCTGGCGGGATGCCCTGGCCGCGGCGCCGTCCTGCCAGGTCATCGCCAACGCGGACGATCCGCTGATCGCCTGGGCGGCGGGGGCCGCCCGGCAGGTGACCTGGGTGGCAGCCGGCCAGCGCTGGCACGAGGACTCGTGGTGCTGCCCGGAGTGCGGATCGCACCTGCGCCGGGACGAGCTGGGCTGGCGCTGCGGCGAGTGCACGTTCGCCCGCCCGCAGACCCGCTGGGTGCTGGACGACGACACGGTCATTGACGCGCACGGGCGGGTCCGGGAACTGGCCCTGGCCCTGCCGGGCCGGGCGAACCGGTCAAACGCCGTGATGGCCATGGCCATCGGCGATTTCTTCGGCGCCGATGCCGACCAGACCCTGCCCAGGCTGCGCGAGGTCACTTCGGTGGCCGGCCGCTACACGCAGGTGCGCTGGCACGGGCGGCAGCTCAGGCTGCTGCTGGCGAAGAACCCGGCCGGGTGGCTCGAGGCATTCGACGTCCTCGCCCCCGCGCCTGGCCCGGTGCTGCTCGCGGTCAACGCCCAGGTGCCGGACGGCCGGGACACCTCCTGGCTGTGGGACGTGGACTACCGCGTGCTGCGCGGGCGGCTGGTGCTGGTGACCGGCGAGCGGCGGCTGGACCTGGCGGTGCGGCTCGAAGCCGACCGGGTGGACTTCGAGCTGACGGCGGAGCTGGCTGACGCGGTCCGCCGCGTCCCGGCCGGGGAGAAGCTGGACGTGATCGCGAACTACACGGCATTCCAGCACATCCGCGCGGCCGTAGGGCGGGCCGAATGAGGCCGGCTGAGGAGGTGGCCTGCCGGTGACTGAGCATCGGCCGCGGCACGCCGCGCCTGACCCCGCGAGCCGCCGGGCCCGGGGCGGGGGCGGCAGGCTGCGGATCGTCTGGGTCTATCCCGACCTGCTGAGCACCTACGGGGATCGCGGGAACATGCTCGTGCTGCAGCGGCGGGCCAGGCTGCGCGGCATCGCCGCCGAGGCGGTCGAGGTCAACGCCGACCAGCCAGTGCCCACGCAGGGGGACATTTACCTGCTGGGCGGCGGAGAGGACCTGCCGCAGATTCTCGCCGCGCGCCGGCTCGCCGCCGACGGCGGCCTGTCATTCGCCGCTGACCACGGTGCCGTGGTGTTCGCCGTCTGCGCCGGCTACCAGGTCATCGGCAGCCAGTTCGGCGGCGTGGAGGGCGAGCCGGTGACCGGCCTGGGCATCCTGGACATCAGCAGCGGCCGCGGTGAGCGGCGCGGCGTCGGCGAGATCGTGGCCGACGTCGACCCCGAGCTCGGCGTGCCCGTGCTCACCGGGTTCGAGAACCACCAGGGCGTGACCGCCATCGGGCCGCAGGCGCGCCCGCTGGCCCGGCTGAGGCTCGGGGTCGGGAACGGCGACGGCACCGAGGGCGCCTACGCGGGCAAGGTGCTGGGTACCTACCTGCACGGCCCCGCGCTGGCCCGCAATCCCGGCCTGGCCGACCTCCTGCTGACCTGGGCCGCGGGCCCGCTCGACCCGCTCGATGACGCGGCCGAGAGCTGGGTCAGCCAGCTGCGGGAGGAACGGCTCGCCGCCACCGCGGTGCCCTGACAGGCCGCGGCATGCCGCGGGCGAGCATGCACCCGGCCGCGCGGCTCAGCCGCCGGGCTCCGGATCGTCAGTAGACCAGTGCCCTGGCCTCGTCGGCCAGCACCTCGGCGACGAAGGTGGCCGCGCCGGCCATGCGCACCCCGCTGATCAGGTCGTCCTCGCTGATCTGCCTGCGCGCCGCGCACTGGGTGCAGATGGTCACGGTCCCGGCGGCCATGATCGTGGCCAGCAGCTGGGTGAACGGCATGCCGTGCGGCAGGGCGATGTCATCGGTGCGGCCGGGCAGGGCGAACCAGGACGCCTCGCCAGTCAGCCAGAGCGAGACCCGGACATCGCTGGCCGCCGCGGTCGCCGCGACCGTGAGGGCCTGGTTACAGCGCTCCAGGTCGTCCTGGCCGGCCGTCACCTTGACCACGAGGGTGCGGGAGGTCATGCCCGCACCCTAGCGCCCGCAGGCCGGCCAGCCGCGCCAGACGTCAGATACAGCCCGCCAGACGTCAGATACAGCCCGCCAGCAGGCCGGTTTCGCCCGGCGTGGCGCGAGGCGGTCGGCCCCCTCGCTGCTTACGCTTGCCGGTCATGAGCTCGCTCCTCAGCGGCTGGATCCTGGTGGCGGTTTTCGGCGCGGTGGCGGTCTCCGGGGCGGTACTGGCCGTGCTGCTCGGCCGGGCGGCCGCGCGAGCGCGCCGCCCGCCGGGGAGCCAGGCGGCCAGGCGCTGAACCGTACCCTTGACCGCATGGATACCGAGCAGATGCCGCCGGACGAGCCGGATCGCGGCGCCGCGCCCAGCCAGAGCACGGACCCGTCGCCTGATCAGCCTGCGGGACAGGCGCTGCATGCCAGCCTGAGCCCGCTGCGTTTCCTGGTCGGCCGGTGGGAGGGAGCCGGAGTGGTCGGCTATCCCACCATCGAGAGCGCTCATTTCGGTCAGGAAGTCTCGTTCAGCCATAACGGCAAGCCATTCCTGAGCTATGCCAGCCGGACCTGGCTGCTGGACAGCGACGGCCGGATCGGCCGCCCGCTGGCCTCCGAAAGCGGCTTCTGGCGGCTGCAGGAGGACGGGACGCTGGAGGTCATGCTCGCGCACCCGACCGGGATCGTGGAGATCTACATCGGCGAGGTGACCGGCACGAAGATCGAGATGGCGACCGACGTGATCGTCCGCACGGCGACCGCCAAGGAGGTCACGGCCGGCCGGCGGCTCTACGGGCTGATCGGGACCGACCTGGGCTATGCGTACGACATGGCCGCGATGGGCCAGCCGCTGCAGGCGCACGTGTCAGCCCAGCTGAAGCGCACCGGCTGACAGCGGGCCGCGCTGACCTGACCTGATCGTGGAGGATTAGCCGCCACCGGTGGCGCAGATCCTCCGCGATCAGCGGATCGCTCCTCGAGCGGGCAAGAAGAAGCCCCCGGGCGCCTCCCGTGCTGCCCGCCGGGTGCGGGTAAGCACGGGGACCGGCTGGACAAGGCCGGTCAGCCCGGGGGTCCGGTGTCTGCCGTGTATTCGCCGGCCGCCGCCGTTTCAGCAACCGGGCCGCTGCCATGCAGGCAGCTGGGCTGCGGGCGGCCGGTGATGCGCAGCGCGGCGTGCCGCGGCGTGCGCTCCACGCAGGCGGCGGCTAGCGGACAGCCACCTCGCGAGTCCGACATCTATGCATACTGTTGGACCACCTCCTTTCCCGCGTTAGCCGCCACGCTATGTCAGGCCGGCGGCCCGAGGCAAGCACGTTTCCCGCGCGCACCGCTGCTGTTCGCCTCGCGTTCGCCGCCGGCGGCCAGCCGTCCGCAGGAGGGTCATCGCCGGGGCCCTGGCCACTAGACTCGGGTCATGTCGCAGGCGTGGGATGACACGCTGCGGGCCAGCGGTTACCGCGTCACCCCACAGCGCCAGCTGGTGCTGGAGGCTGTCACCCGGCTGGAGCACGCCACCCCGGAAGAGATCTTCGCCGAGGTGCGGAACACGGCACGCGGCGTGAATGTCTCCACCATCTACCGCACGCTCGAGCTGCTGGAGGACCTCGGCCTGGTGACCCACACGCACCTCGGCCATGGCGCGCCGAGCTATCACCCGGCTGCTGAGGCCCAGCATGTGCACCTGGTGTGCCGGCAGTGCGAGCAGGTCACGCAGGTGGACCCGGCTGCCGTGCGGCCGCTGGTGAGCGCGCTCGAGACCGATTACGGCTTCGAGACCGACGTCGGCCACCTGACGGTGTTCGGCCGGTGCGCGAGCTGCCGGGCGGCCGGCCGGCCGGCGCCGAGCGCATAGCCTGCCGAGCGCATAGCCTGAGGATTATGCAGAGCCCGCTTCTCGCCGAGCCAGGCGCCGTGCCAGCCGAAGGGCCGGACGCCGGGGTGGCGGCCCACTACGGAGATCCCTACGCCGAGCAGCGCGCGCTGGTCAGTGGCTGGGGGGTGGTGGACAGGTCGCATCGCGACGTGATCCGGATTACCGGCCCTGACCGGCTGTCCTGGCTGCACAGCCTGACCACCCAGCACCTTGAGCAGCTGCCGGCCGGCACCGCGGCCGAGGCGCTGATCCTGAGCCCGCAGGGGCACGTCGAGCATCACCTGACGCTGGCCGACGACGGCACCGCGACCTGGGCGCACGTGGAGCCGGGCACGGCAGCCGGGCTGCTGGCCTTCCTGGAGTCGATGCGCTTCATGCTGCGGGTCGAGCCCGCGGACGTCAGCGGCGACTACGCCGTGCTCACCGTCATGGGGCCCGGCGCCGACCCGAGGGCGGCGGGCGAGGCGGCAGTGAGCATGGCCGGTCCGTTCGGAACCGATGTTGTCGTGCCGCGCGGGCAGCTCATGTCTCAGGTGGCGGCGCTGCGGGCGGGCGGGGCCGCTCTGGCGGGCAGCTGGGCGCACGAGGCGCTGCGGATCGCGGCCGGCCGCCCCCGGTTCGGCCTGGATACCGATCACCGGACGATCCCGCATGAGGTGGGCTGGATCGAGACCGCCGTGCACCTGAGCAAGGGCTGCTACCGGGGCCAGGAGACGGTGGCCCGGGTGCACAACCTCGGCCACCCGCCCCGCCGCCTTGTGCTGCTGCACCTGGACGGGAGCGAGGACCGGCTGCCCGGCCGCGGCGACCCGGTCGAGCTGGAGGGAGCCGCGGTCGGCTTCGTCGGCTCGGCGGCGCGTCATTACGAGCTCGGGCCGATCGCGCTCGGGCTGGTGAAGCGGACGGTGCCGGTGGCGGCGCCGCTGCTGGCGGGCGGCATCCCGGCGGCGCAGGAGGTCATCGTCTCGCCCGATGCCGGGGCGAACGTGCAGGTCACCCTCAGAAGGCCGCGAGGCGGCCTGACCGGCCGCCGGGGCGGCTGAGCCGCCGGAGCGAGGACGCCGGCGTCCGGATAACCTGAGCCGGCAGGAAACAACGACGTTGCCTGGAGGGTCCCGCATTGCTGCGTCGAACGCTGCTGGCCGCCTCGGCCAGCACCCGGCTCCGTGAGCTCATCACCACCGCGCCGCTCACCCGTGACGTTGTCTCGCGCTTCGTGGCCGGCGACGGCCTGCAGGACGCGCTGCGGGTCACCGAGCGGCTGATCGCCGATGGCCTGCTCGTCAGCCTGGACTACCTGGGCGAGGACACGACCGATCCGCAGCAGGCGGCCGCGGTCACCGAGGAGTACGTCCGCCTGCTCGGCCGGCTCGGCGAGGCCGGGCTGGCCGCCGGCGGGCGGGCCGAGGTGTCGGTCAAGCCGACCGCGGTGGGCCTGGGGCTCGCCGATCACGGCGAGAAGACCGCGGTGGAGAACCTGGCCAGGATCGCCACCGCCGCCAGGAACGCCGGCACCACGGTCACGGTGGACATGGAAGATCACACCAGGATCGAGCAGACGCTGCGCATCGTCGCCGGCCTGCGGGCCGATTTCCCCGACCTTGGCTGCGTGGTCCAGGCGTACCTGCGGCGCAGCGCCGGCGACTGCGCGGCGCTGGCGGCCGCGGGATCGCGAGTGCGGCTGTGCAAGGGCGCCTACAGCGCGCCGGAGGACGTGGCCTTCGCGCGGAAGGCCGACGTGGACCGGTCGTATGCCCGGTGCATGCGGATCCTGCTGGAGGGGCCCGGTTACCCGATGCTGGCCACCCACGATCCGCGGCTGGTCGAGATAGCCAGCATGAAGGCCGGCATCGCCGGCCGCGACCCGGCCAGCTACGAGTTCCAGCTGCTGTACGGCATCAGGCCAGATGAGCAGCTGCGGCTGGCCGGCAGCGGCGCTCAGGTCAGGGTCTACGTGCCCTACGGCATCGACTGGTACGGCTACCTGGTCAGGCGGCTCGCGGAACGGCCGGCCAACCTGGCATTCTTCCTGCGCTCCCTCGGGTCGCGCGGCTAGGCAGCGGCGTGGCGGCGGCGTGGCGGCGGCTGCGCTGCGGCGGGGGCCGGCCGGCTCGGGATAGGCTCCGTGGCGTGATTGCCGTACTGGGCGCAGGGAAGATGGGGGAGGCGCTGATCTCGGGGCTGCTCCGGGCTGGTGCCTCGCCCGCGGAGGTGGTGGCCGCCGCCCGCCGCAGCGAGCGGGCCTGTCAGCTGCGGGACGCCTACGGGATCGAGGTGCTCGGCGCCGCCGAGGCCGCGCGCCGGGCGCAGACGCTCGTCATCACCGTGAAGCCGCAGGACATGGCGGCGCTGCTGGAGGAGATCGCGCCCGGCTTCCCGGCCGCGAAGCTGGTGATCTCGGTGGCGGCCGGCATCACCACGTCCTTCATCGAGCGCCGCCTGGCCGGGGAGGTGCCAGTCGTCCGGGTGATGTCCAACACCCCGGTGCTCGTGGATGAGGCGATGAGCGTCATCTCGGCGGGCACGCATGCGACCGAGGAGCACCTGCGCCGCGCCGAGGAGCTGCTCAGCCCGGTCGGCAAGGTGCTGCGGATACCCGAGTCGCAGCAGGACGCGGCGACGGCCCTGTCCGGCAGCGGCCCCGCCTACGTCTATTTCCTCGTGGAGGCCATGGTCGACGCCGGGATCCTGCTGGGAATGCCGCGAGCCAACGCGCTGGAAATGGTCAAGCAGGCCGTTTACGGCGCGGCCACCATGCTGCGCGAATCAGGCGAGCATCCGGTGATCCTGCGCGAGGCCGTCACCTCGCCGGGCGGGACGACGATCAACGCGATCAGGGAGCTGGAGCGGCACGGCGTCCGGGCGGCGTTCCTGGCTGCGATCGAGGCGGCCAGGGACCGGGGCCGCGAGCTGGGCAGCGGCTAGCCTGGCCGCCGCCGATTGCCAGTAACGGCAAAGTATCCGGCAGGCCACATTCCTCACCAGCAGGCGGGCAGCCGCTCCCGCGGCGTTACTGAATTGAGCACGCTCGCCGGGGTTGCCCTTTTCTGCACAGGACTTACGCTGGAGACGGGCGTGACTGGTGCGCTGATCTCGTTGACGTGTCAGCTCGGCCGGGAGAGGGCTATCAATGGCAGCAGAAGTTACTCCGCTTAGTGATGTGAGATTCCTGACCGTGGCCGAAGTGGCCACGATCATGCGCGTTTCCAAGATGACCGTCTACCGCCTGGTGCATTCTGGCGAGCTGGAGGCTATCCGGGTCGGCCGCTCGTTCCGGGTACCGGAGCAGGCAGTCAACCAGTACCTGCGGGACGCCTTTGTCGCGTCAGACTGACGGTCCCGAGCGGGCGCGGCCACGCCGCCGGCCGCCGGCAGCGGCCCGGGGCGAAGCGGTCGGCTGGCTGCGCCCGCAGCTTCCCGGCGGGTGAGCGCTGGGACCGCGGGGGTTTCCGGGGAACGGCAAGGCCGGCCGCGCTGCCGGACCAGGCGGCGGCGGAGGTACGCTGTGGCGTTGGCGTGTGCCTAGCCGCCCTGGTCCGGTGGGCGTGCGCGAGGCATGTTCGTCGGACAGTCAATCGAGCGAGGGTGGTTTCGTGGGCTCAGTCATCAAGAAGCGTCGCAAGCGGATGGCCAAGAAGAAGCACCGCAAGCTCCTGCGGAAGACACGCGTCCAGCGCAGGAACAAGAAGTAGCGCCCTGGCGCGTGCGGGCCGCGCCGACCCGCCCGCCGCGACGCGCGTCAGGATGGCGATGATTCCCGCTGCATCGATAACCGGACCTGCAGTCCCGCCTGCTGCGCCGGCGGCCGGCGGGGCCGCGGCGCCGTGAGCGGCGGCGAGCCGGGGCAGCCGCCCGGAGCGGACTGGCTGGCCCGTGCGGCCGGGTTCATCCAGCGCCGGCTGGACGGCGATTACCGGGTCGACGAGTTCGGGTTTGACCCTGAGTTCAATTCCGCCGTCGTGATGCCGCTGGCCCTGGCGTTGTACCGGCACTGGTTCCGGGTCAGGATGCGCGGCCTGCGGAACGTGCCCGATTCGGGTGCCGCGCTCGTTGTGGCCAACCATTCCGGCGTGCTGCCGCTGGATGCGCTGATGCTGCAGGCAGGCATTTATGCCGAGCATCAGGCCCGCCGGCACATCCGCCTGCTCGGGGCCGACCTGGTCTGGGCGGTGCCCGTGCTGGCCGACGTGGCCCGGCGCAGCGGGCATACCCGCGCGGCACCGGAGGAAGCGCACCGGCTGCTGCAGGCCGGCAAGCTGGTCGGGGTGTTCCCCGAAGGCTTCAAGGGGATCGGCAAGCCCTTCAGCGAGCGCTACCAGCTGCAGCGATTCGGCCGCGGCGGATTCGCCCACACCGCGCTGCGCGCGGGCGTCCCGATCGTCCCCTGCGCCATTGTCGGAGCCGAGGAGATCTATCCCATGATCCGGAATTCGGCCACGATGGCGCGCCTGCTCAGGCTGCCGTACTTCCCGGTGACGCCGTTGTTCCCGTGGCTGGGCCCGATCGGCGCCGTCCCGCTGCCGTCCAACTGGATCATCGAGTTCAGCGAGCCGGTGCCGACGGCCGGCTATACCGCGGCGCAGCGCGACGATCACGAGGTCATCGCCGCGCTCGCGGATCAGGTCCGGACCATCATCCAGGACAGGATCGACAAGCTCGTGGCAGAACGAGGCCCCGCATTCGGCTAGCGGGCCCGTTGCCGCAGCGCAGCCCAGCCGCGGGCAACCAGCCGCGGGCAGCACGGCGCAGGCAGCGCGGCCGCAGACAGCACGGCCGCAGACAGCACGGCCGAGGCGTGCGGGCCTGCTCCCCGGCCGGCCCGCTAGCTGGCCGGTGCTAGCTGGCCGGTGCTAGCTGGCCGCGCGGCGCCGGTGCAGTGCCACGCCCGCCGCCATTCCGCCGGCCAGCGCGCCGGCGCCCGCCGCCACCGGCAGGGCGATCATGGTGGCACGCCGCCCCGAGCGGAAGTCGTAGACGGGCCAGTCCCGGCGCCTGGCCTCGCCGCGCAGCTGGAAGTCGGGATTGACCACGCTCGGGTGGCCGACGAGCAGCAGCATCGGCAGGTCGTTGGCCGAGTCGCTGTAGGCGCTGCAGCGAGACAGGTCGAGGCCCTCACGGTCGGCCAGTGCCTGGATGGCCGCCGCCTTGGCATTCCCGTGCAGCAGGCCGCCGACCAGGCGGCCGGTATAGACGCCGTCGACGGTCTCCGCGACGGTACCGAGGGCGCCGGTCAGGCCGAGCCGCCGGGCCAGGATGTTCGCCAGCTCGACCGGTGTCGCCGTGACCAGCCAGACCCGCTGGCCCGCCTCCAGGTGCCGGCGCGTCAGCTCGCTGGTCCCGGCCCAGATGCGGTCGGCCATCGTCTCGTCGTAGATCTCCTCGCCCAGCCGGACGACATCCGAGACCCGCAGGCCGGCGACGAACGCGAGCGCCGCGTCTCTGGCCGCGTCGATGTGGCCGGAGTTCTCGGTTCCGCGCAGCCGGAACGCGAGCTGGCTCCAGCTGAGGCGCACCAGGTCGCGCGGCCCGAACATCTTGCGGGCGGCCAGGCCGCGGGCGAAATGATAGATGGACGCACCGCGCATCAGCGTGTTGTCGACATCGAAGAAGGCTCCGGCCAGCGGATCGGGAACCGCGGGCGTGCGCTCGACGTCGGCGGCCGCGGCGGCTGCCGCTCCGGCGACGGCGTCCCGGTTCCGCCGGATCCCGCCGGCCAGCCGGCGGGCTAGCGACGGGCTCTGGCCGGGCTCCTCAGGCGGTTCCGCCGGATCAGCCGCATGACTGGGCCCGCTGGTGCCGGGAAGCCCCTGATCCGCCGGGTTCACGGCGCGATGGCCAGCGGACGGGAGCCCTCCTCGCAGCCGCCTCATGGTTCTCAGCCTACCGGCGGCCCGCTCGCGGCACTGTGGTCGCATCACTGCCCGATGTCGGGCACCATAGTGCTGCGATGTCTACGTCCCTGCTCGTCTCGGCGGCCGGCGTCCTGGTGGCGGTGGCCGCTGCCGGCGTGCTCCTGGCCAGGGTGTCACGTGCCCCGCGCATCGACCTGATCGCCTGGTCGGTGGCGCTGCTCGGGCTGGTCGTGGCGCTGGGTGCGCAGACCCTCGGGCACCTGCACGGGTTCGGTCCGCCCACCTTCCGCGCGATGGAGATCGGCGCGCTGGAGATCGCGCCGCTGGCGCTGGTGCTGGGCATGTGCGAGATCGTCGGCAAGAGCCTGCCCGCCCGCTTCGCGGCCCGGCTGTTCATCCCGGCTCTGGCCATCACGCCGCTGGTGATCCTCTCCACCGATCCGCTCAGCAGCACCGCGTTCACCAAGGCCACCCCGGCCGTGACGGCGTATTACGAGCTGCCCGCGGTTTACGCCGTCAAGCTCGGCCTCGCCCCGCTGACGGCGCTGGTGGCGCTGGTCGCCATGGGGGTGGCCGGCTACCGGCTGCTGGCCGCCGGGCCGCCGTGGCGTGATGCGTTCCTGCCTGTCGTCGCGGCCGGGGTAGCGGCGCTCGCGCTGGCGCTGCCGGGCCTGGCGATTGATGCCGGCGCAGACCTGGGCGGCAGCTCGCCGTCGACCTCGCTGCTGCCGGTGCTCTGCCTGCTGGCGGCTGCGCTGACCGGATTCGCTGGGCTGCGGGCCGGCCGGCTGCGCCTGGATCTGCTCCGCGGGCAGGGACCCGGCCGGGCCAGGGATGAGCGGCGCGGCGACCAGTGGGACCGCGACGACCACTGGGACCGCAGTGGCCAGTGGGAACGGGACGACGAGCGGAGCCGCGACGATCGGTGGCCGCGCCCCGATCAGACCGGCGGCTACGAGCCGGTCAGCGATGCGGGCGGCCAGGGCGTTTACCGGGATGGCGGGCTGTACCGGCCCGGCCCGGCCTACGGCGAGGCGGACCCGGGCGGGGAGCGGGATAGGCCCGGCTACGACTGGCAGGACGAGGACGCGGCCGGCCGCACCACGGGGTACGGCGAGGCCGGCTATTACGGGAACGGCGAGCAGGCCGGCCCCGGCGATGGCTACCCGCCCGCAGGCGGCAAGGTCCCGGCCGGCTATGACACCGGCGACCTGAGCTATGCCCGGCAGGGTCAGCCTGGCTACGGGGCCGGGCCGTACGGTCCGGCTGGCTACGAGCCTGATGGCCTGGGTAACGATGCCCGTGGCGGCGAGGAGCCGGGGAGTGGCCAGCGGGCCGGAGCGAGCCGCCTGCCCGGGAGCGACCAGCCGGCCCGCTCGGAGCTCTACGGCCAGATCGCGATCTACACGCTGCTCGAGGACCGGGTGGCGGAGTTCGACCGGCTGAGCGAGCGCGTCGTCGAGCAGGTCCGGGCCGACGAGCCGGAGACGCTCGTCTATATCGTGCACGCCGTCCCCTCGGCGCCGATGCAGCGGATCCTGTACGAGGTGTACCGGGACCGGGCGGCCTACGAGGAGCACCGGCACCAGCCCTACGTGGCGAAGTTTGACATCGACCGGCGGCCGTATGTGCTCGCGACCAACGTGATCGAGCTCGGGCTGCAGCAGGCGAAGGTGTCGCCGTTCCCCTCGGTCGCCGAGCTTCTCGGCGAGCCCGCCTTCGACACCTCCGGCTTCGAGCGGCCGGATTACCTGCGCGACTACGGCAAGTCAGCCTCGGCCCGTGACGCCAGCCGCTCGCGGGACCGCAGGTGACCACGCGATCGCAGCCGCACCCGGTGCCCGGCCGGGCATGGTCCCGCCCGGCTGGCATCCGGTGAGCGGCGATCCGAAGCCAGGCCGAGGCGGCCCGCCGCACCGGATCACGCTGCTCTCCCGGCCCGGCTGCCACCTCTGCGACGACGCCCGCGTCGTCATTGCCCGGGTCGCTGGCGAACTGGGCGCCGCATGGGAGGAACGGGATATCACGCTGTCCGCCGCCGATCTCGCGCGGTACTCGGAGATGGTCCCGGTGACGCTCGTTGACGGCGTGCAGCATGACTTCTGGAGGGTCAGCGAGGATCGGCTCCGGGCCGCCCTGCGCGGCTAGCGGCAGCTCTCCGGGGCCGCGCGGCAGGTCAGGCCGGAATGCCGCGGCCTGCCCGCTGCGGCAGTCAAGGGCGGGTAAAGCCCCGGTCGGCGCCGGTCGACTGGAAGATGGCCGACTTTGTGCAAACGTTCACAAGGGCGTAGCGTAAATCCGAAAACATCAGGGGGCACACGCTGGTCCCGTGCGCCCGCCGCATCTGATCCCCCAGGAGTTGCCGGCGTATGCCTCGCCGTTCGATCTCAGCCAACGGCCACCACGGCATCCCGGAGGCGACCATCGCTCGTCTGCCGGTCTACTTGCGTGCCCTGTACGCGCTGGCAGACCGGGACATTGCCACCGTGTCGAGCGAGGAACTCGCGGCGGCCGCCGGGGTGAACTCGGCCAAGCTCCGCAAGGATCTGTCGCACCTCGGCTCGTATGGCACCCGCGGCGTCGGCTACGACGTGGACTATCTCGTTTACCAGGTATCCCGCGAGCTCGGGCTGACCCAGGACTGGCCGGTGGTGATCATCGGAGCCGGTAACCTCGGCCGGGCGCTGGCCAACTACGGCGGCTTCGCCTCCCGTGGCTTCCGGATCGCGGCGCTGCTGGACAGCGACCCGGCCATGGTCGGGACGGTGATCGCCCGGCATACCGTGCGCAGCGTGGCCGAGCTGGAGGATGTCGTGGCCAGCCATGGCGTGTCGATCGGCGTCATCGCGGCCCCGGCCGCCGCGGCGCAGGGAGTCTGCGACCGGCTCGTGGCCGCCGGCGTGACGAGCATCCTGAACTTCGCCCCGGTCGTGCTCAGCGTGCCTTCTGGGGTCGACGTGCGTAAGGTCGACCTGTCGATTGAGTTGCAGATCCTCGCGTTCCATGCGCAGCGGCGCGCCGTGGTCCGCATCGCGGATCAGGCGGAGCATCGCTGGCCGGCCCGGACGCGGTCCGGGCACGAGATGATGGCCGTCAGCGGCCTGGACCCGGGCGGACTGCTGACGCTGAACGGTGATAGCGGGATGGGGGCTCAGGCGGTAGGGACATGAGCGTTCTGGCAGTCGGTCTCAGCCATAAGAGCGCGCCAGTGGCGACGCTGGAGCGTGCCGTGCTGACCGGAGACGGCGTCGCCAAGCTGCTGCGCGACGCCTACCAGGGCGACGAGGTGGCCGGGGCGATCCTCGTCAGCACCTGCAACCGGGTCGAGGTGTACGCCGAGGTCGGTACCTTCCACGGCGGCGTGGCCGCGATCTGCGAGCTGCTGGTCCGGCACTCGGGCATGCCGCTAACCGAGCTCACGCCGCACCTGTACGTGCACTACGAGGATCGCGCGGTGCAGCACCTGCTGGCCGTGGCCTGCGGGCTCGACTCCATGGTGGTCGGCGAGAGCCAGATACTCGGCCAGGTCAGGGAATCGCTCAGGCTGGCCCGCGAGCAGGGCACCCTCAGCCGGGGACTGGCCGACCTCGGCCGGCTGGCCCTGCACGCGGGCAAGCGCGCGCATGCGGAGACCGGCATCGGCAGGGCCGGCGCGAGCCTGGTCAGCGTCGGGCTGACGGCAGCCGCAGAGCAGCTGGGCGCGGCGGCCGGGCCTGCCGGCCTGCTGGACGGGCGCTCGGTGCTGGTGGTGGGGGCCGGATCTATGAGCTCGCTGGCGGTATCGGCGGCCGCAGCGGCCGGCGCGGCCAGGATCGGCGTCGCGAACCGTACCCCGCAGCACGCCAGGCTGCTGGCCGACACCGTGAGCGGCACCTCAGCCGACCTGACCGCGCTGCCCGGCCTGATCGCGGATGCGGACCTGGTCATCTCCTGTACCGGCTCGGCCGGGCATGTCATCGGCGCCGGCATCGTGGGCAGCGCGCTGTCGCTGCGCGAGCCCGCGGGCCGGCCGCTCGTCTTCCTCGACCTGGCGCTGCCCAGGGACGTCGATGCGGCCGTTGCCCAGCTGCCCGGCGTGGCCGTGATCGACCTGGAGAGCATGTCCGAGCCAGGGCCGGATGGCGGCGCGCTGCGCCAGGACGCGGTCGTCTCCGCCGACGTGGCGGCCGTCCGCCGGATCGTCGCCGACGAGTTCGCTGCGCACGTGGCGGCTCACCGCGCTGCCCGGGTGGCGCCCACCGTCGTGGCCCTGCGGGCCAAGGCAGCGGGGGTGGTCGACGCGGAGCTGAGCCGGCTGGCCGCCCGCCTCGGCGGCCTGGAGCCCGGTGCGCTCGACGAGGTAGCCCGGTCCATGCGGCGGATCACCGACAAGCTGCTGCACGCGCCGACGGTCCGGGTCAAGGAACTAGCGGGCTCGCCAGGCGCGGAATCCTACGAGGATGCCCTGCGGGTGCTGTTCGACCTGGATCCCGAGGCGGTCCAGGCGGTCACCCGGGCCGACGCCGAGCTGGCCGGCTGGCCGGATCAGGAGGCAGCACCGTGACATCCAGCCTGGCCCGCCCGCTCCGGCTGGGCACCAGGAAGAGCCCGATGGCGCTGGCCCAGTCCGGCCAGGTCGGCCGGGCCGTAACCGCCCGGACCGGCCGCGAGGTCGAGCTTGTCGGCATGACCACGCTCGGCGACGTCAGCCGGGAGCAGCTGGCCCAGATGGGCGGCACAGGCGTCTTCGTGAGCGGGCTCCGGCGCGCCCTGCTGGCCGGCGAGATCGATTTCGCCGTGCACTCGCTGAAGGACCTGCCCGCCGGCCAGGCCGCGGGGATCGTGCTGGCCGCCGTGCCGCCCAGGGATGACCCCAGGGATGCCCTGGTCGCCAGGGACGGCGCCAAGCTCGCCGACCTGCCTGCCGGCGCCAGGATCGGGACCGGCTCGCCGCGCCGGGCCGCCCAGCTGCTCATGCTGCGACGGGACCTGCGCCCGGTTCCCATCCGCGGCAACGCGGGCACCCGGCTGGCCAAGATCGGCGCCGGCGAGGTGGATGCGGTGGTGCTGGCCTGCGCCGGGCTGATGCGGCTCGGGCGGCAGGAAGTGATCACTCAGGTCTTCGAGCCCGACGAGATGCTGCCCGCTCCGGGCCAGGGCGCGCTCGCGGTGGAATGCCGGGCTGACCGGGACGACATGGCGGCACTGCTCGCGTGCGTCGATGACCCGGCCAGCCGGGCCGCGACAGCCGCCGAACGCAGCCTGCTCGACGCGCTGCAGGCAGGCTGCTCAGCGCCGGTCGGCGCGTATGCTGCCGGCACGGATGTTCTTCGGCTGCACGGTGCCGTGGTAGCAGCCGACGGGGGTATGGCGCTCCGCGCCAGCGTCGACGGCCCCGTGGCCGAGGCCGAGCGCCTTGGCCGCGACCTGGCCGCTGAACTGCTGCGTCGCGGAGCGGGACGATATATGGCCGTGTCCGGTGGACACATCAGCAGCGGGGACGATGACAGGTGAACCCCACATCAGCGACGCAGAAGTCGGACAAGAAGGACGGCAAGGCCGGCGGCAAGGCCGCCAGCCGCCAGGCGAAGCCCGCGGCCGGGTGGGTGGCACTCGTCGGCGCGGGACCCGGTGATGAGGGCCTGCTCACGGTCAGGGCGGCGCAGCTGCTGGCCCAGGCGGACCTGGTCGTCGCCGCGCCCTCGATCAGCGAGCGGGTTGCGCACCTGATCCGGCCGGATGCGACCGTGGCCGATTCCGAGCCGTTCAGCCAGGACCCGCGGCTGCTCGTCAAGGCAGCCAGGGCCGGGCAGGCCGTCGTCCGGCTGTTCAGCGGTGACCCGTTCATGTTCTGCAACGCGGCGGCTGACGCGGCGGCTTGCGCGAAGGCCAGGGTGACGTTCGAGATCGTGCCCGGCGTGCCCGCGGCGACCGCGGTGCCCGTCTACGCGGGCATCCCGCTGACATCGGATGCGAACAGCGACGTCCGGATCATTCACGCAGCCGAGGTGAGCCGGATGTCGGCCGGGCCGGGCACGCTGGTGATCCTCGGCGCCGAGACCGGCCCCGCGGATCTCGGCAAGATGCTGGTGGCGGCCGGCTGGGCGGAGAGCACGCCGCTGGCGATCACCTGGAACGGGACGACGACCGACCAGTACACCGTCCAGTGCACGCTGGGCTCGGTGACCGCGGACCTCAAGGCGGCCGGGGTCAGCATGCTGACCGCGCACGGGCCCGCTGTCGCGGTGGTCGGCGACGGCGTGGCCGCCCAGCGAGCGCTGTCCTGGTTCGAGACCAAGCCGCTGTTCGGCTGGCGGGTGCTCGTGCCGCGGACGAAGGAGCAGGCCGAGGAGGTCTCTGACCTGCTGCGGGCACGCGGCGCCGTGCCCGAGCAGGTGCCGACGATCGCGGTCGAGCCGCCGCGGACGCCGCAGCAGATGGAGCGCGCGGTCAAGGGGCTGGTGACCGGGCGGTTCCAGTGGATCGCCTTCACCTCGGTCAACGCGGTCCGCGCCGTGCGGGAGAAGTTCGAGGAGTATGGCCTCGACGCCCGCGCGTTCGCCGGCGTCAAGGTCGCTGCCGTCGGCGAGCAGACGTCTGCCGCTCTGCGCGACTTCGGGATCATGCCGGACCTGGTGCCGGAAGGCGAGCAGTCAGCCGAGGGGCTGGCTGCTTCCTGGCCGGTGTACGACGACGTGCTCGACCCGATCAACCGGGTGCTGCTGCCGCGGGCCGACATCGCCACCGAGACGCTGGTGGCGAGGCTCACCGACCTGGGCTGGGAGGCCGAGGACGTCACCGCCTACCGGACCGTCCGGGCGGCCCCGCCGCCGGCGCCGATCCGGGAGGCGATCAAGGGCGGCGGATTCGATGCCGTGCTGTTCACGTCGTCGTCCACGGTCCGGAACCTGATCGGCATCGCCGGCAAGCCGCACGCGGTGACGACGATTGCCGCGATCGGCCCGCAGACCGCCAAGACTGCGGCTGAGTTCGGTCTCCGGGTCGATGTGGTGTCGCCCACGCCGTCGGTTTCCGCGCTGGTCGAGGCGCTGGCCGAGTTCGGCGCCGGGATCCGGGACGCGGCCATCGAGGCGGGCGAGCCGGTTCGCCGGCCGAGCGAGCGCCGTCGCGGCGCTCGCCGTCGCATCAGGTAGCCGGCGGCCTGGCCGGGTAGCCGGCCCGCCGCCGCGAGGAGCAGGAGCAGTGATGAGCCCGACATTTCCCGTGGCCCGGCCGCGCCGGCTGCGACGGACACCGGCGCTGCGCCGCCTGGTCGCGGCCACGAGCGTGCGGCCGGCCGATCTGGTGCTGCCGCTGTTCGTCAAGGAGGGCATCAGCGAGCCGCAGCCGGTGACCTCGATGCCGGGGGTTGTCCAGCACACCAGGGACAGCCTGCGCAAGGCGGCGGCCGAGGCGGTGGACGCCGGCGTCGGCGGCCTGATCCTGTTCGGCATTCCCGCGGTGAAGGACGGCCGCGGCTCGGCGGCCGACGACCCGGCCGGCGTCGTTCAGCAGGGGCTGCGGGACCTGGCCGCTGAGGTCGGTCACGATACGGTCCTGATGGCTGACCTGTGCCTGGACGAGTACACCGACCACGGCCACTGCGGCCTGCTGACCGCGGTCGGCGAGGTGGACAACGACGCCACGCTGGAGCGGTATGCCTCGATCGCCGTCGCGCAGGCAGCCGCGGGCGCGCACGTGGTGGCGCCCAGCGGCATGATGGACGGCCAGGTGGCCGCCATCAGGGCGGCCCTCGATGCCAGCGGCTTCACCGACGTGGCCATCTGCGCCTACTCAGCCAAGTACGCCTCGGCCTTCTACGGGCCGTTCCGCGACGCCGCGGAATGCGCCCCCCAGTTCGGCGACCGGGCCTCCTACCAGCAGGACCTGAGCAGCCCGGCCGAGGCGCTGCGGGAAGTGCAGCTGGACGTGGACGAGGGCGCGGACATCGTCATGGTGAAGCCGGCCCTTGCTTACCTGGACATCATCAGCCAGGTAGCGGCGTCCGTCCGGCTGCCGGTGGCGGCCTACCAGGTCAGCGGCGAGTACGCGATGGTCGAGGCGGCGGCGGCTCATGGCTGGCTGGACCGGGACCGGGTGATCATGGAGACGCTGACGGCGATCCGCCGGGCGGGTGCGAGCATCATCCTGACTTACTGGGCCGCCGAGGCCGCCCGCTGGCTCGGCTGAGGAGCCGGCGGGCCCGCGGCGGCCCGCAGCCCCGCGGGACAGGGTGACTGTCGCCGGGCGGCCGCCGGCACGTCCGCCGCGTGCCGCGGCGGCGCCGCGGCCGGGCCTGGCGGGCGCTCGGGTCAGCTGCGCGGCAGGTAAGCGATCAGCCTGAGCACGCGGGTGCCGGGCAGCGGGCGCAGCCGCCAGTGGCGTGCGTAACCGGGCACGGGCGCGCCGCGGGTCGCCAGCAGCGCGATCCGGCCAGCGTCCGCGCCGCGGCGTGCCCAGGAGGGGGCGCTGGGGGCGGACGCGCATCCGGCGTAGTAGGCGATCGGGATGTCCTGATCGCCCTTGATCAGGCAGGGCGGCCGGATGCCGGCCTGCCTGAGGTCGGTAACGATGCGGGTGTAGTCATCGTGAAAGGCGATGGTGCCGGCCACCTCATGGTCGAGCACGAGATGCTGGGCCAGCAGCTGGACGGCCAGGCCGACGACCACGAGGGCACGGGTGAGCGGCCGGGTGTCCGCGCTGACTCCGGCGATCAGCCAGGCCAGCGCGTCCGCCACCGGGATGGCAAGCAGGGCGTAGGCGGGCAGCAGGAATCGCGGCGCCGCGTAGTCGATCAGGAACAGGTACTGGAAGGCGATGCACAGGCCGCAGGCGGCCGCCAGCAGCGACGAGCCGAGACGGCCGGCCCGCCGGGCGGCCAGCACTCCGAGGATGGCCAGCACTGGCAGGGCCAGCCACCAGAGACTGAGCTCCGGGTACCGGAGGCCGACCGTGCACGGCCGGCAGAGGGTGGGGCCGTTGAGCGCTCGCAGCTCGTCCCAGATGCCCAGGTGAAACCCGAAGCCGCCCTGCTCGGCGCCGGCGTCGCGCAGCCGGGCGAGCGGGCTGCCGAACCGCAGGTAGGCCTCGGCGATCCACTCGGCTGAGCCGGCCGCCAGGCCGATTACCGTAGCGACCAGCAGCGGCCAGCGCCGCCAGGACGGGACCGCCAGCACGGCTACGACCAGCGCCCCGGACAGGAAGACCGCATCGCCCGGGCGGACCAGCGCGGCGGCGGCGACGCAGCCGGCCAGCCCCGCGCAGGCGCCGCCGCCTGCCGCCCTGACCGGCCCGGCGGCGGCGGCCGGCCTGGCCGGCCTGGGCCGTCCGGCCGGCGGCTGGTACTGCGGGCCGGGCGCCTGAATCGCGGCGCCCTGCCCTCCGGCAGCCTCGCTGCCCGAAGCGCGGATCCCGGTGGCGTCCTGGTCCTGGTCCGGCTCCGCGGCCGGCCGGGCGTGGCCGGCCGCGCGCAGGAAGAACCCGACCGCGGCGAGCGAGCTGAAGGCGACCCATTCATCGGGCATGGCCTGCGGCCCGTAATACTGCGCCACCCACAGGCCGCCGAAGCTGAGCCCGGCCAGCGCCAGGATCCAGCCGGGCCGCAGCCGGCGCCAGGCCAGCAGCGCGAGGAACAAGCCCAGGCCGGATGCCACGGAGAGATAGCCGCGCAGGGCGGTCTGCGACGAGGTCAGCAGCGTGACCGGGGCGACCAGCAGCGGGATGCCGCGAGCCCGGGCAGGGTCGAAGTAGGCGGCCGGCACGTGCGCGCTGACCTGGCTGACGTAGACGACCTCATCCCAGCTCAGGCCGAGCCGCCGGGACACGAACAGCAGCTGCGCCAGGGTAAACGCGGCCGCCACGGCCGCCAGCCACCAGACGCTGTCAGCAGCGGGGACCGACCGGGCGACTGAGCTCGCGCCCGAGCGCAGGCGGCGCGGCCTCGCCGGTGCTGACAACGGCATGAACATCAGGATGTCGCATCTGCCGCGGTGCCGCAGCAGGCGGCCGCACAAACACACCCGGCGGCTCGCGGCCGCCGCAGAATTCGGCCCGGATCACCGGCTCTGGCTGAGTGCCGCAGTCCGGCGACGATAGCCTGGCCATCTCCGATACGCATCGCGTCAGCTTCTCGGCGGGGCCGGTCATCGGCCATCGCTGGCGCGCGGCATGATCGGTATTAGCAGGCACGGGGGGCTTGGGCGGGAGTGAGCCAGTGGTCGAAGTTACGCTGCGTGCGCGGCGCCGCAGGGACGCCGGCCGGACGGCCGTCGCGGCGGTCCGCTACGCGGCGATGGGCTGGCCGGTCTGCGCCGGGGCCCGCCTCCCCGGCCGGGCGCAGGAGGCGGGCCGGGCTTGCTCCTGCGACCGGGTAGGCTGCCCGGCTCCCGGCGCGCACCCGATGTCACCGGCCTGGCAGATCCGGGCCAGTGCGAGCCCGGAGGCCGTCGGCGCGCTGTGGCAGGCGATGCCCGAAGCGAACGTCATCCTGGTCACCGGGCGGGTTTTCGACGTGCTGGACGTCCCGGCCCCGGTAGGCACGGCAGCGCTGGCCCAGATGGAGCGGTCGGGGGTCCGGCCCGGCCCGGTCGCCGTCAGCGCCGGGGACCGGGCCCTTTTCTTCGTCCTGACCAGAGGATCTCCGGCCAACGAGGACGAGTGGTGGTCCTGCCACCTGGACTGCGAGCCGGAACTGGTGGCCGACGTGGCCGGCCTGCGCTGGCACTGCCGGGATAGCTACGTGCTCGCGCCGCCGTCCCGGTACGGCGGCGGCATGGTCGCCCGGTGGATCCGCGATCCCGCCGATTACCCGCTGCCGGACGGGCTGCGCATGCTCGAGGTGCTGGCCGATTTTTGCGAGGAGATGTCCTGATGCCGCCGCAGACCGATCGCCCGGAATCCGCGCAGCTGTTCGCCAGGGCCGGGGCCGTGCTGCCGGGCGGGGTGAACTCGCCGGTGCGCGCCTTCGGCGCGGTCGGCGGCAGCCCGGTGTTCATGGCGTCGGGCACCGGCGCCTACCTCACGGACGTCGACGGGAACTCCTACGTTGACCTGGTGTGCTCCTGGGGGCCGATGATCCTCGGGCATGCCCACCCGGCAGTGGTCAGCGCGGTCCGGGCGGCTGCCAGCCGCGGCACGTCATTCGGCACCGCAACGGCCGGCGAGGTCGAGCTCGCTGAGCTGATCGTGTCCCGGACGCCGGTCGAGCAGGTACGGCTGGTGAGCTCGGGAACCGAGGCGACCATGTCGGCCCTGCGGCTGGCTCGTGGCTACACCGGCAGGCGGCTGGTCGTGAAGTTCGCGGGCTGCTACCACGGCCACGTGGACGCGCTGCTGGCCGCGGCGGGCTCGGGAGTGGCGACGTTCGGGCTGCCCGACTCGCCGGGCGTCACCGGCGCGGTCGCCGCCGACACCCTGGTCCTGCCGTACAACGACGCGGCGGCCGTCCGGCAGGCATTCGCCGAGTACGGCACCGACATCGCCGCCGTGATCACCGAGGCCTGCCCGGCCAACATGGGAGTCGTGCCGCCGGCGGCCGGCTTCAACGAGCTGCTGTCCGCGCTCTGCGGCGAGTACGGCTCGCTGCTGATCATGGATGAGGTGCTCACCGGCTTCCGGGTCACCCAGTCCGGCTGGTACGGCCGGGAAGGCATCGCGGGTGACCTGATGACCTTCGGCAAGGTCATGGGCGGCGGCCTCCCGGCCGCTGCATTCGGCGGCCGGGCGGAGATCATGCAGCGGCTTGCCCCCGCCGGGCCCGTCTACCAGGCGGGCACGCTGGCCGGCAATCCGCTCGCCACCGCGGCCGGCCTCGCCACGCTGCGGGAGTGCACCCGCGAGGTGTATGCGCGGGTGGACGAGGTCGCCGCCGCGGTCGCCAAGCTCACCGCTGACGCGCTCAGCGCGGAAGGCGTGCCGCACCGGCTGCAGCAGGCGGGCAGCCTGTTCTCGTTCTTCCTCGGCGTGGACGGGCCGGTGCGCGATTTCGGCGCGGCCCGCGCCCAGTCCGGCCCGGCCTACGCGGCCTTCTTCCACGCCATGCTCGACAGCGGGATCTACCTGCCGCCGTCGCCCTACGAGGCCTGGTTCCTGTCCGCGGCGCACGATGACGAGGCGATGGCCAGGATCGCGTCGGCGCTGCCCGCCGCGGCCCGGGCCGCGGCCGTGGCGCTGGGCTGACGGCCCCGAGCTGACGGCCCGGGGCCGCCGGATCCGCGAGGTTATCATCGACCGCCAGCGGTATATCGAGGTGTCCTGACCGGCAGTCGGCTGCCGGAACGCGACGGCTGCCGACCAGGATGAGCGCGACGGCGGCGGCGCTCACGTGCCGTAGGCTAATCGCGCTATGACCGCAGATTCCGCTGGTGCTGAGCAGACGATCGTGCACCTGGTCCGGCACGGCGAGGTGGACAACCCTCGCGGCGTCCTGTACGGCCGCCTGCCCGGCTACCACCTCTCCGAGGCCGGGCGGCTGATGGCGAAGGCCGCCGCGGATTTCCTGGCCGGCCGGGACGTGACCGTCCTGCGGTCATCGCCGCTCAACCGGGCGGTGGAGACCGCGGAGCCGCTGGCAGCCGAGTTCGGCCTGGAGACGGTCATCGACGACCGGCTGATCGAGCCCTGGAACCACTTCGAGGGCATGCGCTTCGGGGTGGGGGACGGGTCGCTGCGCCAGCCCCGGCACTGGATCCACCTCCGCAACCCGTTCCGGCCGTCCTGGGGCGAGCCTTATACCGCCGTGGTCGCCCGCATGCAGGCCGCAATCGCCGATGCGGTGCAAGCCGCCCGCGGGCGTGAGGCGGTCTGCGTGAGCCACCAGCTGCCGATCTGGGTGACGCGGCGGTCTGCGGAGCACCGCAGGCTCTGGCATCACCCGGCCTACCGGCAGTGCGCTCTCGGCAGTGTCACCAGCTTCAGCTACGTCGGTGACCGCCTGGTCAGCGTGAGCTACGCGGAGCCTTCCGGCGCGACCCGCGGCAGGGTGGCCGGGGCCTGAGCACGCCGGTAACGCCGGGCCGGCGTCGGGCCACCCGGCCGGATCGGGCACAATGGGGCGCGATACTACCGCCTGTAGGAGATCTCCCTGTGCCCCGCCTGCCGCGCCTCGCGCGTCCAGCGGCCATCGCGGCCCGGGCCGCCCCGGCGGCCCGGCTGCGCATCAGCCGCCGCGCAGCCGCCTGCGCGGTTGCGGTGGCTGCCCTCGCTGCCGCCGGCTGCGACGGCGGCGCGATCGCCCAGGATGTCCCGCAGAGCAGCGGCCAGAGCTTCGTAAGCGGCAGCTACAGCACGACCTTCTACCAGGCTGGCCACCGCCCGGCTGCGCCGGGCATCTCGGCCAGGACCCTGACCGGGCAGCGGGTGAGCCTGGCCAGTTACCGGGGGTCGGTGCTGGTGCTGAACTTCTGGGGATCGTGGTGCACGCCGTGCCAGGAAGAAGCGCCCGCCCTCGCCGCGCTCGCCACTCGCTACCAGTCCCGCGGCGTGCGCTTCCTCGGCGTGGACATCCGGGACGACCCGATCAGCGCTGAGGGGTTCATGCGCACCTACCAGATCACCTATCCGAGCCTGAATGACCCGGGCGACCAGATCGCGCTCGCGTTCCGCGATACGGTTCCCCCAGCCGGCATCCCGACCACGCTGGTGATCGACCGCAGCGGGCGGATCGCGGCCCGGATAGTCGGCGGGGTGACGTATTCCGGGCTGAGGACGCTCATCACCGAGGTATCCGCGGGGCGCTCATGACTCACCGTCAGGTGGTGATCGGATGACTGACCTGCGCGTCCAGGGGGCTGGCCGGCGCGGCAGCGGCGACCTGACCGAGCAGCCGGCGCAGGCTGACGGCCGCCGGCCGCCGAAGCCGGGTAGCCGGCTGGGGCCCGCCGGCTGGCTGCGCTGGGGCTGGCGGCAGCTCACCTCCATGCGGACCGCCCTGATCCTGCTGTTCCTGCTGGCTGTCGCGAGCATCCCGGGATCGGTGCTGCCGCAGGAGGGCATCGACCCGGCCGCGGTCACCCAGTACTACGCGTCCCACCCGGAACTGGCCCCGATCCTGAACCGGCTCTCGCTGTTCAGCGTCTTCGCCGCGCCCTGGTTCGCGGCGATCTACCTGCTGCTATTCCTGTCGCTGGCCGGCTGCGTGCTGCCGCGGACCTTCCGGCTGGTCGGCTCATCCCGGCAGCAGCCGCCGCGGGCGCCCGGCAATCTGGCCAGGCTGCCGATGGTGGCGCGGTACGAGACGGCCAGCGAGCCGGATGCGGCGCTGGCGGCGGCCGGGCGGATGCTGGCGGCCCGGCGGTTCCGGCTGCGCACCGGTAACGGCTGGGTGTCGGCGGAGAAGGGATACCTGCGCGAGGTCGGGAACCTGCTGTTCCATATCGCCCTGCTCGCGCTGCTCGGGTCGGTCGCTCTCGGCGGCATCTGGGGCTACAAGGCCAACCGCCTGCTGGTGGCAGGCCAGTCATTCGCCAACACGCCCACCGCGCTGGATGTCTTCCGGCCCGGCAGGCTGGTCACGCCATCGAACCTGCAGCCGTTCACGATCACCCTGAAGAGCTTCCGGGCCAGTTACGTGACCTCGGGCCCCGAGCGGAGCCAGCCGATCACCTTCGACGCATCGCTGCAGTACGCCGCGGCAGCCGGCGCCCCGGAGCGTAGTTACCTGCTGCGCGTTAACCATCCGCTGCGGGTCGACGGCGTCCGGGTCTACCTGATCGGCCATGGTTACGCGCCCATCTTCAAGATCACCAGCGCGACCGGGAAGGTCGAGTTCAACGATCCGGTGCCGTTCATCCCGGTCGAGCAGAGCGGCCTCACCTCCGAGGGCGTGATCAAGGTTCCGTTCGCGAGCCCGTCCCAGCTCGGCTTCGCCGGAGTCTTCCTGCCTTCCGCCGCGGACCTCGGCGGCCGGCTGGAGTCGGTGTTCCCCGCCCCGCTGAACCCGGAGGTCAGCCTCGTTTCCTACGCGGGCAACCTCGGCATGGGCAGCGGCCCGCCCCAGTCGGTCTACCAGCTCGTCACCAGCCAGATGCACAAGCTGCCGATTGCTCCCCGGCCGCTGGCCGTCGGGCAGTCGATGAAGCTGCCGGACGGCGCCGGCACCCTCACGTTCACCGGTTACCGCCAGTGGATCAGCCTCGCCATCACCTACGATCCCGGCCAGACGGCTGCGCTGATTTCCGGGATCCTGGCGCTGGCCGGGCTGATCCTGTCGTTCATGGTGCGGCGGCGGCGCATCTTCGTGCGCGCCTACCGGGGCCCGGATGGCGGCACCATCGTGGATGTCGGCGGCCTCGCCCGGTCGGATGCGGCAGGCGGCTTCGAGGGCGAGTTCGCCCATCTCGCTGAGCAGTTCCGGGCCGGTGACGGCGGTCGTCCGCTGGCGGCCGACCCCGGGCAAGCTGACATCGCGCCGGCTGACATCGCGCCGGCTGACATCGCGCCGGCTGACATCGCGCCGGCTGACACCGCGCCGGCTGACACCGCGCCGGCTGACACCGCGCCGCAGTCCCCGGTCGACAGCCAGGTGCCGGCGGACGCGGCGCCGGCCGCGCATCGCACGACTCAACCGATCAGTGGCCATCCCGATTCATCCCTCGGCAGCCCCGAGGGGGAGTGAGGTTCCGTGCACGTCAATACCGGACTGGCCGACGCCAGTAACGCGTTCCTGCTCGCGGCCGTCGTCCTGTATGCGCTCGCCATGCTCGGCTATGCCTGCGACTTCGCGTTCCGCAAGGAGCGGCTGGTCGCGGACGTTCCGGCTGAAGTGCCGCAGCTCGTCGGCGCCGGAGCGTCGGCAGGCAGCCGCGATGGCACCGGCGCGCCTGCCGTTCCGGCGCCTCCGGTCGCGCTGGATGGCCGGTTCGCCGCGCCGGGACTCTGGCCGTCCGGCTTCTGGCTGCGCACGGCATTCGGACTGACCTGCGCGGGACTGCTGTCGCAGATCATCGCGATCGCGGCCAGGGGGATCTCCGAGCACCGGGTGCCGTGGGGCAACATGTACGAGTTCCTGGCCGCCATCACGTGCATGGCGGTCCTCGTGCTCGTCGTCGCCTCGGTGCGGTTCCGTGCCTACTACATCGGGCTGTTCGTGCTGCTGCCGGTTGTCCTGGCGCTGGCCCTCGACGTCACCGTCATCTACACCCCTGCCGGGCAGCTCGTGCCGGCCCTGCAGTCGTACTGGATCGCCATTCACGTCACGGCGATGATCGTGGCCAGTGGGCTGTACATCGTGGGAGCGGTGGTCACGGTCATGTACCTGATCGCCGACCGGAACGAGCGGCGGCTGGCCGCCGGGCTTCCTTCCCAGTCGGCTGGCATCATGATGCACCTGCCGAGTCCGGCCATCCTGGACCGGCTGTCCTACCGCACCATCCTGTTCGCGTTCCCGGTCTGGACCTTCGGCATCATGGCCGGCGCGATCTGGGCCGACTCGGCCTGGGGCAGGTACTGGGGCTGGGACCCGAAGGAGACCTGGTCGTTCATCACCTGGGTGGTCTACGCGGGCTTCCTGCACGCCAGGGCCACCGCCGGCTGGCGCGGCCGGAAGGCGGCCTACATTCACCTGGTCGGCTTCGGCTGCCTGATGTTCAACCTGGTCGGCGTGAACCTGTGGATCACCGGCCTGCACTCCTACGCAGGCCTGTAAGCCGCCTGCCGGCCGTGCGGCAAAGCGCAAGTGAGCCGGCGGGCCAGCGCGGTGCAGGGCCAGCGC
>Ga0116106_1000064_pt1 | contig 63408 bp, 56 predicted proteins | sample June2015DPH_6_50_FD_89717 | JGI IMG/M metagenome (GOLD analysis project Ga0116106, IMG submission 89717) | Peatland microbial communities from SPRUCE experiment site at the Marcell Experimental Forest, Minnesota, USA - June2015DPH_6_40 | ecosystem: Environmental > Terrestrial > Soil > Wetlands >...
CCCAGCCTGCCACAGGCGGCACCGCCGCCGCGCGAAAGCCGCGGCGCGGAGGCCGCCCTGCAGCCAGCCGGGCTTGCTGGCGGCGGCCATGGCGGCGGCGGGCAGCGCGCAGCGCAGCGGTTTCCCGGGTAAAGCCTCCTTTGCCGTTTCATTGTGAAAGCCTTAGCGTGGATCAGGGCCCGCCCGCCAGGGACCGTGCCCGCAGCGCCGACCGGAGTACCCAGATGCCCAGGAACCTTGGCATGGCCGTCGCCGTGGCCTGGGCAGCGTCCGTGCTCGCACTGGCCCTGGCACCGCCGCCAGCATCCGCTCACGCGGCTCATGCCGCTCGCCCTGCCCATGCTGCCCGGGTCTCCCCTGATGCCTGGCGCATCGGCGTCACGGCGCACTACGGGCCGGCCGGTAATGCCTCAGGCTTTGCCGCCGTGGTGGCATCGGGTCCGGCTGAGGCCTGGGCGTTCGGCGGCACTAATCCCGGCGGGCCCAGCGCGCCGGTGGCGCTGCGCTGGGATGGCCGGAGCTGGCAGCGAGTCCCGCTGCCGCCCGGCCTCGATGACTTCATCAGCGTCGCAAGCGCGCCGACCAGCAAGGACATCTGGGCTGCCAGCTACTACGGCGGCTACCTGCTGCACTGGGACGGGGCGCGCTGGACGGTCGCCCGCCGGTGGAGCAGCCAGGGCGCGCTGACCGGGGTCACCGCCGTCAGCCCGCTGGATGTCTGGGTCTTCGGCACGTCGCCGGCCGGCGGTCCCGGCCTGGGCACATGGCACCTGGAACACGGCAGGTGGCTGGCGGTGACCGGGCCGGACGCCGGCATCTACCGGGCGAGCGCCGTGAACTGGCGCGATATCTGGGCGATCGGCGGCACCGCACGCGGCAGCTTCGTCGAGCACTTCGACGGCCGAGCCTGGGCGCGCGTGCGAACGGTGCCTGAGCTGGCCGGCGCCCGCCTGCACGACGTGCTGGCCGTTTCCGCCCGCAGCGTCTGGGTGGCCGGCAACCTGCCAGCCCGCCGCGGTGTCGGCCCCCTGGTCGTGGCGCACTGGAACGGCAGCTGGTGGCGGGCCTTCATCCTGCCGGTGCACGTCGGGGCCGGCCGGCTGGCATCCGACGGCCACGGCGGCGCCTGGATTACCGCGACCACCGGCGGCCAGCGCATCGGCGCGATGTTCCTGCACCTGTACTGGTCCGGCGGCCACGCCTGGACCACGGTCGACCACGGCCTGGGAAATGGCGTCAGCGACATCGCGCTCGTTCCCGGCACCGACTCGCTCTGGGCGAGCGGCGGCTTCCTCACTCACAGCGGCGGCGATGCCGTGATCTTCGCTCGGGGCGGCACGTAGCCGCTCCCCCGGCGCCCGACCCGCCGGGCCTGCCGGCATCCGGCCTGCTAGCTGCGGGTTCCTCGGAGCCCACGACGGGCTCGGACACCGCTATCTGGGCCTACGGGCGCGTCCGCTGAGCCCGCGCCGGGTTCCCGTCCGACGGGGGGGAACCCGGCGAGCGGGCAGCCGGCCCAGTCACCGGACCGCGGCCGGCCGTCAGTACCGGCTGGGGGTGTGCTCCTGCGCGGCCGCCGCGAGCTCGTCGGCGAGATCGTCGGCGTCCAGCCTCGCCTCGATCCGGCGCAGGTCCTCGATCCTGGCCCTCGTCTCGACCTGCCGCGGCGTGAGCAGCGAGCAGCAGTCCTGGTCCGGCAGCTCGGAGATGGCCAGCGTGCTGATCCGCCGTGCCTCGGTCACGATCTCGGACTTGTCGAAGCCGACCAGCGGCCGCAGGATGGGCAGCGACACCGCGTCATCGAGCGCGGTGATGTTCGTCAGTGTCTGGCTGCTCACCTGGCCGAGGGAATCGCCGGTGACGAGAGCGGTCACCCGCAGCCGGCGGGCCATGGCTGCAGCGGTCTTCAGCATGAGCCTGCGCTGCGCCATGATCTGCAGCCGCCCGGCACCGGAAGAGGCAAGCTGCCGCTGTGCCTTGCCGAAGGCGACCACGAACAGGCGCGACTGACCCTGGAAGCGGTCCAGCTGGCGCACCAGGCCATATGCCTTATACACCGACTCCGGGCCGGTCAGCGGCATGCCGGAGAAATGCAGGTAGCTGCAGCGCAGGCCGCGGCGCATCATCCGGTAGGCGGCGACGGGCGAGTCGATGCCCCCGGACAGCAGCACCAGCGCGCGCCCGCTCATGCCCACCGGCAGGCCGCCCTGGCCGGGCGCTCCCTCGGTGAAGACGAAGACTTCCCGCTGATCGACCTCGACGAACACCGTCATATCGGGCCGGCGAAGGTTCACCGGGTAGCCGTATTCCTGCTGGATCCTGGCGCCGATGCGGACGGCGAGCTCGGCCGAGGTGACCGGGAATCGCTTATCCCGGCGCCTGGCCCGCACGGCGAAGCTGCCGGTCCGCCCGGCCGCCAGGTCCACCGCGGCGGCTATGGCAGCCTCCGGGTTCTTGCTGACCCGCACCGCCCGGCACACCCTGGCCAGGCCCATGACGTAGCGCATCCGCTCGGCGACCAGGTCGGCGGCGGTCTCCGCGGCCAGGCCGCCCGCCTCGCCGCCCGCCACCCGGAGCACGATGACGCCCTCACGCTGCCAGATCCTGATGCCGATCCCGGTGTCACGGACGGCGCGCCGGATATTGTCCTGCAGCAGCCGCTCGAACTGCTGGCGGTTCTTGCCCTTGAGCACGATCTCGCCCAGCTTGAGCAGCACGCATGGCTCATGCAGCGCCGTCGTGAGCTGCGGTGCATCGCTCGCGGTGAGGGGAACGGCTGGCATCGTCCCAGTCTGCCACCTGCCGGGCAGTCCGCCGCGCGGTCCGGATCAGGGCGTGCCCGGACGTTCAGCGGCCGGCCACTAGCGCCATCTCGGTGGCGCCGGTGCGTGACCGGCGCCGATACTGATGGTGATGCCGCCTTGGCGATGCCGCCACCGGCTATCTGACCGGGACGGCCGAGGAACGAGAGCGCATGGCAACCTGCACCCAGTGCGGCCACCGGTCAGGCACGCCCGCGCAGGCGTGCCCCGCCTGCGGTGCCGCGACGGCCGCGCCGCCTCGCAGCCAGCCTGGCCGGCCCGCCTGGCCTGCGCCGCCGCGCCGCGCGCACGGCGGCCGCGTGCTCATCCTCGGCACCGCGGCAGCGGTCCTAGCGGCGGCCGGCGGCGGCACCGCCCTCGCGCTCGCCCGCTTCGGCCGGCCGCACGCAGCCACGGGTGCCCGGACGAGCCAGCGGCCCCTGACGACCCCGGCCAGAGCCTCAGCGGGCAGTGGCCAGCCGGCCGCGACCCCATCTGCTGGCCCCAGCCCGGTGACCCAGGTCGGCAGCAGCCTGGTCGCGGTCCGGCCCGCGCTGGCCGGCCGGCCAGGCACCGCGTCGCTCGTGACGTTCCTGACCGGATACTTCACCGCGATCAACCAGCACGACTACCTGGCTTACCGGCGCCTGTTCAGCCCGCAGAGCCAGCTGGCGCTGACCCGGGCCCGGTTCATGGCCGGCTACGCGAGCAGCGCGGACTCGGCGGCGGCACTGGATGCCTTCTCGGCCCCCGCGCCCAGGCAGCTGGACGTCACCGTCAGCTTCACCAGCCGCCAGCGGCCCGGTGCCGGGCCGGCCGGAGGCACCTGCACCGACTGGCGGATCACGCTGTACCTGACCAGGCAGGGCACTTCGTACGTGATCGGCGCCCCGCCGGCCGGCTACCGCGCGGCCTTCCGCAGCTGCCCCTAGCCCGGACCCGGCTCGCCGGGGCCGGCCGGGACCGGCGGGCCGCGACGGGCCCGCTGACCCGGGGTCGTGGCGTCAGCCGAAGAAGACCTCCGCCTCGGCGTAGCGCTCCGGCGGAACGACCTTCAGCTCGCTGGTCGCGTCCGCCAGCGGAACCCGCACGATGTCGGTGCCCCGCAGCGCGACCATGGTGCCGAAGGCGCCGTCAGCGACTGCCCGGACCGCATGCACGCCGAAGCGCGTGGCCAGGACCCGGTCGAACGCGGTCGGGGTGCCGCCGCGCTGGATATGGCCGAGCACGGCGACCCGGGCTTCCTTGCCCGTTCGCTGCTCGATCTCGTCCGCCAGCAGCTGGCCGATGCCGCCCAGGCGGACGTGCCCGAACGCGTCCAGCTTCTCGTCGGCGACGGCATCGTCCGAGGTTTTCGGGTGCGCGCCCTCGGAGACCACGACGATGGGCGCGTATCTGGTCTGGAAGCGGTGCTGCACGTACGCGCACACCTGCTCGATGTCGAACGGCTTCTCCGGGATCAGGATCACGTTGGCGCCGCCGGCGATCCCGGCGTGCAGCGCGATCCAGCCCGCGTGACGGCCCATCACCTCGACGATCAGCGCCCGGTGATGGCTCTCGGCGGTAGTGTGCAGCCGGTCGATCGCCTCCATCGCGATGTTGACCGCCGTGTCGAAGCCGAACGTGAAGTCCGTCGCGCCGAGGTCGTTGTCGATGGTCTTCGGCACGCCGACGACGCTGGCGCCCGCCTCGGTCAGCTTGGCCGCCACGCCCAGGGTGTCCTCGCCGCCGATGGCCACGAGCGCGTCGACGCCCAGGCTGGCCAGGTTCTCCTGGATTCGCTCCACTCCGGGCTTGCCGCCGGACGCCGCGGACTCGGCCAGCGGATTCGTCCGCGAGGAGCCGAGGATGGTGCCGCCGCGCGGCAGGATGCCGCGGACCGCCTGCACGTCCAGTGCCATCGTGTCGCCCTCGAGCGGCCCGCGCCAGCCGTCCCGGAATCCGATGAATTCCATCCCGTGCTCGGCCACGCCCGTGCGCACCACGCCACGGATCACAGCATTCAGACCAGGGCAATCCCCGCCTCCGGTCAGGACTCCGACTCGCATGACTGCTCCCTCTCGACGCTCTTCGCCCGTCAGACTAGTGTCCATGAGCGTCCTCTCGATAGACGCGGGAACGACAGGCGTCACCGCCCTGATCGTGACTGCGGACGGCGCGGTGGCAGCTCGGGGATACCAGGAATTCCGCCAGTATTTCCCACAGCCGGGCTGGGTGGAGCATCTTCCCGAAGGAATCTGGCAGGCCGCGCTGAGCGCATGCGCGCAGGCGCTGCAGTCGGGCGGCGGTGACGACGTGCAGTGCGTCGGCATCACCAATCAGCGCGAGACGGCGGTGATCTGGGACCGGGCCACGATGGCCGCGCCGCGCCGGGCCATCGTGTGGCAGGACCGGCGGACCGCCGGCATCTGCGCCGAGCTGCGCGAGCGCGGCCTGGAGCCGCGGGTATCCGCGCTCACCGGGCTGCGGATCGATCCGTACTTCACCGGTACGAAACTCACCTGGCTGGCCCGCAATGAGCCAGCCCTGTGGGCGGGCGTCAGCGACGGATCGCTCGCGATCGGCACGGTCGACTCCTACCTGATCGCCCGCCTGACCGGCGGCAGGCGGCATGTGACGGACGCGTCGAACGCCTCCCGCACGCTGCTGTTCGACATCGAGGCCGGGCAGTGGTCGGCCGAGCTCTGCGAGATCTTCGGGGTGCCGCCGCACGCGCTGCCCGAGGTCGTGCCGTCGACCGGCACGGCCGGCCACACCGATCCGGGTGCGTTCCTCGGCCTGTCCGTGCCGGTCGCCGGCATCGCCGGGGACCAGCAGGCGGCCATGTTCGGGCAGGCGTGCTTCGCGCCGGGCTCGGTCAAGTGCACCTACGGGACTGGCTCATTCGTGCTGACGAATACCGGGCCATCCATCGTCCGGTCACGGGCCGGCCTGCTCGCCACGGTGGCCTGGATGAACGACAAGGGCGACCTCACCTACGCGCTGGAGGGCTCGGTCTTCGTGACCGGCGCCGCCGTGCAGTGGCTCCGGGATGGCCTGGGCCTGCTCGACAACGCCGCGCAGAGCGAGGCCCTGGCCGGCTCGGTGCCCGACGCGGGCGGCGTGACGTTCGTCCCCGCCCTCACCGGCCTGGGGGCGCCGGACTGGGATCCGGACGCGCGCGGGGCCATGTTCGGGCTGACCAGGGGGACGACCAGGGCCCACCTGGTCCGGGCCGCGCTGGAGGCCATCACCTTCGAGGTGCGGGATGTCTTCGACGTCATGGCCGCGGAGACCGCCGGCCAGGCGGCCGACGGGCCGGCGGTCTCCGCGGCGGCTCCGCTCAGGGTGGACGGCGGTGCGAGCGTCAACAACCTGCTGATGCAGCTACAGGCGGACCAGCTGCAGATTCCGGTGGAGCGCCCGGTGATCGCGGAGACGACGGCCCTTGGCGCCGCCTTCCTGGCCGGCCTGGCCTGCGGCGTATGGTCGGCACCGGGCGAGCTGGCCGCCAGCTGGCAGCTCGACCGCAGGTTCACGCCCGGGCGCAGGGACGAGGACGGCTACGCTCGCTGGCGCCGGGCCGTGCAGCGCACCAAGGGCTGGGCCAGCTGAGAGGGCCTTGCGGCAGCCGCCGCAGTCGCCCCGGCAGAGCGCGAGGGAACGCTGATGGCGGAATGAACCTGCAGCAGATCGGCGCCGGGCATCCGCGGATCCGGCAGGTGCAGTCCGTCCAGGCCAACTCAGCGCCGAATCCGCACCGGCTGCTGGTCGCCGAGGGGCTGTGGGCGCACAATCTGCTGCTGCGCACCGGCACGCCGGTCGACACCTTCTTCTGGTGTCCGGAGGCCGCGTACGGCGACGAGGCGCGCATGCGGGCTGAGCAGGTGGCCGCGGCGGCCCGGTCCAGCTTCCAGGTCTCGGCCAGGACGCTGGGGCGCATGTCCGAGCGGGACCGGCCTGATGGCCTGCTGTCGCTGGCCCGGCTGCCGCAGTGGTCGGCCGACGACATCATGCTCGGCTCGTCCGCGCTGGTGATGGCGGCGGACGGAATGGAGATCCCGGGCAACCTCGGCACGCTCATCAGGACCGCCGATGCGTGCCGGGCGGACTGCGTTGTCCTCACCAACCGGCGCACCCGGCTCACTCACCCGAAGGTCTTCCGGGCCAGCCAGGGCATGGTGCTGACCATGCCGGTGCTGGATTTCGGGCAGCCCGAGGACGCCGTCACCTGGCTGCGGGAGCGCCGGTTCGACGTCTACCTCGCCGATACCGAGGGAGCGGAGAACTTTCGCTCGGTCAGTTACGCCGGCCGGCGTGCCGCCTTCGTCCTCGGCGCCGAGCGCTACGGCATTGCCAGGGCCTGGGCCCAGCCGGACTTTCAGCGCGTGAGCATCCCGATGCTCGGGCACGCCGACTCGCTCAACGTGTCGGTGTCGGCAGCCGTGCTGCTCTACGAGGCCAGGGCGCAGCAAGACGGCTGGTGACCGCGGCCGGGCGGGCCAGCGGACCGCGTCAGCCGTCCGCCCGCTCCTGGGTGCTGGCCGGGCTGACGACGCCATCCGGGCCGGCCGCGCCGTTGCGGGCGCCGGCGCTGCCGTCCAGGTCGGCCGGGCTGACGCGGTCCGCCTTCAGCCGGCCGGGCCGCAGCGCCGGGCGGCGGCCCTTGCCCCGCTGGGCATACTCATCGACGTACTCCTGGCCGGACAGCCGCATGATCTCGTACATGATCTCGTCGGTGACCGCCCGCAAGATGATCCGGTCCTCGTGCAGGCCGTAGTACCGGGAGAAGTCGAGCGGCTTGCCGAACCGGACTCCGGGCCGGATCCGCAGCGTCGGCGCGATCTTGCCGGGCGGCTGGAACTCGAAGCCGCCGATCATCGCCGTCGGCACCACGGGCGCCCTGGCCTCGAGCGCCAGCCTGGCCACCCCCGTCTTGCCCCGGTACAGGCGGCCGTCCGGCGTCCGCGTGCCCTCCGGGTAGATGCCCAGCAGGTCCCCCTGGGCCAGCACGCGCAGTCCGGTTCGCAGCGCCCGCTGGCTCGCCTCGCCGCCCGAGCGGTCAACCGGTATCTGCCCGACCCCACTGAAGAACGCCCTGCTGAGCACGCCCTTCAGGCCCCGGCCAGTGAAGTACTCGGACTTAGCCAGGAAGATCACCTTGCGCGGCAGCGGCAGCGGCGCGAAGAAATGATCAGAGAAGGACAGGTGGTTACTGGCCAGGATCGCGGCACCGGTGCGCGGCACGTTCTCGGCGCCCTCAGCCCACGGCCGGAACACAATCCGCAACACGGGGCCGATGATCGCCTTTACCACCCAGTAGAACACTGTCACATGGTCCCATGACCCTGCGCCGCCAGGGAATCTCCAGGAAATCTGGAGGTCGGCCCGCGTCCGCCGGAGCACCCCAGCCGGTAGTGCAGATCCGGTCGGCGTGCGACGATTCATAGGTGACCGGCAGCCGGGGGCGAAAGGACCAGTTATGCCAGTTATGCCAGGTGCCGAGCCGTTCAGCCATCAGGGCGGCGGCACGGGCGTGCTGCTCTGCCACGGCTTCACCGGCAGCCCGCAGTCGCTGCGGCCGTGGGCCGAGTACCTGGCTGCCGCCGGACTGACCGTTTCCCTGCCGCGGCTGCCGGGCCACGGCACGACCTGGCAGGACATGGCCAGGACCCGATGGGAGGACTGGTTCGCCGAGGTCAACCGGGCCTTTAACGAGCTCCGCGGCAGCGCTGAAGAGATCTTCATCATGGGCTTGTCAATGGGCGGCTGCCTGGCCCTGCGGCTGGCGGAGCTGCACGGCGACGCGGTCAGCGGGCTGGTCCTGGTCAATCCCTCGGTGACGGCCGACACCCGCATGTTCGTGCTGGCGCCGGTGCTCAAGTACCTCGTTCCTTCACTGAAGGGCATCACCAGCGACATCAAGAAGCCGGGCGTGACCGAGGCCGGGTACACGAGGATCCCGGTCAAGGCGGCCGCCACCCTGCCGGGCCTGTGGCGGATCACCCAGCAGAATCTGGCCCTGGTCAGCCAGCCGGTGCTGGTCTACCGGAGCCTGCAGGACCATGTTGTCGGGCCGGCCAGCCTGGAGGCGCTGCGCGCGGCGCTGCCGGACGGCAGGCTCGAGGTGCGGGAACTGGCTGACAGCTATCACGTCGCGACCCTGGACAACGACGCGGAGGCTATCTTCAAAGGCAGCCTCGAATTCGTGCAAGCCCATCGTGCAGGCAGGGACTGAGCTAGTGAACGGCACCAACGGGGACGCGGGTCGGGACGCGAGCAGCGAGGAGGAAGCCTGGCGCGACCTGATTGCGCACTATGACCTGCCAGCCGACCGGGCCACGATGGCCACGCCCTGGCCGGCCCGCGAGGACCTGCCAGATGACCGCCTGCCCGATCCCGGCCAGCCCGCGGACCTGAGCGAGAGCGGCGGCCCGGGCGAGACGGCCAGGTCCGCGGAGCCGCCCGCCGGCCCGTCGGTCGCGGACAGCAGCGCGGGCACCGGGCCGGCCGGCCAGGCGCGCGTCGTGCGGCACGCGAACCGGGTTCCGCCCCCGGCGAGCACGAACGAGGATGCGGCGGAGGAGGACGAGGAGGAGGAGGAGGAGGAGGACGAGCATTACGTTCCGCCGGACCCGCCGCCGCTGCCGCGGCTCGATCCGGTGGCCAAGGGAGCCTGGGTCGCTCTGCTGGGCGGGCCCGCCTACCTGCTGACGGCCACGATCCTCGGCTGGCCTATCGCCGACTGGCAGGCGCTGGCGGCCATCGTCGCGTTCATCGGGGGGTTCGCCATCCTGGTGGTCCGGATGGGTGACGGGCCGTCCCGCGGTGACGACGACGACCACGGGGCCGTGCTCTGATCGCGGCTAGCTGTCGCGGGCCAGGTAAGACGCGCCGATCAGGCCGGCGTCGGCGCCGAGCTGCGCCAGCCTGATCTCCGCGAACTGGCGGTAGGTACGGCCGGTCAGGCACTGCTCGAATGCCGCGCGGGCCGGCGCGACCAGCAGGTCGCCTGCTTCCGAGACGCCGCCGCCGATCACGAAGCAGCCGGGATCGAGAATCGCGGCCAGATCAGCCAGGCCCGTGCCCAGCCAGCGACCGACGATATCGAAGCACCGGAGCGCGCCGGTGTCCCCTTCCTGCGCGGCCTGGGTCACCGCCGGACCGTCAATGCCCTCGGCGCTGCCGCCGCCCAGCTGCAGCAGCCGCACCGCGGCGCCGGGAGAGCGCCGGGCGAAATCGCGCGCCTCGGCCACCAGCGCGCTGCCGCTGGCATACTGCTCCCAGCAGCCGCGATTACCGCAGCCGCACAGGCGGCCATCAGGAACGACGCGGTAGTGGCCGGGCTCTCCGGCTACCCCCCACCGGCCCCGGTACAGCCGGCCATCCAGCACGAAGCCAGCGCCGATGCCGGTGCCGACCGTGATCAGCAGCACATGCTCCTGGCCACGAGCGGCGCCGAGTCGCATCTCGGCCCAGGCCGCGGCATTCGCGTCGTTCTCCACGATGACCGGCAGCCCGACCAGATCGGCCAGCTGCTTCTGGATGCGCTCGTCCCGCCAGGCGAGATTCGGGGCGAACAGCACCGTGGACCGGGTCTCATCGACGAAGCCGGCCGCGCCGATGCCCACCGCCTCGACCTCGTGGCGGCCGAGCAGTTCCATGATCGCCTCGCCGATGACGCGGACCGTCTGATCCGGGCGGGCCGCGGGCGTGGACCGGCGCAGCTTCTCGACGATCCTGCCCTGCTCATCCACCACCCCCGCGGCGACCTTCGTGCCGCCGACGTCAATCCCGATCGTCAGGCTCATCCACTGGCCCTTCGTCTCGCCTGACGGGGGTGCTGTCCTGACCAGCCGGGCCCGGCGGGCCGGTGTCTGGCTGCGTGCCGTCCGGCCGGGCCGTCTCAGGCTCCGCCTCAGCGGGCCGGGAGCGGCCCTCGGGGCGGCTGCTGCTCTCCGCCCTGCTGCGGGCAAGCGCGGCGTCGAGGGCGGCGACCGCATCCTGCACCGTCATGGCCACGGCCTCGCCCGCGCCGGAGATCTGCGCACCCAGCCCGGGCCCCGACTCACGCATCCTGCGGGCGGCGCGGCAGATCGGGCACCAGGCGCACTCGGGCGACTCGCCCAGATCCGGCGGCGGCTCGGTCGTCGCGGTCCGCCAGACGTCGGCCGGGTTATCGCTGCGGCCGCCGCCGAGCGTCCGGCGGACCTGGCCCTCAATCTCCCGGCGCATGCTCTTCGCGCTGGAGCGGATCAGCCAGCGCTGGAGCTCGGACAGCAGGGCGCCGCCCGGCTGAGCCGGCTTGCGCGACCGGGCGCCTGATCCGGCCGCGGGTGCGGCCGCTCGAGTCGCGCCTGCCCTGGCCGCGCCCGCTCGGGGCGCGCGCGGTGCGCCCGATGGGGCAGCAGGCTGGCTCGCGGCCTGCTGCCGCCTGTCCCCGGCCGCCGGCGCGGGCCCGCCCCGGACGGCCTCTTGCCTCCCGCCGGACCGCCCGACGCCGGCGCCGCCGTCCTGCGCCTCGCCGGCCCCGGAGTCGCCGGTTCGCGCCGGATCGCCCGCGGGACCGGTACTCGCCGCGCCGTCCACGGCCGTCGCCCAGACATCCCGGCCATCCCGGCTGCCCGGTGCGGGCTCGCCGCTCCCGGACGGACCGGCCGCCGCTGAGCCGCCGCCCGCCGGACCGCCCGCCGCGGGACCGCCCGCCGCGGGATTGCCCGCCGCGGGATTGCCCCGGTCTGCCGGATCTGGCTGGCCGCTGCCGGCGCTCTCAGGCATGTCACTCACCCCCGGAGGCTGCGTTGCTGCCCGCAGCGCCGGGCGGTGGCGCCTCGGCGCGGGACTTGAGGCCTTTCAGTGCCGTATCGATGATCGTCTTCTCCGCTCTCCGCCTGAGCATGCCGATCATCGGCACCCTGGTGCCGACCGCAAGCTCGTACGTCACATCTGTCCCTGACGTGGCCGCGACCAGGGAATAAGCACCCGACATCTCCGACACCACGGACCCGGCCTCGGCCAGCTCCCAGCGGACCGCGGCCTCGCCATCCCATTCGTATCCGAGCACGTAACTGTCCCTGACCAGCCCCGCATCCAGCTCGAAGCGAACGCGGCGGGCCCGGCCGCCGGGACCTGAATCAAGCACCGTGGCGGAGCGTACGCCGGTCGCCCATTCCGGGTACGCGGCGAAGTCAGCGATCACGTCCATCACGGCGCCGCGCGGCGCCGCGATGGTGATGCCGGAGCTGGTCCTGTCCGCCATGATCGGAGCGTACCTCCCCCGCCGCAGCGAATGTCTCCGGCTGCCGCCGGACTCAGCCCGCCGCCGCTTCCCGCTGCCGCCACTCGAGGACGTAGGGCCGGCCGGTGGCCCGGAAATGACCGACGTTGATGCACTCCGTGCTGCCGATGCGAACCTGCCTGGCCAGCGGCTGATGGACATGGCCGAAGAGCAGGTACCGGGGCTGGGTCTGCCTGACTGCCGCCAGCAGCGCCTCGCTCCCCCGCTCCATCCGGCGGGCCACTGTGTCGAAGAGCAGCTCAGGCACCGCGGGCGGAATATGCGCGCAGAGCACGTCTACCTCGCCCACATCCGCCACCTTCGCCGCAAAGGCGTCGTCGTCGATCTCGTTCGGAGTCCGGTACGGCGTGCGCAGGCCGCCGCCGACGAAGCCGAAGGTCCAGCCGCCCAGCTCGATCCGCTCCCCGTCCAGCACGAGCTGTCCTGCTCGCAGGTGCGGGCCCCAGAGCCGGGGGATGTCCACGTTCCCGTAAGTGAGATACGCGGGCGTCGGCATCGCGGCGAACAGCTCGGCGTACTGCCGCGACACCGCCGCCTCGATATGCTGGCGCGGATCGCCCGGCAGGCCGGCCCGCAGCCGGGCGGACATCTCCCTGGCCTCGTCGAAGCGCTGCGCGGTGCGCAGCCCGACCAGCTCGGCGGCGGCCTCAGCACCGAACAGGTCAGCGAAGATACCGCGCGAATGGTCGGCGTAATCGATGAACAGCAGCAGGTCGCCCAGGCAGATCAGCGCGTCGGCGCCGTCGCCGGCATGGCGCAGCGCATCGCTGCGGCCATGGACGTCGCTCACCACGTGCATCCGCATGGCAGCCACCTTAAGCACGCCGCCGTAGCCCGGCGAGAGGCACCGGCCACGCTCCCCCCAGCGCCGTCACCCGGTACCCCAGCCCGTGTTATACCGTCCTGGAAGGCCCGGGGCCGCAGACCGGGCAGGATCCGCCTGAGGAGGCCACGTGCGCGATTACAGCGTTCCCGCGCTGGCGGACGTCCACGCCGGTGCCAGCCTGGCTGATGTGGTCATCAGGCGAGCGGCGGCGCGGCCGGATGCCGTCATGCTGCGCCGGCTCGACAGCCAGGGCGGCGGCTGGCAGGACGTTACCGCCGGCCAGTTCCGCGCGGAGGTCACGGCACTGGCCGGCGGCCTGGTCAGGACCGGCATCGAGCCGGGTGACCGGCTCGGCGTGATGTCACGCACCCGGTACGAATGGACGCTCATCGACTACGCGATCTGGGCCGTCGGGGCCGTCAGCGTCCCCGTCTACGAAACATCGTCGGCCGAGCAGGTGGAATGGATACTGAGCGACTCAGGCGCCCGGGCCATCTTCGCCGAGACCAGCCGCCACCAGGACATCATCAGCACCGTCCGGGACCGGCTGCCCGAGATCCGCGACGTCTGGTCGGTGGAGAAGCTGGACGAGCTGTCCGCGACGGGCCGCGATGTCAGCGACGAGGAGCTGGCCCGGCGGCGCGGCAGCCGGACCGCGGATGACCTCGCCACCATCATCTACACCTCCGGCACGACCGGCAGGCCGAAGGGCTGCGAGCTGACTCACCGCAATCTGCTGGCCAATGCCCGCAACGCGGTGGACGGTGCGCTGCCTGAGCTCTTCGAGATCCGCGATGCCTCGACCATGCTGTTCCTGCCGCTCGCGCACTCGTTTGCCCGCATCATCGAGGTGGCCTGCCTGGAGCGCGGCGCGATCCTCGGGCACTGGCCCGATACCGCCACGGTGGCCGAGGGCCTGCAGACCTTCCGGCCGACATTCCTGCTCGCCGTGCCGCGCGTGTTCGAGAAGCTCTTCAGCACCGCGCAGCAGCAGGCCGCGGCCAGCAGGGCCAAGAGCAAGATCTTCGCCGCCGCGGCCGGCACGGCGATCGCGTGGAGCCGCGCCCAGCCGGCCGCCGGGCCGGGCCGGGCCGGCGCCCCGCTGGCGCTGCGGCACGCCCTGTTCGACCGCCTCGTCTACGCCAAGCTGCGAGCCGCCCTCGGCGGCCAGGTCGGGTACGCGGTCTCCGGCGGCGCGCCGCTCGGGGAGCGGCTCGGCCACTTCTTCCGCGGCGCCGGCATCATGGTGCTGGAGGGCTACGGGCTGACCGAGACATCGGCCGCGGCCACCGTGAACAAGCCGGGCCGGAACAAGATCGGCACTGTCGGCCTGCCGCTGCCCGGCGTCAGCGTGCGGATCGCCGAAGACGGCGAGATCCTCATCGCCGGCCCGAACGTCTTCCCCGGTTACTGGCACAACGAGGCGGCCACCGCCGAGGTGCTCGGCGCAGACGGCTGGCTGCGCACCGGTGACATCGGCGCCCTGGACGACGAGGGCTTCCTGCAGGTAACGGGCAGGAAGAAGGAGCTGATCGTGACCGCGGGCGGCAAGAACGTCGCGCCAGCGGTGCTGGAGGACAGGCTGCGCGCGCATCCGCTGGTCAGCCAGTGCATGGTGGTCGGCGACGGACGGTCCTTCATTGCCTGCCTGGTCACGCTGGACGCCGATGCGCTCGACGGCTGGAAGCAGCAGCATGGCAAGCCGGCCAGCGCGACGGCAGCCGACCTGGCCAGTGACCCGGACCTGGCCGCCGAGATCCGGGCCGCGGTCGACGAGGCCAACAAGGCAGTGTCGCGTGCGGAGTCCATCCGCAAGTTCGTCATCCTCGGCAGCGATTTCACCGAGCAGAGCGGGCACCTGACGCCATCGCTGAAGGTCAAGCGAGGCGTGGTGGCCAAGGACTACGCCAGCGACATCGACGCGCTCTACGGCTGACCGGCTGCCGGTCAGCCGTCCAGCACGCCGGCCAGCCGCTCGGCCACCAGGTCCCAGCGCCACTCCCGGTCGACCCAGGCCAGCCCCTTGTCCCCCATGGCGGCCGCGCCGGCCGGGTCGGACAGCAGGTCAGTCAGCCTGGCCGCCACGGACTCCGTGCTGTGGCCCGGTACCACATAGCCAGTCTCGCCGTTGATGATCGCGTCGGGCGCGCCACCCGAGTCCCCGCCCAGCACCGGCAGCCCGGTGGCCGACGCCTCGAGGTAGACGATCCCCAGTCCCTCGACGTCCAGGCCGCCGCGGCGAGTCCGGCAGGGCATCGCGAACACGTTCCCGGCGTCGTAGTAGGCGGGCAGGTCCTGCCACGGGACCGCCCCGGTGAACAGCACCGAGCCGGCCACCCCGGCCTGCCGGGCCAGGCGGCCGAGCCCGGCCCGGCAGGGACCGTCGCCGACCAGCAGCAGCAGCGGGTCATCCGGCGACGCGGCCAGCACCCGCGGCCACGCCCGGATGAGCGTGTCCTGCCCCTTGCGGCGCACCATCCGGGACACGCACACCACGACCGGCCGGTCCGCCGCGATGCCCAGCCGCCTGCGGATGGCCGGCCCGCCGGCGCCCGGCCGGAATGCGGTCGTGTCCACGCCGGGCGCGAGCCTGACCATGCTGGCCGCGGCCCGGCGGGACAGCACGGCCGCCAGCCGCAGCCGGGTGTACTCGCCCAGGTACGTGACGACATCGACCTCGTCGCCGATCCGGCGCAGCAGCTGGCTGGCGGCGGGCAGCGCCGCCCAGCCCGCCTCGTGACCGTGGGTCAGCGCGACGATCCGCCGGGCCCCGGCGCGCCGCAGCGAGGGCGCCAGCAGCCCGAGCGGCGCCGCGGCGCCGAAGAGCACGGTGTCGCGACCATGGTCCTGCAGGATCGCGGCGGCGCGGCGGGCGACGGCCGGAGTGGGCAGCATCAGCGACGTCGGGTGCCGGATCACCGGGAACGGCTGGCGCGCGTCGAAGGCAGCCGCCCCCTCCCAGCGCGGCGCGTAGACAGTGACCGTGCCCGCGGGCAGCCGGGTGACGAGCGCGTGCACGAACGACTGAATGCCGCCGCGGCGCGGCGGGAAGTCGTTCGTGACGACCAGGACGCTGCTCATCAGGACTCCCGTGGCGCCTGCGGGCCGCGCGGGCCGCGGCAGCGGCAGCCGCCGAAAGCCAGCCCATCGCCGGTAACCAGCCCCATCGCCGGTAACCCAGCAGAGCATAGCCGCCGATGCCACCGGAGTACCGGGCCGCGGAGCTGGCCAGGGCATCAGCGCAGGAGCCCGCGCAGCCCTTCGGCTGCGCGGGCTCCTGCGGACGCCGGTCGCCGCGGGCTATGGCCGCACCGCGGCGTCGAGGTTCTGCGTGTACCAGCCTGATAGCTGGACCCGCTCGACGTCCGCGCCGGTATGCGGCGCATCGATGAGGTAGCCGCCGCCCACGTACATGCCGACGTGCGCGCCGCCGAGGAACACCAGGATGTCGCCCGGCTCCAGGGCTGACGTGCTGACCGCCGGCAGCTCGGCCCACTGCTCCTCGCTGGTCCGCGGGATGCTCACGCCCGCCGACGCCCAGGCCTCCATGGTCAGGCCGGAGCAGTCGAAGCCGTCCGAGCACGGGCCCGTGCCGCCGTAGACATACGGGCAGCCGAGCTGGGCGTAGGCGAACGCCACGGCCTTCTCAGCCTGCGTGCTGGTCGGCCCGGAGTACTTGACCGGACCAGGACTCGGGCTCGGGCTGCCCGGCCCGGCCGCGGCCTGCTGCGCCGGGGTGAGCTGGGCCAGCAGCGACTGCTGCTGGCTGATCAGGCCGGCCAGCTGCGTCTTCTGCTTGCCCAGGCTGGTCTTCAGGGCCAGGATGCCCGCCCTGGTGCGCTGCGCGGTCTGCTGCGCGCTGCTGAGCTGCCTCGCGGCGGCGACGAACTGGCTCATCTCCGCGCTATCGGCGGAGGACAGCTCCAGCAGGATCGACGACTGGTTCAGTACCTGCTGGGCGTTACCCGAGGTCAGCAGGGCCTCCGGCGAGTTGACGCCGCCGTCCTCGTAGGACGTGGCGGCGATCCTGGCGATCTCGGTGCGCATGCCGTTGAACTGCGCGCTGTACCTGGCGACCTCCTTGTTCACCAGCGCGAGGCGCTGATCGGCCGCGGTGAACTCCTGCTGCGCCTGATCATACTTCTGGTCGAGCACATTGGACTTGAGGGTCAGCGCGCGAAGCTTGGCCTGTACCTGCGGGATCGTCGCCTGGGGCGACGCTCCGGCAATGCCGCTGGATGACAGCAGCAGCCCGGCCGAGGCCACGATGACCGTGACGGCCGCGGCCCGATGACCGCGGATCCTGCGCAGCCCTGCCGTGCGTGCAACTGCCCGGCGAGCCGACGGCGGCGTATGCACCTGCGTGACACGCTCCTTCTCCCACTGTCCGCCTACCGGGTCAGCTGACGGGTTCGGGCTGTGGAAGTCGCCCTACGGCCGGAGCGGCATGCCCTGGCCGATTCACCCCTGGATGGCCTGTCGCGGGCTGGGCCCGCGGCCGTCCGGTTGGGTCCCCGGTTCCCTCGCCGGCTGTGCGGCCAGCTTGAGACTCGGCGGCGGCCGATCGCCGCCGCCGGTCTGGCGGCTACTGAGCGATCGGACTGGTGCCTGACACTAGTGAGTCTGCGGTGGTGCATTCAACCGCTTCGCGAAGTCTCGTGGTTCGTGTCGTTCGTTCCGCCTAGATAACAAGGCCATAACGAATTGCGTGACGGCTGCGGCACCGGTGCCGCCAGGGGCCTCCGTGGCCAGCCGGCGGCTTCCGGCGCGCCTGAGCGCCACTGTCGGTGCCCGGCTTTACCGTGACATCCGTGACCGGGCTGCTGGCAGGAATCGATCTCGTCGTCGTGGACGTCGAGACGACCGGCTGGCTGGCTGACGAGGCCGCCATCACCGAGATCGCCGCCGTCCGGCTCGGCGGCGGCCAGCTGACCGGCGAGTTCTCCTCGCTGGTCAACCCGGGTCACCCGGTCCCGGCCGATATCACGCAGCTGACCGGCATCACCGACGACATGGTCCGCCGGGCGCCTCCGGTGGCTGCCGTACTCCCCGTCTTCCTGGCCTTCGCCCGCGGCGCCGTGCTGGCCGCGCACAACGCGCCGTTCGACCTGAGCTTCCTGACCGCCGCCTGCCGCTCCAGCGGCATCGGCTGGCCGACCGCCGCGGTCATCGACACGGCGGTGCTGGCCCGGCTGGTCCTGCACAACGCCGAGGTACCGGACTGCCGGCTGGCGACGCTGGCCGAGTTCTTCGCCGCTCGGACCATGCCGTGCCACCGCGCGCTGGCGGATGCGCGGGCCACCGCTGATGTGCTCGCCGGGCTGCTGGGCAGGCTGGCCGCGCCGAGGCCGGGGGCCCTGGCCGTGCTCGGCGGCTGACCAGCGCAGGCGGTACGCTACTGCCGCAGCCGGGGCGCGGGCTCCCGGCCTGCCGAGGAGGCGGCTGTGGTCACCGCTATCGTCCTGATCAAGGCCGATGTCGCGCGCATTCCGGAGACGGCCGAGCTGATCGCCCAGATGCCGCAGGTCAGCGAGGTCTACTCGGTAACCGGTGAGTTCGACCTGGTGGCGATGGTCCGGGTCAGGCAGCACGAAGAGCTCGCCGACGTCATTCCCGGCGGGCTGAACAAGGTCGCCGGGGTCACCCACACGGAGACTCACATCGCGTTCCGCACGTACTCGCGGCACGACCTGGAGGCGGCGTTCGCGATCGGCTACCCCGAGCCCGCCTAGCCAGCCGCCGTCAGCGGACCAGCCGCCGGCTCGCCGCCGCCCAGCGCACGAGCAGGTCGGCGGCGGCGCCGGAGTCGACCGCGGCCGCCGCCCGCGCGTAGCCGTCGGCCAGCGCCGGCGCGAGCGCCGCCGGCCCCGGCACGCCCGCCTCGGCCGCCAGCGCGGCGGCGGCATTCAGCAGCGCGACATCCCGCACCGGCCCGGCCTGGCCGCCGACGAAGGCGCGCGCCGCGGCCGCGTTCTGCGCGGCGTCCCCGCCGACCAGGTCTGCCGGCCGGGCTGGCGCGATCCCCAGCTCCGCCGGGTCGAACGCGGTCTGCGCCACCGTCCCGTCGTGCACGATCCAGACCTCCGACGGCCCGGTCGTGGTCAGCTCGTCCAGCCCGTCGCTGCCGTGAAAGACCAGCGCGGAGGTGCCGCGGCCGGCCAGCACGCCGGCCAGCACCGGGCCCATCCGCCCGTCCGCGACGCCGACCGCCTGCGCGGCCGGGCGGGCCGGGTTGGCCACCGGCCCGAGGAAGTTGAAGACCGTCGGCACGCCGAGCTCACGGCGCGGCACCGAGGTATGCCGCAGCGCCGGGTGATAGAGGGGCGCGAACAGGAACCCGATGCCGACCTCGGCGACCAGCTCCTCGGTGGCGGCCGGCGGCAGGTCGATCACCACCCCGAGCGCCTCCAGCACATCGGCCGTACCGCAGGCCGACGAGGCCGCCCGGTTGCCGTGCTTGACCATCCGCGCGCCGGCCGCGGCCGCCGCGATCGTGCCCATCGTGGAAATGTTGACCGTCCTGGCGGCGTCACCGCCGGTGCCGACAAGATCAACCAGCCGGCCCTCGATCGCGATCGGCTGAGCGTGCGCGAGCATCGCCCCGGCCAGGCCGCTGAGCTCAGCGGGGGTCTCGCCCTTCATCCGCAGGGCGACCCCGAAGCCCGCGATCTGCGCCGGGGTCGCCGCGCCGTCCATGATCTCGTTCATGGCCCAGGCCGACTCCTGCGCAGTCAGAGCCTCCCCCCTGATCAGGGCCCCGATCAGGGCGGGCCAGGCTGTACGCGAGTCCATGGATGGCCACCTCGGTGCCGATCGGGCTGGGGGTCAGGGTCGGGCAGGGCTTGTCGTTTCGCAGCCCTGCGGCAGCTGGCGGATCAGGGCTGCGCGACGGGCGCGCCAGCCGCGCGCTGGCGCATCAGCCCGGCCAGGGCCAGGGCCAGCGCGGCCGGGTCGATGGGCTGGCTGACCACCGCGTCCGCGCGGGACCAGGTCGCCAGCCAGCCGTCGTCGGCCCGGCCGACCACCAGCAGCACCGGCGGGCAGTCGTAGATCTCGTCCTTGGCCTGGCGGCAGACGCCCATGCCGCCGGCCGGCTGCGCCTCGCCGTCCAGCACCATGACGTCCGCCCCGCCCCCGTCCAGCAGCCGGATCAGCGCCGGACCGGTGGCTACCTCGATCACCTCGGCCTCCGGCACGTCGGGAGCGGGACGGCGGCCGATGGCCATCCTGATCCTGGCCCTGGTGTCGGCATCATGGCTATACACAACAACCTTCATGGAAGTGGATGCTACCGACCTGGGGGGTCGGGACGCGTACCCCTACGCGGTGTCGTAATAATGGGCCCGTGGCGTCAGCAACTACCGAGGTGGCCCCGCGCCCGACTGCGGCCCGGCCGAATCTCGTCAGCGTGGGGACAATCGTCTGGCTGTCCTCCGAGCTCATGTTCTTCGCGGCGCTGTTCGCGATGTATTTCACGATCCGCGCGGTGGACAAGGGCATGGGCAAGGCGTGGCCGCAGGCGCACCTCGACCTGCCGCTGGCCACGGTCAACACGCTCGTGCTGCTGCTGTCCAGCGTGACCTGCCAGATGGGCGTGTTCGCCGTCGAGCGGGGCCAGATCGGCCGGGTCAGGTCGGTCTGGGATCCTCGCGGCTGGGGCCTGCGCGAGTGGTACATCCTGACGTTCCTGATGGGCCTCTACTTCGACTGCGGCCAGGGCTGGGAGTGGCTCAGCCTGATCGGCGACCAGCACGTCACGCTCTCGTCGAGCAACTACGGATCGGTGTTCTATATCACCGAGGGCTTTCACGGGCTGCACGTGGCGGGCGGCCTGATCGCCTTCCTGTTCCTGCTCGGCCGGACCTTCGCGGCCAAGAGATTCACGCATGAGCAGCAGGTCAGCGCGATCGTCGTGTCCTATTACTGGCACTTCGTCGACGTAGTCTGGATCGGCCTGTACACGACCATCTACCTGATCCACTGACCGGGAACTAGGGAGAGCAGTGAGCTGGATCACCGCAAGGCGGCGGCACCCGGCAGCCGGATACGCCGTCCTTCTGCTGGGCCTGCTCCTGGTGGGAGCGGCCTACGCGGTCATCACCGGGAGCGGCGGCACGGCCGCGGCGTCGTCGCCGACGCCCGCCAACGCCGCGCAGATCGCCGAGGGGAGGAACATCTTCGAGGCCGAGTGCGCCACCTGCCACGGCATGTTCGCCCAGGGCCAGGCCGGCATCGCGCCCAGCCTGATCGGAGTGGGCGCCGCGGCGGTTGACTTCCAGGTCAGCACCGGCCGGATGCCCGCCGCGGAGAACGGCGCGGAGAACGTGCGCAAGTACCCGCGGCTGGACACCAGGCAGACGCACGCGGTCGCCGCGTACATGCAGTCACTGGGCGGCGGCCCGGCCATCCCGTCGGCCGCCGAGGTCAGCACCAGCGGTGCCAACGTCGGCCTCGGCCAGCAGCTGTTCACCGCCGACTGCGCCCAGTGCCACAACTTCGTCGGCGCGGGCGGCTCGCTGACCTACGGCAAGTTCGCGCCGCCGCTGACGCAGTCCACCCCGACGCAGATCTACGAGGCCATGCTGACAGGCCCCGAGGCGATGCCGGTGTTCAACAACACGACCATCCTGCCCAGCGAGAAGCGGGACATCATCGCGTACGTCACCGCCACCCGGGCCGAGCCCAACCCGGGCGGCGTCAGCCTGGGCCGCGTCGGGCCGGTCACCGAGGGCCTCGTGGCGTTCCTCGGGCTGCTCCTGTTCATGGTGCTGGCGGCCCTCTGGATCACGGCGAAGCACGGGAAGCGCCAGGTGGGCCCGCACGGGGAGAGCGAGAGCTGATGAGTGAGACGACGGGCCGGGACCTTCCCGGCGAGCACGGCCAGCCGGAGCAGGCGGCCGGCGACGCCGCGCAGCAGGCAGATGGCCCGGTGGCGCCGCACCGCGTGATCGGCACCCCGTCACCGGCCGAGGCCAGGGTCATGCTGCCGGAGCGGGACCAGCCGCCGGCCCGCGAGCTGCCGGCCGATCCGGATGACCCGGTCGTGGCGAAGAAGGCCGAGCGCGTGGTGGCGGTCTGCTTCGTGCTGTCGATGCTGGCCGGCCTGGGCTTCATCGCCGCCTACGTGATCTTCCAGGTGCACACGATCAGCGGCACCCGGAACTCCAACCTGGCGCTGGGCACCACGATGGGCCTCGCCTTCCTGTTCCTCGGGATCGGCGCCACCATCTGGGTACGGCGGATCATGCCGCAGGTGGAGATGACCGAGGAGCGCAAGCCGCTCGCCTCGCTGACGGAGGACCGGGCGGAATTCGCCGAGACCTTCCGGGAGGGCGCTGACGCCAGCCAGTTCGCCAAGCGGCCGCTGCTGCGCCGGACCCTGATCGCCGCGACGGTTCCGGTCGCCGTGGCGCCGATCATCCTGCTGCGCGACCTCAGCCCGCTGCCGGGCACCAGCCTGGATCACACGGTCTGGCGCAAGGGCATGCGGCTCATCGTCTACGGCACGAACCGGCCGATCACCGCGGCCGAGTTCAGTTCCCCCGGCGGGATGATCACCGTCGCCCCCGAGGGCTTCCAGGACGACTTCGACGCGATGGCCAAGGCGGCCGTCATCATCATCAAGTTCCGGCCCGGCCAGCTTTTCTTCGGCCCGCACGTGCGCCCCGGCGGCCCCACCAGGGAGGGCACGGTGGTGCCGAACTGGACGGTCGACAACATCGTGGCCTACTCGAAGATCTGCACCCACGTCGGCTGCCCGGCGGCGCTGTATGAGCAGACCACCCATCACATCCTGTGCCCCTGCCATCAGTCCACCTTCGACGCGACCCGCGGGGCCGAGGTCATCTTCGGGCCGGCCACCCGGGCGCTGCCGCAGCTGCCGATCACGACGGACGCGCAGGGCAACCTGGTCGCGCAGGGCGATTTCAACCAGCCCGTTGGCCCGAGTTTCTGGGAGCGATCATGAGCGTCGAGCATGGCCTCGAGGGCGTCGGCCGGACGCTGGATGACCGGCTGCGCGCGGCCAAGAGCGTCCGTCATCTGCTCCGGAAGATCTTCCCTGACCACTGGACCTTCCTGCTCGGCGAGATCGCGCTCTACTCCTTCATCATCCTGCTGCTGACCGGCACGTTCCTGACGCTGTTCTTCCAGCCGAGCATGACCGAGGTCGTCTACCACGGCTCCTACATCCACCTCGACGGCGTCAAGATGAGCGAGGCCTATGCCTCGACCCTGAACATCAGCTTTGACGTGCGCGGCGGCCTGCTGATGCGGCAGATCCACCACTGGGCGGCCGACCTGTTCGTGGCCGCGATCCTGGCGCACATGCTCCGGATCTTCTTCACCGGCGCGTACCGCAAGCCGCGCGAGGCCAACTGGCTGATCGGGCTCGGGCTGTTCACGCTGGCCCTGCTCGAGGGCCTGTTCGGCTACTCGCTGCCCGACGACCTGCTGTCGGGCGCTGGCCTGCGGATCACCGAGGGCGTGCTGCAGTCGCTCCCGATCGTCGGCACCTACCTGGCGTTCTTCCTGTTCGGCGGCCCCTACCCGGGCAATGACATCATCCCCCGGATGTACATCCTGCACGTCCTGGTCATCCCCGCGCTGCTGCTGGCGCTGATCACCGGGCACCTGTTCCTGATGTTCCACCAGAAGCACACCCAGATGCCGGGCAAGGGCCGCACCGACCAGAACGTGGTCGGCGCGCCGCTGTACCCGTACTTCATGGCCAAGACCGGCGCGTTCTTCTTCTTCACCTTCGCCGCGGTCTCGCTGGCCTCCGCCTTCGCCCAGATCAACCCCATCTGGCTGTACGGCCCGTACAACCCGGTGGCGATCTCGGCGGGCTCCCAGCCTGACTTCTACATGGGCTTCCTCGAGGGCTCGCTACGGATCATGCCCGCCTGGCAGACGACCATCTGGGGGCACACGATTGCCTGGAACGTGTTCGTCCCCGGCCTGCTGCCGCTGGGGCTGATCATGACCGGGGCCGCGATCTGGCCGTTCCTGGAACGGTGGATTACCGGCGATAAACGCGAGCATCACGTCAACGACCGGCCGCGCAACGCCGCCACCAGGACCGCGATCGGGATGGCCGCCGTCTCCTTCTACGGCGTGCTGTGGCTGGAGGGCGCCAACGACGTCCTCGCCGACCACTTCGATGTCCCGCTCTACACGATCACCTGGATAGCCAGGTTCGCGGTCATCCTGGTGCCGTGGGCCGCGTACTACGTCACCAAGCGGATCTGCCTCGGCCTGCAGCGCAAGGACGCCCACCTGCTGGAGCACGGCATCGAGACCGGCATCATCCGGCAGCTGCCCAACGGCGAGTTCATCGAGGAGACCCGGCCGGTGCCCGAGGAGGCGCGGGCGGTGCTGGAGTACCGGCCCGAGTACCCCGCGCTGCCGGCCGGATCCGACGCCGAGAACGTGCCGGCGCCGCGGATGCGCGGCGCGGTCGGCAAGCTGCGGGAGCGCATGTACCACGTGGTGACCGAGAGCGTGCCGCTGCCCGAGGGTAACGGGCACGGCAATGGCCACGCGGCCATCGAGGGCAACGGGCACGACGAGCACCCCGCCACCGTCGGGGCCGGCGCCTCGGCTGCGCTGCCCGCCGGTGACGAGCCGCCGGCCGGCGGCCGGGCGGAAACCGATGACCAGGACGACCAGGCCGGCCTCTAGCCGGGCCCGTGGCCGTCCTGGACGCGCCCCAGCGAGCGCACCAGCCCGCGGACGAACTCCGCCGTCTCCGCGGGCCAGGGGAAGCCCGGCAGCGCCGTACGCAGGCTCACGGCGCCATGCAGCGCAACCCACACCGCCGTGGCGTCGGCGACCACGTCGGTGCTCGCGGAGGCCCCGGCCAGGGCGCAGTCCTCGATGCCGCCGACGAGCAGGGCGAACGCCTCGGCGCCGAGCTCGAGTACCGGCTCGCCGGCGGGGCCGAGCCGGACCGGCTCGCAGTAGTCCTTCGCGCCAGTCCGCCGCTCGGAGAACAGCACGCCATACCGGGCCGGGTGCTCGAGCCCGAAGGCCACGTACGCCTGGCAGCCCGCCACCAGCCGGCTGACCGGGTCATGGCCGGCTGACTCCATGCCGGCCTCGATCGCGTCCGTCAGCTCGTCGAAGACGCGCAGGACGACGGCCAGGACCACGGCGTCGCGGTCCGGGAAGTGCGCGTAGATCGACGGAGCGGCGATGCCGACCTCCCTGGCCACCGCGCGCAGCGTGACCGCCTCGTCGGAGCCGGACCGCTCGATCAGGGCGAGGGCGCCGGACACGATGTCCTGCGTCAGCCTCGCGCCCTGGCCGCGGGCATTGCGCTGGCGCCGCTGGGCGCTGCTGGCGCCGCTGCCCGTCCCGGCGCCGCTGCCCGTCCCGGCGCCGCTGTCCGTCCCGGCGCCGCTGCCCGCCGGAGGCGCTGTGGTGCTGCTGGGCCCATTCATATTTCTACTTTACATCTGTTAGCTCATCTGTCTATGCTTACAAGCGTAAGTGAACGTGCGTAAGCAATCGGCCGTTAGGAGATTGAGATGAGCAGCGCTCCCCTCGCCCGCGGGGTCCCGGCCGCAGCCGGCAGCCAGCCGCCCGCCCGGTGGCCGGGCGGGCACCCCCGTCGCCGCCGGATCCTCCTCGTGCTCTGCCTGAGCCTGCTCGTGGTGGTGATCGACAACACCATCCTCAATACCGCCCTGCCGACCCTGGCCAGGGTCCTGCACGCGGGCACCAGCTCGCTGCAGTGGATCACCGACGCCTACACGCTCTGCTTCGCCGCGCTGCTCGTGCCCGCCGGAGCGCTCGGCGACCGGTACGGGCGCCGGCTCTCGCTGATCGGCGGGCTGACAGTCTTCGCCCTGGGCAGCACGCTGGCGGCGGTCGCGTCGGGCACTGGCATGCTGATCGGCGCGCGGCTGGTGATGGGGCTCGGTGCCGCGTTCGTCATGCCGGCCACCTTGTCCATCCTGAACGCCGTGTTCCCGCCGCAGGAGCGCCCGCAGGCCATCGCGGCCTGGTCGGCTGTCGCGGGCGTCGGCATCGTCATCGGCCCGACCCTGGGCGGCCTGCTGCTGGCGCATTTCTGGTGGGGCAGCGTCTTCCTCATCAACGTCCCGCTGGTCGCGCTGGCCCTGGCCGGGGTGGCGCTGACCGTCCCGGAGACCGCCGAGCCCGGCGGCCATCGCCTTGACCTGGTCGGCACCGTCCTGGTGGCCGGATCCCTGTTCGCGATCGTGGATGCCATCATCGAGGCGCCCAGCCGCGGCTGGACCGCTCCGCTGACCCTCGCCGAGGCCGTGGCGGGCCTGGCCGCGCTCGGCGTGTTCGCCTGGTGGGAGCTGCGCACCGCGCACCCGCTCATCGATCTGAGGGTCTTCGCCGTGCGGGCCTTCTCGGCGTCGGCTGGCGCCGTCACCGTGATCTTCTTCGCCCTCTTCGGCAGCCTGTTCGTGCTGACCCAGTACCTGCAGCTGGTGCACGGCTACAGCCCGCTGGCCGCCGGCGTGCGGGCACTGCCGTTCGCGCTCGCGATGGCCGCCGCGTCACCGATCTCGCCGGTCCTGGCCGGGCGCCTCGGCAGCCGGGTCGTCATCCCGGCCGGAATGGCGCTGATGGGCGGCGGCCTGCTGGACCTCTCCACGGCCGGAGTGCACACGGCGTACCCGCAGGTTGCCCTGGCCGTCGCGATCATGGGCGCCGGCATGGGCCTGGTCATGGCACCAGCCAGCACGACCATCATGACGACGGTGCCCGCGCACCAGGCAGGCGCCGGCAGCGCGATCAACGACACGATCAGGGAAGTCGGCGGCGCTCTCGGCGTGGCGATCGTGGGCAGCCTCGCCGCCGCCGTGTATCACTCCCGCCTGAGCAGCACCCTGGCCGCCGCGAAGGCGCCCGGAGCGGTCGTGCACCAGGCAGCCAGCTCCGTGGCCGCGGCCGACATCATCGGGCGGCAGGTGGGCGGCGCCGCGGGCGGCGAGCTGGTGGCTGCCGCGCACAGCGCCTTCGTCACCGCGATGGCCATGGGCATCCGGGTCGCCGCAGTGGTGGCGCTGGCCGCCGCGGTCGCGGCCGTCGTCGCCCTGCCGCGGCGCCCGAGGCCAGAGCCGCAGCCGGTCCGGGCCGGGCAGCAGGTCATGCCGAAGCTTGCCCGGGCGCGCTGAGCTCCCGGCAGCCAGGGCCGTGTCCCGATCCCGCGGGTCAGCGGGTCCGGGACGCGGCCGCTGGCTTGCCGGGCTTCCGGGGAGGTCACCCGGGCTAGCGAGCCGTCGTGCTAGGAGCCGGCCGTGCGAGCGGCCCGTGGTGCCAGCGGCCCGGCGGGCCAGCGGCCCGGGCTAGCGGCCCGGCGGGCTAGCGGCTGGCTGCCTGGCCCTGGTCCGGCCCCTGCGGCCACAGCGGCGCCGGGATCCGCAGTCCCGGGTCCGCGCCCCAGCGATTGCGGTAGGCGACCTCGTGCGCAGGCCGTCGCGCCGCGACGCCCCAGCGGCCGGCCGGGTACCCGAACGACACGCAGCAGGCCATCACCCAGCCCTCATCCGGCGGCACGCCCAGGATCTCCAGCGTCTCCGGGCCGTGGTAGCCGCCGAGAACAGACGTGAGGGCGCTGCCGACCCCGTCCGCCCGGGCCGCGAGCTGCGCGCTCCAGACAGCCGGGAAGATCGACCCGCCGCTGCGGTCGCCCTGGGCGAAACCGAACATCAGCAGCGGCACATCCTCGAAATGATCCGCCAGATGCTGCGCGGACTTCACCACCCGCAGCATCGCGGCGCTCTGCGGATCGCCGGGCGCGGCCCCGGCACGCTCGATCCTGTCCCGGTAGGGACCGGCCCACAGCTGGCTCATCGCGTCCCGGTACAGCGGCCCGAGCTGCGCCTTCACGGCCGGATCGTCGACCAGCAGGAACCGCCAGTGCTGGGTGTTGCCGCCGCTCGGCGCCCGGATCGCCGCGTCCAGGATGCGTTCCTGGACATCCAGGGGCACCGGATCCGGCCGGACCCGCCGCATGGCCCTGGTCGTGTACAGCGCCTCGTAGATGTCCATCATCCGCCTCGCCGCGCCCCTGGCCGCGTCAGCGGCTCAGTGCGCGTACAGGCCGCGGTAGTACTCGAAGACGAAGCCGATCAGGCTCAGCAGCACGGCCAGCAGGCCGATGAGGAACATCCACCAGCCGATGGTCACGCCCAGCGCCGCGGTGGCAGCGGCCAGCGCCACGAACAGCGGCCACCAGCTGTGCGGGCTGAAGAAGCCGAGCTCGCCGGTGCCTTCGTAGATCTCCGCCTCCGGGTCGTCCTCCGGCCGCGTCGGCAGCCGCCGGCCAGTGAACAGGAGGTAGAACCCGACCAGGAACGCTAGGCCCACTGAGAGCGCGAGCGCGGTCGTGCCCGTCGGATCGTGCGAGAAGTGCCAGTAGACCAGGTCAGCGCCACCGAAGAAGACGGCGCAGCCCAGGAACAGGTAGGCCTCGACTTTCACTGGCCCGCTCCGATCGACTGCCGTTCAGGAGCGCGATCGCGCCCGGTCCTGATTTCCGGATAATGCAGGTCGAAGGCCGGCCGCTCGGACCTGATCCGCGGGATCGAGGTGAAGTTATGCCGAGGCGGCGGGCACGACGTGGCCCATTCCAGCGAGTTCGCGAAGCCCCACGGATCGTCGGCCGTGACGGTCTCCCCCGTCTTCCACGTCTTGTAGACGTTGTAGAGGAAGATGAACGTCGATGCGCCGAGGATGAACGAGCCGATCGAGGAGATGTCGTTCAGCGTCGTCGCCACGTGCGGCAGGAACGGGTAGTTGGCCACCCGGCGCGGCATGCCCATCACGCCCAGCCAGTGCTGGACCAGGAAGGTCATGTTGAAGCCGATGAACACGGACCAGAAGTGCCAGACGCCGAGCGTGTTGTCCAGCATCTTCCCGGTCCACTTCGGCCACCAGAAGTAGAACCCGCCGAACATGCAGAACACCACGGTCCCGAACAGCACGTAGTGGAAGTGCGCGACCACGAAGTAGGAGTCACTGACCGCGAAGTCCAGCGGCGGCGAGGCCAGGATGACCCCGGTGAGGCCGCCGAACAGGAACACCACCAGGAAGCCGATGATGAAGAGCATCGCCGGCTCGAAGGAGAGCTGGCCGCGCCACATGGTGCCCACCCAGTTGAAGAACTTCACCCCGGTGGGCACGGCAATCAGGAACGTCATGAAGGAGAAAAACGGCAGCAGCACGGCACCGGTCGTGAACATGTGATGCGCCCACACGGTCAGCGACAGGCCCGCGATTGCGATGGTGGCCCCGACCAGGCCCTTGTAGCCGAACAGCGGCTTGCGGGAGAACACGGGCAGGATCTCGGTGGCGATGCCGAAGAACGGCAGCGCCACGATATAGACCTCGGGATGGCCGAAGAACCAGAACAGGTGCTGCCAGAGGATCGCCCCGCCGCTGTTCGCGCTGAACACCTGGCCGCCGAGCTTGCGGTCGATCTCCAGCACCAGCAGCGCCGCGGTGAGCACCGGGAAGGCCAGCAGCACCAGCAGGCTGGTCAGCAAGATGTTCCAGGTGAACATCGGCATCCGGAACATGGTCATGCCGGGGCAGCGCATGCACAGGATGGTGGTCACGAAGTTCACGCCGCCGAGGATCGTGCCCAGGCCGGCCAGCACCAGGCCCATGATCCACATGTCACCGCCGATGCCGGGCGAGTAGACCGAGCTGGTCAGCGGCGAGTAGGCATACCAGCCGAACGCCGCCGCGCCGTTCGGCGTCAGGAAGCTGAACAGCAGGATGAGGCCGCCGAACAGGAACAGGTAGTAGCTCAGCAGATTCAGCCGCGGGAACGCCACGTCCGGCGCCCCGATCTGCAGCGGCATGATCTCGTTGGCGAACCCGACGAACAGCGGCGTCGCGAACAGCAGCAGCATGATCGTGCCGTGCATGGTGAACAGCTCGTTGTACTGCTGGTCGGACACGATGTGGTTATCGGGGGCCATCAGCTGCGCGCGCATGATCATGGCCATCGCGCCGCCTATAAGGAAGAAGGCGAACGAGGTGATCAGGTACAGATGGCCGATGATCTTGTGGTCGGTGGAGGACAGCCAGTCCGCCAGGATGGAGCCCTTGCGGTAGCGCTGCGGTGCCGCGACGGGTTGCGGCTGCTGCTGAGCCGCCTCGAAGAAGGTCACTGAGCACCCCCAGATGCATTCTGCGCCGCCTGCTGCCCCAGGATCCAGGCATGGAACTGGACCGGAGTGACGATCTTGACCCGGAACAGCATCCGGCTGTGGTAGAGACCGCAGAGCTCAGAGCAGTGCCCGATCGAGCTGTCGGTCTTGATCGGCGTCACCTGGAAGTGGTTCGGGTGGCCGGGAATGACGTCCCGCTTGAAGTCGAACGGGACCACCCAGAACGAGTGGATCACGTCGATGGACGTGAGGTTGAAGCGCACGCTCTCGTTGTCCGGAATCTCCAGCAGCGGCAGCTGGCTCTCGTTGTCGTCGGCCCCGAGGTTGCCGTTCCACATCTCGCCGAGCTCGGTCACGCCGCTGGACGAGCCCTTGACCGGGTACTGCGGGTACTGGAACTCCCAGCTCCACTGGAATCCGGTGACGTTCACCACCACGTCCGGGTGCGCCGACAGCAGGTCAATGTTGTTCTCGTCCCTCGCGGTGTAGTAGAAAAGCACGCCGATCATGACGAACGGCAGCACCGTGTACATGACCTCGATCGGCAGGTTGTACCTGACCTGAGGCGGGATCCCGTCGGACCGCTTGCGGTGGAAGATGATGGCCCACAGGATCAGGCCCCAGACCACGACGCCGACGCACAGGGCGGCGAGCCAGGACCCCTCCCACAGGTGCAGCGTGAGCAGGCCCTGCCGGGTCACCGGATCCCGCATGCCGAGGCGCGCGATGTCCGAGGCATCACAGCCCGTCGTCAGCGCCAGCAGGCCGGCCAGCATGGTGGCACGTGGCACCCAGCGCCGCAGCTGGCGCGCGGTCCCGCCCCGGCGCGGCCGCGGTGAAATGGCCCCGGCGCCCGGGGCACTGCGAATCGGACTCACGGATGGCCTTCCCAGCGGGTACTCCCGGCGCCACTGGCCGGTCAGGGGTCTCCTCCTACAGGCTGTCGTGGAAACAGTACAACGCAGCGCCTCGGCACCGTGGGGGACCCCCGGCAGAGAAGGCACAAGGCGAGGGCCTGACGAGGGCGGGAGGAGGCCGGGAGGAGGCCGGGAGGAAGCCGGGAGGAGGCCGGGAGGAGGCCGGGACGTATCGGCGACAACTGGTATACGCCTGTCCGCCAGGCCGCCTCCGGGGCTGAACAGGCCTACAGTCAGTTCCGTGCCTTACTTCGACGCGGCCTCCGCCGAGCCGCTGCACCCTCGCGCCCGCGAGGTCATGCTGGCGGCCCTGGATGAGGGCTGGGCCGACCCGGCCCGGCTGCATCGCGAGGGCCGCCGCGCTCAGTTGCTGCTTGAGCAGGCCAGGGAGGCGGTGGCGGGCGAGCTGGGCTGCCGCGCCGACGAGCTGTCCTTCGCCGGCTCCGGCACCCAGGCGGTGCACCTGGCCGTGCTCGGCGCCGTCGCCGCCCGGCAGTCAGCCACCCGCGGCCCTGGCCACCTGGTCGCCGGCGCCGTCGAGCATTCCGCCGTGCTGAACTCGGCGGCGTGGGTGCAGCGCGGCGGCACCGCGGTCACTGTCACCGGGGTTGACCAGGCTGGCCGCGCGGACGTCGCCGAGCTGGCCGCCGCGGTGCGGCAGGAGCGCACCGTGCTGGCGTGCCTGCAGTCGGCCAATCATGAGGTCGGCACCATCCAGCCGGTGACCGAGGCGGCCGGGCACTGCCGGGAGGCCGGGGTGCCGCTGCTGGTGGACGCGGCGGCGTCAGCCGGCCGCCTGCCCGTCCCGGACGGGTGGTCGCTGCTGGCCGCGAGCGCGCGCAAGTGGGGCGGCCCGGCGGGGGTCGGAGTGCTGGCGATCAGGAAGGGCACCCGGTGGCGCGCGCCGCTGCCCGCCGACGACCGTGAGTCACGGCGCGTCCCCGGCGCGCCGAACGTTCCGGCGATCATGGCGTCCGCGGCCGCGCTGAGCGCCGTCCGGGCAGAACGGGAAGCGGCCAGCGGAGCGCTCCGCGCTCTGACGGACCAGATCAGGACTGCCGTGCCGGAGCTGGTCCCCGATACCGTCGTGCACGGGGATCCGGTCCGCCGGCTGCCGCACATCGTGACCTTCTCCTGCTTGTACGTGGACGGCGAGGCGCTGGTGACCGAGCTGGACCGGGCGGGCTTCTCGGTATCCTCCGGCAGCGCCTGCGTCTCCGACACCCAGCAGCCCAGCCACGTGCTCGCGGCCATGGGCGTGCTTACCCACGGCAACGTCCGGGTATCGCTTCCGCGAGGCAGCAGCCAGGAAGCGATCGGGCGGTTCCTCGCCGCGCTGCCTGGCATCGTCGCCCGGCTGCGCGGCACCATGAGCACGGGCACCATGAGCACAGACACCGTGAGCACGAGGACCGGGCACCCCGGCCAGACGACACCTATGTGGAGGTGACCGCGTGCCCCCCCCGAATCGCGCGGCGAGAGCCGACGCTCCCGCACCGGCGCCGGCCCTCACCATCGACGCGCTCGGCAAGAAATGCCCGATCCCGATCATCATGCTGGCTGAGCGGATCCGGGAAGTGCAGGTCGGCCAGCTGGTCGAGGTGCTGGCCGACGACCCGGCCGCCAAGACCGACCTGCCAGCCTGGTGCGCGATCAAGTCCCAGGAGTTCGTCCAGGCCGCCGAGCGGCCGGTCGGCTGGTCGTTCCTGGTCCGGCGCAGCTACTGAGGCGCGGTTACTGACCGGACGGGCCGGACGGCCTGCTCGCCGCCGGGTCGTCGACGGCGCGGAACCGCTCGGCGAACCTGGGATCAGACTCCCACCACGGCCGCTGGGCCGGCGGCTGGCCGGCTTCGCCCGCTGACGCAGCCTCGCCCTGGCTGGCGGCGGCCAGCGCGGCATCCCTGGCATCTAGCTCGGCATCGACGGCCGCCGCCTCTGACTCGTCCTCCCTGATCATCTGGATCAGCTGGGCGGCGAAGAACGGGAGGCCGACGATGTCCCCGAGGATCCACAGCACTCCCCCGCCCAGGACCTGATCGGTCGACAGGCTCGGCCCCCACGGCCGGGCCAGCGCATGGTAGTAGGCGCTGGCGATCAGGGTCGGGCTCGCGAGCACCGCGAGCCCCAGCACCGCGTCGCCGATGACCTCGGCGCCGCTGATCCAGAGCGACACGACGTACGGGTAGGCCTTCGGCACCGGGTCGACCCGCAGCAGCGTCCAGAAGAACGCGAAGCCGGGGAGCAGCAGGGCCAGGTAGGTGAGGTCCCGGACGGCTGCCGAGTGGAATCCGGCCGCGTACCAGCCGGTGAAGTAGAGGATGAAGGGCGTGACCACCAGCACCAGGGTGGTGATGGCCGGGAAGGTCAGCACCCGCGCGGCGCGGCTGCGGATCGCGGCGTCCAGCCGGCGGCCCGTGCCCGGCGCCGTCGCGATGATCAGGCTGAGCGGCCGCCCCATGGCCAGGAACAGGGGCACGACGAGCAGCAGCAGGATCGTCTGGACGCTGCGGACGTAGAACAGCACCGGCTGGTAGACGCCCACGAACGACATCGTGGCGATGATGCCGAAGCCGAGGCCGAGCCCGCAGAACGCGATCACGCGCCCGGCTCGCCAGCCCGGCCCGCTGCGCCGCGCCCGGCGCACCCCGGCCAGGTACAGTCCGCCGAGCAGCAGGATGACGGCCAGCGCCCAGGGGTCCACCGTCCACTCGGTGAAGGCGCGCGAGACCGTCAGCTGCGGCGGCCCGTGATACCCGGAAGCACCGGCGGCCCCGTAATACCCGGCGGCAAGCGCTGCTGACATGCCTGCCACGGTACCGTGATCGGCGCCGCGCTCAGGAACGCCCTCAGGCGCCGCGCGCTCTTCGGGGCGGCCTGCGGCGGCTCAGCCGAAGCTGAGGCGGCCTGCCACGTCCTGCGCGGCGGCGGGACCGTACGCCGCCGCCAGCCGGTCCTCGAGCTGGTCCGGCTTGATGACGTACTCCTGCGTCCCGGTGGTCTCCAGCACGTGCACGGCGATCAGGTTCCCGAGCTGGATGGCGCGCTCGAGGCCGAGCCCCCAGGCCACGGCGGCCAGGAAGCCCGAGCGGAAGGCATCGCCGGCGCCGGTCGGCTCCTGCGGCGTCACGTCCGGGATCGGCGGGACCAGCACCGGCGGCTCGCCCGTCCGGTCCGCCCGTGCGCCCGCCGCGCCCAGGGTCGTGATCCGGATGTCGACCCGGCCGGTCAGCTCATCGTCGGACCAGCCGGTCTTGCGCTTGATGAGCGAGGCCTCGTACTCGTTGCTGAACAGGTAGGCCGCCCCGTCCACGAGCGCGCGGACCTGCTCGCCGTCCAGCCTGGCCAGCTGCCACGAGGTATCAGCAGCAAACGGGATGCCGTGCGTGCGGCACTGGCCGGTGAAGCGGAGCATGGCCTCGGGGTCGCTGGCCCCGACCACGAGGAGGTCGACCTCGCCCGCCAGTCCCGCCAGGTCGATGTCGACGTCCTCGCTCATCGCGCCAGGATAGAACGACGCGATCTGGTTCAGGTCGGCGTCCGTGGTTCCCACGAATCGCGCCGTGTGGTGCACCGCGGACTCGCGCACCCAGCTCGTATCCACGCCGTGGCGCTCCAGCCAGCCGCGGTACTCGGCGAAATCGGCGCCTACCGAGCCGATCAGCAGCGGCCGCAGGCCCAGGCAGCCCAGCCCGAAGGCGATGTTGGCCGCCACCCCGCCGCGGCGGATCTCCAGCGAGTCGACCAGGAAGGACAGCGCGACCTTGTCGAGCTTGTCCGGCACGAGCTGGTCGACGAAGCGGCCGGGAAAAGTCATCAGGTGGTCAGTCGCGATCGACCCGGTCACGGCAATGCGCACGGCAGTCCCTTTCGCAGCATCGGGCCCGCGGCTGTGACATTGAGCACAGCCTTGCCTCGCCGATGTCATGGGCATGACACGGCCGAGAACAAGATACTGGACCGGCCGAGGCGACCCGGCCGGTCCAGTATCTTCAGGCCGTCAGTGGAACGAGTCGCCGCAGGCGCACGACCCGGTCGCATTCGGGTTGTCGATCGTGAAGCCCTGCTTCTCGATCGTGTCCACGAAGTCGATCGTCGCGCCACTCAGGTACGGGGCACTCATCTTGTCGGTCACGACCTGAACGCTGCCAAACTGGCTGACCACGTCGCCATCCAGCGCGCGCTCGTCAAAATACAGCTGGTAGCGCAGGCCAGAGCAGCCGCCCGGCTGCACTGCGATCCGCAGCCGCAGGTCGTCGCGGCCCTCCTGCGCCAGCAGGCTGCTCACCTTCGTCGCGGCGACCTCAGTAAGGAGGACGCCCTGACTGGTGGCCTGGTCCTGAACTGTCATCTGCGTTTACTCCTGCGTCCGGCTGGCCGGCACCCTGGCGGCGCGGCCCCGTCATGCACTGTCAACCATAAGCCATCCACGCTCATTCCAGCCCGGCGAGATACCCGGCGGCGATCGCGGCGGCCAGCTGTCATGGCCGTCAATCGGCTCCGGCTGAGGCTCCGCCAGGGCCGGCGCAGTATCATGAAATCCTATCGTCACTCCGACGATAAGTCCCCAGCGATCCGAGGACTCCATGACCATCTCAGCAGAACCCCGCCCGGCTACCCTTCCGCTGCTCGTCCTGGGCACGGGTGCGGACGCGCACTCGGAGCGCGGCGTGTCGTGCCCCGGCGAGCTGCCGCCGGCCTCCGATCCCGCCCTGGTCCGGCGGGCCAGGGAGGCCAGGGAGGCGCTCGCGGACCGCGCCTTCGTGCTCGGGCACCACTACCAGCGCGACGAGGTCATCCAGTTCGCCGACGTCACCGGGGACTCCTTCAAGCTGGCCCGGGAGGCGGCGGCCAGGCCGGGCGCCGAGTACATCGTGTTCTGCGGTGTCCATTTCATGGCGGAATCGGCGGACATCCTGACCTCGCCGGAGCAAAAGGTGGTGCTGCCGGACCTGGCGGCCGGCTGCTCGATGGCGGACATGGCGACCTACGACCAGGTCGAGGAATGCTGGGAGGCACTGGAGGACGCCGGGCTCGCTGACGAGGTGATTCCCGTCACCTACATGAACTCCTCGGCCGACATCAAGGCCTTCACGGGCCGGCATGGCGGCACCGTCTGCACCTCGTCGAATGCCGCCAGGGCCGTGTCCTGGGCGCTGGAGCAGGGCCGCAAGGTGCTCTTCCTGCCGGATCAGCACCTGGGCCGTAACACCGCGGTGCTGGAGCTGGGCATGAGCCTGGATGACTGCGCGGTGTGGAACCCGCACGCGCCCGGCGGCGGCCTCGATCCCGCCGCGCTGCGCGCGGCCACCATGATCCTCTGGCGCGGGCACTGCTCGGTCCATGGCCGGTTCCAGGCCAGCTGCGTCGCCGAGGTGCGCGAGCGGGTGCCGGGGGTGAACGTGATCGTCCATCCGGAGTGCAAGCACGAGGTGGTGCTGGCCGCGGACCAGGTCGGATCGACCGAGAAGATCATCTCGACGATCGAGCGCGCGCCCTCGGGCTCAGCCTGGGCCGTCGGGACGGAACTCAACCTGGTGCAGCGACTGGCGGCCACCAACCCCGACAAGACCGTGGTCTTCCTGGACAAAACGGTCTGTTACTGCTCCACGATGAACCGGATCGACCTGCCGCACCTGGTCTGGGCGATGGAGTCACTGGCTGGCGGCTCGCTGGTCAACCAGATCACGGTCGATCCGCAGACGGCCGCGCAGGCCCGTGCCGCCCTGGACCGGATGCTCGCGCTGCCCTGACCGGCCGCCGCTGGCCAGCCAGGCCCTTTGCCTGGCCGCGCAGCGTCACCGGCGGCGGGCGCGGCCGGCGGAAACTGCCAGCCCTTACAGGCCTGGCGCTCCCCAGACCGGGAACCAGCGGCCCAGGTCGGGCTCGATCTTCAGGTCGTCAGCTAGCACGCCGCGGGTCTGCAGCTCCAGTGCGTTGTCCCGGCGCTCGCCCGACTGCGGGGCGAACGGGTAGAACGTGCCCCGCTTGTACAGGTAGACCAGCCCGAGGCTGCGGCCAGCCGGATTGCGGAATGCCACGATCGTGCACAGCAGCTGCGGGCCGAACCCGCCCGCCTCCAGGGATGAGTTGACCGCATGCAGGTCGGTGACGAGTCCCTCCGCGTCATCAGGCTGGTGGTGGCAGACCAGCCAGGTGAAGCCGTAGGAGTCCGCTGAGACCTCGACCGGTGTCTTGTCCTCGCCCATGTTCAGCAGCTGGCGGACGTCATTCTCGATGTCGCTGAACGCCTTGCCCTCGGCGGCCCGGAAGCAGACGGATCCGGTCCCGGTCGGCGCGAAGTCAGCGGCGGCCTGCAGGGTGATGGCGGCCGACGGCAGCGCGAACAGCGCGTCCAGGTTCGGCGCCACCGGCTTGGTCCGGCCGAGCAGCGTATCGAGGAACCCCACCTGCTACCTCCCGCGCATCGATCGGCCGGACCGGGCTGGACGCGTGCCTTACTTGCTGAGCTGCTGAGAGATCTTGTCCAGCTCGTGCAGCCGCCGCTCCAGCGACGGGTGCGTGGAGAATACCGCGGACAGGCTCATCTCCCCGGCGCGCCGGGCGATCGCGGGCGCGAAGTAGAAGGCGTTCAGCGGCTCGGCCGCGCGCAGGTCCTTGGTCGGGATCCTGGCCATGTCCCCGGTCACCTTGACCAGCGCGCTGGCCAGTGCGGAAGGCCGCCCGGTCAGCAGCGCTCCGGAACGGTCGGCCGACAGCTCCCGGTACCGCGACAGCAGCCTGATCAGCAGGAAGCTGACCGCGTAGGTCACCATGCCGACCAGCATGACGGGGATGATGAGCAGCGCCGCCTGGTTGTTGTTGCTCCGGCCGCGGCCACCGAACAGCTCGGAGTAGAAGGCGAACCGCACGATCAGCGCGGCGACGATGCCGAGGACCGAGGCGATGGTCATGACCGCCACGTCCTTGTGCGCCACGTGCGACATCTCGTGCGCGAGAACGCCCTCGAGCTCCTCGTTGTCCAGCTTCTGCAGCAGGCCCTCGGTCGCGCAGACGACGGCTACCTTGCTGCTGCGCCCGGTCGCGAATGCGTTCGGCATGTAGGTGGGCGCGATCGCCACCCGCGGCTTGGGCATGTCGGCGAGGGCGCAGAGCCGGTCGACGACGCCGTGCAGCCGCGCCGCCTCGGGCCCGTCGTTCGGGGTGACAAGCCGGGCGCCCGCGGTCCTCAGCGCGATCTTGTCCGACCAGTAGTACGACGCGAACGCCGTGCCGACGCCGATCAGCACGGCGAAGATGAGGATCCCGTCGGAGTTGTAGGCACCGCCCCCGCTGCTCCCGTGCCTGGTGCTGTACAAGAAGAGGATATAGAACAGGGCGGCGACGAATCCGACGAAAGCCAGTCCCAGCAGGAACATCGTCGCGCCCATCCGGGCGATCAGCCCGGGATCGCTCGCGTAGCGAGTCCGCGCCATTGCGGCGCCTCCGTTTCCTTGCGGCTGCAACTGTGAGCCGTCTTACTTCATTACAGCGCAGCCACCGGAGTGGTTTGCGCAGCATCCCAGCGCCGTTCGGTGCCGGGGCTGTCCAGCCCTCAATGACCGGCCGGCGGCCAGTTACCTGGTCAACGCCGGGACGGTCCCGTTCGTTCCTGCGACCGCAGGCATGACCCTAGCCAGCCAGCCTGACTGTCAGCCGAACTCCAGCCGAACGCCAGCTCAGGTCAGCCAGCCCTCAGTGAGCCCTCGGCCGGGACCGGACCGGTCCGCCAGCACCGGGCTCAAGCCGGCCCCGGGTCAGCCGGGAATCAGCCCGTCGTCGGTCATCAGCTTGCGGACATCATCCCTGGTGGCATCCGCCTGGGGCATGATCAGGTCAGACGGCGCGAGCATGTCGGCCGGGACCGGGGTCCCGGCCAGCCTGACCCGGCCCAGCAGGGCATCGAGCGCCTGCTTGAAGGCCGGCTCGTCACCTGAGTTGACCGCCGCTTCCAGCTTCGCGTCGAGCTCGTTGAGCTCGCCCGTCAAGGAGTCATCGACCTGGAGCTGACCTTCCCCGAGGATGCGGACGATCACTCCGGTTCACCCGCCTGCTGCTCGGCAGGTGCCGCGGCAGCAGGCTGGGCACCGGTCGCGCCCGGTGCCGAGCCCTCGATCTCCCGCGGCGCGCTGCCGGCCGCAAGCTCGGCCTTCATCCGCTCCAGCTCGTTGTCCACGCCCGTGCCCGCGCCCATCCGGTCCAGCTCGGCCTGGATGTCGTCGCGCGGGCCGCTGACCGCGTCGTTCAGCGCGCCCGAGGCCATCAGCTCGTCGATGGCGCCAGCCCGGGCCTTCATCTGCTCGGTCTTGTCCTCGGCCCGCTGGATCGCCATGCCGACATCGCCCATTTCCTCGGAGATGCCGGTGAAAGCCTCGTTGATCCTGGTCTGCGCCTCCGCGGCCGTGTAGGTGGCCTTGATGGTCTCCTTCTTGGTCCGGAAAGCCTGCACCTTGGCGTCCAGCCGCTGGGCGGCGCCGGTCAGCTTCTCCTCCTCGCCCTGCAGCGAGGCGTACTGGGTCTGCAGGTCAGTCAGCTGCGACTGGACGCCGGCCTTGCGGGTCAGCGCCTCACGGGCCAGGTCCTCGCGCCCCGCGGCCAGCGAGTCCCTGGCCTGCCGGTCCAGCTTGTCGGATGACTGCTGAAGCTGGTTCATCTGCAGCTCCACCCGCTTGCGCGAGGTCGCCACGTCGGCCACGCCGCGCCGGACCTTTTGCAGCAGCTCGAGCTGCGTCTGGTAGGAGTAATCCAGGGTCTCCCGCGGATCTTCCATCTTGTCGAGGGCCTTGTTGGCCTTCGACTTGAAGATCAGCGAGACCCGCTTCATTACGCCCATAGGCGCGACCATCCCCTCATCGGTTCATCCACCGCTGCCGCAGCTCGCGGCGGTGCCGCAGCACGGACGTCTGCGAGAGGCAACGGACATAATGCTTGCAGTCAACCCTACGTCTTGCAGCCAACCCTACGACTGCCTGTGGCAGCCGTCACTACAGAGGTGGACCGGCCCGGATAACGGCGGCCGGGAAAGCGGACGCGCGGCCGGCTGCCCGGCAGCAACGGCGCAGGGCTGGCGATCTGAGCCGTTCGTCCCGGTAGGCTGGTGACGTGTTCCGACGACGTAGCAGCGGCGCTCCTGACGTGCTCGATCAGGCGCCGTCCGGCGATGGCGGCAGTGACGCCGACCCGGCCCAGCCCGACCGTCCCGGCGTGACCGCGGCCAAGGGCCGGCCGACGCCGAAGCGCAGCGAGGTGGAGCGCCGCCGGCGGCAGCCCTACACCGCTCCGGCCGACCGCAAGGCGGCCTCGACCCAGAGCCGGGACGCCAGCCGCACCGCCCGGCAGCGCCGGACGGCGGCCATGCGCAACGGCGAGGAGTGGGCACTGCCGCCCAAGGACAAGGGGCCGGTGCGCGCGCTGGCACGGGACGTGGTGGACTCCCGGCGCGGCATCAGCGAGTTCTACCTGTACGGCGTGTTCGTCATGGTCGCCGTGCTGTTCCTGCCTGCCCTGCGCAAGACGCTGGTCGTCGACTACATCGTGCTGGCCATCCTGGTCGTGATCATCGGCGAGGGCTGGTACGTCGGCCGCCGGGTGCTCCGGCTGGCCCAGCAGCGGTTCCCCGGCGAGAGCATGCGCGGCGTGCGGCTGTACGCGGCCATGCGCGGGACCCAGATCCGCCGGATGCGGATGCCGGCCCCGCGGGTCAAGCCCGGCGCTAAGGTCTGAGCCGGGACACATCCGGCCATCGACCCTGGTGAGCTCCCGGCGGCCGGCGCCGCTAGGTTAACCAGCATGGAACATCGATATCTGGGCCGCAGCGGCCTCAGGGTCAGTGAGATCGCCTACGGGAACTGGCTGACGCACGGCTCGCAGGTGGAAGAGGACGCCGCGCGCGCCTGCGTCGCCGCCGCGCTGGACGAGGGAATCACCACCTTCGACACCGCCGATGCCTATGCCGGCACCAAGGCCGAGGAAGTGCTGGGGCGGGCGCTGCACGGGGTGCGGCGCGAGTCCCTGGAGATCTGCACCAAGGTCTACTGGCCGACGGGAGCCGGCGCCAACAACTCCGGGCTGTCCCGCAAGCACGTCATGGAATCGGCGCATGCGTCCCTGCGGCGGCTGCAGACCGATTACGTCGATCTGTACCAGGCCCATCGCTATGACCACGGCGCGCCCCTGGACGAGACGATGCGCGCCTTCGAGGACCTGGTCCGGCAGGGCAAGGCCCTGTACATCGGCGTATCGGAGTGGCGCGCCGAGGAGATCGCGGCCGCGCTGAAGATCGCCGACGAGATGGGCTTCGACCGGATCATCTCGAACCAGCCGCAGTACAACATGATCTGGCGGGTGATCGAGACCGAGGTGATCCCGCTCTGCGCGGCCGAGGGCATCGGGCAGATCGTCTGGTCCCCCATCGGCCAGGGCGTGCTGACCGGCAAGTACCAGCCGGGTGCCGCGCCGCCGCCCGGCTCGCGGGCCACCGACCAGACCGGATCCCGCTTCATCTCCGAGTACCTCACCGACGAGCTGCTGCGCCGGGTGCAGGACCTCAAGCCGGTCGCCGGCGAGGCCGGGCTGACCATGGCGCAGCTGGCCGTCGCATGGACCCTCCAGAACAGCAACGTCGCCGCGGCCATCATCGGCGCCAGCAGGCCCGAGCAGGTCAGGGAGAACGCCCGCGCCGCGGGCGTCCAGCTGGACAAGGCCCTGCTGCAGCGCATCGACGAGATCCTGGCCCCGGTGATCGTCACCGATCCCGCCGAGACCAGCAGCCCGCCGAGACGGCGCTGACCAGACGGCACCGCTGACCAGACGGCACCAGGGCCGGCTGGCGCGCCTCGCTGAGCGCGCTAGCCGGCCGGGTGCAGGCTCATCGGGCCGTACTCGACCCGCCCGTCCTCGGTCAGGCTGACCTGGTCAACGCCCGCCTCCAGCAGGGTCCGCCAGTTCTCCCCCAGCCAGCTCTCGGCATCGCCCTGGCTGCTGAAGCTCTCTTTCGGAAGATCACGCGATGCGATGGTGCTGCCGTCTGCCTTCTCGAACTGCCAGGTCCAGGTCATGTCCCGCCTCAGTGATCAGGGCCTCAGTCGTTAGGATCAGGCCGGTTGCCGGCCACCCATCGTAATCGCGCTCACCCGAGGCAGGTCATGGACATCCGCTTGCTCGGCACCGGCGGGGATCAGGGCTGGCCATGCCCTGGCTGCCGGTGCGCCTCCTGCATGCGCGGCCGGGCGGCAGGCCGGCGCCGTGCGCCCGGCCAGGTGCTGGTCGACGGGGCGCTGCGCATCGACGCGGGCCAGCCGCCCGCGGGCCAGCCCGCGACCGGGTACCAGGTCACGCGGCTCGAAGGCGGCTGGGACGTGACGGGGCCGGATGGCGGCAGGCTGCTGCTGGCCGCCGGGCCGGCTGCGGTGCCCAGGCCGGCCGAGGGGACCCGGCCGTTCGACGTCGCGCTGCTCGACCTGCTGCACAGCCCGGCCCAGCTCGGCGAGCTGCGGGCCCGCGGCCTGCTGCGGCCCGCCGCCGTGGCGGCCGCGCTGTACATGGACCACCGGATCGAGTCTGAGCCGGAGCTGGCCCGCCGGGCGGCGCTGTGGGGCGCATGCGTCCCGGCTGACGGCGATTCCCTGGCCTCGCCGGGCCCGCTGGCGGCCACTGGCGGGCAGCCGGACGGACGGGCGGCGGACGCGCGGCCAGGCGGCGTGCCGCTCCCGCACCGGACGCTCATCCTGGGCGGGGCCAGGTCCGGCAAGTCACGGGAGGCCGAGCTCCGGCTGGCCGGCCAGCCCGCCGTGACCTACCTGGCGGCCGGCCCGTGGCCGGGCGGCTCCTGGACAGGCGCCGACGGCAGCCCGGACGCTGAATGGGCGCAGCGCGTGGCGGCGCATCAGGCGGCCAGGCCACGGCACTGGCGGACCGTCGAGAGCCTGGACGTGGCCGGAGTGCTGGCCAGCCAGGACGGTGCGATCCTGCTGGACGGGATCGGCACGTGGCTGGCCGCGGTCATGGACGAGGCCGGTGCCTGGACGGCTGAGCAGGCTGAGCAGGCTGAGGCGACTGAGCGAGCTGGCGGGGCTGAGCGAGCTGGCTGGGCTGAGCGAGCTGGCGGGGCTGAGCGGGCCGCCGGGCCCGCCGGGACGGTCGCCCGCCGGGTGGACGATCTGCTGGCCGCCTGGCGCCAGACGGCGGCCCTGGTCGTGGCGGTGAGCGATCAGGTAGGGTCCGGAATCGTGCCCGCGACGCCGAGCGGCAGGCTCTTCCGCGATCAGCTCGGCTGGCTGAACCAGCGGCTGGCGGCCGAGTCCGAGCAGACCCTGCTGGTGGTAGCCGGCCGAGTGCTGAGCATGACAACTTAGCCTGAATCATCACTAATCGCGGATTGGGATCGCGAACGGCACGAGCCGGGCCTGCAGAGCTGTTAAGTTCTACTGGCTAGCTCTGAGCCGGGCATATTCTCCCGCAGGCGCCCAGCTCAGCCCCGTGAGCAAGGTGGTGACGACATTGACACGCGTCGTTGTCGTAGGCGATCTGATGACCGACACGGTCGCGCATGCGCACCTGCCGCTGGCCCGAGGCAGTGACACGCCGGCCACGGTCACCATGCACGGCGGCGGCTCGGGCGCCAACGTCGCTGCCTGGCTGGCCGTCGACGGCGCCGAGGTGGCGTTCGTCGGGCGCCGCGGCGCGGACATCGCCGGGCGGAACAGGGACATGGAGCTGATGGGCTACGGGGTGGACGCGCGCCTCGTGATGGATCCCGAGCGGCCGACCGGGACCTGCGTGGTGATGGTCACCCACAAGGGCGAGCACACGATGCTGTCCGATCCCGGCGCCAGCGCGGCCCTGTCCGCCGATGACCTGCCCAAGGACCTGTTCACGCCGGGCAGTCACCTGCACATCTCCGGCTACACGCTGCTGAACGAGGGCTCCCGGCCGGCCACGCTCGCGGCGCTCTCCTACGCGCAGCGGGCCGGGATGACGGTGTCGGTCGACGGCGCCTCGGCGGCCCCGCTCGAGCGGGTCGGCGCCGAGCCGTTCCTGCAGCTGACCAACGGCGCTGTCCTGCTCTTCGTGAACTCCGAGCAGGGCCGGGTGCTCACCGGCCGCGATGAGCCCGAGCAGGCCGCGCGGGTGCTGAACGCCTGGTACCCGCACGTGGTGATGAAGCTCGGCGCTGATGGCGCCCTGTTCTACGCCAACGGCCGGCCCGATCCGGTCCGGGTGCCCGGCCCCCCGATCGAGCGGATCGTGGACCGGACCGGCGCCGGGGACGCGTTCTGCGCCGGGTTCCTGCCCGCGTGGCTGGACAAGAAGCCGCCGGGCGAGGCCCTGGCCGGGGGGTGCCGTCTCGCGGCGCGCGCTCTCAGCCTGGTCGGCGCCCGGCCCCTGCTCTAGCCGGCCGCCGGACTGGCCAGGGATCGTGATGGGGCGGGGCTGCCGTTTCGCAGCGGCGTGGCCGGCCGGCTGACCCTGCGCATCCGATGCCGTGACTGACTACCTGGACCGTCTCTTCTCGCTGGCCGGCCGGGTCGCGCTGGTGACGGGCGGGAGCTCGGGCATCGGCCGGGCCATCGTGCTGGCGCTCGGCCAGGCCGGCGCATCCGTCGTCGTGCTCGCCCGCGGCGAGGCGATGCTGCGGGACACCGTGGCGCAACTCCGCGCGGCCGGGGGCTGCGCCAGCTGGGTGAGCGCGGATCTCGGTGACCAGGCCGAGCTGGAACGCGCCGCGCGGCAGGCCGCCGCCGCGCTGGGCGAGCCCGACATCCTGGTGAACTGCGCCGGGGTCAACCTGCGGCCGCCGCTGGCGCAGCTGACCCTGGCCGACTGGGAGACGACCATGGCCGTCAACCTGACCGCCCCGTTCCTGCTCGGCCAGCGGTTCGGGCCGGCCATGGCGGCACGCGGCTGGGGCCGGATCATCAACATCAGCTCCCAGCAGGCAAACCGGGCGTTCGGCAACAGCGGCGGCTACGGCGTGTCCAAGGGCGGCGTCGAGTCCCTCACCCGGTCGCAGTCCGAAGCCTGGGCGTCCAGCGGCGTGTGCTGCAACACGATCGCGCCCGGCTTCGTCGCCACTGCGCTGACCACCCCGGTCGCCAGCGACCCGGTGCGGTCAGCGGCGCTGGCCGCCCGCACGATGATCGGCCGCAACGGCGAGCCAGCCGACTTCGCCGGCCCGGCGGTCTTCCTGGCCAGCCCGGCGGCCGGCTACGTGACCGGTCAGGTCATCTACGTCGATGGCGGCTTCTCGGCCACGTGACCGGGGCCGCGCCCGGCCAGCCAGGCCCCGCTGGAGCCCGCCGCGAGCGGAGATTTTCATGATCACGGCATTCTGTCGGTCGCTGCGACTGACAGGATTCCGTGATCAAGAGCGTGGCGGCCGCCGGGGCTTACGCGTCAGGGCGGCGGGGCCGTGGTGTGCGTGTGGCCGACGGCGATGCCGAGGATGATGGACAGCAGCAGCGTCGCGACGCCGATCCAGCCCAGCACGATGCCGGCGATGGCCAGGCCGCGGCCTGACTGGTTCCGGCTCCGGATCTGGCTCAGCGAGACGTACCCGAAGATCAGCGCAGCGATCGAGCCCAGCCAGAAGATCCAGATGATGCCGAGCACCAGCGACACGATCGCCAGCGGATTGGTCTTGCGCGCGGGCATCGGATAGCCGCCCTGCGGCCCCCAGTTGCCGGCTCCCGGCTGGGCCGGATAGCTGCCCCAGGCCGGTGCCTGGTAGCCGGCGGCGGTCCCGCCCGGCTGCTGGTAAGCCGCCGCCGGGTCCTGGTAGCCGCCCTGCGCCTGGTAGCCACCCGGCTGCTGGTAGCCGGCAGGCTGCTGGTAGCCGGCAGGCTGATCGAATCCGGCGGACGCCGGCTGGCCGCCCTGCTCCGGGCTGGCTGACCTCCGCCCGGCGCCGCAGAGGGCGCACCGCTGGTCGTTCGCCGCCATCGGATGGCCGTTGTCGCACAGCGGGACGCTCTCCCCGTACGGCTGCCATGGATTCGTCAATGCCGCCCCTTTCTGACGCCGAAGGTACCACTTGCGGACGGCGGCGGGCGGGACCTGCCAGGCCTGCCGGGCTGCCTCGCCCGGCACCGCCGGGCGAGGCAGCGCGGCCCTCAGCGGAGTGCCGGCCTGCACGCGGTCCGGTCCGACGGCACAATGACGGTCATGGCCAGACGCACTACGACAACTCCCGCCGGTCCGCCGCGCCGCTCCGGTGGCGGCGGCTCAGGCCGGCGCCCGCCCGGCCCGCCGGCCGGCGCCGAGGACTTCGAGGAAAACATCGTCGACATCGACGTGACCGACGAGATGCGCGGCAGCTATCTCGAGTACGCCTACTCGGTGATCTACCAGCGTGCCCTGCCGGACGCCAGGGACGGGCTGAAGCCGGTCCAGCGCCGCATCCTGTACCAGATGCGCGACATGGGGCTGTCGCCGCAGCATGCCTACGTCAAGTGCGCCCAGGTCGTCGGCTCCGTCATGGGGCGGCTGCACCCGCACGGCGACAGCGCCATCTACGACGCGCTGGTGCGGATGACGCAGCCGTTCGCGATGCGGCTGCCGCTGGTCGACGGGCACGGCAACTTCGGGTCGCTGGGCGGCGAGGACTCGGCGGCGGCCTACCGCTACACCGAGGCGCGGCTGGCCGCGGCCGCCATGGAGATGACCAACTCCCTGGACGAGGACACGGTCGACTTCATCCCGAACTACGACGGCACTGACACCCAGCCCGAGGTGCTGCCATCGGCGATCCCCAACCTCCTGGTCAACGGGACGGCGGGGATCGCGGTCGGGATGGCCACCAACATGGCGCCGCACAACCTCGGCGAGGTCGTCGCCGCCGCCCGGCACCTGATCGCGCACCCGGATGCCGACCTGGAGACGCTGATGCGGTTCGTGCCCGGCCCGGACCTGCCGACCGGGGGGAAGATCATCGGGCTGGAGGGCATCAGGGACGCCTACGAGACCGGCCGCGGCACCTTCCGGACCAGGGCGGCGGCCAGGATCGAGCAGATCACCCCGCGGCGGACCGGCATCGTGGTCTCCGAGCTGCCCTACGGGGTGGGCCCGGAGAAGGTGATCGCCCGGATCAAGGACCTGGTCCAGGCCAGGAAGCTGGCCGGAATCGCGGACCTGAAGGACCTCACCGACCGGCACCGCGGCCTGCAGCTGGTGATCGAGCTCCGCAGCGGCTTCCACGCCGAGGCGCTACTCGACGAGCTGTACCGGCTGACGCCGATGGAAGAGACGTTCGGCATCAACAACGTCGCGCTCGTCGACGGCCGGCCGCGCGTGCTCGGCCTGCGCGAGCTGCTGCAGATCTATGTCGATCACCGGATCGAGGTCGTCCGCCGCCGTACCGCGTTCCGCCGCCGGAAGCGGGCGGACCGGCTGCACCTGGTCGACGGCCTGATCGTGGCGCTGCTGAACATCGACGAGGTCATCCAGGTCATCCGCACCAGCGACGACGCGGCGGCCGCCAGGGAGCGGCTGATGGCCGTGTTCGACCTGACCGAGATCCAGGCCCAGTACATCCTGGACACGCCGCTGCGCCGGCTCACCCGTTACGACCGGCTGGAGCTGGAGCGGGAGCGGGACACGCTGCGGGCCGAGATCGCCGAGCTGACCGCGATCCTCGACTCCGAGGACCGGCTGCGCGAGGTGGTGTCCGACGAGCTGGCCAGCGTGAGCGAGCGGTTCGCGACACCGCGCCGCACCGTCCTGCTGGAAGGCAGCGGCGCGGCCCGCACGGCGGCCGTGCCGCTGGAGGTGGCGGACGATCCGTGCACGGTCCTGCTGTCGTCTGCCGGGCTGCTGGCCAGGACCGCGGCCAGGCAGCCCGCCGGGCAGGACGCGCTCTCGCTGGCCGACGCCGATCCGGAACGGAACCAGCCCCCCGCACCGGGCACGCCGCCCGGTGCCGGGACGGCGCGGCCGCGATCCCAGCCAGAGCAGGGTCGCCGCGCGGCGCACGACGTCATCGTGTCGGAGATCCCGTCCACGGCCCGCGGCACGATCGGCGTCGTCACCTCCCGCGGGCGGCTGATCCGGCTGGGCGTGCTGGAGCTGCCGGCCCTGCCGCCGAGCGCCCACTCCCCCGGCCTGTCCGGCGGGGCGCCGGTGAGCGAGTTCGTGTCGACGCAGCCGGGCGAGAAAGTGGTCGCCGTCGTGGACGCCGACGGCGCGAGCGCGGGCGCGGGCCTGGCCCTCGGCACCGCGCAGGGCGTGGTGAAGCGGGTCGCTCGCGACTACCCGCAGAACGCGACCGAGTTCGACGTGATCGCGCTGAAGGATGGTGACACCGTGGTCGGTGCCGTCCAGCTCGCCGACGAGGAGCAGGACCTGGTCTTCATCACCAGCGACGCCCAGCTGCTGCGATTCGGCGCGTCCTCGGTCCGGCCGCAGGGCCGGGCCGCGGCCGGCATGGCCGGGATCAGGCTGGCGCCGCGCGCGGCCGTGACCTGGTTCGGCGCCGTGCATCCCGGCCCGGCAGATCCGGGCGCGCCGGATGCCCCGGTGGTGGTGACCGTGGCCGGCCGCGCGGACGCGCTGCCCGGCACCTCGGCCGCGTCGGTCAAGGTCACGCCCTATGCCGAGTACCCGCCCAAGGGCCGGGCCACCGGCGGCGTGCGCTGTCACCGGTTCCTCAAGGGCGAGGACGCGCTCGTGCTCGCCTGGGCCGGCCCCGGGCCAGCTCGCGGTGCTACCGATGCGGGCACGCCGGTCGAGCTGCCTGCGCCCGAGGGCCGGCGCGATGGCTCCGGTGAGCGGGTCCGCCATCCGCTGGCGGCCCTCGGCGGGACGGCCGGCCCCGGCTAGGCCGGGCGGGAACGCAGCGCAGGGCGCTGTCTGCGGCGCACTCCGCTCGCGGAGCCTCCGCCTGCCGCGCAGGGCCTCAGCTCAGGGCATGCTGAGCACTGCGCCAGGACGGTTACTCAGAGCGCTCTGAGAGCAACGCTTCGGGTTCCGCCGGGTACTCGCGGCCGATGCTGTCCCTGGGCGGATCCGACCGCTTCCGCCCGGGAAACCAGCAGGAAGGAGGCACACATGGCATTCGGCACAGGCCGGGCGGGGCGCCTGGTCATCACCGGGTTCGTCGCGGCCGGCCTTGGCGCGGGCGTGACCGGCGTCGCGCTGGCCGCTACCGGCAGTCCGGCGTCGACGACGAGGGCAGCAACATCCTCGTCCACGTCCTCGTCCACGCCGGCTTCTGCGTCGTCGGCCACGTCGGCGTCGCCGTCGGCGGGCTCGACGAAGGCGCCATCATCGGGTTCCGGCCCGATGAAGGGGCACTGCACGCACATGAAGGCCGGAACCGGCGCGAGTCCGGGCGCGAGCCCGAGCGGCTCGTAACGGGCCCTCCCGGCGGACCGGCCGCTAGCCATGGCCGGCAGGAGCTCTCAGGAGCCGCTCAGGTGATCCCCGTTAGCCTGACGCGCCTGGACTGCCTGCTGGCCTGGGGCCGCCCGCCGGGAGCCCGCCCAGGACCGCCCTGCGCCGCCGGGGTCATCCGGGGCCGCCCGGCGGGCGCAGGGGGCGCCTCCCCGGCCGGGCCGGGCCAGCGGCTGCCGCTGGCGTCAGGTGTCAATGCGGGCCGGGTCGAGCTCGGCCGCGCCGCCGACGATGAAGTCCCGCCGGGGAGCCACCTCGCTGCCCATCAGCAGATTGAAGATCTCGGCGGCCGCTGCCGCGTCCGCGATCCTGATCCGGCGCAGGGTGCGGTGCCGCGGGTCCATCGTGGTCTCCGCCAGCTGGGCGGCATCCATCTCGCCGAGTCCCTTGTAGCGCTGCGGGGACTCCTTGAACCGCTGGCCCTTGCGCTCCAGCTCCAGCAGCGTCCGGTTCAGCTCGGCGTCGGAGTAGGTGTAGATGTACTTCGGCTGGCCCTTCTTCGGGCTGGTCAGCTCGATCCGGTGCAGCGGCGGCACCGCCGAGAACACCCGGCCCGCCTCGACCATCGGCCGCATGTAGCGGTGGAACAGGGTCAGCAGCAGGGTCCTGATATGGGCGCCGTCCACGTCCGCATCGGCCATGAAGATCACTCGCTGGTAGCGAGCCGCGTCCAGGTCGAACGCGTTGCCCGACCCGGCCCCGAGCACCTGGATGATGGCGGCGCACTCGGCGTTCTTGAGCATGTCGGTCAGCGACGCCTTCTGCACGTTCAGGATCTTGCCGCGGATCGGCAGCAGGGCCTGGAATTCCGAGTCCCTGGCCAGCTTGGCGGTGCCGAGCGCGGAGTCTCCCTCCACGATGAACAGCTCGCTGCGGTCGTCGGCCAGGCGGCAGTCCACCAGCTTGGCCGGCAGCGCCGAGCTGGCCAGGGCGGTCTTGCGCCGCTGATTCTCCCGGTGCTCGCGGGCCGCGATCCGGGTCCTGGCCGCCGCGGCGACCTTGTCGAGCACGGCGCGGGCCTGCTGCCTACTGCCGCGCACCCGGCCCTCGAGGAAGCCCCGGAGCTCGGCGGAGACGACCTGAGCCACGATCCTGGATGCCGCCGGGGTGCCGAGCACCTCCTTGGTCTGTCCCTCGAACTGCGGCTCAGGCAGCCGGACGGCGATCACCGCCGTCAGGCCCTCCAGCACGTCCTCCTTCAGGACCGGCTCGTCGCCGTTCCTCAGCAGCCGGATCGCCCGCAGCTGCTCGTTGAGCGTGCGCACGATGGCCCGCTCGAACCCGGTAACGTGCGTGCCGCCCTTCGGCGTGGCGATGACGTTGACGAAGGACCGCGTGACGCTGTCATAGCCGCTGTCCCAGCGCAGCGCCACGTCCACCGACAGCTCCCGCTCGACGTCGGTGGGCGTCAGGTGCCCCAGGTCGTCCAGGACCGGGATGGTCTCGGTGAAATGCCCCGACCCGGTCAGCCGCAGCACGCCGGTCACGGGCTCACCGGGCGACAGGTGCTCGCAGAACTCGCTGATCCCGCCGGCGAACCGGAACTCGGCCTCGCGCCCGCCCGGCTGCACGCCGGTCATGTCGGCCAGCACCTGCCCGGCGCCTTCCTGGCCGGGCTGCCCGTCCGCCTCGGCGCCGGCCGCGGGGCGGGCAGGCTCGCGGGCCGGGCGCTCATCCACGACCCGGATGGCCAGGCCCGGCACCAGGTAAGCCGTCTGCCGCGCGCGCTGCGTCAGCGCCTCGAAATTCCAGTCAGCGCCGGGCACGAACACCTGCCGGTCCGGCCAGAACCGCACCCGCGTGCCGGTCAGCGTCCTGGCCACCCGGCGCACCTTGCGCAGCCCGGATCCCGGCTCGAAGGACGCATCCGGCCCGGTCCCGCCGAACTGGCCGGGCGTCCCGCGGCGGAAGCTAGCCGCCCACTCGTGCCCGCCGCGGTCCACCTGGACGTCCAGCCGGGCCGACAGCGCGTTCACCACGGACGCGCCGACGCCGTGCAGGCCGCCCGAGGCGGTGTAGGACCCGCCGCCGAACTTCCCGCCCGCGTGCAGGCGGGTCATGACGAGCTCCACGCCGGTCAGCCCGGTCCTGGGCTCGATGTCGACCGGAATCCCGCGGCCGGTGTCTCGCACCTCGGCCGAGCCGTCAGCGTGCAGGATCACCTCGATCCGGGTGCAGTGGCCGTTCAGGGCCTCGTCCACGGCGTTGTCGAAGATCTCCCAGAGGCAGTGCAGCAGGCCGCGGCCATCGGTCGAGCCGATGTACATGCCGGGGCGCTTGCGGACCGCCTCCAGGCCCTCCAGCACCGTCAGATGCCGCGCCGTGTACCCATCCGCTGCGCTGGCTGGCGGCGGGGGTGCTGTGCTGACGGCGGTCACGGCGGCTCTCCTGAGATGGCACGGCCGGCGGCGGGCCGGCCTGACGGGCGGGATGAATCCTGAGGGCAGACTAGCCGCCCCGGCGGCTTCTCCCGTGCAACCACGCCGCCGACATACCCGGCGACCTGGTACAACGCAGGCGCGGCCGATGACGAGGCGGAGACGAGGCGGAGAACGAGGCGGAGACGAGGCGGAAACCAGGCGCGGAACGGCCATGCCGGGCCCCGTGTTCGCCCACGGCATATCCGACACGACTAGGGGAGACTAGGGGATGACAACCGCCCGGCAAGGTGTTGTGATGCGGTAGAGATCACTAGTTGCATGGTCCGCCGGCAAGGGCGCCGGCGGACAGAGGCGAGGAGGCGACATGTCCGGAGCTATAGCCCCTACGAAGCCGCTGACCGCCAGCGACATTTGTGACAGGTGCGGGGCCCCTGCGTACGTACGCGTCCTGCTTCCCGGATCGGCGGAGCTGCTTTTCTGCGCGCACCACAATCGCAAGCACGCCGATGCGCTGGCCAAGGTCGCGGTGGAGATTCAGGACGAAACGGGCAGACTGTCCGATAAGCCAGGATTTGACTCGCGGTAAGCGCGAGCGCAGCGCCTGATTCGTGCCCGTGCCGCCGCCCGTCAGGGCGACGGCACGGGCACGCGCTTATCCCGGCAGGTTCCTGCCATCGGGCCGGGCGCCAGCCGCAGGGCGCAGATCCGGCCTGGTGATCAGATCCGGCCTGTCCCTGTTGTGGCGCCCTGGGCGCACATGCCTGACCGCCTCAGCCGGAGTCGTCAGCTGAGGCGGCCGGTCAGCGATCGGGCTGGCTCAGTCGAGGTAGTCGCGGAGCACCTGGGACCTGGACGGATGCCGCAGCTTCGACATGGTCTTGGACTCGATCTGCCGGATCCGCTCCCTGGTGACCCCGTAGACCTTGCCGATCTCATCCAGGGTCTTGGGCTGGCCGTCGGTCAGGCCGAACCGCATCGACACCACCCCGGCCTCCCGCTCCGACAGGGTGTCAAGCACCGAGTGCAGCTGCTCCTGCAGGAGCGTGAAGCTGACGGCCTCGCCAGGCTGGATCGCCTCGGAGTCCTCGATCAGGTCACCGAACTCGCTGTCGCCGTCCTCGCCGAGCGGCGTATGCAGAGATATCGGCTCACGGCCGTACTTCTGCACCTCGATGACCTTCTCCGGGGTCATGTCCAGCTCGGCGGCGAGCTCCTCTGGCGTCGGCTCGCGGCCCAGGTCCTGCAGCATCTGCCGCTGCACCCTGGCCAGCTTGTTGATCACCTCGACCATGTGCACGGGGATCCGGATCGTCCGGGCCTGATCGGCCATGGCCCGGGTGATCGCCTGCCTGATCCACCAGGTCGCGTAGGTGGAGAACTTGTAGCCCTTGGTGTAGTCGAACTTCTCGACCGCCCTGATCAGGCCGAGGTTCCCCTCCTGGATCAGGTCGAGGAACAGCATGCCCCGGCCGGTGTAGCGCTTGGCCAGCGAGACCACCAGCCGCAGGTTCGCCTCGAGCAGGTGATTCTTGGCCCGCCTGCCGTCGTCGGCGATCCACTCGAGATCGAGACGGGCCTCCGGCCGGAGCGATCCCCGGCCCTCGGCGAGCTTCTCCTCGGCGAACAGGCCGGCCTCAATCCGCTTCGCGAGCTCGACTTCCTGCTCGGCGTTCAGCAGCGGGACCTTGCCGATCTGCTTCAGGTAGTCCTTGACCGGGTCGGATGTCGCTCCCGCCACCGCCACCTGGGCAGCCGGGAGATCTTCGTCGTCGTCGCCGTAGACGAAGACGTCGTCGTCGCCTTCCTCGCCGGTCCCGGTCGCGGCGGCCGCGGGCGCTCCTGCCACGGCAACGGCCGGGCCGTCGCTGGCCTCCTGCTCGTCGGCGGCGTCGGCCGGCAGCTCGGCGTCATCGGCGGCCACTGTGTCGTCGATCTCGTCACCGTCGATCTCGTCATCCGCGGCCAGCTCGGCCAGGTCCTCGAGGTCGGCGTCGACATCCAGGTCGGCCACGGCCGTGAGATCGGGATCGCCGTCCAGGTCGCCCGCGGCATCCAGGTCGGCCGCTATGTCGATGCCGTCAGCTGCCGGGCCGACGAAGTCAGCGTCCGCAGTCACAGTGCCCCGCTCGTTGTCGCCATCGTTCCCCCTACCGGGACTATCCGATCCGTTGCTCGATCCGCGTGCCCGCACCGCCGCGGCGGCAGGCCGGCGGGCCGGCGCCGGGCGGCGTTTCGCGGGCGGGTCGCCTGCCGCCGGGGCCAGCCGGTCACCGGCAGCATCATCATCTGGCGGAGCATCCCCGGGCCGGGAAGCGCCGCGACGCGGCCTCGCGGCCGCTGAGCGCCTGGCGGCGGGAACTCTCCGGCCGTCAGCGGTATCGTCGTCGCCCTGCGCCAGCGCGAGAGCCGCATCTGCCCGCCTGCCGCCTGCGTCCGCAGAGTCGGCGCGGCCCTGCTGCGGAACGCGCCCGTCCTCAGCGGGCGGCCGAGACTGCCGCCGGGCTGCGGAGCTTGCAGCGCCTGCCACCGCGGTCACCCCTTCCTTCGCTGGCTGGCGGCCGGTCGTGCCGCGCAGCGCCCCTGGCCGAGCGAGCTAGCGGACGACACAGGCTGCCTCCCCGGCAAACGTCATGGCGAGAAATGGACCCTACCTTGCGGGCCCTGCTCCTCCGGCTGCACCGAAAGCGACGAACCTGCCGCATGGGATCGAAGACTGCACTGGCTTATCTCCCGCCAACCACCTTAGGCGGACTCGATGGGTAGCTCGTACCGCTGCGGGCCTCCAGCCGGCGAAATCCCCCGCTGCAACCGCAGCCCGGGAAATAGTACCCGCATCCGTCACGCCTTCCCCTCCCTCGCCACTCGCACCGCCTGCGGGCCGGGACCAGCCTGCAGCCCCGACTCCCGGCCTGGCACGTGCAGGACCAGCACGGTCACGTCGTCGTCCTGCTCATACCCGGTCAGCATCCGGTCAACGAGGTAACTGAGCAACTCCGCAGGATCTTCCACCACCTCGGGCGGAGCCTGAGCTGCCACCGAGACGAGCTCGTCCAGGCCGACATCGAGGCCCCGCTTGCGGTTCTCCACCAGTCCATCGGAATACAGCACTGCCGTGTTGCCGGGCGGCAGCCGGAACGGGTACTGGCGCCGCGGGCTGGCCCAGCCCAGCGGCGTCCCTGCCTCGGTCAGGTCGAGCCGGGGCGGGGCGTCGGCCGACAGCAGCAGCGGCGGCAGGTGCCCGGCGTTGCCGGCGATGCCCTCGCCCGTCTCCGGGTCCACCACCAGATACGCGACGGTCGTGACCTGCTCTTCCAGCTCGGTGGCGATGAACAGCCGGTCCAACCCGGCCAGCACGGCGGCCGGCCTCGGGTCGGTCAGTGCCAGGGCACGCAGCGCGTTGCGCACCCGGCCCATGCCCGCCGCGGCCGTCAGTCCCTTGCCCATCACGTCGCCGGCGGCCACCGCCAGCTTCCCGTCCGGCAGCCGGAAGGCGTCGTACCAGTCCCCGCCGATCTCCATGTTCCTGGTGACCGGCAGGTACCTGGCCTCCAGGATGATGCCGGGCACCGTGGGCAGCCGGTCCGGCAGCAGGCTGCGCTGCAGCGTCTCGGCCGTGGTGTGCTCCCGCTCGTACAGCGTCGCCCGCTCCAGCGCGAGCGCGCACTGCCCCGCCAGGGCCTCCAGGAAGACCCGCTCTTCCTCGGTGATCTGACGGTTCCTGGTAAAGGAGAACCGCAGCGCGCCGAGACCGGCGCCGGACGACATCAGCGGCAGCCCGACCCAGGCCCGCTCGTCGGTATGGGCGAGGAACAGCTCCACCCCCGCCTCGGCGTCGGCGAAGTAGCGTCGCAACGAGTCCGGGCTGTCCAGCAGCACGGGCCGGCGGGTCTGCACCGCGGCGGTCATCACGCTGGGCACGTCCAGCGGGATGTCGCCGCTGGGCGCTCCGGGGCTGCTGGGCAGCCCGGCCGGGTTGATCGTGCGCAGCCGGAGCCGGTCCGGGTCCAGCATGGCCACCGCCGAGCGCTCGGCCCCGACGGCCGAGCGGCCGACCTCGGTGATGACCTGGACCACCTGCTCGATGGTCAGCGCCTCGGCCAGCATGGAGGTCGCCTGCTGCAGCCGCGCCGTGCGCAGCGCAGCGGCGGAGAGCTGCTCGGTCAGCCTGCCGCGCATCTCCTCGGCCTCGCGCTGGCCCGTGACGTCGGTGCTGGCGCCCACCCACTCGATGATCTGGCCGTCCCGCTCGATCGGCACGGCACGAACATCGTAATGCCGGTATGAGCCTGTTTTCGTGCGCACCCGGTAGCGGCTGTCGAACACCTTGCCGGACCGGACGCAGTCCTGCCAGTCGCGCCCGACGCGGTCACGGTCGTCGTCGTGGATCGCCGCCAGCCAGCCCTTGCCCAGGTAATCATCCACCGTCTGGCCGGTGATCCAGCGCCACTCGGGCGAGTCCTCAGCGATCTCGCCGGCCGGCGTGGTCACCCAGACCACCTGGGCGCCTGCCTGCACCAGCGACCGGTAGCGCTCCTCGCTGCGGCGCAGGGCCTCCGCCGAGGCCAGCCGGTCAGTCACGTCGGCGGCCATCAGGGTGACGCCTGCCAGGGCGCCGTCAGCGTCCCAGCAGGGGATCCAGGAGAATTCCCAGTGCGAGCGGCGGGCCAGCTGGCCGATGCCCGCCGGGCCGGCGGCCTCCGCCGACCGGGGCCCCTGGGCCGGCAGCGCGGCCGGCTGCGCCGTGACCATCTCGATCCCGGTCTCCAGCAGCGGCTCGTTCGTGCCGAGGACCTGCCGGAGCGCGGCCTCAGCGCGCTGCGCGAGGGCGGCCGGCCACACCTCAGCCGGGCTCCGGCCGACATGAGCGGCCGGGTCGAGAGCGGCCTGGCCATCCGGGCCGAACTGGGCCAGTACCTCGTTCACCCGGAGAAACCGCAGGTCAGGACCGAAGAACGCGAAACCGACCGGAGCGTGGGCCAGCAGCGCCGCCAGCAGCGCCGCATCGGAGGCATCGAGTCCGGGCAGCCGCGGCCTGGGCACCGACGTGCCGGTACTCACTGCGACGACCCCGAAGCCGCACGGGCGCGTGCCATCGAACAGCTCCTTCCTGCTCACTGCGGACACAAGAAGGCTAGCGGCAAGAACGCATACAAGAAGCCCGGCGACAACAACTCGGCGATGAGCGTCGTTCCGGCGGCCAGCAGCCTAGGTCAGGTGGCGCCGCCTACGCACCACTTTCCGGATCAATCCGGCTCCGGGAGCCGGGATGGCCGGCGCCGCCGGCCATCCCGGCCCGGCACGGCATCCGGGGCGAGCCCAGACCCGCCGTTCCGGGCGCTAATGGACTAACCTTCCAGTTACGCAATAGACCGGAGCTAATCGCCACCCTTACCGGGGGATGCCATCTCGGTTAAACCCGCCCTGACAGAAGGATTCGGGCGGCGCGCCGCCGCATCCGTCGCATCAGCGCGCGAGGATCTGGGAAGCTAGAGACGTGAGTCCGCAGAGCCGACGACGAGAGCCCACTGGCGGGCATGGTCAGCACGGGTCTTCCGGTCCGGCCCGCGGGCCCGGCGGACTGGCAGCCCCGCCGCCTAGCGCGCTGTTCGCCGAGATGCTCAGGGCTGCCCGCGAGCTGCTGGCCGTCCGCAGCCCGCTGGACGCGGAGCTGATGGTCAGTGAGCTGCTCGGCACCTGGTGGGGCCAGCGTCCGAGCCGCTCTGGCCGGCGTGAGGTGCGGCGCCGCCGGGCCAGCATCGAGGAGCTCATCGGCGAGGGCCTGGTGGCCTACGCAGCCGAGCAGGCGAGCCCGGCCGCGCTGGCGCTGCTCTCCGGCATCGCGTGCCTCGGCACGCCCCGGCAGGCGGCCCAGGCCGAGCTCGCGGCCCTCGACCTGATGGACCGCGGGGTGGCGCGGCCGGGCTGGGCCGAGCACGTCGGGGCGGTCGTATCGGCGGAGTGCTACCTCAACTCCGACGCCTACGGCGATCGCGACGAGGTGGTCTGCGTCTTCAGCTATGCCGGGCAGGAACAGCATGCCCTGGTCGTGGTCGTCGATTACAACACCGGCGGCATGGCCTGCGATGGCTGGGTCACTTCCCAGGTCAGCAAGCTGCTGGAGTACTGCTCGGACGCCAGCAGGCTGTCTCACGGCCAGGGCGAGGGGCAGGCGGCCCAGCGGCCGCCTGCGGGCCGGGGAACTGCGCTGCAGGTCGGTCATGGCGCCGCGGCGGCCAACCTGGTGACCGTCCAGACGACCTTCACCCAGGTTGACGCCGCGCACGTGCGATGGCTGCTGGAGGCGGCACTCGCCACGACTGAGTCGGCCGCCGAGCCGCCGGTGAGCGCCTCGTTCCCCTCTTACCACGCGTTCATCCGCGCGCGCGTCCGGACCCTGCCCCCGACCACGGCGAGCGGCGCGGCTCCGCTGCCGCCGCCTGCCGCGGCTCTCACCGCCGCGGCCAGGCGCCAGCTGTGGCGCAAGGACCGGCGGGCCATGCTGGTAGCCGAGTTCCTCGCTTCCGACGAGGCAGAGGACCTGTCCGACCGGCAGGCGGCCAGCCGGTGCGCCGACCACATCGTCGAGTACGGCTGCGAGCGCGACTTCGGCCGCCCGCTGCGGATGAGCCCCGCCAAGGCGGAGACCTTCCTGCTGGACTGGCTGCCCAGGAAAGTCATGCTGTCCCCGGCCGAGCAGGACGCGATGCCGCATGTGCTGCTCGCCTGGGTGCGCTGGGCGGGGGCCAGGTCCGGGCTCAGCAGCGAGGCCATCGCCAGGACGCTGGACGCGGTCTTCGACGCGATGCGCATGTTCGGCACGGTCTACCGCGACCCGGCTTCCTTCGGCCTGGAGCCCGAGCTGGTGGCCCGGCTGCTGCCCGACCGTGACCTGGAGGCGCTGGCCCGCCGTGCTTTCGCCTTCCCGCTGCTGAACGGCACCCACGGCGGGGTCGACCTGGCCGGCCTCGATCCTGCCTCACCCGCGGACCGCCGCGCCCTGCTGGCTGCCGATCACCACGACCCCTCCGGCCGCCAGGCCAGCCCGGAGCACATTGACCGCCACCTCGCGCTGGCTGACCGGCTCTGGCGGGGCGACCCTCCGGAGCTCTGGGACGCGGCCCAGCGCCTGCTCGACCTCGGGGAGGACCGGCACGCCGTGCTGCATGCCCTGATGAACACGATCCGGGCCGCCGGGACCAGCGAGGACGCCATCGGGGCTGCCCTCTCCGACCTGCCGCCGGAAGGGCTGGGCTGACCGGAGGGGGCCGGGTTGACCGGAGAGGCGAGTTGAGCAGCGTCATGGAGCCAGTCGTCGACCTCAACGCCGATCTCGGCGAGAGCTACGGCACCTGGCAGCTCGGTGACGACGACGCCATGCTGGCGCTGGTCACCAGCGCCAATGTGGCCTGCGGATTCCACGCGGGCGACCCGCTGACGATCCGGCGAGCCTCGCCGCGGCGGCGGCCAGCCGATCCTGCTGCTCGCTGACCACCCGGCCACCGGCGGCTACCCGGTGCTGGCCGTTGTCGCCACGGCCGACATCGGCCGCGCCGCCCAGCTCCGGCCTGGCCAGCGGGTGCGGTTCGTGCTCAGCGGGTGATCTCGCGGTAGGCAGCCAGCAGGTCCGCCGCCGTCACCGTGGTCAGGTCGGCCGCCGTCGCGGCATCCCCCCGGCCGGAGATCCGCATGTCCCTGACGGCGCAGGACCGCTCGAACAGTGACCGCGCGTACCGGCCGTTGCCCAGCTCGTCGATACGGCCCTCGTCGCAGGCCTGGGTGAAGATCTGCTCGAGCACCGGCAGGGCGTCGGCGTCGAAGCTGTCCCCCGCCGCGCCCGCGATCACCTGGGCGATCCTGGACAGCTCGGCCGGGGTGTAGCTGGGGAAGCTGATGCGCACGCTGAACCGGGAGGCAAGTCCCGGGTTGCTGCGCAGGAACCGGTCCATGTCCCTGGTGTAGCCGGCCAGCACGATGACCAGCCGGTCCCGGTCGTCCTCGGCGCGCTTCAGCAGCGCGGCCACGGCCTCGGACCCGAAGGCGTCACCGCCGGAATAGCCCTCGTTATACAGGGCGTACGCCTCGTCGACGAACAGCACGCCGCCCAGCGCGGAGTCGATCAGCTTGTTCGTCTTGATCGCGGTCGAGCCCAGGTGCTCGCCGACCAGGTCGCTCCGGTGCGCCTCCACCACGGCCGGCTGGACCAGCAGGCCGAGCGCGGCGAAGATCCGGCCCAGGATCCTGGCCACGGTGGTCTTGCCGGTACCCGGCGGCCCGGTGAAGACGAAGTGCCGGGCCGGCGGCTGGCTGGCCAGGCCCTGCCGGTCACGCAGCCTGGCCACCTTCAGCTGCGCGGCGATCTCGTGCACCTGCCGCTTGACAGGCTCCAGACCCACCAGCGCGTCCAGCTCGGCCAGCGCGCTCTCCAGCGTCGGCGTCTCGCTGTAGCCGCGGAACCTGGCCGTCAGCTCGGTGAACGCATGCTCCAGGTCCGCGCCCCGCAGCGTCACCAGGTCGGCCGCCGAGGGGTCCGCGGCGGCAGCCATCACCCGCACGTCCCTGGCCTGCCCGGCGCGGCGCAGCAGGCTGCGCACGAACCGGCCGTTGCCCAGCTCATCGGCCAGCCGCCGGCGGCCGATGTCCTCGAAGATCCGCCACAGCGCCGGGCGCGCGTCCGGGCCGAGCAGCTCGCCCCGGCGCTCGAGCGCCAGGTCCGCGAGCGCCAGCAGCTCGGCAGGAGAATAGGTCGGGAACTTGATCCGCATGCCGAAGCGCGAGTTCAGGCCGGGGTTGCTGGCCAGGAAGGTTTCCATCTGCCGCTCATAGCCGGCCATGACGATGACCAGGTCGTCGCGATCGTCCTCAGCCCGCTTGAGCAGCGCCTGGACCGCCTCCATGCCGAACCGGTCGCTCTGGCCGTCCCCCTCGTTGGCCAGGCTGTAAGCCTCGTCGATGAACAGCACGCCGCCGATCGCCGAGTCGATGAGCTCGTTGGTCTTGATCGCGGTCGCGCCGAGGTACTCCCCGACCAGGTCGGCCCGCTGCGCCTCGACGACCTTCGGCGTGTCCAGCAGGCCGAAGGCGTAGAAGATCTTGGCGATGACCCTGGCCACCGCGGTCTTCCCGGTTCCCGGCGGCCCGAGGAACACGAAATGCTGCATCGGCTTGTCCGTGCCGTACCCGGCCAGCGCCCGCCGCCGGGCGGCCTCGATCGAGGCGGCGACGGAGCGAACCTGATCCTTCACGGCGGCCAGGCCGACCATGTCATCGAGCTCGGCCATGGCCTCGTCGACCGTGATCTCCGGCCAGTCCGCGGCCGACTCGTCCCGGCCCGGCCCGGCGGCAGCCTGACTGCGCAGGCCGTCCCCGGCCTGCGCCGCGCGAACCGGCTCCGGCGCGGCCCCGCCGCGGGTCGCGCGGGCCGGCCGGCTGCCTGCCGGGGCACCTGCCGCCCGCGGGGCGGGCGGCGGCGACCAGGCATAGGGCGCGGCCAGCGCGCCGCCGCGCGCCTGCTGGCGGCCGAGCTGCCTGCTCTCCTGCCACGACTTGGCCAGCCGCCAGCCGAGCACCACGCACGCAATCACCCAGGCGAAGGCCGGCCCCAGATAAGGCTGACTGCCCTGCAGGAAGCGGAAAGCGGCGATGCCGGCCGGCAGCGACCACAGCAGGGCCCACGCCACTGTCCGGCACGGCACGAACCAGCGGCCGAGCGAGCCGAGGTGGGCGGCGGCGACGACGGCCAGCGGAAGGGCCACGAGCGCGTACCTGAGATCGTTCGTGCCGTGCGCCAGCGCCGAGACCACGGTCATGCCCCAGACGGCCACGGAGAGCGACGCCGCCAGCGTTCGGTTGCCCGCCCAGACCGCAAAGGGCGCGTAGACCAGCGCACTCAGGATCAGGAAGGCCGCGAACGGAACGGCGAGCACGCACAGCAGGACGACCAGCAGTATCTTGACGATCAGCGGGGCAGAGCGGAAGGTTTGGCGAATGCGGTTCAGCCCGCCCTGCACGGTCCGCCAGCCGGGCAGGGAGGTTGGCCGCTCCGGTGACCCCGTCTCGCTCCCACGCACTGAGACTTGTATAGCGCATTAGTGCTGGCATTCGGGATACCCGCAATCGGATAAGGGGCACTTTTTTTGGGTCTCGGCGCCCCATCCGTGTACGCAGCGTAGGCGTGACCGGCCATCGCCCCGTTTCGCTGCCCAGGCGCGGGACCAGGCAGGCAGGAGCCGGCGCGGCCAGATCGCCAGTACGGGCGGTCCGCCACTGCCCGGCGGCCGGGCCGCGACGGCTATGACGATCATGGAATAATGCCAGCCGGGCAGCAGCGCGATAACCGGGGCGCTGGCATTATTCAGGCCGGGCCAGCCGCGGTGATCGCAGTCATTCCGCTGCGGTTATGGCCGCTATTCTGCCTGCCCTGCCAGCCGGGCGGGCGCTACCTCGGAGGGATCATGGAGCGGATCGAAGCCGGACTGCTGATTGCGGGCGACGAAGAGCCAGTCCGCGGTGGCGTGGTGCTCGTCGACGGCGGCACCATCAGCTGCGCGGGGCCCGCCGGCAATGCGCCCGAGACCCCGGCCGCGACCGTTCACCGTGCCGCCACGGTCATGCCGGGCCTGTGGGACTGCCATGGCCACTTCCTCGGCAGCCGCGTATTCGACCTCGGCCAGCTGCCGCTGGAACCTGGCCAGCTGCGCGCGGCCAGGGCCAGCCGGGACCTGGCCAACGCGCTGAGCGCCGGCATCACCTCGGTCCGCGAGGTCGGCGGGCTGGGCATCTACCTGGCGCGAGCCGTCAGCGAGGGCATACTCGACGGGCCTTCCATCTACCCGGCCGGGGCAATCCTGAGCGTCACCGGCGGGCACGGCGACCTGCACGCCTATCCGCTGTCCTGGGTACAGGAGTTCTGCCGCCTCGACGGCATGCTGCGGCTCGCCGACGGCACCGCCGAGTGCATGCGCGCGGTCCGGGAGCAGCTGCGCCGCGGCGCCCGGGTGATCAAGGTATGTGCCTCCGGCGGGGTGCTCTCGGAAGTCGACGACCCGGTGCATCAGCAGTTCACCGGCGACGAGCTGCGCGTCATCGTCGAGGTCGCCGGCCTGGCCGAGCGGGTGGTGGCCGCGCACTGCCACGGCAAGCCGGGGATCATGGCGGCGCTGGAGGCCGGGGTCCGCACGATCGAGCACGGGACCTACCTGGACGACGAGGCCTGCGCCGCGATGCGGGAGACCGGGGCGATCCTCGTTCCGACCCGGAGCATCGTCGAGGACATCCTGGCCAACCTCGATAAGGTGCCGCCGTACGCGGCCGCCAAGCTGACAACCGTGGCCCAGGCTCACGCCGAGGCGGTCAGCCGGGCCATCGCGCACGGCGTGACCATCGCGATGGGCACGGATATTGGCCTGACGGGCATGGACGTGCCGAACTCCTGGGGGACCAACGGAACCGAGCTGCCGCATCTGGTGCGCCTGGGCATGACGCCGCTGCAGGCGATCGCGGCCGCCACGGTGACGGCGCCGCTGACCCTCGGCCCGCAGGCGCCGAAGAGCGGCCGGCTGGCGGCCGGCTATGACGCTGACCTGATCACGCTGGACGCCGATCCGCTGGCGGACATCTCGATCATCGCCGAGCCCCGGCACGTGACCGGGGTGTGGGTGC
>Ga0116106_1000079_pt1 | contig 59787 bp, 55 predicted proteins | sample June2015DPH_6_50_FD_89717 | JGI IMG/M metagenome (GOLD analysis project Ga0116106, IMG submission 89717) | Peatland microbial communities from SPRUCE experiment site at the Marcell Experimental Forest, Minnesota, USA - June2015DPH_6_40 | ecosystem: Environmental > Terrestrial > Soil > Wetlands >...
CCTGTGCCGGCCGTCCCCTCCGCGGCGGCCAGCAGCGTCCGGGCCCGGGCCGGCCGGATCAGCGGGCTCGCCGCGTCGCCGCGGACCGTCGGGTCCCGGCCTGCGCCGGGGTCGCCAGCCAGCGGCCCGCCGGCCGGCCCGCCCCGGACAGGGCCAGGCACCGCAGGACAACGACCCGGCCGGGCCGCGCAGCTCCCGTCCCTGACCATCGGGGACGGTGCTGCCAGGGACGGTGCTGCCAGGGACGGTGCTGCCAGGGACGGTGCTGCCAGGGACGGTGCCGCGCGCCGCAGCCGGTTGCCTGCCGCAGCCCCCGGGCGGGGAAGCGGGAGCCCATCCAGCGACCGCGTCCGGGCCATGCCCGGCGCGGGCGGTCACGCGCGCTTCAGAACCCGGCTGCGACCGGGACGACGCGCTCGCCGAACGGTTCCAGCGGGGTGATCGCCGACACGTCCGGCATCCGGCCGGGTCCGCTCCAGCCGGTAGTAGCGGCCGGCGTAGGGCGCCTCGTCATCGCTCCACATCTGCAGGCAGATCTGCAGCGCCTCCTCCAGCCGCTCGAACCGCTCGGCGGTCAGGGGAAACGGCAGCCCCAGTCCGCGCGCCTCGGCTTCGTACCACGCCGCGCCGATGCCCAGCCAGGCCCGGCCGCCGGAGAGGACGTCGAGAGTGGTCACGGCCTTGGCCAGCAGGCCCGGCTCCCGGCAGACCACTGCCGTCACCCAGGCCAGCAGCTCGATCCGCGACGTGCTCGCGGCGAGGTAACCGAGGGTCGTGTAGGCCTCGAGCATCTCGTGCTCGGGCGGCCCGATGTTACCGATCTGCCAGACGTGATCCATGACGCTGAGCCTGGCGAAGCCCGCGTCCTCGGCCGCAGCGGCGACGCGGCCGAGATCCTGGCCCAGCGTCGGCGGACCGCCCGGCCAGGTGAAATCGGGTAGATGCAGGCCGAGCTTCATGAGCTTTCCCCTTCCGTGCCGGCGGTCGCAGGAGCGGGCGCGTTCCTGGCGGGGCACCGGTGCCGAGCTCTCAGGGCAGTCTGCCAGGCGCGAGCCAGGCAGCCTCGGCCGAGACCCGTGGACTCCCGGGCTGCCCTGCCCCCCGCGTCAGCTGAGGTGGTGCACCTCCTGGAGTCCGTAGACCGGCGTGGGGAGGCCGGCCTGGCGGGCCTTGAGCTGCAGCGCGAGGTAGAGCGAGTAGTGCCGCGACTGATGCAGGTTGCCGCCGTGGAACCACAGCGCCTCCTGCTGCGTCGGCTTCCACATGTTGCGCTGCTCGCCCTCCCACGGGCCGGGGTCCTTGGTGGTGTCCGAGCCCAGCCCCCAGCACTTGCCGACCTTGTCGGCGACCTGCCGGGAGATGAGCTCGGCGGCCCAGCCATTCATCGAGCTGTAGCCGGTCGCGTAGACGACGAGGTCGGCGGGCAGCCGGGTGCCGTCCTCGAGCACCACGGCGTCCTCGGTCAGGTGGTCGACCTGGCCAGACGCCAGCTTCACCTCCCCGTTGGCCACCAGGTCCGCGGCGCCCACGTCGATGTAGTAGCCGGAGCCGCGGCGCAGGTACTTCATGAACAGGCCGGAGCCGTCGTCACCCCAGTCGTGCTCGAACCCGGCCGCCTCGAGCCGGTCGTAGAACTCCTTGTCCCGTTCCCGCATCTGCTCATACAGCGGGATCTGGAATTCGTGCATGATCCGGTACGGGATGGAGGCGAACACCATGTCCGCCTTCTCCGTCGTCATCCCGGCCGCGACCGCCTGCTCGGAGTAGAGCGCGCCCAGCCCGATCTCCATCAGGGTGTCGGAGCGCACGATGTGCGTGGACGAGCGCTGCACCATCGTCACGTCCGCGCCGTTCTCCCAGAGCGCGCCGCAGATGTCGAACGCCGAGTTGTTGGATCCGATGACCACGCAGCGCTTTCCCCGGTAGGCATCCGGCCCCGGGTGCGCGGAGGAGTGGTGCTGGTCGCCGCGGAACAGGTCCATGCCGGGGAAGGACGGCAGGCTGGGCCGGCCGGACATGCCGGTGGCCAGGACGAGCTGCGCCGGGCGCAGCACCATCGGCTGGCCCTCCCGCTCGATCTGCACGGTCCACTCGCGGGTCGCCTCGTTGTAGGCGGCCTGCTTCACTTCCGTACTGGGCCAGTAGTTCAGCTCCATGATTTTCGTGTAGGACTCAAGCCAGTCGGCGATCTTGTCCTTGGGGGAGAACACCGGCCAGTTCGCGGGGAACTTCAGGTACGGCAGGTGGTCATACCAGACCGGGTCGTGCAGGCACAGTGACTTGTACCGGCTGCGCCAGTGGTCGCCGGGGCGGCTGTGCTTGTCGATGATGATCGTGGGCACGGCAAGCTGGCGGAGCCGGGCGCCGAGCGCAATGCCGGCCTGGCCGCCGCCCACGATCAGGACGTACGGCTGCTCCGTATAGCCGAGCTCGGCCGCCTCGCGCTCGCGCTGCTCCCGCCAGGTCGCGCGGCCGCGGTTCACACCGTGCTCCGCGCCCTTCGGGCGGCTCGCGCCCTGCGGCTCCTCATGGCCCCTGAGTTCGTACAGGGTGGTCAGCAGCGTCCAGCACGAGCCGTCACGCAGCCGCAGGTGCCCGCGGCCGCGGCCGGCGGCCGTCTCGAACTCGATCCAGGACTCCACCACGCCGCCCGCGTCAGCGGGCTCCTCCCCGTCAGCGACCTTCCAGCCACCTGGCTGCACGCTCGGCAGCGTCTCGCTGAGCATCGCGGCGATCGCGACCCGTCCCTCGAGGGTCTTGATGTTCCAGGTGAACGCGATCAGGTCGCGCCAGTAGCAGTCCTCGGTGAACAGGGCAGCCGCCGCGGCCGGGTCGCCGGCCGTCAGCGCGTCCCCGAACTCAGACAGCCAGGTGGCCACCGCGGTCGCGGCCTCGGTCGGTTGCAGGGTAGCTGTCATCGCCGGGCTCCCGTTGTCATTGACCCGCGTTATTGCGGGCACAAGCCACTCTGACCGCCAATCCGCGCATCTAGCAAGAGCCGCGCATCTAGCAAGAGCAAAGTGCGGCGGCCCGGGAAAACCCCGGCGGCCCGTTCCTGCGCCAGTCCTGCCGCGCCAGTCCTGCCGCGCCGCTACGGCTGGCTTGCGGGCGGCAGCTCAGCCAGCACGGCGCGGGCCTCGTCGGTGACGGGCGGCGGCGCGCCCTGGCCCAGCACGTGCTCCAGGGCCGCGCGGTAGGCCACGTCGTAAGCGTCCGCGGCCGGGACAGCGATGTCGGGGATGACGCCGGTGCCTTCCCAGTTCGTCCCGGTGACCGGGCTGATGGACCGGGCGCGGGGGACGGCGATCGTCATTGTCGGGCTGATCGGCATGACGGAGGTCGGCCGCGGGTCTTGCGGGGCGGCCCGGCCGGGCGGCTCTGCCGGGGGCGGCAGGGCGGGACCGCGCGCCTGCACCCGCAGGTGCCTGTCCCGGCAGATCTCGAACATCTGGCTGGTGAGCCGCTCGGCGAGCACCGCCTCACTGAGGTCGTCATACTCGCCGGCCGCGCCTGGCCTCGATGGCCGCGGCTGCCTGCTCGCCGCGATCGGGGAACACGTACCGGGTGCGGACCAGCGCGGTCGCGATCTCCGCGATCTCCCGGCCAGGCACCGGCTCGTCCGCCACGGCGGCGTCGCACGGCAGCGTAATCCGTGGCGCGGGCCCGGATCCGCCGGGATCCTCGACGGTGAATTCCAGCAGCCGGGCCGGGGGAAGCCGCAGCGACAGCTCCCGCCGGAACTTCCGCATCCCGGCCTGGTGCGCGTCGGCCCACGCGCGAAGCGACTGCTCGCCTTCCCCGGCGGCGCCGGCCGTGCCGACGACTACCCGGACCAGCAGGTCGCCCGGCTCGATGACCGGATCACCGCCGTGCTGCAGCACCGCGATCCGCAGCACGGTGCCAGGAAGGAACCGCGCCCTCACCTCACGGTCAATCAGCTGCTCCAGGCGGCCTATCTCGGTCCGGTCCACAGCCAGCCTCCGTAGCCGTTTCGGAAATCAGGCCTGCCAGCCGGCCAGGCTGCCGCGCATCTCCGTGAGGCCGGTCTACCCCGGCCTGGCCCGCGACGTCGAGCTGTTTTCCGGCTGGTCACGCCATCAGGCCCGGGCAGGCGGCGACACGCCGCCCGGCCTGCTTCGCCGGCCAGGGTGATTCCTGCAGAATGACATGGATGGCGTACCTTGCAGGGCCGTGTCTGTACGCGCTGCGATAAGGAATGGAATGCGCCGGGGTGCCGATGGCAGATCGCACGTTCTCCGATGACGCACCGCTGGCCGATTTCGCGGTCCGGCGCCGGCGCCTGCTGCTGGCGACCGGGGCTATCACGCTGACCGGCGCGCTGGCGCCGCGTCTGCTGGCCGGGCCGCGGGAGCAGGTGGCCGCTGACCGGTCAGCGAGCCGGCCCGTGGACCGCCGCGCGGCTCCGCACCGGGCGGCCACGCCACCGGCCCCGGCTTACCCGCTGGACCGGCCGCTCTATTACGTCGACGACGCCTTCCGGTCGATCGCGCTCACCATCGACGACGGCCCCGACCCGGTCTACACGCCGCAGGTGCTGCAGGTGCTGGAGAGCTACGGGGTGACCGCGACGTTCTCCATGATCGGCCTGCACGTGGCGGCCTACCCCCAGCTGGCGCAGGCGGTGGCGGAGGCAGGCCATCAGATCGCCAATCACACCTGGAATCACGTCAACCTGGCCGGCATGCCGGCGCACCGCGTGCACAGCGAGATCGAGCTGGCCAGCCAGGTCATTCACGAGGCCATCGGCATGCAGCCGGGCCTGTTCCGCGCTCCCTACGGGGCCTGGTCGCCCGCCGTGATCCGGCAGTGCGAGCGGATGAGAATGGTGCCGCTGGACTGGTCGGTCGATCCGCGCGACTGGGCGCAGCCGGGAACCAGCAGCATCATCCGCACCATCATGCGGACCACCCAGCCCGGCTCGATCATCCTCGAGCACGACGGCGGGGGCAACCGCTCCGAGACCGTGGCGGCGCTGCGCGTCGTCCTGCCCCGGCTGCTGCGCGAGGGCTATCACTTCGTGACCCCGTGACGGGCTCTATCCGCTGATGCGGTCAGCAGCGGCGAGCATCTGCCGGCCGACGGGCTGAAGGCCGATCTGGGTCAGCAGGAGCCCGGTCGCCACCCGCTCGGCGGCGCCCCATTCCCAGATGGCGGCGGCATCGAGGCGGCAGCGCCAGGCCAGCCACCGGGCGCGCCGCCAGGGATCGCCGTCGAGCAGCTCGACGGGGTCTTCCCGCATCAGGATGCCCAGGTCGTACTCGGCCTCGGCCAGCAGCCCGTCCGGGTCGACCAGCTTGAAGCTACCTGCTGCGGGCTGCCCGCGCGCCCTGAACGCCCTCAGCTGCCTCAACGAGGTGCTGCCCGAGCCGACCACCTGACCAGGCCGCCCGCGCCGTCCGGCGCCCGGTCAGGGGTGATCGATGTCAATCCGGCGGCCTGCGGCGGAGGCGATTGCCTTCAGGCCGTCAGGGTCGGAGCTGACGACGAGGTCGCGGCGGCGCAGGGCCCCCTCGACCACGCACGCGTCGACGATGTCGGTGGCGGCGGCCCGTGCGGCCAGGGCGCCGGCCGATCGCGCCCGGCCGTCATCAAGAGCCTCGACGTCGCAGCCGGTGAGCAGCCGGACCAGCTGGACCTGCCGGGCTGGTCCGCGCCAGGCCTGCGCAACGACCGGCGCGGGCACGGTCGGGACTTCGCGGCGGCCCAGCAAGGCGCGGTGCCGCGCCCAGGTTCGCCGTTCGCCGCGGTCGGCGGCGATGAGCGCGCCGGTGTCGTAGGTGACGCCCATCAGGCGCTGCGCCGTCCGGCGCTCGGTCGACCCTGGCCGGATCGCCCGATCGCCCTTGCGGCCCAGGCATCAGCGTCGGCGATCTCCTCGGCCGTGAAGGCGCCGTTATCGTGCTCGAACTGGCTGACCGCGGCCAGGCCTGCCCGGATCGTGAACTCCTTCCGGGCAGTCGCAGCCAGCCACGCGCTGTAGCTGAGACCCGCCTCCGCTGCCGCGGCGGCGATGTCGGCATCGAGGTCGGGCGGCATGGAGATGGAACGCTTCTTGCGGACGGCCACGTCCTGACGGTAGCACAGTGGTACGACAGTTCCCCCGAGCCCGGGCGAACCACTCAGTCATGATCGGGGATGGTCAGATCTCCGAGCCGAGCTGCAGCGATATCCCGAGGCGCCGGGCCAGTTCGGCGGCGTGGCCGCGGTCAGCCGGGCTGAACGGCGCCCCGTCGCGCATGAAGTGCAGCTGCCCGAGGCCGCCGCCGCGGCGCGGCCCTGTCCCGCCGGCGACTGCCGCTGCCGGGTCAGCGACCGCTTCCGCGCCGCCCGCGACCGGGGTTGCGCGGAGGAGCCGGAGCCGTGCGCCGTTTTGCCAGGCGAGCTCGGCCACTGATGCTTCCGCGGTGTCCGGCCGGATGACGACCTCGCCGTCGAGTGCCTGCTCGAAGAGGCGAACCGCGCCGTCGAGGTCGGTCACGTAGTGCTCGACCAGGGCGAAGGCCGACCTTGGTCCGGGCGCCGGAAGCCGGGCGGGCGCCGCCAGCACCGGCGGCGGCCCGGACTGCTGGGCAATCTGGATCACGATGCCGTGGGCGTCCGCGGGGCGCAGGAACGCTTCCTTCCAGGTCGCGCTGTCCAGGCTGACCTGGACTGGCTCGATGCCCAGGGCCCGCACCCGCGACAGTGCCGTCCTGATGTCAGCGGCGATGAAGTTGAAATGGTGCGGGCCAGCGCCGCGGGCGGCCAGGAAGCGCTCCAGGAAGGCAGCGTCGGGTCCCCCGGTCGGCGTGAGCAGCTCGATCTTCGGGCCAGTGCGGAACTGCACCTGACCCCACCAGAAGCCGGGCGAATCACCGCCGTAGACCCAGGAACCGCCGAGCAGCCCGCCGAACAGGTCCCAGCCATCGGCCAGCTCGCGCGTGCCCACGGCCACGTGGTCCAGCACGGTCTTCGTCACGGTCGCTCGCCATCTCCCTGCTGCCGTTGTACGGGAGATGCTAGCTGCGCGCCTGCCGCGTGTGCCGCCCGGTGGCAGGGCCGGTCAGCGACCCAGCCCGCCGGGTTCAGGGATCGCTGCGGGTACCGGGCGCTTTCACGGGCGGGCGGGGAGCGCGGCCGTCCGCCCGGCCTGCGCAGGCCCGCGCGAGTGCCGCGGACCGGAGCGGCTCATTCCCCGGGAGCTGCCGCTCAGGGGCGCGCGGCGAGCGCGGCGACGCCCTCGCCGGCGAGGTCGGGGTGGACGGCCTTGCGTCCCGTCATCGCCAGGATCAGCGAGACCAGCGGGCCACGGACCTCCGGGCCGTCGCCGTGTACCCACTCGGTGTCGGTAGCCCGCAGTCGCAGCCCGGTGATCCGCCGTTTCGCGCCGATCAGGAGGTTCGAGTTCTTCCAGCTGTCGGCGACCGCCACCAGCGCCGTCTCGGGCGACTCGTGCTTCAGGCCGAGCGGCCGGCGAGTGTCCTCGCCGTGCACGACGATCTCGCCGAGCATGGCCATGACCGGGGCGGGCGGGTGATTGGTCGTCGACGTCCGCGCCCGCAGGCGGCGGATCAGCTCCTCGGGGCCGATGGACGCCACCCGCCTGGCGCCCCGGTCGGCGAAGACGCTGAACCGGAAGCCGGCCGAGATCATCTCCCGGTAGAAGTTCGCCGGGGTCTGCTCGGCGGCGGCCAGGATGTGCCCGGCGGTGTCCTGGACCGACCAGCCCGCGCACCACGAAGGGGCGGCCCACTGGTCCGGTGACAGGGTGGTCCAGGTGTCTGCCATCTGGGCCCGTTCAGAATGGATGTACTTCCAGGTTTCCGCAGCTTTCATGCCGGCCCCTCCCGTCCCTCGCAGCTGAGGGCACCCGGCGCATGCCCGCGCCGGATCCGCGATCCGCCGGGTGCGCACCTAGACGACGAACGGGAAGGGCCCAGATCGACAAGCGGTGAGCCGCGGGCTTCCCGGCGCCGGGCAGGCCGGCTCGTCACCCGGCGATCAGCAGGCTCACGGGCCGGCTGCGGCGCGCATCTCGGTATCGTGGGATGTGCAGGGCGGCTGGCTGGCCAGTTTGCCCGGCAACCAGCAGTAACGCGGCATATCCGGGGGGACGCGCAAGCGCGGGGAGAGTGTGATGACTACCGAAACCGAGCATCAGCCGCACGCCGATCATCCGCACGTGCACGGCCCGGGCTGCGGTCACGTGGCCTTCGAGCACGACGACCACATCGATTACGCGCACGACTCGCACGTGCATCGCGCGCACGGCGACCATGCTGACGAGTGCACGCGCAGCACGCACGATGTGCACGCCGGGCATGAGCACGCGCACGGCGAAGGCTGCGGGCACGACGCCGTCCAGCATGGCGATCACGCCGACTACGTGCACGACGGGCACCGGCACGCGAGTCACGAGGGTCACTGGGACGATCACTGAGCCGGACGCCGGCGTGACCGGATGCCCCGGCAGTACCAGGCCAGCACCGACCGGTACGGCCGGTACGGGTCGCCGAGCGGCTCGAGCTCCCGCGCTGTCGGCGTCGCGTCCAGCACCTTGACCGCCAGGTCCCGCAGGGACGCTGCCTTGGCTGCGGACAGGCCCGCGGTACGCAGCGCGCCGTCGGGCAGCGCCAGCAGCCGCTGCGGGGTGACCTCGTTGCCGAGCGCGGCGATCAGGCGCCCGTGGATGGCCGCCGCCACGACGCCGGCCAGCTGCTGGTACACGATCGCGCGGGTCAGCGCCGCGAAATGGCTCTCGGCCGGCCGGCGCAGCCGGGGCGGCCCGGCGGCCGCCGTCGTGGCCGTGCAGCCCGTCCGCCGCCGCGTTACATTGGGCAGGTACCGCATAGTTACGCGGACGGCCGCGACCAACTGGATGGTCATCATGCGCCGGTGCCTTGTCGTCGCCAACCGGACGTTACTGAGTCCCGAGCTGCGGGCCGAGCTCCGCCAGCGGATCGAGTCGGGTCCGATCTCGTTCTACCTGCTCGTCCCCAACACCAGCGCCGCGGACTACGAGATCCCGGACGACGCCGGCGTGCTGCCGCCCAGCCTCGCCTGGTGGGCGACGAACTACCGCGGTCCCGCCACCGACGAGGAGGCGAGCGCGCAGGCCAGGGAACGGCTCGGCGAGGCGCTGGCGGACCTGGCCGAGCACGGTGTCACCGCCGAGGGCGACCTCGGCAGCTCCGGGCCGCTCGAGGCGATGGAGAAAGCCTGCACCGACCGGCAGTTCGACGAGATCATCGTGGCCACGCTGCCGCAGCCCATCTCGCGCTGGCTCGGGACGGACCTGCCGCATCAGGCCGAGCGGAAGTTCCGGCTCCCGGTCACGACCGTCATCATTAAGCGCTGACCCGCCCGCGGTCAGGCCAGCCGGATTGGCAGCCCGCCGTCCCGCCTGTCACGCATCCTGAGGCAGTCCGGCTGGCCGGGCCTCCTGCCGCGGCACCGGGAGCTGGCGCAGGAACGGATCGGCCAGCCGGGCCCGGGTCACGCGGATGCGGGCGTCCACGGCGATGACACCGTCCGGGCGGGCGATCACCGGGTTGAGGTCAGCCTCGGCGACCTGCGGCAGGTCGTCGGCCAGCCGCGACATCCGGAGCAGGGTGTCACGCAGGGCCCGCAGGTCCGCCGCGGGCTGGCCGCCCTGCCCGAGCAGCAGCGGTGCTGCCCGGATCGACCGGATCAGGTCGTCGGCGTCGGCGCTGGTCAGGGGGGCAAGACGGGCGACGCGGTCCGCGAGCGCCTCGGTAGCGACCCCGCCGAGCCCGAACACCACGACGGGACCGAACACCGGTTCCTGCACGATGCCGACGATGGTCTCGGTGCCGCCCGCGATCATGGGCTCGACCAGCACGCCGGACATCCGCCCGGCGAACCTGTCCTGCAGCCGCCGCATCGCCGCCCGCACCTCGTCGGCTCCGCGCAGGTCCAGCTCGACCGCGCCCGCATTGCTCTTGTGCAGCAGCCCCGGCACGTCGGCCTTGATCACCACGTGACCGCCGAGGCCGGCGGCCGCGCCGATCGCCGCGTCGGTGTCCCCCGCCCGGCGGAAATCGACCATCGGGATCCCGTAGCAGCGCAGCAGGTCATCGGCCTCGCGGGCGGACAGCCAGCCGCCGCCCGGCATCCGGGCCAGGAACGAGTCGACGATGGAGCGCGCGTCCGCCGCTCGCAGGCCCTCGATCTCCGGCACCGTGCCGGCCGGCCGGGATCGCCATGCCCCGTAGCGGGCGGCCCGGGCCAGGGCCCGCGCGGCCGCCTCGGGATAGGCGTAGGCCGGCACGGCCGGGCCGCCGTCGGCGCCGGGCAGCAGCCGGACGGCCTCGTGCTGGTCCAGCACCACGGCGGCCAGCGGGACCGGCAGCCGCTCGGCCGTGATCGCGGGCACCAGGTCGGCGGCGGCAGTGGGCATCACCAGCGCGATCAGCGCGTCCGCGCCGTCCTCGCCAGCGATGCGCAGGGCCTGGCGGAATGCCTCCGCGCTGACGGCCATCGTGGTGTCCACCGGGCCGGTGACGGAGGAACCGGCGGGCAGCAGCTCGCGCAGTCGGCTGCGTGCCTGCGGCCCCGGAGCGGCCACGATGAGGCCGGCTTCCGCGCAGGCGTCGGCGGCGAGCACGGCCGCGCCACCGCCGTTGGAGACGATGGAGACCACGCTGCCCGCCGGGACCGGCTGGGATGCGATCAGCACGGCGGCGTCGAGCAGCTCGCCGAGGCTGGTGGTGGCGATGATCCCGGCCTGCTCGAACAGCGCCTGCCGGGTGATCAGCGGCGCGGCAGCCGCCGCGGTGTGCGAGGCGGCAGCGCGCTGACCCGGCGCCGAGCGGCCGGCGTGGACGGTCAGGACGGGGATCCTGGCGGCCACCCGTCGCGCGGTCCGGGCGAACTGGCGCGGGCTGCCGAAGGACTCCAGGTAGAGCACGGCCAGCTCGGTGATGGTGTCCGCCTCCCACCACATCAGCAGGTCGTTGGCGGAGACGTCGAGCATGCCGCCGACGGAGGCGAAGGAAGAGATCCCGATGCCCAGCCGGGACAGGTGCTCCAGCAGTGCTACGCCGAGGCCGCTGGACTGGGTGACCAGGCCGGCCTTGCCGGGAGCTGGGTGGTGCATGGCGAACGTGGCATCCAGCCCGATGGCCGGCACGGCGACACCGAAGCAGTCCGGGCCTGCCAGCCGCATGCCGGCCTGCCTGCTGACCGCGAGCAGGCTGGATCCCTGCGCTGGCGTGAGTCCCGAGGTAATCACCACCAGCGCCCTGACCCCGCGCTTCCCGCACTCGCGCGCCACATCCACGACGCCCGCTGCCGGCACCGCTATTACCGCGAGGTCGGGAGCCTCGGGCAGCGCGGCGATCGTGCGGACGCAGGGCACGCCGTCGATGTCGGCGCCGCGCGGATTGACCGCATGCAAGGCGCCGCTGAAGCCACCGTCGCGAATGTTGAGGAGGATCATCCGGCCGATCGATCCGGGCTGCTGGCCCGCGCCGATGACCGCGACGGACCGGGGGGCCAGCAGCGGTTCCAGGCTCGCCACATTCGCGCGCTTGTCCCGGCCGGCCACCGCGTCCAGATAGGGGCTGGCCTCGCCGAGAGCCGTGCCCGGCGGGATCGGCATGGACAGCTCCAGCACGCCGCCATCAAACTTCTGCTGGAGAGCCAGCCCGGCGTCGCCGAGGACCTGCAGCACTGCTCTGTTGGCTGTCAGTGCCTCGGCCGTGAGGACCGTGACGCCGCGGGCACGGGCCAGCGAGACGAGGTGCTCCAGCAGCAGGGTGGCGACGCCGCGGCCGTGCATGCCGTCGGCGACGGCCAGCGCGATCTCCGCGGCCTGCGGGCCGCCCGCGGGCTCGTAACTGGCCACTCCCACCAGCTGATCGCCGAGCAGCGCCAGCAGCGCCCCGTGGTCGGGGCCGGGCTCCCGGCAGACCCGGCGGGCCTCCTGCTCGGCGGCCGTCCGGCTCATGCTGAAGAAGCGGGAGTACAGGTTGTCCGGCGACATCGCCTCGTGCAGCTGCCGGACTGGCAGCTCGTCCGCCGGGCCGGCCGGCCGGATCGTGATGGTGGTGCCATCGGCCAGCAGCGCGTACGAACATCCCGTCTCGGCCAGCGCAGCCAACCGGTCACCTCCAGCTTCCCTCGGCCGGCTGGCAGGTGACCTGCGGGCCGGGCACGCCACGTCCAGGGTGCTCCGCCGGCCACCGCGGCCACAAGGGGCGGGCCCGATATGACCGGGCGCTCAGCTATCCGCGCTCAGCTATCGGCGCGTTCCGGGCAGCGACGAGTGACCGACGTTCGCGCTCAGCCAGCTATCCAGCGGCCTGGCCGCCCGCAGGAAGCTGACGATGCGCTCCTTCGCCGCTGCAGTTTCCAGCCAGGGCTCGGGCGGCCACTCCTTCCAGGCGATGATGCCCTTGTACCGGAGCAGGCCGGCCCTGGGGTGATCGGCCGGGTAGCCCCGCGGCCCGGTCTTCAGGCTGTCGTGCCCGGTCACGCCGATCTCGTGCCGCTCGATCGCCGCGATCGCCTGCTCCAGCGCGGAACCAGCCGCCTCGGCCGCGACCGCCTGGCGGTACCGGTCGAGCTGGTCGGGGGCCATGGTGTGCATCCCGCTGCCAGCGGCCAGCCCGCGCGCGGACAGCTGTATATACCCGCTGCCGACGATCGCGCCGATATGCGTCTGGTACGGCGACTTGTCCTTGCTGAACCTGATATCGCGGTAGGGCCGGAAGATCTTCGTCTCGCCGAACTCCGGCGCCAGCTCGTCCAGCAGGTCCATCATGGGCCCCAGGACGGCGGTCTCGTAGACCGCCTTCTGGCTCGTCCAGTAGGCCTTGGAATTGTCGGCCTCCAGCCCCTCGTAGAAGTCAAGGGCCGCTTCCGGCCACCCGCCGAACGACATATCCGGATCCTTTCTCGGCCGCCTGCGGGTCATCCTCGCAGGACGGCCTGACCTGCGCACCCGGTCGCGCGTTCTGCTAGCGAGGACGGAAGACGCGCAGCGGACTGATCCACAGCGCGGCACCGGCCGCAGCCCCGACGAGGACCATCAGCAGCGCGTCCTCGATCCACACGTGCGAGCCGCTGCGGGCGAAGACCCTGGATCCTCCCGGGTAGATGGCCGGGATGGCGGTGCCGGAGGGAGTGCCGGCCGGCAGCGTGCATTGCTTGCCGACGATCGTAGCCAGGCCAAAAGCAGCAGGTAAAGGCGCCGCCGGGGCGCCGTTCAGCGCGGCCCGCGCACGGCGGCGCGGCGGCGCGGCGGCGCGGCAGCGCCTAAGCTGACGGCGTGCAGGCCAGCGAGGCAGCGGGGCAGGACGTTAGCGCAGTGCTGATCGCCCGCCCGCCGGGGTTCGGCGCGGCCGGCCCGGATGACAATCCGGAGCTTGCTGACATTGGCCGGCTCGCCCGGCGGCTGGTCCGCCGTGGCGTCGCGGCGGCACGAGCGCAGGATGCGCCCACGCGACGGCTGCTGCGTGATCATCTCGGCCCGGCCGGCTCTTCGCTGCCGGTGGTGGCCAGGTCGTGGCCCCGTTATGACCACGTGAACGTGCAGGCGGGCCTTGACGCGTGGCTCGCGGCGCCGGGCCGCCGGCATCAGCTGGCCGGCCTGACCGGGTTCCGGCACCAGGATTTCGGCCTGGCCGACCTGATCCAGCCGGCCCGCTATGACCAGCTGGGCGTGGGCAGCGTCGCGACCGTCGTGCTGCCCGCCGGGCCGGCCGGCGAGACCCGCGCGTGCGTCCAGTGCGGCCTGTACCTGATCGAGGATGCGGGCACGCGCATCGCGCTGCTGCTGCGCGGGCCGGAGGAGCACGGGTCTGACGAGGTGCACCTGGAGGTCTGCGGCGCGGACCAGGCGACGGCGGAGCGGGTGCTGGATGAGGTCGGCCAGCTGACCGCCGAGCGCAACGTGTTCCGCGGGCAGGTGGTCACGTTCGGCGGCGAGGTCTTCGGGCATGTCCGCGGCGCGCTGCTGAGCTTCCTGCCGCGCCCGCGGATCGACCGGGCGCAGGTCATCCTGCCGCGTGCCGTGCTGGACGGCATCGAGCGGCAGGTGCTGGGCATTGCCCGGCACGCCAGCGCGCTCGCCGCCAGCGGGCAGCACCTCAAGCGCGGAGTCCTGCTGCATGGCGCACCCGGCACCGGCAAGACGCACACGATCCGTTACCTGCTCGGGCAGCTGCCGGGGACGACGGTCATCGTCATATCCGGCTACGCGCTGCGCTGGATCGCCGAGGCCTGCTCGGTCGCCCGGGCGCTCCAGCCGTCGGTGGTGGTGATCGAGGACGTGGACCTGATCGCCGAGGAGCGCGGCGCCCGGCTGGGCGAGAACCCGATGCTGTTCCAGCTGCTGAACGAGATGGACGGCCTGGGCGAGGACATCGATGTGACGTTCCTGCTGACCACCAACCGCGCGGATCTGCTGGAGCCGGCCCTGGCGGCCCGGCCAGGGCGCGTCGATCACGCCGCTGAGCTTCCGGTTCCCGACGCCGAGGCGCGGCGCAGGCTCATCGGGCTGTACCGCGGCAGCCTGGTGCTCGAGCTGGCCGACATGGAGTCCGTGCTGGCCAGGACCGACGGCGTGACGGCCTCCTTCCTCAAGGAGCTGCTGCGCCGGGCGGCCCTGGTGGCAGCGGAGGAATCGGACCGGCCGGCCCCGCGCCCCGGCGGCGGCGCGGCACCGGGGGCGGCACCGGGGGCGGCACCGGGGGCGGAGCCTGCGGCCGGGCCGCTGCACGTGACCGATGCGCACGTCGGCGCCGCCCTTGACCAGCTGCTCGACATCCGCAGCCAGCTCACCAGGTCCCTGCTCGGCGGCCACGCCCCGGGCGGAGCCGGCGACTCCCTGGAACCCTAGCCCCGCCCGGCCGGCGCCGCGCAGGTGCGCGAACGGCCGGGCCTGGATGGACTGAAGGGACTTAGCTGGACTGACGGGACTTATAAGCGGGCCGCGGCGGCTGTAAGATCACGCCATGAACCCGTTATCAGGTGTGCTCGGCGAGGCATGGAAAATGTACAAGGCGCATGCCGCGCATCTGCTCGCGATCGCCTTTGTCATCTACCTGGCGGCCGCCATCGTCGCCGCGCTGCTCTCGCTAGCCGGGCGCGGCTTCGGGGCGCTGCTGGGCTCCATCGTGGAACTGGTCGCCGCCTTCCTGCTGCAGGCCGCGCTGGTCAAGGCCGTGCAGGACGTGCGTGACGGCCGGGCTGACCTGTCCATCGGCGCGACGGTCTCCGCGGCCACTCCCTACATCTGGCCCGTCGCCGCGGCGTCGATCCTGGCCGGGATCGCGATCACGATCGGGCTCATCCTCGTCATCGTCCCCGGCCTGTACCTGATCACCATCTGGGCCGTGATCGTGCCCGTCATTGTCATCGAGCGGTCAGGGGCACTGGCCGCGTTCGGGCGCAGCCACCAGCTGGTCCGGGGCCGCGGATGGCACGTGTTCGGCACCCTGGTGCTGGTGTTCCTGATCCTGCTCGGCGTGGATATCGTGCTCGGGCTCATTTTCTCGGCCCTGCCCGCGCTGCTGCGCGGCGGCCTGAGCACGGTCATTTCCGGAACCCTCGTGGCCCCGTTCCTCGCCCTGGTCGTGACGCTGATCTACTACCGGCTGTCCGGCGCGGACGTCGCCTGGCAGAGCCCGCCCCCCGGCAGCCCTGACGGAGGCTTGGGCACGCCGCCGGACTAGCCGCGCAGCAGCCCGTACACCACTGCGTCGCGCCAGGCGCCATCGCGCTTGAACGAGACCAGGCCGGTCACCGCGCTCGCCAGCTCGACCGTCAGCGCGGTCGACTCCCGCGCGACGGCGCGCTCGCGGGTGCTCGCGGTGTGCTCGCGGTCGCGCTGCGGTAGCGTGCCACCGCGGGCTCGGGAATGGCCGCGCCCGGCGGTCAGCCAGCGGCAGGACGCTCCAGGGGAGATGGTCAGGGCCATGAGTGCTCAGGACGACCTGATCCGGGGAAAGACCGTCACCTACAAGGTTGAGCTGGACCTGCACGCCATCGCTCATGCGCTCGAGGATCTGCCCGAAGACGCACGGGTGCAGGCAGCCGAGATCGCCGGCGTGCCGCAGGCCACCAGCCTCCGGCAGCGGATTGTCGATGAGCTGGAGAACGCGGCTCTTGACTCCTTCGGCAACCTGGAGCGGGCTCCGTTACTGCATTTCCTGTCCCGTTATCCGGTCACCCCCTACACCTATATCGTTTCCGCCGTCATGTCGCGCGGCGAGCGCCCGAGCCCGGAGAAGCTGACGGACCTGTTCGGCCGCGGAAAGTACCGGGCCACCGTCAACCTGTGCGCGGAGATGGCCGGCGGAGACGATCCGGTCATCAGCGCGGCCGGCCTGACCGGCCAGCTGCAGACCTGGCACATCCCGATCGTGGACATGGCCCCGCCCGAGCCCGCGCAGGTGACGCAGCTGCTGAGCATCCTGGCCGGCCCGGCTGCCGTGCCGACGTACGTGCACTGCGAGGCGGGGAAGGGGCGGACGGGGGTGATGGCCGCCTGCTACCGCATGGCGGTGATGGGCTGGAGCGCCGGCGACGCGCTGGCCGAGGCGGAGCGGTTCGGCTGCTCGGTCCCGATGCAGCAGGCATTCATCCAGGCATTCGGCGCTCAGCTGGAGACGCAGTATCAGGCTCGCGCCAGCGGCCAGCCGCTTCCCGACGCCGAGATGAGCCGGTATCCGCTGCTGCCGCCCGGCTCGGTGCGGCCGACGGCGCAGGAACTGGCCGCCACCGTGGCCTCCGTGGCGCTGCTGGAATCAGGCCAGGTCGAGTAAGTCCCGAAACGAACCCCGTCCCCGCCTCGGGACCCGCCGCCGGATGCAGGCGCGGGAAAGCCGCGCGGCCGCTGCGCGCCGTCAGCGCCGGCGCCAGCAAGGGCCTGCCCTGGATCAGGTGTCTCGCCGGGCGGCGCGGGCAGCTGGCTTGCCTGACCGCATGCGCGCGTGCCCGGCCGTCTGCAGGCCGCGCGCATGGCCGTCCGGGCAGGGTTGCTGCCGCTCGGTGCCGGGGCCACGGCGGCCGGCCGGGCGGCTGGGATGAGCGGCGCGCTGGGCCAGCAGACGGGCCAGCGCCCCGCGGGCCTGCTTCAGCTCGCTGTACTGGCCGCTGGCGGCCGGGTGCGTCACCGGCCTGATCCCGCTGCCGTCGACCAGGAAGAGGCCGGTGCCCCGGCCAGGCCACAGGTAGTGACGGTCACCATCCGCGCCGGCGGGTGACCATAAGGCCGGGCCCGGCCCGGCGCCGACCGCTCGCGGACCACGGTGCCGCTGAGATGCTTGGTCCTGACTGGCATGAATCCCGACCCTTCTAGCGTGGCTGACCGGAATGCCCCGGCAGCTTCCCGCATATGAGGGAAGTATCTGCTCAGTGCATGACTATTCGTTGCAGGCACGCTGGAATCTTCCCGGGCAGGCAGGCCGCTGCTGGCGTCAGGGAGCCGGCGCCGGCCCAGCCAGTCCCTGGCCGGGATGGTCGCGGCACACGGCCTGCGGGGCGCGAGGCCGGCCTCCGGCGGCACGAGAGGAAACGCCGGCGGTCACAAGCGGGCTGTTTAGTGATAAGGGATGATATTACTATTTCTTTGGCAATAATAAATAATTACCTCGCCATCGCTCGCTAGCCGCCTGAAACAGTTGGTAAAAGTTCTCCTGCCGGCCGGGCGATCTGCCGGCGATAAGCGTATTTTACCTCTATGGTCATCGCGGGCTTTGCATAATTTGCGGCTATATGACCTTCTCGTCACGCCCGGGGATCCGCCAGTCAGGGAAAGGTTCGGCCATGAAGGCGCTGAGGCTCATTCCGGTTCTCCCGCTCGCATTACTAGGTCTATTCGCAGTCTCGGGTCCGGCCAGCGCATCGCCAGGCGGCGGCTCCTATACCTGCACGGGCGGCAATGTTCCCGCGGGCGCCTACCGTTCGGTGATCATCGCCGGCATCTGCTACATGCCGGCGGGCACGGTCGCCGTCCGGGGGGACCTCACCGTCGCGCCGGGCGCCTTGCTCGACGCGACCACTCCCGGTGACCCGGCCGCCAATCCGCTGCTGCCGGCGACCGTTCTCGTCGGAGGGAACGTCCGGGTCGGTCGCGGTGCTGTGCTGGTCCTCGGCTGCTCACCGAACAACGGCTGCCTGTCCGTCACCCACGACCGCATCCGGGGGAACCTCACCGGCGCCGGGGCACTGGCGGTCGTGGTCCACTCGACGTCGATCGGTGGCAGCGCCTCAGTGCTGGGCGGCGGCGGCGGCGCGGCGGGCGGTGCTGCGTCAGGAGGATGCTTCACCAGTCCCATTCCCGCGCCGTGGTCCGAGGACCCCGCCCTGAGCAACCCGGCAACCGGCTCCCCCCAGTACACCGACTTCGAGGACAACTCGATCGGCGGCAGTCTCAGCGTGATCGGCGTGCAGACGTGCTGGCTCGGATCGTTCCGTAACCAGGTGGGCGGCAGCGTCAGCTTCATCGGCGACGCGTCCAGCGACCCCGACGGCATGGAACTGGGCGGCAACCTGGCCGGCGGGAGCCTGACCTGCCTGGCCAACCTGCCGGCGGTGCAGTTCGGCGATTCCGGTGCTGCCCCGAACATCGCCGGCGGATTCGCGATCGGACAATGCGGGTTCCGCGTTGTCCTGCCCAACCCGGCCCCCGAGGCCGGCCAGGGGGCCGGCATTCCCGAGCACATATCGGTGAGCGCCAGGCGCCTGCGGACCTACTCGGGAACGCACACCCAGGTCGGGGCGAGCGTGCCGGTTCCGCTCGGGACGCCGAACGTCACGCAGTCAGGCGACACCCTGGTCGCCGAGCTGAACAATGTCGTCCTCGCCGGCACCGGCCTCACCGGGTCAGTGACGGTCGTGCCTGGGTCCCAGCTGGGAAGCTCAGGGGAAGCGGTCCTGATCACCGTCCGTCCTGACGGCAGAGAGTCGTTCCTGGCGGTCGACAACTGCGAGTGCAGTTTCGGCGGCCAGACCGGCACCGTGACCATCAGGGCCTACGGGACAGTGACCTCGAATGGCCTGACCAGGGGCACCTTCCTGGTCACCTCCGGGGGCGCCGGCAACGGCGGATTGTCAACATTGGCCGGCTACGGAACGTTCTCCAGCTTTGGCCAGCCCGCCGGGACCCTGCGCCTGGTCGAGCATCTCGGCATCACCGGCAGCGGCGACTCGGCGGCAGCGACGCCGAAGGACCGCCTTGGCCGGCTGGCCTGGGGCGCGGCGGCGCCCGGAGCACGCATATCGAGGTGACGCACGGGCGGTCGTTACTCGCCGGCATTCCGGCCGGCGAGTGACGACCGCCGCCTCGCTACCAGGTGCCCCATTTCAGGCTCGGCTCCGGCAGCGAGGGCGGCTCGAGGAAGGCCGGCGGGGAGGCGAAGTCCAGCGCGCCGATCGGCGACTTCGCCGCGGCGTCCCGCCGGGTGAGCGACGGCAGGTTCCATTTCTCCTCGACCAGCTTGAGGATCGAGGTGTGGTCGAACACGTCCGGCAGCACGCAGTTCTGCCGCGCGTACGGGGAGATCAGCACCGCTGGAACCCGGAAGCCGTACTGCTCGTAGGTCTCCGGCCCCTCATCCAGGTTCTCGGCGTTCCTGATCGTGCCCGGCATGAACGGCCGCAGGATCTTCTGCACCAGGGTCGGGCTGCCGAGCAGGCTGCGCGCCCGCACATCGTCGGGCGCCACGGCGGGCGGCGGCGGCACGTGGTCGTAGTAGCCGCCGTGCTCGTCATACAGCCAGATCAGCAGGGTGTCCTCCCACGCCTTGCCGTGCATGACCCGGCTGATCACCTCGGCCGCGAAGCTCTCGCCCTTCCTGATGTCCTGCGGGTTCTCCTCGGAGTAATTGTCGAAGTCCGGATCCACGACGGCGAACGACGGCAGCGTCCCGTTATCGGCGTCGGTGAAGAACTCGTCGGTGCTGCGGACGTGCAGCATGTACCGGGCGATGCCGAGCGGGAAGATGTCCGCCGTGAACTGGAGGTCCTTCTGGATCACCTGGGTGCCGCTGCTGAACCGCCTGCCCCAGGACTGGATGTGCCGCCTGATCATCCGCTGCCGGTAGCGGCGGTAGCGCTGGAACCGGGACTGGTCCCCGGCGACCGGGTGGTAGTTGACCCAGGAGATGTCGTGCCGGGTCAGCTGGTCGAAGATGGTCCCGGCCGGCGGGTAGTCGAGCAGGTTGTACGGCGAGTCGTCGATCAGCCCGTTCGCGGTTCCGGCGATGAGGAACCGGCGGTTCGGGAACGTGGGGCCCAGGCAGGAGCAGAACCAGTGGTCGGCCAGCGGGAAGGTGCGGGCCAGCCCGTAGTAGAAGGGCAGGTCGCGCTCGGTCCAGTAGCCCATCCCGGCGGTGGCATCGGCCTCGGGCAGCACCGTCTGCGTGCTCGTCACGAACCCGTCCATCTTCCCCGCGCCCCACTGCAGGTGACTGGCATGCCAGCTCTGCGACGGCGCCCTGGGCTGCTGGACCGTGGAACTCATCGGATAGGCCGGAACGGATTTCCTGGCCGCATCGGGATTCGCCGCCTCGGGCCTGCCGTCCGGCCTGAGGGAGAACCCCTCGCCGCGGCCTTCCAGCATGCCGAGGTAGTTGTCGTAGGAATGGTTCTCCATCATCAGCACGACGATGTGCCGGAACTGCGGCAGCAGGTCAGTGCCCGGCGCCAGGTCGGGCCGGGGAAGCTGCCCCGGCTCCGCAGCGGCCAGGCGGCGGGTCAGCCGCCGCATCTCCCGCTGCTCCAGCCGTTCCCACACCATGCACGCCACCTCCGGTGTTGTTGGCGGCGATATCGTCTCATGCGGACGGGAGGAATCGGGTGACCTGTAACCGGAGGCGGCGCAGCCGGGCAGACCGGGCGGAACGCTGCGCGGGAACTTCTGCGCTCAGCGGGCTCAGCATGCGCTCAGCGGGGCTCACCGTGCGCTCAGCGGGGCTCACCGTGCGCTGTCCCTGGTGGCCGCTGCCACGGCATGGGCCACCAGGGACAGCGCTCTTCCCCCCACCCCCGGTCCGCATCTCGCCAGGGCCTGCTGCACAGGACAGCAGCGGCTCGATGTTTCAGGGGGCAATGCTGCGAAGCTATAGGGCATCTGTCGCATGGCTGTCGCATGAACGCGGAGTTAGCCGATGCCCCTGAGTGACAAGCAGCGCGGCCAGCGGGACGCCGGCCTGCACCTGCGGGTCCTGCTGCGCCGGCCGGGTCCGTACCGGGATGTCTGGCACGCGTTCGCCAGGGACGCCGCTCCGGGCCAGGTCAACCAGGCCGCGGTGTGCCAGGTCGTCGCCCGGTACCTGTGGGACAGCGGCGAGTGCGAGGAGACCGATCAGAGCCTGCCCCGCAGGCTGAAGGACAAGGTGCACCGGGCACTGAACGGGCGTGGCCTCAGCCTGCAGACCCTGCGCTGGTTAACCGACGCCTTCGAGCTGTCGCCGCATGACGCGCAGCGGGTCCGGGAGATCTACCGGGGCGACATCTCCACCTCCGTGATCGCCGGGCGGCTGCCGCCCCCGGCCTCCGGCAGCGGCATCAGGCCCGCCCGGCACGAGACCACCCTGCTGTTCGAGCACCACACGATCGGCCGTGACGGCGTGCCCGCTCACCACCACACGCAGCAGACCATCCGCTCGCTGGCTGACGGCCTCACCAGCTACCAGTACCGGATCGATACCCCCGACGCCGAGATCCGGGTGCGGCGCGGCGGCACCGGCGGCCCGGTCTATGCCATCGCCGATGACTACTACGCCGTGGACATTGCCTTCCCGCATCCCCTTCGCTACGGCGAGGAGCACTACCTGGATTACTGGACCATCTTCCGTTACTCGCAGCCGCCGGTGACCGAGTTCCGCCGCGGGACGCATACCAGGGTCGAGCACCTCGACATGCGCGTGCAGTTCCACGAGCTGAAGCTGCCGGCCAGGCTCTGGTGGGCGCAGTGGAGGGACTACCGGGACCTGCGCAGGGACATCGTTGACCGCCAGGAGATAACCCTGGACGAGGAACGATCAGCCCACCGGTACCTGGAAGCCATCGAGCACACGATCGTCGGGTTCTACTGGGAATGGTGACCGCAACCGGGGACGGCACGCCCGCTGCTGCCCTCGCGGCCGGGGCCGCGGTGCCGCCCGGCCAGGCGGCGGAGGCGGTCGCTGCCCTGGACCGTGTTCATCGGCTGCCTGCCCTTCTCCCCGCGCCGCTGCCGCGCACGCCGGGCTCAGCCGGAAGCTATCCGCTTTCCTGCAGCTAGTTTCCAGCCCCCCGGCAGCCGGCGCGCCGCGCGGATGTCACCGGCTGAGGATGACATCTGTCACGGCGGCGAGCGCGGGACGTGCAGCCGGGCGATGCCTCGGCGCGTGTATACGCTCAGTGTCTACTTTCGGTGTATGCTCGCCTCGTGACGGTTCCCCTCACCCTCCTCGGCCTGCTGGAGCGAGAGCCCAGCCACGGGTATGACCTCAAGCGCGACTACGACGCCTACTTCGGCCGGGACAAGCCGCTGCCGTTCGGCCAGGTGTACGCCACGCTGCGGCGGCTGGCCAGGGACGGCAAGGTGACCGGCGGGGATGCGGAGCCGGGCGCCGGGCCCGATCGCAAGCGCTACACCATCACCGACGTCGGCACCAGCGAGTTCGACGCCTGGCTGGGGCAGCCGATCGAGCCGGAACCGCACCTGCAGACTGTGCTGTTCTCCAAGGTGGTGCTGGCGCTGATGCTCGGCCGCCCGGCCGAGACCTACCTCGATACTCAGCGCGCCGCTCACATCCGGCGCATGCGGGAGCTGACCGAGATCAAGCGGACCGGCGGCCTGATGGACGCGCTGCTCGCCGATCACGGCCTGTTCCACCTCGAAGCCGATCTCCGGTGGATTGACGTGACCTCAGCCAGGCTCAGTGCGCTGGCGGAATTGGTGGCTGCCTCATGACCTCCCTGAACGTGCCGGCACCGCGCTCTGGCGGCTGCCTGATCGAAGCCCGCGACGTGTACCGGTCGTTCGGCCATACCCCGGCGCTGACGGGCGCCAGCCTGGCGGTGACCACCGGCGAGATCCTGGCGGTGATGGGCCCCAGCGGCTCGGGCAAGTCGACCCTGCTGCACTGCCTGGCCGGCATCTTCACCCCCGACAAGGGCGAGGTGTGGTTCGACGGCGAGCGGCTCGACACGCTGAGCGACACCAGGCGCACCGAACTGCGGCGCACCGCGTTCGGCTTCGTCTTCCAGTTCGGTCAGCTGGTGCCCGAGCTGACCGTCACGGACAACATCGCGCTGCCGCTGCTACTGGGCCGGACCGGCCGGAAGGCCGCGTACGCTCGGGCGGCCGGGTGGCTGCCCCGCCTCGGCCTGGACGGGCTGGGCGCCCGGCGCACGGGGGAGCTGTCCGGCGGCGAGGCCCAGCGGGTCGCACTGGCGCGGGCCGTGGTGGCGCAGCCGAAGGTGCTGTTCGCCGATGAGCCGACCGGCTCGCTCGACACGCTGACCGGCGAGCTGGTCATGGACCTGCTCGTCGGCGTGGCCCGCGAGGAGGGCACGACCGTCGTGCTGGTGACGCACGACGCCCGCGTGGCCGCGTATGCCGACCGTGAGGTCTTGGTCCGGGACGGCAAGGTCATCGACCATTCCGACCTGAACGTCAAGGTCGGCCAGTAATGTACCGGCTGGGCCTGCGCCTGACCCTGCACAGCGGCAGGGAGCCATTCGTCCGGCTGGTGGTCACGGCCGCCGCGGTGGCCGCGGGCGTCGTGATCCTGCTGGCCGTGCTGGCGGACTTCCACGCCTTCCAGGTCACCAGCAACCGCCCTTCGTGGGAGTCCACCCAGGGCCAGCCCGTCGGCAGGGACTACGCGTCCGCCCCGGCCGCCGAGCTGTGGAACTACAGCAACGACATCTACCGGGGCCAGACGATCGAGCGGCTGGACCTCGCGGGCCTGGGGCCCGGAGCGCCGGTCCCGCCGGGCATCACGCGGCTGCCCGCCAGCGGGCAGTACGACGCCTCGCCGGCGCTGGCCGCGCTGATCCGCAGCGTGCCGGCCGATGAGCTGGGGGACCGGTTCCCTGGCCGGCTGGCCGGCACCATCGGGCAGCGCGCGCTGACCGGACCGGACGAGCTGGTGATCTACGTCGGCTACGCCCCGGCGAAGCTGGCCGGCCTGCCGGCCACCACCGTCGTCAGCAAGATCGCCACCGCGCCCGGGCGGCAGATCTGGTCGAGCTACTTCCGCGACGCCTTCGTCGTCGGCGCGATCGCCTTCGTGTTCCCCATCCTCATCCTCGTCGGCACGGCCACGCGCCTCGCCGCGGCCCGCCGCGAGGAGCGTTACGCAGCGCTGCGGCTGGTCGGGGCCACATCCCGGCAGATCAGCGTCATCTCCTCGGTCGATGCCGTGGCCAGTGCGCTGCTCGGCACCATCCTCGGCATCGTGATCTTCATGCTGCTGCGGCCCGCGCTGGCCGACACCGCGATCACCAGCGCACGGTACTTCTCCGGTCAGGTCACTCCCACCGCCGCCGGCTACCTGGCCGTGCTGGTAGGCGTGCCTGCCGCCTCGGCCATCTCCTCGCTGCTGTCGCTGCGGCGGGTGCGGATCTCGCCCCTCGGCGTCAGCCGGCGGGTCACGCCGCCGGCGCCCACGGCCTGGCGGATCGCTCCGCTGCTGGCCGGCATCGCCCTGTTCATCGTGGGACTGGACCTGACCTCGAAGAAGTCCATCGGCGCCCCGGTCTTCCCCGGGCTCATCCTCATCCTGGTCGGCCTGGTGGTCGGCGGCCCGTGGCTCACCGCGCAGGCCGCGCGCCTGATCGGCCGGTTCACCGCCGGGGCGTCCTCGCTGCTGGCAGCGCGCCGCCTGGCCGACAACCCCAGGGCTGCCTTCAGGTCGGTCAGCGGACTCGTGCTGGCCGTCTTCCTCGGCACCGTCCTGGCCGGGCTGCTGCCGGCCGTCGAGTCCATTACCGCCACCCCGAGCGCCAGGGCACTGAGCAACGTGCTGCTCGACGGGTTCACCGCGGCTCCCGTCTGCGGCAACAACGTCAACTGCACCGGAGGTTCCGGCCCCGGTGGCACCCAGCCGGGGGCGACGCCCCTCCAGCAGCGCATCGCGCTGGAGGGGCTGCCCCCGCGGGATGCGGCCGCTCTGCTCAGCGGGCTGAGGGCATTCCGCGGCGCCGCCGTGATCCCCGTCTACTCCGTGCCGCAGCACGGGAACTCATCCGGCTCCGGATCCGGCGGCCCGGTCAGCTCGGGGCCGGGCGGCCCTGTCATCTCCGGGCCCGGCGGCCTGCCCGGCAATGGCATCATCAGCTGCGCGGGCCTGCGCGAGCTGGCCGTGCTCGGCCAGTGCGCACCCGGCCGCACCGCCGTCCAGGTCCCGGCCCAGAACCTGTTCGACGACAACCCGCAGTACAGCACCCAGCCGATCGCCAGCGCCTCGAGCCCCGCCGCCTCGGCCAGCGCCAGCGGCCTGTACCTGCAGGACGTGCTGGTCAAGGTGAACAGTCCCGCGACGCTGGAAAAGGTCCGCACCTACCTGGTGACGCACGCCACGCAATCCGCGTCGGGCACCGCGCCGCGGACCTTCGGCGAGGCCGTGCAGGCCCGGGAAGGCGTGGCCGCGACCGTTCAGCGGCTCATCTACATCGCGGTCCTGCTGACCCTGATCGTGGCCGGGTGCAGCCTGGCCGTCGCGGTCGGCGGCAGCCTGATCGAGCGCAAGCGGCCCTTCACCCTGCTGCGCCTGACCGGCACGCCGACCTCCACCCTGTACCGGGTTGTCTTCCTGGAAGCCGTCCTCCCGCTGGTGGCCGCCACCATCGTGGCCGCTGGCATCGCCTACGGCATCGCCGTGCTGACGGTCCGCACGATGGCACCGGCCGGCACTCCCGCGCCGGTGCCCGGCCACGCCTACTTCGTCACCATGGGCGCGGGGCTGATCGCCTCGCTGCTGGTGATCCTCGCCTCGCTGCCGCTGCTCGGGCGCATCACCGAGCCCGGCAGCGCCCGTTTCGAATAGCCGATCACTGGCCCGCGGCCTGCCCTTACCCGCGCGCACCTCAGTCCTGCAAGGCCACTATGCAGCAGCATCCAGGACGCCGGCTCCGGCGGCAGGCTGAGCGCCGCATCACTCGGGCGGCATGAGGGGCCAGGCACTACATTGGGAAGAAAGCGCCCCGCGCCAGTCCGGCGGCAGCGGGCCAGGTGCCCAGCCGGGCCCTGCCAGGGACATACGCCGTGACCACTAACCCGCCCGTGCCTAGCCCGCCCGCGCCTGGGGCCGCGAACAGCCAGCTGCGGGCCCGCCTGCGCGCCATGGTCAGCGGCTGGCGGCAGCGCTCCGCCGCAGCTGAGCACATCCGGACGCTCGAGCTCCCCGGCCGGGTCCTGCGGGTTGCCGTGCGGCCGGGGACGGGGAATCCCGAATGGCCGCCGCTGCTGCTGTGCAATGGCATCGGCGCCAGCCTGGAGCTGCTGCAGCCGTTCGTCGACGCGATCGACCCGCGGCGGAAGGTCATCCGGTTCGACATGCCAGGCGTCGGCGGGTCCCCGCCGCCGGTCGTGCCCTACCACATGTGGTCGCTCGCGCCGATGCTGAGCAGCCTGCTCGACCAGCTCGGCTACGAGCAGGCTGACGTGCTCGGGATCTCCTGGGGCGGCGGGCTGGCGCAGCAGTTCGCCGTGCGCTGCCCGGAGCGGGTGCGGCGCCTGGTGCTGGTGGCCACCGCGACCGGGGCGCTGATGGTGCCGGGCCACCCGCGCGTGCTGCGGCACATGCTCACCCCGCGTCGCCATCGCGACCCGGCCTATGCGGCGGCTATCGCCGGCGAGATCTACGGCGGCAGCATGCGGGACGGCGCGTCGCGGGCTGGCGACCTGCTGCCGGGGGATACGACCCCCGGACCGGGCCGGGGCTATTACTACCAGCTGCTGGCCGCGGCCGGCTGGACAAGCCTGCCGGTGCTGCGGCAGATCCGGCAGCCCACGCTGATCCTGGCCGGCGACGATGACCCGCTCACCCCGGTGGTCAACGCGCGGATCATGCACCGGCTGATCCCGTCCAGCGAGCTGCATGTCTACCACGGCGGGCATCTCGACCTCGTCTCCGAGCCCGCTCGGATGGCCGCCATCGTGGAGAGGTTCCTCACCGCGGAGTCCGGGGTCACCGCCGCGGCCACTGACGGCGCGGCCGCCGACGGCGCGGCGGCCGGGCCGCCCGGGCGCAGGACGATCAGGACACGACGCAAGTCGCCGACACCGGCCACGGCCACCGGCCCGAAGCGGACCACCCTCGCCAGCAGGGCACGGGCGCGCGGCGCGGGCTGGCGGGCGAAGCGGGCGGCCAGGATCGCGGATCGCGGCCGCTGAGCTGATCACCCCGCGCGCGAGTGACCCGGGCTCGCGGCCCCGTCACTCGCGCGCTGAGGCCTCCGGCTAACTGCCCGGCGGGGTCAGTGGCGCCGCAGGCCCGGCAGGACCTGCGTGTGCTCGATCTGCACGGCCTGCAGGGCGTACGGGTTGAGGCCGAGCAGCCTGAGGATCGTCGGGGCGATCTGGGTCGTCTCGACCTGGGCGCCGATCTGCTCGCCCTGCCGCATGCCGGGCACGACCACCAGGATCGGCACGTTGCGGTCCTGGAAGCCGGCGCCGCCGTGCTCGGCGATCTTGCCCTTGCCGCCGGTGTAGACGACGCCGTGCTGGACGATCCCGAAGATGTCGGGGTGCCGGGGATCGCTGACCGGCACGCCGAAGTAGGCCGCCGATTCCGCCCCCGCGTAGACCTGCGTCAGGCCCGACGCGGACACCGTGATCGGGCTCCCGCTGATGTCGTTGCCGGCCGCGTCGTGGGTGAGGAGGTAGTTCTTGACGAAGTCCGCGGCGGCCTGCGAGCGGTCGCTCAGCCACCAGAGCATGCCGTCGTCGTCGGTGGAGAAGGCCACCAGGGCGCCCGCGCCGGGGTGCGCGGCGGTCCAGGCCGCGTTGACAGCGGCGATGATCGGGGCGTCCGGGACCCGCTTGAGGTCGGCCGGGTCGGTCGGGGACTGGCCGTGCTTGGCCGAGATGATGATGGCCGTGCTGCGGGTGCGGGAGGCGGTGTTCGAGGTGGGATCGGGGAGGCACCGGTTCTCCGGCCCGGCAGTGACGCTGCCGCCGCAATGACGATGACGGCGCGGAGCCCGGAACGCCACCCGCGTCCCTGCGTGCCCGCGCCGTGCCTGCGTGCGCGATGGTCGAACGCTCGCCGTTCGCGGGGCTCGCGTGCGCGCGATGGCCGGGCGCGCGCCGTGCTCGCCTGCGCGCGCGGTGCCTGCGGTGAGGGTCCGCTCTAGCCGGGCCGGCTGCCGGTGCCGCGCTGCAGCGGCGCGAGCAGCCCCGGCGCGGTGTCCTCCGCGATCAGGCGGCCGCGGACCCGTTCCAGGCTCTGCCGGCGGCGGAGCTCCAGCTCGCGGTCGCCCCGCGCGGCCGGGGAGATGGATGCCCGCGCGGCGCACCAGCGCGACAGCAGCGGCAGCGATCGCGGATCGTCGCTGTCGAGGCCGACCAGCAGGGTCGCCTCCCGCTCGGGATGCGCCGGCCAGCCGACCCGCAGCAGCACCACGGACGGCTCGCCCGGCTGCGGGATCACCGCCCGCACGTGCAGCTCCGGCCAGTCCAGCGCGGAGACGGGATCAGGCGTGCCGATTTTCTCGGCCAGCGCCAGTGCGTCGAGATTCCCGATGTGCACCAGACGCGCGGTCCAGGCCAGGCCGCCAGCGATGAACAAGACGGCACCTGCCAGCGCGACCGCGACTATCACATCACGACAGTAATCCGTGACCGGCAGTTAGGCCACCGGCATGCCGGGCCGCTAGCGCTTCCTGGGTGTTGTCGCGGGAGCGTCCAGCGCGAGGGCACCGTTGGGCAAGGGGCTCGCGGTACCTCCCAGATAGACCTCGCCGTAACCAGCGTAGCCACCGCCATTGGATTGATGCGATGTTCGCGGATAGGTCTGCGAGAAGGCGCTGACCCGGAACGGGCCGTTGCCGTCACCGATTGTCTCGCGATCCTTGATGGCACCGTCGATTACAGTGATCTTGTACCAGAAACTGCAGGCTGCATTCGAGGCCACGACCTCGATGTTGAATGCCACGAATCTGCCCGGCTGGACCGGGACGGAGTGAGAGAGGAAGTATCCGGGCTCCCAGCCTTGCGGATCCTGGCTGGTGACGGTATTCGCCTCAGCGTCGGGTGATTGCTGATCCAGGTCGTACCCCAGCGGGATCCCTCCTTCCGGGCCAGTCTGGGACGCGCCGGAGAGCCCTGTCACGTTGATGAGCGAGCCGTTAACCGGCGGTTCACAGTCTTTGATGATCTGCAGGTTGCTGATCTCAACGGTGCGAACATCAGCATTCCTCAGCACCAGCAGCGTATGAGCGGATGGCGCATAGCCATCACTCGCAAAGAAATAGTTATTGAGCGCGCTCATCTGGTCGGCGTCGATCTCGTAGTCCAGCTGCTCCTGCTGCTGCCCGCTGAAGGTCAGCCGGCCGGAGAACATCCATTCCACACTAGGGTCCACCGGATCTTCGGAGATCAGGTTCAGCGGGTGCAGGAGAGCCTGGCCAGCCGACTGCGCCGGTGGAGCAGGGCGAAGCCGGTGCCTGCGGTCCGTGACTCTTCGACCTCCGGCTCGCAGCGCCGGCGAGCCTTTCGCGGCGGGAGCAACGATGACGTGCTGAGGCCCGAAGAGCTGGCTGACGCCTTCTGCTACCAACGTCGATACCAGAGCCGTCGCTATGGTGACGAAGCAGACCTTCCAGATCTTTCGCCATGTCCATCTCGGCGGTCTCAGATGCTTACCAGGCATACGTAATGTCCGAAATAGGCAGACCTGCGCTGCAGGCCGGAACATGTCACGGGAGAAACGCGCTTGTACTGGCGCCTTCTTAGGCCACACTTCTTATCACTAAGCTCGTTGGTAGTGCGGCTGCTTCGGTGAACTAGTCCGGCGTGTTGAGAGGCCGTCTTGGCGATCAGCGGCAGCTGGCCTCGTGGCGTCCGGGGATAAGAAGGCGTTCGTCCCTTAAGGGCGATCCGGGCATGGTCCAGTGGGCATCGAGATTATCCCGCCTCGCGATTGCGATGAGGGACTGTCACCTCGAGCACGGCGTGAGCGTAGTCACGTGTCTGCAGCAGGCCGGGCATCAGGCCGAGCCTGAAGCCCCCGATGAATCTAGCTTCAGCCTCAAGCCCTGCGCGGGCCGGATATGCAGCGCAAAGGGCCGCCGCCACGCCTGTTGGTTTCCTTCGGCCGTCAGATCGGTCAGGTGCTGTCGCCTGCCTTTCCGCTAGTGCTGAGGTTCCTCGACCACCACGACGACCCGACGGTTGGAGCCCGAGGGTCCAGGCGCGACCAGGTCACTCGCGCCATGCCCCACGATGATGAGGGAGTATTCCGGAACGCCACGGGCCTCGAGATACGCGGCCACGGCCGTGGCTCTGGCAAAAGAAAGCCGGTAGTTTGCCGCCGCACTTCCGGGGGCGGAAGCATAGCCGTTGATCACCGCCATCGCCCCCGCCTGGCGCAGCGGTGCGAGCAGCGGCGCGAGTACCCGGCCGGCGCCGGGCAGCAGGGCTGCGCTGTCATTACCGAACAAGGCCGGGCCGGAGAGATTCTCGGTGAGCGACCGGTGGCTGAGGCCGATGTCTACGAGTTCTGCAATCTGGGACGCGGTTATCTCCGGCCCCAGGACGCTCGCCTGCGCTGCGCCGGCAGCCAGCAGGGCGGCCTGGGTCGAGCTGACCGACTCCGCGGAGGGCAAGGCAGGCGTAACGACGATCACGTCGGTTCCCGCGAGCTCGCCGGCCGGGGGGACGCCGCCCAGGCTGAAGACATACAGGAGCACGACGCGCCGGCTCCCGAAGCCAGCGCCGTCCGCTTCGGCCAGGCCGGCGAGCGCACTGGCAGCGATGGCGCATTCCTGGGCCAGGTCGGCCGGATCTGCCGCCGCGACGCCGGTACCGGGCCGCACCAGCGCCGGTAGGTCGAGCGCGCGGGCCCAGGCCAAGCTGGCGGCCATGGTGCGGGCCGCGACAGCCCGCTTTCCAGCGGCGAGTTCGCGTTGCCAGCTCGTCAGGCGTTTCTGGTAAACGGCCTGCTGGTAGACAGTGGCGCCGTTAGCCGGCGCCGTCGGCCTGGCCGGGATCAGGACCTTGGCCGGGGGCGGGGAAACAGCGGAGATGATGACCCGTGGCTGCGGCGCCGCCTCGAGGATGTCGATGTCCTCGTGCGGGCGGGCGGTCGCGGCGACCAGCCTCGCCAGTACCTGGCCGGTCACCGTCGCGGATGTCACCGTCACGAAGGCCGAGCGCGCCGCCTGTTCGGTCAGGGTGACCGCGGGACCAGTCCCGGGCCTGCCCGCCGAAGCGGGCAGGCCCGGGAAGCCGCAGCCGGCGATAGCGGCTGCGGCGGCCAGGGAGAGCAGGGCGAGTGACGCAGTGGTCCTCGCCAGCACAGCCGCGCGCATCATGACTGGTCACGCCCATTCAGGTGTGCGCGCAGGGCCGCCTCCATCAGCGGCAGCTGGGTCGATGTGCACGTCCTCAGCAGGCTGACCCTGATCCTGCTCACATAGGCATCGGCCAGGCGGTCCCTTTCAGCCAGGCAGGAGGCCGTCCTGGATCGGGCCGCCTCGGCCTCCCGGCCCGCCTTCCCGGCGCGACGCCGCGCCTGCCAGGCCAGGAAGGTTTCCGCCGCGCGCAGCGCGCGGTACCCGATGACGACGAAGCCAGCCGTCGCCACCGTGAACAGGGCCGCCCCGACCAGGGCGGCCACGGGGCCGTCAAGGCCGACGGTGTAGAGGAACAGGAAGCGCAGCACCCCGAGTCCGGTGACAAAGGCTGCGAGCCCGAAGGCCAGCAGCCGCCACGCCTTCCGGCTACGGTCGCTGTAGTAGTCGAGGGCGATCTCGCCGCCGGCCAGGACAGCGAGGAAAAGTGCCGCCCAGAGCAGCGATTCCAGCTGGCCGTTGCCCAGCGCCTGGGCGGAGAACCAGCACGCCACGCCGTCCAGCGCAACGCTCAGGCCGGCGATCGCCACCTGCTGAGGCAGCGATGCACGCCGGTGCGGGTGCTCTGCCTGGACGGCGAGATGACTCTCCCGCGCCTCCCGGGCCTTCTGCTGCTTGTCCACCTCTTCTTTCCTGCTGTTACGCACCGCGTCACTGGCCTGATGCGTCCGTGCCCAGAGTTCCTCATGGGCGTGGTTGGACTCGTTGAAATTGCGGGTGACCTCGGCTACGCGCGACCGCGCAGTAGCCCGCGGCGAGTCAGCCGCCGAGGGCGAGGCCCAGTCGATGTGGCACTTCCCCGATGGATCGCGCATCACGCTGGTCTGCTACCGGCTGCCGCCTGGCAGCCGACCGCCGCAGTCAGAGCCGGGCGATCTCAATTACGTCCGCTTCTCCGGCCTCTCGGACCTGGACACCCTGATCGATATCTATGGCGCGATCAGGGCCTACAATCCCATGTCCCTAGTTGTCATCATGGCCGCGCAGGACCTGACGCTGCGCGATCTCGCCAACCACGTCGTGGTGATCGGCGGATTGGCCTGGAAAAGCGTGACTCCATCATTTTCGCGCATCTTCCCGATTCCGATTGAGGCCGGCGATCCCGCTGACCTGGGCGCTATAGTGGTTCGCGAGCCGGACGGCGGGGAACTGCCGTTTTCCTACACGCTCGACGATAATGGTCAGCTGATCGAGGACGTGGGATTCTTCGCTCGCGGGGAGAATCCGTCAGCCCCGCGGCGCACGCTCACGATCTGCGGCGGTATCACAACACGTGGAGTACGCGGGGCGGCGCGCTGCTTTATCGACTGGGAGCTGAGGGAGCGCAACGAGCAATACCTATTCCCGAGATTTCCGGCCGGCTCCACTTACTGCATCGTTATGCGAGTACCAGTCGTCAACCAGGATCCCCTGACGCCTGACCTGTCAAAAGAGGAGAATCGTCTCTTTGAATGGTGTGACGCCAGCTTTTAAGAAGAATAGGAAGATCACCCTTGACCCCGGGAAGCGAGCTGGCTGACTCATTTCACATTGAGTCGCATGAGGCCCTGCTGCAACGGCCCGCTGCAGCTGGCATCTCGCGGCGGCCGCTCGACGCCATAATCGTTCCCACGATCCGGCCAGCGCTGCTGCCCGCGGCGGTCGGCCTGGCCAGCGAACTCGGCTGCGCGCTGGTGGTGCTGTGCAGCACGCCAGAGCAAGCCGGGCAGGTGCTGGCCGAGTGCGGGCCAGCTCCCGACGACACGCTCGTAACTCACGTCTCCCCGGCCCTGGACGCGACCCTGCTCTCGTTCCTGGCTTCCGGCCATCCAGAGATCGATGTCGCTCCCTCCTGTCACGGCGACATCGCCCGGAAACGGAATGTTGGTCTGCTGCTCGCCCGCCTCTGCGGCTGGCAGGCGATCATGTACCTCGACGATGACATCAGGGACCTGACGGCCAGTGCCGTGTCCTGGGCAGCTGACCTGACCACCTGCTTCCAGGCGGCCAGCTTCAGGATCGGGTATTACCCGGATAACTCAGTTGTCTGCCATGCGCATCGCCTCAGCGGCGGCCAGCAGGACATCCTGCCGGGAGGCAGTGCGCTGGTCGTGGACGTGGCACGGTGCGAGACCGTCTTTCCGCCTGTCTACAACGAGGACTGGCTCTTCCTGTTCGATGCGGTCCGGTCCCGCTCCGTCGCGGTCGCCGGCACGCTCTCTCAGCTGGAGTACCAGCCCTTCGCGCATGCGCGGCGCGCGGCCTCCGAGGAATTCGGAGACGTCCTGGCCGAGGGTCTCTACCGGCTTATCCACGAGGGGGCGGCCGTGACCGACGCGACATCCGCCTACTGGCGGGACGTGCTGGAACGACGATTCCAGCTGATCGACCACGTCGCCGCGCGACTGCTGATGGCAGGCGGGAGTGCGTCCCTGACCGGTAGCGCGCTGATGTCGCTGGCCGCCGCGCGCAAGCGGCTCGCCGCGATCTCACCGCTCGCCTGCGTCTCATTCGTGCGCGCCTGGCAGGCCGACCTCGACGCCTGGCGGCACACCCTGCGTGACCTCCCGCTAGTCGGCGACCTCGCCGATGCGGCTAAGTTCCTCGACCTTCCACTCCCAGACAGGTGCGTGAGCCAGTGACCAGCTGTGACGCGGCCGCGATCGACCCAACAGCACAGATCGCCCCGACCGCGATAATCGATCTCCCGTTCCGTCCTCTCCTAGACGGCCGCCAGGTTGAGGTTGACCGGGGAACGGTCATCGAGGCCGGCGTGTGGATCGGCCCGCATACGACTATCGGTCAGGGCGTGCGCATCGGCGCCCACTCGATGCTTGAGCAGTTCATCGACGTCCAGACCGGGACCGCGATCGGGTCACGAGTCCTGGTGACCAGCCGCTCATCGATCGGAATCGGTGTCACGGTGGGATCCAATTCGGTCATCAACAAGGCCACCATCGGCGATTATGCCCGGATCGGAAAGGGCTGCAGGATCGCGGGTGACCTTATTCACCGCCAGCTGGACCCTACGATCCCGTGGGACGATGCGGCGGAGTCAGCGCCGATATTGACGACCATGCCTTTGTCGGATGGGGAGCCGTTATCGTCGGCGGCGTCAATATCGGGCCGGGCGCCTATGTCTGCTCTGGCGCGCTCATCACCAGGGACGTGCCGGCGGGTTACATAGCCTATGACCGCAATAAGATTATCCATCCGGGCGAATGGCCGGGTGCGCTCGGGAAGTCCCCCTTCTTTCAGCTCACGGTGGCTGAAGACCTGGCAACCGCCAGCGATGACGGGGCCGGGGGCCGGGGACCGCGGCAGCCGGCCACGGGCCGACCGGGCCATTCCAGCTGATCAGCGCGGAGTTCCCGCGGTTACGCGGCGTATCCGGTGGCCTTTTCCACGGCTATCCGCACGACGACGCGGACCGCGCCCGGCCGGTCCGCATCGGGATCCTTGCCGTCGTATTTCCAGGACAGCTGCGTGTCGACCCGCCGGGCGACGTCCGGCGTGATCGACGCACGGCCGCGCAGCTCCACGTAGTTCTCCGGGTCCGACGAGTCAAGCACCGTGACGCTGACGCGCGGGTCGCGCACGATGTTGCGGTGCTTTACCCGGCCCTCGACGGTCGAGAACAGCACGTCCAGGCCTTCGCGGCCGACCCAGATGGCGGAGGTCTGCGGGCTGCCGTCGGGGTTGATGGTGGCCAGGACGGCGTAGTTGGGGCCGTCGAGCAGCCGGAGCGTGGCGTCGCTGAGCGGGATAGCCATGGCGGCACCGTAGCAACCGCCGGGCCGCTCCGGTCAGCGGGCACCCGCGCCGTGCGCCTGCCGCCCGGAACTTGCCGCGCCCGGATCCTGCAGCTCAGTGACCCGGCGAGCGGGCAGCGGATGCGCGGCGCGCCGATCCAGGGCCGCGAACCCGCAGCGCCGGCGCGCACGCGGCCCGGCCTGGGCGCCGGCCGCCGGGACCATAGCTGAGTGAAGGCGGCACCGGGCACCGCAGATAAACCGGCGGTACCCGGTGCCGTCTGCCCCTGATTGGGTGAAACGGTGCCAGTCAGGAGGTGAAGCTAGGCAGGGACTCGTGCGGGTTGTCGGCCCTGCCCTTGGGCTCTTCCCATTCTTCCTGGCGGCCGAGGGCGGTGAGGTCCAGCGCGGCGTAGGCACCGCCGAGGGCCTCGGTGCCGCGGGCGTAGACGGAGTAGGTGTGGAAGATCGCTTCGCCGTCGCGCAGGAAGAAGCTCACCCCCGGCTGCTCCATCGGGTGCTCGCCGTCGACCATCCACCCCATGCCGGCCGCCCTCAGCTCGTCGGCGTCCCGGTAGTTGTACTCCACCGGGGCGACCGCCGGGTCGATGGTCGCGTGGTAGTCGTAGTTGAAGTCGCTGCCGAACGAGGAGTACCAGGGGATCGTCCAGCCGTGCTTGTCCCGGTAGGCCTCGATCTTCTCGATCGGCGCCCGCGACACCGCCGCGTACGCGGTCTCGCGGGCCCGCAGGTGCGACAGATACCCCTCCGACAGCTCCTCGACGCTCGCGGTGCAGCTGGGGCAGCCCTCATCCCAGCGCGGGTCGAACATGAAGTGCTGCAGCATCAGCTGCCGTGCTCCGGCGAACAGGTCGAGCAGGCTGGCCTGGCCGGACGGGCCCTCGAACACGTAGTCCTTCTCGACGCGCACCATCGGCAGCATCCGCCGCTCGGTACTGAGCGCGTCGCGCTGGCGGGTGAACGCCTTCTCCTTGACCAGCAGCGCTCGCCGGGCCTCTCGCCACTGCTCACGCGACACGACTTCGGGCAGGCTCATGCTGACCCTCCTCCTGGATTGCTGCGTGCTGTGACTGGTAGACGCCAGGACGGCCGGGAACTCATCGGCTTGGCCGGGAGTGATGACACCGTGGCGGCCACCTCAGGCCGAGTCGCTGGCAACGTAGGCCTGGCCACCAGCAGCCCTGTCGTTAGCCAGATGCCGCGTATCTGAGCAGCCGGAGTCCTTCGAGCCGCAGCGCTTGCGGATAGATGGACTTATAGATATTGCAGTTCGGAGACTTGATGTCGTACCTGCCGGTCGCCCTGAACGTGGCTACGGTGCAGCCTCCGGAGCACCAATAGCGCCAGCTACAGTCCCGGCAGCCTTCCTTCTCATCGACGATTAGGTTCAGCGCGGTGGTCCGATCCTGGCGTACGAGCTGCAGCGGGTCGTGGGCGAAGACGTCGCCTAGTGTCCGCTCGATCTCCATGTGGCACTTGGCAACCTTGCCCCGCTGATCGATGACCACGTAGTCCTGGCCGACCCCGCAGGACCGCTGCCTCGGCTCTAGTAGCTGCCCCCGGTCGAGTATCGATCCGAGCACGCTCCAGCGCGGCATGAGGTCCTCGACCACGGCGAACGCCTTCAGCAAAGCCTCGGTGATGGCCTGTTCCTCGTAGCGCAAATCCGGAAAACTGGCCGCACAGTTGTTGTCGCGGAAGAGGTTGATGCTGAACGTCAGCTCGCGTTCCAGTGCGAACCGCACCACGTCTGCCACGCCGCTCGTATTCCGTCCGGTAACCGTGATGGACAAGTGCGGAGCGAGATCCTGCCTGATGAGCTGGGCAATGGTGCGCTCGACGAACTGGAACGAGGGCTTGCCGTTCACGAACGGTCGCTGGATGTCATGCTGGTCGCCCAGCCCGTCCAGCGAGATCATGACCCGGATGCCTTCAGCTTTGCAGGCCTGGATCAGGCTGGCCGGCATCCGGACGCCGTTACTCAGCAACGTCGCATACAGCCGCAAGCCGCAGGCGGCAGCGAGCTCGCGTGCGTAGGCATGCAGGCTGATCACCAGGCGATGATTGAGGGTCGCCTCTCCGCCGGCGTACTTCAGCTTGACGGAGGGAAAGCCGTGCGACACGGCTGACTTCATCACCGCCTCGACGGCCGCGCGGCCGACGGACTCATCCATGGGCTCCGCGGACTTATTCACGTAGCAATAGGGGCAACGCAAGTTGCAGCCGTTGGTGACGTGCAACCAGGCCGTGAGGACCTGGCCGTCGTGAAATTCCGGCCGCGGCCGCTGACCGGCCGGGTGAATAAGCTCAAGCTGAGCCAGCCGCCCGAACGCCTGGCTGATCTCCACCGCACGCCCGGGTCGGCTGCGCGCAACGTCGCCCGGCACCGCGGGCAGCCGGAAGTCGCGGAAGATGTCCAAGGCCGAACCATTCACCACTACCACCCCGGCAGAGCTGAGCGGATTGAAGAGCAGCCGGTACTCGCCCTCAAGGGGGAACTCGGCCACGTCGCTCGCGCGCACCCAGCAGCTGTCATCGGGCGCGGCCGGAGGCGGCAGGACATGGCGGTGGACAGCCTGCTCGTCGCTGACCGGGCAGGCACAGTCCTCACAGCTGTGGAGTAGCAGTTCGTGACCATCCGCCAGATCAAACCTCGACAGCACGATGGCCTGGCGCCATGGCTGTGCAGAGCTCATATCTCACGCCTTCCTGGACGTCGGCCCATGGCGTTACCAGCTGGTCAGTACAGCTCCTCCAAACGCGCGAGCAGCGTGGTCGAGACATCGTCGTCAACGCTCCATGCTGCCCGGAACTTAGCCTGCCAGTCTGCCTGGACGGATGCGGGCAATCGTGCGAACAGCTCCCGGAATATTCGAAATTCTCCGGGTATAGAGGACGAGCCGGATGATCCGACGCGCCTCTTGGCGACATTGGCGAATCCGCTTCTGTAGTTGTCGAGCGCAATATGAAGTGTGTCTGGGTCGTGGGTGTCCAGGTAATCGTAAATGGCTAGGTGCCCTTGCAGCAGGCTCCATCGCCCGGCAAGGTCGGGGAACATGTATTCCTCCGACACCAACTGGACCTCCGGGACCAGAGCGGCAATCTCGGCCCGATTCTCGTCCTGCCTGTTCCTGACCCAGGCGCGGTAGTGAAGCTCGGCATATTCGACGATGTTAGCGAACCAGAACCAGCCATCAGCCAGCCGCCGTGCCTCGCTGATCCCGAGCTTGAGATAGCGCAGGCCCTCTTCCGGATTCTCCCGTCCGAAGATGCGTCCGGCCCGGTTCAGGGCCGACGGATAGCCGCGAATAGCGTGACCCAGGCAGATATCCAGAGACTTCTTGATAAGCTCCTTGGAGTCCTCAAAGGGATTGCTGGTGAGCTGGATATCGTCGTGTGCCGCCTGGTACAGGCAGATGGCCTGCTCCTGGTAGATCAGCCCGAGCCAGCTCCAGTAACGGCGTCCCTGAAGAAGCTGCTCGGCCACCGCGTAAGCGGCCCAGGCTCTCTCGAATCTGCGCGCGTACCGGTAGACCTCGCCGCGCACGCTCCAGGACTTGCCCTCAGCCGGGTTGTCTTCTATCCGGTGCCGGAAGCTGATGGCACTCTCGATCAGCTCCTGGCCCTCGAGATAGTCGCCGTCGAGTCCCTTGACGTACGCCCAGTTCGTCTGGATGGACGCCATCTCGTCGCGATCCTCGTGCGAGCTCTGCGCTGACAGGGTCGCCGAGATCGTGTCGCGTGCGTGCTTGTAGGACAGGTCAGCTTCTCGCCACTGCCCGGTGTTCCGGTAGTAGAAGCCCTTCTCCTTGTGCGCTTCGGCGATGAACTTGTGACGGTCCGGCGTCGTCACTTCCTCTGCCTCGGCGAGGGCCCACTCAAAATGCGGCAGCGCCATCTTCACCTGGCCGGGGATGCGCATGCAGGCATTACCGCGCAGGATATGCAGCCGGTGACGCTCGCGGCGCCCCCCGACGTCCCCAGGCAGCTGGTCCAGCAGCCGCAACGCCATCTCCGGCTGCGCGGCGTCGATGAGGTACCTGGCCACCATGACGCCGAGCGCGGCATAGTAGTCCGGCCTGTCCTCGGACAGCCAGCGCCGGAAATCGTCGAGCTTCGCCCTGATGACATCATTGAAGGCACTGGGGCTGGTGCCGCCCGGCAGAAAGCGCTGCATGTAGATGGCGAGCAGATCCTGGAAGAAGACATCGTTCTCGTTCTCGGCCTGCTCGAAGTACCGCAGCAGGTGCTGGCAGCCATCCTCGAAGTCGCCGAGGAAGAGATAGTAGAGGCCAGCGGCCTTCAGCTGGTCGACATCACGCTTGCGCGTGTCGAGCAGCCCGGAACTGACGATGAACTCGTTCTCGGCCTCCGGCTCATCGGGACCTCCGCCTTCTCGCGCGACCTCGAACTGCCTGAGCTCCTCATCCAGAGCCGCTAGCTCGGGGAGCAGCTCGGCTTCTGCCCGCTCGGCGAGGTCATCGTAGATCTGCCGCGCCCGGCCCCAGATTTCGTGCCGCCACTCCTGGCCCTCGTCATGCAGCGGGAAGAGCCGCTGGGCGAATTCCTCCGCTACCGCGTCGTGCAGCGTGACGAACCGCCCGTTGCCGCGCGGCCGGACCCAGGGAGTGTCGAGCAACTGCTGCCACGCGGCGTCCATGAAGGCGAAGTCGCCTGGCGGTGCGCGGTCGCTCATCAGTTGCTCCCAGACCACCCTGGCCACGGGCTGCCGGACAACGGCCAGGCGCTTGATGGACTCATGAGCGAAATCGGACGGCCGGTAGAGGGCGACCAGGCTGCGCAGGAACGCCTCATGCAGCCGTCGCCCCTCGGGACTCATCTCCGCGCCGTAGGGGACATGCTGCCTGAGGTACTCCAGTGAGACCTGTTCCGCCTCCGGCGGAATGCCCCTTTCCTCCAGGTAGGCGACCGTGAACGCCAGCCACAGGGGATGGCCTCTGGTCAGGAGTACGAGCTTGTCCCGCTCCTCATCCTGGATGGCATCGGCAACCTGGCTGTGCCTGAGGTAGTCGCGCGCTGCCTCGAAGGCGAACCCGCCGACTTCGACAGTCTGCACCGGGATGCCATAGTAGGGGCTGCCTAGCTCAGCCCCGATCGGGTCCGCGAACCCCTCTCCGCTGTGCGAAAGGGGCCTGCCGGACAGGATGAAGAGCGTGGCCGTCGGCAGTGCCTTCATCCACTGGGTCAGCGTGAGCAGCAGGTTCGTCCCGCGAATTGTCTCCACCGTATCGAAAGTGATGACGACGGTCTTGTTCTCTGCCTCGACATAATGGCGATAGCAAGCAGCAAAGACTTCCTTAATGCGGCCAAGGTAACTGACGATCGTCTCGTGGCTGATATCTGCCCGAGTGTAGGTCGGCAGCTGCGATAGCTGCTCCTGATACGGGCCGAAGTACCTGCCGTCCGGATCTAACCGGCCAGCGACCTTACGCTCCAGGTTCGACAGCAGCCAGCACTCAGGGTCGTCGACATCAATGGGGTCCAGCCAGGTGGTCGCGGCGTCCGAGCTGGCGCGGGACATCTGCCGCACGAGCGAGGTCTTCCCGACGCCTCCGGCTCCGTAGAGCAGGACGGCGCGGCTCTTCCGGTCGTTCTTCACCGCATCGAGCTGCTGCTGAATCGGGCGCTCCTCGACTCGGTGAATGTACTGCGAGCTGGACGAATATCCGTTCACTGGCTGGCTCCTACGCTGGCGTCCGAACGGTGGCGAGCAGTCGCTCGAACAAGCCGTTCATGCCGTCGACGGCCTCCTCAAGCTCTTCGTCCTGTGTCATGAGCGTGACCGCGTAACTCCGGAGATTCGCTTGCGAATACGTATCCGATGGAACGATGTGCAGGGACAGTTCCCTGGCCAGCGCGATCAGTTTCTCCTCCATGTCGCTCGCGCGACTGAGGCTGAGCACCTGCGCCTCGTGCCAGAGGCACTCCACCAGGGCGACCGACTGATCCGAGCCGGTCTGCGCCCTGGCCCACGACTGAACGAACTCGCGGGCGTCGCGGTAGGCCTGAGCGCAACTGGCCTCCGAGGTGTACCAGTGGTGGCACAAGAGCCTGCGGATCGGCGGGTGAACCTCCTGCCAGGGTTGCGGCAGCGGCCGGGTCAGCCAGTCCGTCTTGCCGACTTCGTCCCAGAGCTTGTCCACGGTCCAGTTAAGGTCCTCCAGGACACCGTGCAGGGCGCCACCAGGCTGGGCGTGATGGCGCAAATGCGACTGCGTGAAGATGCGATAAGGCGCCATCGCCTGGAAAGTCCGGGCCAGCGCGCGCCGCTCCTCCTCGTTCGGAGCGTCCCCGGAGCGGCAGAGACCGGTCGCCGAGATCAGCTGCTCCTCGATATAGGATTTCGTCAACCGGTCGAACTGTTCCCTGTCTTTCAGCCGGTCCAGGCCGTTCCACTGCGCCTCATAAATCCAGTTCAGGTAGCAGTAGAGGAGAGCTGGAAGCCCCTCGCTGAGGCGGTGCACGAGTTCCGCGTGGGACAGCAGCTCCGCGTCGCTGAAGTCACGGTTCATGCTCTCCGCCAGCTCGCGCAGCGCGGCGAACATGACCTCGACCCTGAATTTGGTCAGCGGAAGCAATTTCAGCCGCGGCCTGGGAGTGACGCCGATCCACTCCTGCTCGCGCCGGCTCGCCACGATCAGGGTCAGCCGGGCATTCCTGTTTCGTGTGCTCTCCACGTGCCGGTTTATCGCGCTGATGCTTGTACGCAGCTCGCGGACGGTACTGTCGTCCAGCAATTCGGCGCTATCGAGCATGCAGAGATGGAGCTTGTCTGTCCTGCTGATATCAATCCCGAGCTTGCGCAGGTTTTCCTGGTCTGTCGCGGGATGATGCGCTGAGCGAAACAGGGCCCGCACGAGCGCCTCGGGATCCTGCCGGACACCAGCAGGCTGGTCGCGCACGTCGACGAGCCTGACTTGCCAGCGCCCCGGCTGCCTGACTTCTACTGCCTCGCTGATCCGGTCGAGCAGCCGGCTCTTGCCGAGCTGGGGCGGGGCGATGAGGAACCAGAAGTGCTCGCCGTCCTCCTTGGTGAGGCCGTCAAGCACCTGATCAAGTTCCGCTTCGCGGTTGCGGAACTTCGGCAGCCTGCCAGCGCCGCTGCTGCCACCGGACGTTATGCGGCCCGGTGTCGCCGTGGGCTCGTCCGCTGGCCCGAGCTCACTGACTAATTCGTTCAGCGCGGTTTCCCTGGCCCGCTGACTGGTCAGGTCGAGCCACGGCCTGCTCCGCAGCGCGCCGGCCTCGTGATAGGCCGTCTCGCGCACCTGCAGTACCTGGACGAAGCCTGACCCCGTGCCGTTGACGGTGCCGTGCTGCTCGCGGTGCAATGCCAGCTCTCGTTCTCGGCGGCACGAGGAGGACGCCAGGAAGCTCGGCGACAGCAGCGCGAGAAAGGCATCGGCCTGACCGATGGCACCCTCGGGGCCGTCGAAGGCCAGGTCGTTATTATCGTGGCCGGTCTGCGGGGGATAAACCTTGACATGACCCCGCTGCAGTCGCTGTGCAATCTCCCCGGCAATTTCCTTGTCGTCGTCTGCATAGCTAAGGAAGAGGAGCAACAGTCACCACTCCCGCTTCTAGAGCCACTACGAGCTCGCCGCGCGTGCCTGACTTCCACCACCGCACCTGCGGCGACATTTCCGCGGCGATATTGCTGGTCATCACCGCGCCTCCCCACTCGATGTCATCCGGGCCTCCCGGTCGGCGTCCTTTTGTCCCTGAACCTGCCGGTTCAGTCCCCTCGGCCTTCCGTGAGTATCTCCGTAATGTGAACCTACAGGATGTCATTCCGGTTAACTATCTCTGCGCCTGGTCGCCTGGGTGGCTTATCTAACACTCAGTCCAGAGATATACGGTATGGTCGGCCTCACCTCCCGAGGCGAGCAGGGTCCCGTTTGGGCTGAATGTCACGCATGAGACCGAGCCGGAATGACCGGTCAGGACGTCGCGCGCGGTGCCGCCCGGCACTTCCCATAGCCGGACCGTCTCGTCGCGGCCGCCGGCCGAAGCCAGCAGCGTCCCCTCCGGGCTGAACGCTATGTCGAGCACCCAGTCTTCGTGCCCGGAGAGGACATGGACGGTCTCTCCGCTGGAGACGTCCCATAGGCGCACGGCCCGGTCAGGCCAGCCGGACGACGCCAGCAGCCTGCCATCCGGGCTGAACGCCACGCTGGATACCAGGCCCGAGTGACCGGTCAGCACTCGCTCGGCTGTCCTTTTGACGACGTCCCACAGCCGCACGCTGCGGTCGGCGCTGGCTGACGCGAGCTGTCGCCCGTCCGGGCTGAAGGCGACGCTGGTGATCATGTCGGAGTGTCCGGTGAGCCTGTACTCGGTCTTTCCGGTGACCACGTTCCATAGCCGCATGCTGCGGTCAGCGCTGGCGGATGCGAGCAGGCGGCCGTCGGGGCTGAAGGCGATGCTGGTGATCGCATCGGAGTGTCCGGTCAGCTTGCATGCTGTGGTCCTGGTGGCGACCTTCCAGAGCCACACGGTGCGGTCGGCGCTGGCGGATGCGAGGAACTGCCCATCCGGGCTGAAGGCCACGTCCGATACCGCATCAGAGTGGCCGCTGAGAGTCGCCGCCTCGCTGGTGGCGATGTCCCACAGCAGCACGCGGCCGTCCGCGCCCGCAGACGCGAGCATGGTTCCGTCCGGGTTGAAGGCGAGCCCGCGCACGCCGCCGCGGTGGCCGGCCAGCGTCCTTCTTATCTGCCAGGAGTCATGCACCAGCTGGGCAGTACTGACCGTCTCGCCCCGCTGCCCGGCGGAATCATCGATTACGACTCGTCCCGGCGGATCGTGGCCAGCTAGCGACTGGCCACACGCAAGTGCGGGTGCGGATTCTTCCAGGACCTCATCAACGGCGAGGGCGAGACCGCCCGGCGGAACTTCGTCTACCGTGTCCGGTGCGTCCGCGGGTTCAGTCAGACGACCAGCTTTCCTTCCCTGCCGAAGCTGGAGAATGGCGATGGGAATTGCCGCCACGGCCGCCGCGGCGCCTACGACGCCGGCCACAACTCCCGCATTCATACCATGAGACTACGAAAACGGCGCTTGCTGCACCAGAGAGCAGATGAGCCGCATAGCCTTTTAGCGGCTGGCGGCGCCGCTATGCCTTAACGCCAGATCGTGGGTGCTGCGCGAGCTGCCGATCGCGAGGCTCGGCGAGAGGCAGCCGGTGTGCAGCAGCATGACTGGTCAGCGCGAACGAACCGGGGCCTGCCCGTAACAACTCCGCGAAACGTGAGCAACGGACTTGGCATATCCGCAGCTACCTGCGAGGTGGGCGGAATGATCTCCGTCGGCTCGGAGTTGCGGCCCGTATGGCAACTGTTGGATTCATCGGAAGCGGCATGATCGGCGGCACGGTGGCGAGGCTCGCAGTAGCGGCGGGGCACCCGGTGGTCCTGAGCAACTCACGGGGCCCCGAGACGCTGCAGGACCTCGTTGGTGAGCTCGGACCGCTCGCGCGGGCTGCGGCCGGGGCCGAGGCGGCCGCGGCAGGCGACATCGTGGTGGTCTCGATCCCGCTGAAGGCCTACCGCAGCGTGCCGGCCGAGCCGCTGGCCGGCAAGACCGTCATCGACACCAATAACTACTATCCCCAGCGCGACGGGCAGATCGCGGAGCTGGACAGCGGCCAGGCCACCAGCAGCGAGCTGCTCCAGCGGCACCTGCCGGGCTCGGCGGTAGTGAAGGCCTTCAACAACATCTTCTTCAGGCACCTGCAGTCACTCGCCCGCCCGTCCGGCGCGGCCGACCGGACATTCCTGCCCATCGCGGGCGACGATCCGGACGCGAAGGCAGGAGTGACCGCATTCCTCGACTCGATCGGATACGGCACCGTCGATGCCGGCCCGCTGGCGGAAAGCTGGCGCCAGGAGCCTGGCACGCCCGTGTATGGCGCGCCTTACGGATCGTTCGACAACGAAGCTGGCACCCCCGCGGACGCGAGCACCGTGCGAGCCGCGCTGGCCGGCGCGCGCCGGTAAGTCAGGGCCCGGCCCTGAGGGGTCAGGAATGTCATGAGCCGGTTCTGGCATCCGCGTGCGCCGGCGCCTTCAGCCGTGCGCGCTCGGGCCCGACGGCGCGGCGGGCAGCGGGAGCATCGTGGCGATGCTGCCGGGAAGCGGTGAAGCTGAGTGCTCTGGGTCTGGCGGTGTACGGCCGGGCGCGATTGACTCAGCAGCAACGCGGCCGATAAAGCGGCCCACCCGATTGGGGGTCAGTGATGCCCACCGTGCAGGCGAACGGCATTGACGTCTACTACGAGGTCCAGGGTGAGGGCGAGCCGCTCGTGCTCATCCCGTATCTCGCCGCGGATCAGGCCTGCTATGCCTTCCAGGTCGCTGAGTACGCGAAGTACTTCACCTGCTTCACCGTGGACCTGCGCGGCGCCGGCCTGTCCGGCAAGCCGGACGGCACCTACACCACCGAGCTGCTGGCCGACGACGTCGCCGCGTTCATGCAGGCGGCCGGCATTGACCGCGCGCACGTGTCCGGGCTGTCGCTCGGCGCGGCGACGGGCATGTGGCTGGCGGCCCGGCACCCGGAGCGGGTGCGGTCCCTGTCGCTGCACAGCGCCTGGCCGGCCACGGACCCGTTCCTGCGGGTGATCGTCGAGGGCTGGCAGATCATGGCGCAGGCGCTGGGCAGCGTGACCGACATGGTGATCAAGGGCATCTTCCCCTGGTGCTTCACCCCGGAGCTGTATGCCGCGCGGCCCGAGTACATCGACTCGCTGGCCGACTTCGTCCGCGGACGGCCGATGCCGCCGGTGGATGCGTTCCTGCGGCAGTCCGGGGCCGTGCTGAGCCACGACGCGCGCGAGGCGCTCGGATCCATCCAGGCGCCGACCCTGATCACCTTCGGCCAGCATGACGTGGTGACATCGACCCGGTTCGCCGAGCCGCTCGGATCCGCGATCCGCGGTAGTGAGCTGATCGTCTTCGAGCACTGCGCGCACGCGCCGATCTATGAGGACGTCGACCAGTTCAACAAGCAGACCCTCGCCTTCCTGGAACGTCATTCCGGCTGATTGGGCGGCGCCTGATCGAGGACAGCGCTGTCACGTGCCGGGGGAGAGGTCGGCCTGGTAGTAGCACTCTCGCCCCCGGCCGTGCAGGCGCTCGATCTCGACTTCCTTGCGGACGTACTCGATGAAGCTGGCCGCCAGCGGGCTCAGGCCGCCCTCGCGGCGCCATTGCAGCCAGACCGGGGTGGATATCTCGGCGCCGGCCTGGTCGGCCAGCACGGGGTAGGGGTAGCGCTGCTGCCCGACCAGGGGATAGTCGTCGGGAAGGATCGGGATTCCCAGCCCCTGGCGTCCGAGCACCAGCAGCGCCGACGGAGTCGAGCTGTCCGCCTCGACCCGGAGGCTGAAGCCCGCCTTGCGCGCGGTAGCCTCGGCGGCCTGCCGGGAGAAGTACTGCGGCGGGGCGATCAGCACGGGCCGGTCCTTCAGGTCAGTGATGGCGATGGTGTGCTGGTGGCGGCTGGGGTCGGTGTCGGGCACCAGGGCGAGGATCTTCGCGTCGTAGAGCTTGATGCCGCCGAGGTCGAACTTGGAGTCGGGGGGCGCCATCGCCAGGTCGACGTCGCCGTCGCGCAGCTCTTCCAGCAGGGATCTGCCCAGGCCCCTGCGGCGGTCGTCCCGCAGCCGGGTCAGGTCGAACCGAACGCGCGGGTGGTCGCGGTGGAAAGAGCCGATGACTCGTCCGAGGAAGCGCTCGATATGGACGGGGTAGCAGGCAATGGATATGGTGCCGTCCTGGCCCGCGGCCAGGTTCTGCGCGAACTCCTCGAGCCGGTCAATCGAGTTGATGACCGCCTTAGCGCGCACCAGCAGCTGCGCGCCGAAGGGTGTGAGATGAGTTCCCTTGGCGCTGCGCTCGAAGAGATTAACGTGCAGGCTCTTTTCCAGCAGCTGAATATGCTGCGATAGGGCCGGCTGGGTCAGATGCATTGCCTCTGCGGCGCGCCGGAAGCTCTGCTGCTCCGCTGCTTCCACGAAACACTGCAGGCGCTGGATCGTGATATCGAGTTTCATGCTCGTCCCCGTGCTCAGGCGCACACCAGCGTGAACCCACGTCAATCGTACGCGGCTGATCCAGGGAAGGGACTGGCGTGTGACCTGGGGCTGGTGGGCCGCCTGAGGCCTTTTCCCGGTGCTGACCGCGGTGGCTTTGTCGCTGTCATCGGTCGCCGGCGGCAAGCGGAGTTCGTTGGTGCGCCCCCTGCCCGAGGTTATCGCTGGCGCGCCCGGGGGACCGAACTGTTGCGCTGTGTAGATGAGTGCCTACGTTCAGTGGATAATTGGCGGGTCTTTGCCCGCGCGGTGGGCGTCGGGCTTATCACTGTGATAACCGGCGCCAGCTTGCTCTCGCACAATCACCGGTCCAACAATACTGGCGAGATGAAAATTCATCTCGCTTCGTATCGGAGGCGCAACGTGGCACTCGAGATCGGAATATGTGCGGTCATAGCTCTGGTAGGTTTCTGTGTCACGATCGCGATCGTGGCCGTCGCCTCGACCGGAATTCGCCGCGAGGAAAGGCGATTCAGCCTGCTGGCCAGCAGCCCCGACCGGCTGTCCCGGCGCGCCCGGCGGCTGACCGGCCTCTACACCCGGACGCCCGCGCTGACCGGCAACGTGAGCGACCGCGGCGCCAATGTGCTGGTGCCCAGGTGAATGACTGCCAGCGGAGCCGCCTACTCGAGCCAGCTCAGGAGGCGCTGCTCCACCTAGCAGAGCTAGCGGAGCTGGTCGCGGATCATGGCCGGGACATATGCGGGACGAGGTCACGGGGCTAATCGAGCAGCCGGGCCCGGCAGACCGCGATGTGCCATCCGGTCACGGGAAGGCTCAGCTGGCGCGCCCGCTCCAGCAAGTCGCTGCCGATTCTGACATGAGCAGCTCGGAGAGCAGCCCGCTCCGGGAGCGGATCGGCAGTTCGCTGGCCCGCGCGGCCGCGTCCAGCCGCCGGCCGGCCGCAGCGGCCGCCGCGTGCAGCACCAGGCGCGCGGCGATGGCCATGTCGCCGCGCGCAGCCGGCGCGGTGAGATGACCGACCGCCGCCTCGCCGGCCGCGATGGTCGCGCCCACCTCGTCATCAGCCGGGGCGCGGAGCTCGATCTCGGTGCCGAGCGCGAGGGCCGCCGACTCCCGCAGGCTCTCCAGGTCCGCCGCCGCCGCATCGGCCTGGGTGACGGCCGCCAGGCCGGCCGCGGCGCGCGCGAGCGCCAGCTCGGCTCCGCCGCCAATCTCCCGCATGACGGCCTGGATCAGGCCGGTGAGCTCGATCCCGCTCGGCACGGAGACCAGCGCGATGTCGGCCCGCTCGGCGATGTCGATGGCCGTCACGGGTGGCCGCCAGCGCTCGGCAGAGAACGCCGCCACCGCGGCCACCCCGCGGATCGCCGCCCACCGCATGCCCATGTCGAAGCGGTAATCGGTGGCCGACCCCGATGCGGCCCGGCCCAGCATGACCAGGCTCCCGGCGGGCGCCTCACCGAGATCGGCGAACTCCTCGGCGAGCCTCAGCTGGGTGACCTCCCTGCTGCCGCCGCGGGTGCTGACGCGCGCCAGGCCGGCGAGCGGGGGGCTCGCGAGCAGCGCGTCAACCGAGGGCACCGTGCCAGATTATGCGAAACGCACAATTACCTGCTGACTGTGGTGCGAACAGCCCATTACTGCGGGGTCTGGCCGCTGCGAGCATCCTGTCATGCGCCAGCTAGCGGGATCCGCATGACCGGTCAGGGAGTCCGGCTCGCCGTGGACATCGGCGGCACGTTCACCGACCTGGTGGCCATGGACGCGGCAACCGGCCGGCTCGCCCGCGCCAAGGCACTGACGACTCCGGGGGCCCTGGAACAGGGCGTTCTCACCGCGCTCCGGCAATCAGCCGTCGAGCCAGCGGAGATCTCGGCCTTCATCCACGGCACGACGGCCGTCATCAACGCGGTGACCGAGCGCACTGGCGCCATGACCGGGCTGGTCACCACGGCCGGATTCCGGGACGTGCTGGAGATCGGCCGGGCGAACCGGCCCGACATCTACAACCTCGCCTACCGCAAGCCGGCCCCGTTCGTTCCCCGGCATCTGCGCTTCGAGGTCGAGGAGCGGATGTCCTACCGGGGTGAGGTGATCACGCCGCTGCGCGAAGCGGACGTCGACGCGGCAGCGGAGCGGCTGGCGGCCGCGGGCGTGCGCGCTGTCGCGATCTGCCTCCTGCACGCGTGGGCCAGCCCGGAGCACGAGGAGCGGGTCGCGGCCATCCTGCGCGACCGGCTCCCCGGCATGTCGGTGGTCGCCTCGCATCAGGTCAGCGGCCAGTGGCGAGAGTACGAGCGCACCAGCACCGTGGTCCTCTCCGCCTACGTGCAGCCCGTCGCCGCCGCCTATCTCGGCTCGCTGGAGCGCTCACTGCGCTCAGCTGGCGTCAGCGCGCCGCTGTATGCGATGCGGTCCAACGGCGGCGTTTCGTCATTCGATCGTGCCGCTGCCGCGCCGATCACGCTGCTGGAGTCCGGGCCGGTGGCAGGCGTGATCGCCGCCGCCGAGCTGGGCCGGCGGCTGGGCGCGCGGCACGTCCTCACCCTGGATATCGGCGGGACCACGGCCAAGACGGCGGCCATCCGGGACGGCGCCGTCCGGGTGGACACGCTGCACCACATCGGCAGGACGCCCCGCAGCGCCGGCTACCCGGTTCAAGCGCCGACGGTCGAGATCGTGGAGATCGGCGCGGGCGGCGGCTCGCTGGTGTGGGCCGATCCGGCCGGCGGCCTGCACGTCGGCCCGCAGAGCGCTGGCGCTGACCCCGGCCTGCTACGGGCGCGGCGGGACCGAGCCGACGCTGACCGACGCGAACCTGGTGGCCGGCCGGCTCGACCCCGGCTACTTCCTCGGCGGCGCGATGAAGCTGGACACCGACGCGGCGCGGCGGGCGCTGTCCGGGCTGGCGGAGCAGCTCGGCGTGGACGTCGAGCCCGCCGCGCGCGGCGTGCTCCGCTATGCGGTCGCGCAGATGAGCCATGCCCTGCGGCTGGTCACGCTGCGGCGCGGACATGACCCGAGGGACTTCGCGTTCGTCGCCTACGGGGGCGCCGGCCCGCTGCACGCCGCGCTGCTGGCCCGCGAGCTCGGCATGTCCCGGACGATCATCCCGCCGGGGCCTGGCCATTTCTCGGCGTTCGGCATGCTGGCCGGCGAACTGCGCGGCGAGGCGGTGCGGACCGTGATCGGCCCGCTGGGCGAGACAGCGGGGGAGACCGGCCCGGGCGGGGCCGGAGTGGACCTGGGCCGGGCCTTCGCGCCCGCGGAGCGTGCCGCCATCGCCGAGCTCGGCCGCCACGGCAGCGGAGCGGTGCTGGCCAGGTACGCCGAGCTGCGCTACCAGGGCCAGGAACACACCCTCGAGGTCCCGGTCGGCGACCCGGCCGATCTGGCCGCGATCCGCGAAGCCTTCGAGCGCCGCTGCCTGGAGGCCTACTCATTCCGCCTGGACGCGCCCCTGGAGGTCGTGTCGGTGCGGGTCAGCGCAACGGCGCCGGCCAGCCCGGACGCGCCGTGGCGGGACGACGACCCGGAAGACGGCGAGCCGCCGACCGGATCGCGGCTGGTCGACTTCGACGCGCACGGCGGCCTGACCGAGACCCCGGTCATCGGCCGGGCCGGGCTCGCCGGACGCGGCTGGCTGAGCGGGCCGTGCGTCATCCAGGAGCCCGCCGCCACCGCGCTGGTCCTGCCCGGGCAGGCGGCCAGCCGGGACGAGCTGGGCAACATCGTCATCGAGGAGCGGGCGTGAGCGACGTGGGCGCGGACCGGTTCACCCTCGACGTGCTGCGCGAGGGATTCGCCGCGATCACCGACGAGATGTTCGTCTCGCTGCAGCGGACCTCGCAGAGCCCGATCATCTACGAGGTTCTCGACTTCGGCGTCGGCATCTCCGACGCCCGCGGCGAGCTCGTGTCTCAGGGCAACGGGATCGCCGGCTTCCTGGGCCCGCTCGGTGACGCGATCACCGAAACCCTCGCGAGGGGCATTGACCTGCGGCCCGGCGACGTGATCATCGCCAACGATCCCTATGCGGGCGGCGGGACGCACCTGTCCGACGTCGCCCTGGTGCGCCCGGTCTTCTACCAGCGGGAGCTGATCGGCTTCGCCGCCGCGAAGGGGCACTGGACCGAGGTGGGCGGCAAGGACCCGGGCTCGTGGACCGCGGACTCCACCGACGTCTACGCCGAGGGCCTCCAGCTGCCGTTCGTGCACGCCTACCGGGAGGGCAGGCTGGTCGCTGACCTGCGGGCCATCCTCGCCGCCAACAGCCGGTTGCCGGAGATGACGCTGGGCGACCTCACCGCGCAGGCCGCCTGCCTGGAAGTCGCCGAGCGGCGGCTGCACGAGATGTGCGACAGGTTCGGGGCCGCGACCGTCACCGGGGCCATGGGCGTGATCCTGGACCGGAGCGAGCAGCTCGCGCGGCGGGCGCTCGCCGCCATCCCGCACGGCGTCTACACGGCATCGGACTGGACCGACGAGGACGGGCTGGGCAACGGGCCGTTCCCGGTCCAGGTCCGGGTGGAGATCTCCGGCACGGCTGTCGTCTGCGACTTCACCGGCAGTCACCCGCAGGTGCCCGGCCCGATCAACTGCATCTGGAGCGGCCTTGTCTCCGGTGTCCGCACCGTCTTCAAGGCGATCACTGACCCGGCCGAGCCCGCCACGGACGGCTGGTTCCGTCCGCTGACGATCATCTGCCCGCCGGGCAGCATCTTCAATGCCCGCCGGCCGGCCCCGGTCGCCGCCTACTTCGAGGCCACCGAACTCGCATCAGACCTGGTCTGGCATGCGCTGGCGCCCGCGTTCCCGGAGCGGCTGACCGCGGGCAGCTTCGTCTCAGTCTGCTCAACCTCGCTCGCGCTCACTCATCCGGATACCGGCGAGCCCGCCCTGCTGGTCGAGCCGCAGCCGGGCGGCTGGGGCGCGAGCGCCGTCAGCGACGGCGAGCACGGGCTGGTGTCCGTCGGAGACGGGGAGACCTACGTGATCCCCGCCGAGGTCGCGGAGCAGCGCTACGGGATCCGGGTCGAGCGGTTCGCCTTCGACGTCGTCGAGGGCGCCGGGGCCGGCCGCCGCCGCGGCGGCCGCGGCCTGGTGCGGGAGTACCGGATCCTGTCCGGCGAAGCGCTGCTGACAGTCGCCTGGGGACGGCATCTCACCCCGCCGTGGAGCGCGGCGGGCGGCCGGGCGGGCTCGCCGAACTACGTGGAGGTGCTGCGCGACGGCGCTCCCATCTCGCCCCGGTTCGGCAAGGCGTCGCGGCTGCCACTGCGCCGCGGCGACCTGATCCGGCTGGTCACCGGCACCGGCGGCGGCTACGGCGACCCGCGCTGGTGGTCGCCGCCTACCCGGCAGGCCTGATCGCGCGCATGGTCCGGGCCCAGGTCCTCGACACGATCGGCGAGACGCACGTGCTGATGACCCGCGCCCTGGGCTTCCCCGAGCGGGCGGTGTTCGGCCGGTTCGCGATGAAGCTGGCCTGGAGCCCGGTGGCATCGGCCGTCGCCCTGGTGTTCGGGTACTCGCTGGTCAACACGTTCCTGGTTGAGTCGATCTTCGACTGGCCAGGTCTCGGCAGCTACGCGGCCGCGTCGATCTCGACCCTGGACACGCCGGCGATTCTCGGGGTCACGCTGTTCATCGCGCTCGTCTACGTGATTGCCAACCTGATCGTCGACGTGCTCTAGGCCGCCATCGACCCGAGGATCAGGCTGCGATGCTCGACATTTCCGCGCCGGCCCGCGCCCCGCTCGCGATTCCCCGCGGCCGGGCCCTGCTGGCCTGGCTGCGCGCGAACCCGCTGATCACCGTCGGCGCCCTGGTCGCGGCGCTGATCGTGTGCGTGGCACTGTTCGCCCCGCTGCTCGCGCCCTATCCCGCTGATGCCGGATCGGCCACCCACCCGTTCCAGGTGCTCAAGGCGCCGTCGGCGCAGCACTGGTTCGGCACCGATCAGGTCGGCCGCGACATCCTCTCCCGGGTGATCTACGGGGCCAGGGTCTCCCCGCTGGTTGCCGTGTTCGTCTTGCTGATCGCGTGCGCGATCGGCATCCCGCTGGGACTCGCGGCCGGCTACTTCGGCGGCTGGCTGGACGAGGCCATCATGCGGGTGACCGACATCTTCCTGGCCTTCTTCACCACCGACTGGTGGGTCGTGACCTTCCCGGGCCTGGCGATCCTGCTGACCGCGTTCGCCTTCAACCTGCTCGGCGACGGGCTGCGGGACGCACTGGACCCGAAGCGGGGCCTGCGGCCATGAGACTCCAGATCAGCGACCTCGACGTGCGCTTCGGGACCCAGCCCGTCGTGTCCGTTGACGAGCTGGCCCTCGGCGAGGCCGTGATCGTCGGGCTGGCCGGGGAGAGCGGGTCCGGCAAGTCCATGACCACGCTGGCCATCCTGGGCCTCGCGCACACCGTCGGCGCCACCGTGACCGGCAGCATCCGGCTCGGCGGCACGGAGCTGACCAGCCTCCCGGCTGCCGAGATGCGCGCCGTGCGCGGGCGCCGGATCGCGGCCATCTTCCAGAGCCCGTCGATGAGCTTCAGCCCGGTGTTCCGGGTCGGCACGGTCATGCTGCGGGCGCTCCGGCTGCACGGGCTGACCAAGGCAGAAGCCGCCGATCGCGCGGCGCGCGCGATGCGGGAGGTATTCCTGCCGCCCGACCTGCTGCACCGGTACCCGTCCCAGCTGTCCGGCGGCCAGCTGCAGCGGGTCGCGATCGCCCTGGCCCTGGCACTGAGAGCGGAAGTGCTGCTGGCGGACGAGCCGACCAGCGCCCTGGACGTGACAGTCCAGGCGGAGGTGCTCGAGCTGCTGCGGGAGCTGCGCGACCGCGAGCACATCTCGATCCTGTTCATCAGCCATGACCTGGCCGTGGTCGCCGAGCTGTGCGACCGGGTCGCGGTCATGCGGGCCGGGCGGATCGTCGAGCAGGGCGGGACGGACCAGGTCATGTCCGCGCCCCGCGACCCGTACACGGCCGAGCTGCTGGCCGCGATTCCCGCGATCAAGACGGGAGGCTGACCGGGTGGCCCCGCTGCTGGAGATCGCCGACCTGGCCGTCCGGTTCGGCCCGGTGCGGGCGGTAGACGGCGTGAGCCTGCAGGTCGTGCCCGGCCCGTTCGGGCTTGGGCTGGTCGGCGAAAGCGGCTCGGGCAAGACCACCCTGGGCCGCGCGGTGCTCCGGCTCGCGCCGATCGCCGGCGGCCGGATCCTGTTCGAGGGAACGGACGTGACGCCGCTGCGCGGGCGGGCGCTCAAGGAGTACCGGCGCGCGGTGCAGATCGTCTTCCAGGACCCGGACAACACCCTCGACCCGCGGATGCGGATCCAGGCCACGATCAGCGAGGCGCTGGCCGCGCACGCCGTCGTGCCCCGGCGCCAGGTCGCCCGGCGAGTGTCGGAGCTGCTGACCGAGGTCGGGCTCGATCCCGGTTTCGCGACCCGGTACCCGCACCAGCTATCCGGCGGCCAGCGCCAGCGCGTCGCCATCGCCCGGGCGCTCAGCGTGCAGCCCCGGCTGCTGGTGCTGGACGAGCCCACCAGCGCGCTGGACGTCCGGGCCCAGGCGCGGATCCTGTCGCTGATCGGCCGGCTGCGCGAGGAGCGGAGCCTGTCGTACCTGCTGATCACGCACAACTTCGGGGTCGTCAGCGAGCTGTGCGAGCAGACCGCCGTGCTGTACCTGGGCCGCATCGCCGAGACCGGCCCGACCGGCCAGCTGCTCGGCCAGCCCGCCCATCCGTACACCCAGGCGCTGCGGTCGGCCGTGCCCGAGGTGAAGGCCAGCGCACGCACGACCAGGATCGTGCTGCCCGGTGAGCCGCCGGACGCTGCTCATCCGCCGGCCGGGTGCGTCTTCCATCCCCGCTGCCCGCTCGCGGTCGACCGGTGCCGCACCGAGATTGCCCGGCTCCGCGCGATCGGGCCGGGCCGCACGGTCGCCTGCCACCGGGCGGAGGAGGTCCTGGGCGGCGCAGTGCCGGCGGGGCAGGTACCGGAGGGGAAAGGACTGGCCGGCGACGCGATCCCGGGCGGTGAGCCGGCCAGCAGCGCGGGCGGCAAGCCGCCCGTGAGCACCTCGGAGGAGAACCGATGACCTCATCGCTCCGGCTGCATGTGGTGGTCCGTGACCGGGATGGGCGCCCGCGACTCGGCCGCGCTTGCGGCCGGTCTCGGCCCCGGCGTTGCAGTCACCTGGTCGCGCATCGAGACGGGCCCGGCGTCGATCGAGTCGGAGCTGGATGAGGCCCTGGCCGCGCCGGACACGATCGCGAAGGTGCTGGACGCGGCCCGGTCGGGTGCCGCCGCCGTGGTCATCGACTGCCTGGGCGATCCCGGCCTGGAGGCCGCGCGCGAGGTCGTCACGATCCCGGTGCTGGGCTCCGGGCAGACCAGCATGCACGTGGCGGCGATGCTGGGGTACCGGTTCAGCATCCTGACCGTGCTCAGCCGGCTCATCCGCGTGGACGAGGAGAAAGCGGCCCGCTGCGGGCTGGCCAGCCGGCTCGCCTCGGTGCGGTCCGTGGACATCCCGGTGCTCGAGCTCGAGCAAGACCATGAGCGCCTGACTGAGGCGCTGGCCGAGCAGGGGCTCCGCGCGGTTCGCGACGACGGCGCGCATGTGATCATTCTCGGCTGCACCGGGATGCTGGGCCTCGCGGACTCGGTGGCCGCGGCGCTTGCCGCGGCGGGCGCCCCTGGTATCCCGGTCGTCGACCCGCTGCCGGCGACCCTTCAGGTCGCGGCCGGGCTGGCCCGGTTGGGACTCGCGCCAAGCCGCCGGACCTATCCGCCGCCCCCGGCGAAGGACCGGCCGGGCTACCGCGTGGTCTTCGGGCCGGTGCCGTCGCCCGTCGGGCCGGTGTCGTCGCCCGTCGGGCTCGCCGTTTCGGCGGACGTCGGCGCATGACGGAGGCGATCGTCGGCGCGGTCACGGCCGGGCAGTCGCCGAGGGACGACGTGCTGCCCGAGATGGCCGAGCTACTTCCCCGCGGCACCCGGTTCGTCGAGCGCGGCGCGCTGGACGGCGTTTCGGCGAGCGAACTCGGTCGGCTGGCCCCGGTAGCGGAGGAGACGGTGGTGGTCACCCGGCTGCGGGACGGCCGGGAGGTCGCCCTGGCCGAGGCCAGGCTGCTGCCGCTGCTGCAGCGCGCGGTCGACGAGGTGGCGGAACTCGGTGCGACGGTGGTCGCCCCGCTATGCACGGGCTCGCTGCCTGGCCTGCGATCCCCGCGGCCGCTTGTGTTTCCCGGGCCGGTCGTGCGCCATCTCGTGCTGGCCCTGGCGAAGGACTGCAGGCTCGGGGTGGTCGTTCCCGCCGCCGATCAGGTCGCCGGGGCCGAATCCGACTGGGCAGCGGTCACTGGCACACGCCGTGTCCTGGCCGCTTCGCCGTATGGTCCTGGCCAGCCACTGGCCCGTGCCGCAGCAGAGCTCGTTGACTGGCACCCGGACCTCGTGGTGCTCGATTGCCTTGGCTTCGGCCGCTCCGCCCAGCGAGTGATCCGGGAAACAGGTGGCGTTCCCGCCATCCTGCCGCGGATCGCCCTGGCCGGTGCGATCGCCGCGATGCTTTGAGGTCCGCGCCAGCCGCCCGGGCACTCCTGCCTCGGCGTAAAATACGGCGCCAAGGCTTGCTGTCTGTTCCGATCACGCCGAATAGAGCGCGTTGCGAACTCGTATACTTATGCGCCGGACTGTATGCCACTAAGGGTCGCAGCGATCGTCAATTCAGCATTTTCGTATCGGGGCGTTACCGATCGCCGACTCGGCGCGCTACGCCGACGTGCCAATCACTGCAGTGAGCGTACGCAGATCATCCGGTTATGCGTCCAGCAGGTCTGTGGCATGCGGCGGCGTTCGGATAACTGGGCTGTCTCGGAGTTCGGTCTCGTCCGGGCAGCCCATGATCTGGGCAACCTATTCGCATCCGTCGGCCATGAAGGCCCTTGCGGCAGCCCATCGGACTTCCACGATTGGAACATGAGGTACCGATGCCTGCCTGGCATCGCAACGGGTTGTCATCGGAGCTGGCTGCTGAGGAAGGAGTGCAGGTGGGCGCCTAGGGCTTCGGAGTCCGTGACTGCGCCGTGGATGTAGGTGGAGGCGCGGGTGCGGAGTACCGGCATACCGAGGAGGTAGAGCCCGGGGGCGCTGGTGACCACCCCGCCGTCGTGGCGGATGTGGCCGGCGTGGTCACGCACGGGGATGTCCAGCCAGGAGTGGTCGGGCCGGAAGCCCGTCGCCCACAGCAGCGTGGTGATCTCTCCGCTGGCCAGGTCCAGCTCCAGGGGAGTGCGGGGATCGACCTGCGTGGGTGCGAAGCGGTGCGCTGGCGGGAGTTCGTCGTCAAGGCCGTGCGCATTTGCCCAGTTGTCGGCTCTGGCGAGGAAGCGGTTCATCTTCAGGTCGGCGAGGGTGCAGGTGTTGCGGAGCGACCCGGAGAACTGGGCCACCCCGCCGGTAATGCGGCCGAGGCGGCCGACGATGCGGACCCCCTGCGCGGTGAGCGTGTTGAGGTCTGTGGCCGCTGGCTCGGGAGTCCCGGTGAGCTGCGGCGAGGGCAGGTGGCGGGCCCGGGTGAGGTCATCGATCTGGTTGTAGCGTTCGGCCAGCACTCCGGTGGCTTCCAGCCACCAGAAGATGTCGCGGCCGCGGTAGCGGCGGGGCAGCCGGACGTGTTCGCCGACGGCCAGGGACACCGGGCGCCCGGACCGGTGGATCTCGCCGGCGAGCTGGACGCCGGTGGCTGACGCTCCGACGACGAGCACGCCGCCGTCGGGGAGCTGGCCGGGATCGTGGTAGGTGAGCGGGGTGAGCGTCGTGATCGGCCGGGGGACGGCGCCGGTGACGGCTGGGATCGCTGGCCGGGCGCACGCCCCGGTCGCGAGCACCACGGCCCGGGCGTGGAGCATTTCGTCGTTGGCCTGGATCTGGAAGCCTCCCGGTGTGGTGCGCACCGTGTGCACGGTCGCACCGGTGCGCACCGGTGCGGCGGCGAGGCGGGCGTAGCGGGTGAGGGTACCCACGACGCCGGCGGCGGGCATGTAGCCGTCGGGGTCATCCCCGGCGTAGTCGTAGCCGGGCAGCCGGGTGAGCCAGTTGGGGGTGAGGAGCCGCAGGCTGGGCCAGCGCTGGCTCCGCCACGAATTCGCCACCGCACCGCGCTCGAGGACGACGTGGTCGATGGAGCGTTCGGTGAGGCGGTGGCTCATGGCCAGGCCAGCGTGGCCGGCGCCGATGACGACTGCCGTGGTCTGCATCACGCGGGCCTCCGGGCCGTGGTCGTCAGGCTCAGGCCAGCTCGACGAGCACGTTCGTCGGGTTGGCCACGACGTCGAAGACCGCCGAGCGCTTCTGTGACTGGGCGATCAGCGCCTCAAGGTCGTCACGGGAGGCATCGGCCTCGATGGCGAACCGGACGGTGATCGCTTCGAATCCGTTGCGCACGTCAGGGTCGGCGCCGAGGATGCCCAGGATGTTCATCGCGCCGTCGATCGTGGCGGTGACCGAGCGGAGCTGGATGCCCCGGTGCTGGGCGACCGCGGCGACGCCTGCGGTCAGGCACCCGGCAAGGCCGACCAGGACGAACTCCACCGGCGTGGCGCCGTTGTCCTCGGACGCGAAGCACTCGGGGTGGTCGGTGTCGAACCCATATGTTGTGCGGTGCTGCTGCTCGGCGCCGAGGCCGGCAAAGCCGGCCACGGTGGAGTGGCTGTGGGTGCCGTTGCGCCAGGTGCAGCTGGCCCGCCAGGTGAACTGCGCTGCTTCCGGTGCGGCCGACAGCGCGTTGCGGGCATCGAGCAGGGCCTGGACGTTCACGCCGTTGTCGACGGGACGGTCGGTGATGGTCATCGGTGTCTCCTTTGATTCGGACTTGATCTCGGCGCGTTGGGATGGTCATTCAGCCCGGTGCCGGGCCGGACCGAGGACTATGGGGAGCGAGACGAGGCCGCGCAGCACGAGGCCGTCGCCGTGCGCCCAGGCGAGGGTGTCGCGGTCGCCGGCGAGCCTCAGGCCGGGGTGACGCCCGAGCAGGGTTTCGAAAGCGACCCGGGCTTCTAGCCGGGCCAGGGGCGCGCCGAGGCAGTAATGCGCGCCGTGTCCGAACCCGAGGTTCGGCCCGTTGTTGCGGCCGATGTCGAGGACGTCGGGGGCGGGGAAGCGGCCCGGGTCGCGGTTGGCCGAGCCAAGGCACACCAGTACCTGTTCGTGCGCGGGGATTGCCACGCCGTCGACGGTCACCGGCTCGGCCGTCACCCGGAACGTGGCATGGGGGACCGGGGCGGTGTACCGGATGAGCTCGTCTATCGCGGCGGGAAGCTGCCGAAGGTCGGCCAGCAGCGCCTGCAGCTGGTCAGGATGATCAAGCAGGGCCACCACCCCATTGCCGATGAG
>Ga0116106_1000080_pt1 | contig 59563 bp, 51 predicted proteins | sample June2015DPH_6_50_FD_89717 | JGI IMG/M metagenome (GOLD analysis project Ga0116106, IMG submission 89717) | Peatland microbial communities from SPRUCE experiment site at the Marcell Experimental Forest, Minnesota, USA - June2015DPH_6_40 | ecosystem: Environmental > Terrestrial > Soil > Wetlands >...
CTCACCCAGGCCGAGTTCGAGCAGCAGAAAACCCGCATCCTGAACGGCTGACCTGACGGCCGCCGCAGCCGGAAACGCGCGGATGCGGACAGCCTAGCCTGGCTGCCTGCGGTGCCGGGTCACGGCGCCAGCCTGAACGGCGGGTACCGATCGGTGACCAGGACGAACGCGTAGGCGGCGACCCGGTTGTGCCAGCGGAATACGCCTTCGACGAAGCTGAATATGCCACGCGGATAACGGCCGGTGAACAAGATCGCGAACCAGGTCACGATCACCGCGAAGAACGCAGCGATTTCCAGGAAGAACAGCACGATGTAGTGCGGGATGGCCAGCAGCCATTTGACCAGCGGCAGCCACCGGTTCAGGTCCGTGGCCGCGTCCGGATAGGCGTAATCAAGCTGGACCCACTGGTGGTCGTCGGTGGACGGATAACTGTCGTTCATCAGGGCCAGGTAGGTCCACACCCGGTTGATGAAGCGCTGCAGTTCCAGGTTCCAGTCGAACCACCACCGGGGGTACTTCTGCCTGAACAAGATCATCAGCAGCGGACCGAAGAACAGCAGGCCGCCCACGCCCGCGGGGCCGTAGTACGTGGAGGAGTGGTGGAGCGTGGAGGTGTTTCCCGCGGATTCCCAGGTTCCGCCGGAAACGGTGCCGAGCACGATCGCGATCGGGATGATCACGAAAATCCGGAAGAACGAGGTCAGCCGGCTGAGCGGCCGGTCCGGGTACTCGACGGCAAACTGAACAGGATACTGAGCTGAATACGGGCCCTGATCCGTGGTCATAACGCCTCCTTGTGGCCAGTTCCGGATGCATACCCACTGTCGGGTATCCTCAATGATCAATTCATCCGGTTCGGCAGCGTCTGGATGCCAACGTCACAGTCCGCCGAGTCCAGGCCAGGTGACTCGGACGCATTTGCCGGGCGAGCAGTCATTGTTCTGTGACCCATTGCGAAGCGCGGGTCCGGATCATCGCCTGACGTACACGAAGTTGCCGTTGTCTCGTCTCCGGCACCCCTGACGTCCGGGTTTCGTGCGGGATCGGCGAGCAGGCTCTGCCACTGCACGTCAGGGTGCGTCCGCCGCACGGGCCACCTGGCCCTGGTCGAGGGTTGCGGCCCAGGTGGCGAGGAGGCTGAGCGGCTGAGCGCGTCGTGGGAGGGGGTGCCGGGCTTGGCGGTGTAGGCGGAGATCCGCAGGCCGGCGTCGGCGGCGAGGTCCAGTGCTTCGAAGGTCAGGCTGAGGTCGCCGACGACCGGGTGGTGGAGGCGCTTGATCCCGGTGCGATGGAAGCGCTCGCCCGTTGCGCACGTAGGCGGGCGTGGTGGTCATCGAGTCCAGGATGCGCTGCACGCTGGGGCGCACCTGCTGGCGGGCGGGCCGGCGGGCGCCCACGCGGCATTACCGGTGCCCGCGGCGCGGGCCAGGTCGAACAGGTGCGCGCTCGGCCTCGTCCAGCTGCAGGGCGCGGGCGAGCGAGCCGAGCACGCTGTCGGACACGCCGGTCCGCGGCAGGCTACCTTTCTCCATGACGACCGCCTCAGAGAGGAGGCACCTCTGTGACCGCCTGGACGACTGCGAGCTGGCCAGAATCGGAACAGCAGAAGAACTCCAGATCGCCTCACGTGGACGTGACGGCTCGCTCAGCAGGGCCAGGACGATCTGGGTAGTCCCTTACGGCGACGACCTTTATGTCCGTTCCGTCAACGGGCCCGCCGCGGCCTGGTTCCGCGGCACCCAGGCACGCCACGAAGGCCAGATCAGAGCTGGGGGCCTCGATCGCGATGTCGCCTTCGAAGAAGCTGACCACGGCATCGACGACCAGATCGATGCCGCCTACCGGACCAAGTATCACCGGTACGCCAAGAGCATCACCGACGCCATCACCAGCCGCACAGCACGCTCAACGACGATCAGGCTCATGCCCCGGGCCAACGGCTCGTAGCATGCGCTCCGGTGCGTGATCGATACCTCGACCATGGGCTGAACCATCTGGACAGTGCTCGCGGCCCGGCGGTCTTATAGGGACAAGGGAAACCGGGCGCACGAGATCAAGATCAGCCTGGCCAGATTCTCCACGGCTTCAGGGGAATCCCGGCCGGTAACTCTCGAAGGCAGTTGGTCCTGTGGCTGAAGACCTCGTAGAGGGCACGGGCTCTCTCTCCGAGCAGCAGCATCTGTTGCGCGGCTGGCGCACGGTGATGTTCGCTCCGGTCGGCGATGGCCAGCGGCGCCGGCGGGGGAGCGACGGAGTGCGCCTGGCTGTCGCCATCCTCGCCCTGGCGTGCTGCTTGCTCGTCATCCGCTACGACTCCCGTATTGACCGGGCCATCATCCAGGTCATCCATCCGCCGCCGAGGAGCATCACCTGGCTGGTGACGGTGGTCTACCAGGCTGGATCGTTCGGCGTCGTGATCGTCGTGCTGGCACTGGCTCTGCTCGCGCGACGCTGGGTGATCGCGCGCGACATCGGGCTGAGCGCGGCCGGCACGGCTGCGGCGAGCGGGATCCTCATCCTGTGGCTGGGAAGCCGCGGCGGGAGACCAGATGGAATCGTGCTCAGCGGTTATTACGTGACTTTCCCGATCCTCCAGATCGCTCTGTTCGTGGCGGTCGCAACGGCAGCGCTGCCCTACCTTGCCCGCGGCCTGCAACGCCTCATCGAGGTCTTCATTGCGCTGGTGGCGCTGGCCTCAGCGGTCGAGGGTCACGGGCTGCCGGTCAATGTCCTCGGGAGCCTGGCCATCGGCTGGGGGATGACGGTAGTGGTCCGGCTCATCTTCGGCTCACCCCTCGGCCTGCCTTCGGCCGATGATGTGAGGCTGCTCCTGGAGGAACTCGGCATCTGCTCGAGCAATGTGCACCCGGTGGCACAGCAGGTCTGGGGGGTGGCGAAGTACGAGGCAGCGGAGTTGCGGGGAGCGGATTCGTCCGATCGGCGCCTCGAAATAGTGGTTTACGGCCGCGATGCGGCCGATGCCAGGCTCCTGACGAAAGCTGGCCGGTTCCTGCTGTACCGGGACTCTGGACCGAGCCTCACGATTACCCGGCTTCAGCAGGTCGAACATGAGGCTTACCTCATCTTGCTGGCTGGCCAGGTGGGCGTCGCAGTACCCGAGATCGTCGGGTCAGGAACTGCGGGCCCGTCCAAGGACGCGCTGCTGGTCTGCCGGTTGCCGACCGGGACCACGCTGTCCGAGGCTGATGCCGCCGACATCAGCGATGCCACTCTGGACGACCTGTATGGTCAGGTCCTGACTCTCCGGAGGGCGCGCATCGCTCACGGAGCAATCAGTGGTGACGCGCTGCTGGTCGACTCGACGGCGAAGACCACCGTATTGACGGATTTCCGCAACGCCTCAGCGAGCGCTTCGCCGGATCAGCTTGACCGCGACATGGCCGGTGCCATGGCGGTGACGGCAGTGGCGGTCGGCGCCGAACGAGCCGCAAACTCCGCGGCACGGTGCCTCACTCCGGAGATGCTGGAAGGCGCCCTGCGGCATCTGCACAGGCCGGCGCTCGACCGCGCACTGAGCCGGAGCCTGCGGGGCAAGCGCGGGCTCCTAGAGGATGTCCGTCAACGCGCCGCACGAGCCAAGTCGATCGACGTGCCGAAGCTGGTGGAGGCCCGCCGCGTGAGCTGGCCGACGCTGATCATGGTAATCGGCACGCTCATCGGCGGCTGGGCCCTCATCGGGGTGCTCATCGACGTCTCCAGGGCCTTCGATACCGTGATCGGCGCCGACTGGCTCTGGGTCATCATGGCGCTCGTTCTTGCCCAGCTTGCCTATGTGGCGTCTGGGATAGAAAGCGTCGGCAGTGTGGCCGGCGTGCTTCCGTTCGGGCGGACGACGGCTGTCGAGGTCGCCAACTCATTCAGCTCACTGGCCGGCGGGACACCGGCAGTCTTCGCCACCCGGGTGCGCTTCTACCAGCGACAGGGCTACGACGCCTCGGTGGCGCTGAGCTCGGGCGCCATCATGAGCACCGTCAGCTGGATCGCCATCGGGGTCCTGTTCCTCTGTTCGCTGCCGTTCGCCTGGGGGTCCATCCACCTTGAGGCCACCCCGGAGTCCGGGGGGAATGCAAAACTGGTGTGGATCATCCTGGCCCTCGTGGTGGTGGTCGCCGCGGCGGCCGGCCTGGCGCTGGCCGTGCCCCGGCTCCGCAGGCTGGCTGCCGAGAAGGCGCGCCCCAAGGTGCGCGACATCTGGGCCAACCTCAGACCGGTAGTGAGCTCTCCGCGCAAGCTGGTGCTGCTGGTGGGTGGCTCGTTCGGCCAGCGGCTGCTGGTGGCCATGGCCCTCTCCGTTTCGCTGCGGGCCTTCGGCGACCATCTCGCGCTTCCCATCCTGATCGTGATCATCACCCTGGCCGGGATCATCGGAGGCATCTCGCCGTCGCCTGGCGGCATGGGGGTGGCAGAGGCGGGCATGATCCTCGGCCTCACGGCGGCCGGTGTCTCGGAGGCTGATGCCACCGCCGCGGTCTTCATCCAGCGGCTGTTCACTTCGTACCTGCCGCCCATCTGGGGCTGGATTACCCTCGTTTGGCTGCGGCAAAGGGAGTACATATGAAGGATCTGGCTGACATTTCATTATCATCTCCGCCCGTACCTGGTGTTGTCGTGATCGGCGGACCATGGGATGCACGTGGCCGGTGCTCCCGCGGAAGGCGGGATGAATCCGCCTGGCGGGGGATCGCCACCCCGGTGGCGGGGCGACATTCACTGACGGGCTGCCTGCGCGCAGCAGCCGTCTTGCCAGCCGTCCGCATTGGCCTCGCTATCCACTCCGGCAAAAACCTGGCGATGGCTATTAACCGAGAGAAAACGAATACGCCGGCCTGTCTTTACCTCCCGTTCGGCCCCAATACATCACAATCGACGCTCACGCGGCTAGAGTCGGCGATGTCGGCTGCTCGCCGGAAGTGCGGGGCGGAGAAATGCGATGAAATCTACGGCCGAGGGACGGCGCCTGGCGGCGGCGGACGACCGGGGCGTCCACTGGCGGCGGTGGGGGCCTTATCTGAGCGACCGGCAATGGGGGACAGTCCGCGAGGACTACAGCGATACAGGTGACGCGTGGAGCTACTTCACCCACGACCAGGCCCGCTCTCGGGCCTACCGCTGGGGGGAGGACGGGATCGCGGGCGTTAGCGATGATCAGCAGGTCCTGTGTCTATCACTGGGATTGTGGAACGGTGCCGACCCGATCCTGAAGGAACGATTTTTTGGCCTGACCAATGCAGAGGGCAACCACGGCGAGGACGTCAAGGAGTACTACTTCCACCTCGACAGCACCCCCACCCATTCCTACATGCGCATGCTCTACAAATACCCGCAGGCCGCCTACCCCTACGAGAACCTGGTAGCCACCAACCGCGAGCGCTCGCGCACCGAGTTCGAGTACGAGCTACTCGACACCGGGGTGTTCGCCGGGGATCGCTACTTCGACGTCGAGGTGGAATGGGCCAAGGCCGATCCCGAGGATCTTGCTGCCCTCGTCACGGTGACCAACCGCGGTCCGGCTGACGCGCCGCTCGACGTGCTGGCCAACATCTGGTTCCGCAACACCTGGGCGCCCGAGCCCACCGCGGAGCTGCCTGTCCTGGCCGCCGACGGACCGGGCCGGATCGTGGCCACTCACGCCCGGCAGTGGTTCCACATGCAAAACGGGCACATCCTGTCGATGCCCGACTGCTGGGAATACCCCTGGTACGCGGCGTGGGACCTGGCTTTCCATTGCGTGCCGCTGAGCATGGTCGATCCCGGCTTCACCCGAGGGCAGATCGAGCTGATGCTCAGCGACGTGTACCTTCACCCGAGCGGGCAGATCCCCGCGTACGAGTGGAACTTCGGTGATGTCAACCCGCCCGTGCATGCCTGGGCGACGCTGTTCGCCTTCGCGGCGGGGGCGGGCGAGCGGACTGAGCGGCACACGGATTTCCTGCGCGACGCTTTCAAGAAGCTGCTCTTGAACTTCTCGTGGTGGCTCAACCGCAAGGACCCGGCCGGCCGCAACCTGTTCGAGGGCGGCTTTCTCGGCCTGGACAATATCGGCGTGTTCGACCGGAGCGCCCCCCTGCCGACGGGCGGCCACCTCGAACAGGCCGATGGCACGGCCTGGATGGCCCTGTTCAGCCAGAACATGCTCGACCTCGCACTGATCCTCTCGGTGGTCGACCCGAGTTACGAGGACCTGGCCCTCAAATTTGTTCAGCATTTCTTCTGGATTGCCGCCGCCATGGACAAGGTGGGCCAGTCCGAAGACGAGATGTGGGACGAACAGGACGGCTTCTACTACGACGTGCTCCGCCTGCCCGACGGCTCAGCCACCCGGCTACGGGTCCGCTCGATGGTGGGGCTGATTCCGCTGTGCGCCGTCTCGATCATCCCCGCCGAGGTCATCGAGCGGTTCCCCAGCCTGGCGGCCCGGGCCAGGGAGAACTACGAGCGCTACGCCGACCTGCTGGGGGGCGCGGCCAACCCGCTCGTGCCGGGGTGGAGGGACGGCGCCTGCTGTCGCTCCTGGACGAGCCGAAGCTGCGCCGGGTCCTGTCTCGCATGCTTGACGAGACCCGCTTTCTCAGCCCGCACGGGATTCGGTCGCTGTCCCGCAGCCACCTGGCCGAGCCCTTCGTCTTCACCGTGCACGGGCAGCAGTACCGGGTGCAGTATCTGCCTGCCGAGTCTGACACCGGCATGTTCGGCGGCAACCCCAACTGGCGCGGTCCGGTGTGGTTCCCCATCAACCTCCTCATCATCCGGGCTCTCCTGCACTATTACCTCTACTACGGCGATGACTTCACCATCGAGTGCCCCACCGGTTCGGGACACCAGATGACGCTCTTTGAGGTAGCCAAGGAGATCTCTGACCGCCTCATCTCCGTCTTCCGGCGCGATCAGAGCGGGCACCGGCCCGTCTATGGCGGGATGGCCACCTTCCAGGACGACCCGCACTGGCGCGATCTGCTGCTGTTCCACGAGTACTTCCACGGCGACAACGGCGCTGGACTGGGAGCCAGCCACCAGACCGGCTGGACCGGGGCCGTCGCCCGCCTGATCCAGCTTTTCGGCTCGGTCGGGGCTGCCGAAGTGCTGCACGGGCCGCCCCTCCCGCTCGCCCATCCCTACCAGCCTCCCAGCGGTCCCTAAGCCTGTCTCGCCGCGACCGTCCTGCTGCTCCGGGACATGGCAGCCCGTCCTGGGTCAGGCACCGTCGTCGTCCAGTGCGACGGTGACCTTGATGTCGTCGGGTTCCTTGGCGAGTGCCTCGGGCCAGGAGGCCATGGGCACCTGGCGGGTGAGCAGCCTCGCCAGCCAGCCGGGATCCGCTCTGGCCAGGGCCTGGGCCGCCTGGTCGTAATGCCGGCGCGCGGCGTTGACAGTGCCGACGATGACCTGGTTTCCCAGTACCAGTTTACGGTTCACGGCGCTGAGGTCGCCTGACCTCAGGTAGGGGTGGTGCGAAAGGCCGGCCAGGGCGATCGTCGCGTTCGGGCTGGCGCTCGTGAGGACATCGGCGAGCACGCTCCCGTGTCCCGTGCATTCGATGACCACGTCCGGTTGCACTGGCAGGTCGGATGCTCGTGCCGTGGAATAGGTGGCGCCGAGGTCGGCGATCAGCTGCGGCTTCGGCCCGCCGGTGACAATGTCGAGGACCCAGGTGTCCAGGCCGCGCTGCCGGGCAAGCATCGCGGCGAGCAGCCCTACCGGCCCGGCGCCGGTTATGACCGCCACCTCGGGCGCATAGCACGCCCGGCCGCCTATGCGCTCAACGTGTTCCCACGCCTTGGCGACGACGGACGTCGATTCCAGCAGCACGCCCAGCCGCCCGAGGGCCGGGTCGATCTTGATGGCGTAGCCCGGATCAACACGCCACAACTGGCTGCCGTAGCCAGGAGCCCCGGTGATGCCCCGCTCGACGAAACGACCATTGCGGCACATGTCCCATTCGCCGGCCGCGCAGCACGCACATGGCACCGGATCGGGGCGGCGCACAATCCCTGAGACCAGGTCGCCGGGAAGCAATCCGCTGCCCGGTGGAGCCTCAACCACCTCGCCCAGCGATTCATGCCCGAGCACCAGCCGGTCAGCTCCCTCGGGAACTGTCCCGTAGCCGTCATAAAACGATCTCTGCATCGGTCCCGCAGATGCCAACGAGGCGACCACGTATCAGGACCGCCCCGTCTGAGAGCGGCGGATCGGCCACGTCAATGACACCGGGCAGAGTCAGGGTTTCCTGGCACGACGCCGATTGCTCGCACAAACGACCTTTCCTGGTGTCAATATCCGGACTATGGCCATGTTGCCCTTATCGTAATATCCGGCCTATGGCCATGTTGTTCTTATCGTAACAGTCCTGTCTTTAGCGTGAAAGCAGAGCCAAGTGCGCCTTTGGCGGCCAGGTAAACAGAATGCGATAATAGAGTTACCAGACGGTAAACTGCCAGCGAATAAAGACCGGGGAAGCTGGAGCGGGATTGCGTCCATCTTCGCTGACCTCGGGGCTGCCGTCGCGCTGTTCGAGGCGGGCCCGATCCTCGTCCCTGCTGCCGACCCGAGCATCTCGGCCGAGCTTGACCGCGCCTTCCGCATCAGGGGCATGGACGTGCACACCGGCACCGTGGTCGAGGCGCTCGGCCAGGAGCCCGAAGGCATCCGCATTGACCACCGCAGTGACTTCGCGACCGCGCGCAAGGTCGTCGACGCCGTATCCTTCGCGGTCGGCTGGCCAGCCAATGTCAGTCAGCTGGGCCTGGCGACGGCCGGCGTGGATACGGGGCGCCGGGCGATCGCCGTCGATGACTACCTCCGCACCAACGTTGAGCACATCTTCGCCGCCGGCGATGTCAATGGCCGGTCGATGCTCGTGCAGACCGCCAGAATGGAGGGCAGGATCGCCGCCCACAACGCCGTCCTCGGATCGACCAGGCGGGCGACTTACGACGTGATCCCCAGCGGCAGCTTCACCGACCCCGAATACGGCAGGGTCGGCCTTACCGAAACCCAGGCCGCCCAGCACCACGACATCGTCGTCGGCATCGCCCACTACGACGACCTGCTCCGGCCGGTCGCAGACGGCCGGCCCGAGGGCTTCTGCAAGCTCATTGCCGACCGCCAGAACCACACCATTCTCGGCGCCCACGTTCTCGGCGAGTACTCAGCCGAGACTGTCCAGACAGTCGCCGCGTGCATGGTCGCCCGGATGACCGTCGAGCAAGTCGCCGAACTCCAGCTCGCCTTTCCCACGTTCACCGAGGCTGTCAGCATGGCCGCGCAGAAAATCTGCAGGACCATCGGGGTGGGGCGCTTTCCCCAGGTCTGGAGCTATCTTCGCTCCGACGAATAACCCCCCGCCGCTGCTGCACCAGGCTGAGCGCATCAGCGAGCAGCAGGGCGCTGTCCTTGCGCGCGGCCAGGGAGTAGTTCTGCCGAGCCTACGAGCCCGTTCGGCTGGCTCGCCATTCGGAACGCAGCAGCTGCACCAGGACCTCGGCCTCGCTGTGCTCGAGATCCCTGGTCGCGGTCAGCAATGTCAACGGCCCGGTCTGGGCCAGGTCACGCAGGTGACGCAGCGCCTCGGACCGATCAGGATCTTTCAGCTCGGCCTCGTAACGTCGCCTGAACTCGGCGAACCTCTCAGGCTGGTGGCCGTACCAGCGCCTTAGCTCGCCTGACGGCGCCACGTCCTTGAGCCACTCGTCCAGGTGGGCCTTGTCCTTGGACAGGCCGCGAGGCCAGAGCCGGTCCACGAGGACGCGCCTGCCGTCGGACGGCGCGGCGGGCTCGTATACCCGGCGCGCGCGCACCTCCTGCATGGCATCACCATCCGATGGCAGTTCCCGGCGGCCTCAAAGCCGGGCAACACGGGCAACACTGCCCAAGATCCGGGCTCGTGCGCCCGGCACGAGCCGTCTCGTCACAGTTTCTCACCCCGCAAGCTGAGACGGCTGTGAGCGGGTACGCAAGCGTCATGGGAGCCGAGCCAAGCCCAGCGATACGTCCTGCGGCCGATTGCCAGCCCGCTTCCGCTCGGCATGCTGGCCCTTGCCGTCGGCACCTTCACGATGGCCGGTGTGCAGCTGTCCAGTCACCTGACGCGGGGCTGGCGGTCCTCACCTTCGTCGTGCCGCTGCAGGCGGTGAGCTTCATCTGAGGACAGCCGACGGGCCACGCTCCTGCCGACGCTGCGCAGGGGACCCGGCCGCACAGCGCTGGCCGGCGACCTGGCCGCTGAGCTCTCCGGGGTTCAGCACGAGGCAGGCGTGCGGCGAACGCTCTAGCCAGCTGCCACCGGGCGCCCCGTGCGCTGCCGGGAAACGCGACTAGCTGGCCGCCGGCATCCTCATAGCTGGACACCCGCATGTCTACATAGGTAGATTTGCCGCCATGGCGCCTCAGGGCTTCTCACCGCAGGCACTGCCGGTGCTAGCGGCGCTCTGCTCTCAGCCGTCGCGCTGGCGGGCACGCGCATGTTAGGAAGCGCGGTGGCCCGCACCGTCGGGCGGCTGCTGCCGGCCGAGCGGCGCGACTGGGCCGAGGCAATCTGGGCCGAGGCGAGCGAGGTGCCGTCAGCGCTGGGCCGGGTCGGCTGGCTGACGGGCGGGATATGGCTGATAGCCAAGGAGTCCTTCATGGTGAGCAGGGTCCGCAACTCGATCATGTTCGCAGCGGCGGCTGCGTTCCTGGCCTGGATGGCCTGGCAGGGCACCGCATCTGGCTGGGGCACCACCGTCGTCCGGGTCATGGTGACGATCACCGTGCTGGCACTGGCCGCCCTGCCGCGACTCGCCCGCCGCCGGCTCGGGCCGGCTATCGATAGCCGGATCGCCCGATCGCTCCGCGCGGGCGGGTACGCCTCGGTCCTGGCCCTGATCGTGGCCCTGGTCGAGCTGGAGCGAATCAAGGACGTCCCGAGCCGGCTGGCCAGGCTGGGGCCGCACAACCAGCCCTCGATAGGCCTCTGGTTCCCCTGGGGACTGTTCCTGCTCATGCTGGCCGGTTACGTGGCCGTCATCCTCGCTGTCACCGCGCAGCGATCTCGGGTGACGCCCGGCACGCTGGCCATCGGCGGCGGCGGCGGCGTTGCGCTGGGCGTCGTCATGTACGTGATCATGCCGCTCGGAGTCGGCCAGTACGCGACCGCTCCGTGGCTACCGGGATCAGATATCGATCCGGTCGTGGCGGTCGCCTGGTTTCTGCTGCTCGGCGGTCCGCTGGCGGCGGCCTTGCTGGCGGGGCGGCGCTGCTCCGGATCGGCCGGCCCGCTGCCGCCAGCCGAGGCCATGATCCGGCAGGGCGTCGCGGCAGGAATCCTGGTCACGCTGGTCGGCTCGCTCGTGGTCTGCGCGCTCGGCCCGGCGACGCTGGCTAACCTCGGCGCGCTGACGCACCTGCTGTACCCGGGTCAGCACCTGAACCCGTCCGCCGTCGCCAATCGCGAGTACGCCCTAGCCGGCAACGGCGCCCCCTTTTACATCCTCATCTGGATAGCCTTTCCCATCATCGGGCTCGGCATCGGCGCCATAACCGCGCTCTGCGCATGGGGCAATCAGTCCGCCCGGCAGCAAGGCCGCGGACCTGGCGGCGGTCCTGGTGACCCTGACGCTGAGCCGGGCCCGCCGCCCGCTGGCCCGTCAGCCGACCTGCGCGATGAGGGCACCAGCGTGGCTGCCGGCCTGTACATCGCAACGCGCGGCTCGTAGCAGGAGCCGGCCAGGGGTGATGAGGCCCACCGGGTCGCCCGGCCTCGCCCTGCCGGGCGGTCACCGCCGCATCTCGGGGCGGATGAGAAGCAGCTATCTTGGTCCCGAGATCCAAAGAGCCGAACCAGGACCCGACGGCATTTGCTCCCATCCAGTTCACGGTCATGTTTCGAATGAAAGATCGATCACCCTGGCGTCGGACCGGGAATCATTCATCCCCGAACTATCGAGAGGGGCAGGCTGGGCACCATGAGCGCACTGGCGAGGATCCGCAAGGCCTGGGACAACTACCGGCGCCCGTGGCACAAGCGCCCTGACCCCGCCTGGTTCCTGAACGGGCTGGAGGGCAGGGAGCCGCGCATCGACGGTGAGCCCGAGCCGCCCCCGCAGCCAGCCGGGTACGAAGCCGAGACCGATGAACAGCCGTGAGCAGCCAGGGCGATGGCCAGCGGCGCGAGGGGGCGGCTTCGGCAAGCGCAGCGGCCTCACGGAGCTGGGCGAGCCAGTTCCGGAGCGGCCGTGGCCAGGCGGCGGACAGCCGTGTCCAGCTCGCCCTCAGTCGCGGCGCCGCAGAAGGCGAGACGCAGATGAGGCTCGGGCGGCTCGGCCGGGAAGAACGGGCGCCCGGCCATGACGATGACGCCGCCGCGGCGCGCGGCGGCGGCCATTTCCCCGTCATCCAGGCCGCGGGGGAGCCGGGCCCACAGGTGCATGCCACCGGCGGGGAGCACGGCATCGGCAGCGGGCAGGTGGCGGCTGACCGCCTGAAAGAGAACCTCGGCCCGGCGGCCCAGGGAACGGCTCAGGTCCTTGAGGTGGCGCTCCCATATCGGCCGGCTGACGAGCTCAAGCGCGGCCTCCTGGAGGGGGCGGGACACGAACATGTCATCCACGGCCCGCAGCGCGTGCAGGCGCTGCGCGACGGGCCCGCGTGCGATCATCGCTCCCACCCGCAGGCTCGGCGACACCGCCTTGGTGAGTGAGGTGAGGTAGACCACGCGGCCCTCGTGATCGTCCGCGAGCAGCGGTGCCGGGGGGCGCTGATGGTGAGATAGCCAGCGGGCGAAGTCGTCTTCGATGACGAAAGCACCGGCCGCGGCGGCAGCGCCCAGGACCGCCGGACGCCGGTCGGCGGCGAGCACGGCTCCGGTGGGGTTGTGATAGGCGGGCTGGCAGAACACTGCCTGGGCACCAGTACGGGCGAATGCCTCAGCGAGGTGCTCGGGGATGACACCGCGCCGGTCGGTGGGCACCGGCACGGGGCGGATGCCCGCCGCCCGTGCGGCGGCCAGGGCTCCGGGATAGGTCGGCGACTCGACCAGCAGCGGGGCACCAGAGGGGAGCAGCGCGCGGAACGCTGCCGACAGCGCACTCTGGCCGCCGCTGGTGATGAGCACGTCCTGGGCGTCAGCGCCGGCGGAGCCGACCTGCTGGGCGAACCATGACCGGAGCCCGTGCAGCCCCGCGGCCGGCGGCCGCTCCCATGCGTCCGGAAGGCGAGCTGCCCGGGTCAGCGCGGACCGCAGGGCCGGCAGCGGCATCAGGGAGGAGTGCAGGTAGCCGGCGGCCAGCGAGATGACGCCCTCGGCATGAGGCGGGTCAGCGAGCGGTGAAAGGCCCTCGGCATCGATGACGCGCTCGGCCAGGGTGACGGTCTGCCACGAGTAGTCAGGCGGGTCGCCCTGCCGGACGGCGCGCGGCTGCGCCACGAACGTGCCCGCCCCCGGGCGGCTGACGAGAACGCCGTCCCGGCCGAGCTCCGCGATCGCGCGGGAGACGGTGAGCGGGCTCACCCGGTGGGCCTGGATGAGCCAGCGCGTGGACGGCAGGCGCTGGCCAGGGCCGAGCCTGGCGGCCTCGGTCCTGAGCCATTCCTTCAGTCTGTCGCCACTGCTATCGTTGTTTATGAAGGATCACGATACCGCTATCGCCCGAGACCCGATACCGGTCGGCGGGTGCCCCGGCGGATGGCGGCTCCCTGGCGGTGACCCTCCCGCAGCCGAACCTGCCGGTGCTGCCGGACGGCGGTCAGGCCAGACCCCCGGTCCGGGCGCATGATCTCAGCGCCGGAGGCCACGTTTATCGCGGCCGCCGGGATGCTCTCCGGCATCGTCGGCACCGCGGGCGGTATCACCTCGCTCATTTCGTACCCGGCCCTGCTGGCCGCCGGAGTGCCAGCGCTTCCCGCGAACGTCGCGAACATCGTCGCGCTCGTGGCCTGCTGGCCAGGCTCCGCTCTGGCGTCACGGCCCGAACTGCAGGGCAAGGCGGCCTGGCTCCGCCGCTGGACCTGGGTCACCGCGGCCGGCGGGGCGATCGGGGCCGTGCTCTTGCTGTCCACCCCGCCGGGCGCTTTCAGCCGGGTAGTTCCGTTCCTGGTAGCCGTCGGGTCCCTGGCCCTGCTCCTGCAGCCCAGGCTCGCCGCCCTGCGCCAGGGCGACGGTCACGCGAACGCCCCGGTTCTGCTCGGCGGCCTGCTGTCGGTGTCCGCGTACAACGGCTACTTCGGAGCCGGGTCGGGCGTGATGACCCTGAGCCTGCTGCTGCACACTGTCGAGCAGCACATCGCTACCGCCAACGCTCTCAAGAACATGCTGATCGGAGCGACCTCGGTCATATCAGCGGTCATACTGATCATTTTCTGGCCCGTCGACTGGACGGCAGTTGTCCCGCTCGGCATCGGCATGTTCGCGGGCAGCATGATCGGGCCCCGGCTAGCACGGCGCCTTCCCCCCCGCCTGCTCCGCTGGCTCGTCGCGCTCCTCGGCCTCGGCCTGGCCGTCAGGCTGTGGGTCACGCCGACCTGATCAATCGCGGTCTCTCGTCAGTGACGGGCTGTCTGCTGCCGGTGCGGGAGCTTCCAGCCGGGCCGGACGAAGTGGCAGGTATAGCCGTCGGGATAGCGCTCGAGGTAGTCCTGGTGCTCGGGCTCGGCTTCCCAGAATGGTCCGGCTGGCTCGACCTCGGTGACCACCTTCCCCGGCCAGAGGCCGGAGGCATCAACATCGGCGATCGTGTCGCAGGCGACCCGCTTCTGCTCGTCATTCAGGTAGAAGATGGCCGATCGGTAGCTGAGGCCGACGTCGTTGCCCTGGCGATTCCTGGTTGTCGGGTCGTGCACCTGGAAGAAGAACTCCAGGAGGTCGCGGTAGGAGATCTGCCCCGGGTCGAAGACGATCTCGATCGCCTCGGCGTGGGACCCGTGATTCCGGTACGTCGCGTTGGGGACATCCCCGCCCGTATAGCCGACTCTCGTGGCCAGCACGCCGGGCTGACGGCGGATGAGGTCCTGCATGCCCCAGAAACATCCGCCGGCCAGGATTGCCTTCTCGGTGGTCTCGCTCATCACTGCTCCTCTGCTCCTGTCGCCAGTGGCATCGGCCTGTCTATGGCATGCTCCCATGGTCGCGCTCGGCGCGGCCGGCCGCGCCCGTGGAAAGCCCTGGCCAGTGCCCTGGTCAGGGTGGCGCATCCGGCGATCGCGGCCCTAGCGCGTGATCGCCTGCGCGATGGCCATGCCCAGATACGCGCAGCCGAGGGCGGCGATCATGCTCGCGGCGACGTTCAGGATCGCCACGAGGTAGGCGCGGTCCTCGGCCAGCCGCAGCGTCTCGTAGCTGAAGGTGGAGTAGGTCGTGAAGGCTCCGCAGAAGGCTGCGCCGGCCACGGTCGCACCGGCGGCATGACCGGCCAGCGCGGCCAGGAACCCGAGCAGCCCGGACCCCGCGACGTTGATGATGAAGGTGCCCCAGGGAAAGACCGAGTCGTGGCGGCGCTGCACCGCCCGGTCTGTCAGGTACCGCATCGGCGCGCCGATGGCGGCGCCGATGGCGACGAGCAGGACGGTCAGCGGGAACCCTCTCCCCGGCGTGGCCGGCGCTCAGCGGAACGCCCGACGTACCGGATCACCTCGACCGGGTCGATGATCACCAGCCCCTCGGTCACCAGCTCGTCGAGCTCCGGCAGGAAGGCGCGGATCTCGTTCTCCGCATCCACGATGATGATCGCGATGGGCAGGTCTTCCGACAGCGACAGCAGGCGGCTGGTGTGAATCCGGCTGGTGGCGCCGAAGCCCTCGATGCCGCGCAGCACGCTCGCGCCAGCCAGGCCCGCGCGGTGCGCGCGGTGCACGATCTCGGCGTAGAGAGGCTTGTGGTGCCAGTGGTCGCCCTCCCCGATGAAGATCGTCAGGCGGAGCGCGGGGCCCTGGAGTCTCATCGGCGGTCCTTACGGTGGCGGCGGGCAGCCAGCCGGGTCAGCATGACTCCGGCATACACCGCCAGCAGCGAGCCGGCCAGGGTGATGGCCAGGTACGCCAGCGCGGTCTGCGGAGCGCCGGCTGTGATCGACTTCTGGATGTCGACGATGTAGGTCGAGAAGGTGGTAAAGCCGCCCAGCACCCCGACGCCGAGAAACGGGCGGGCCAGCCGGTGCGCCTCCCGCACCTCGCTGATCAGCACCATCAGCGCCCCGATCAGGGCGCACCCGGTCACGTTGATCCACAGCGTCACCCAGTCGAAGGAGCCGGGTGCGTGCGGGAACGCTGCCGACAGGCCGTACCTGGCCAGCGCGCCCATCACCCCGCCAGCTGAGATCACGCTTATCGTCAGCCAGGGAAGGTCTCGCAGCTCCCGCCGCTGCCGGGGCTGCCGCCAGTCAACATCGCTGTCTACGGGGCGCATCGGGATAACCGCTAGACAGCGAACTCGCGGGGCACCGCGAAGCGGACCAGCCGGGCATTCGCCGGGCCTAGCTCAGGCCAGCCGCCGTCGACCGCCAGCACCGCGACCGATGCCGTCGGGAATTTAGTCGCCATCCGCTCAAGCAGGCCCTGGTCGTCGGCCTGACCGGCGCTCAGCGTCAGGGCCAGTTCCTGGATGGCAGGATCGTGCCCGACGACCAGCAGGGTCTGCGCTTCGCCCGGTGCCTCCCGCGCGAGGTCCAGCAGCTGGCCAGAGGTCGCCCCGTATACGCGGTCGTCAAATCTGACCAGCGGATCGGCTGGCAGCTGGGCGGCGGCGAGCTGCCACGTCTCGCGGGCTCGCCGGGCGGTGGAGCACACGACGTAGTCAGGCACGCAGCCGGTGCCGCGCAGCCAGCGGCCCGCGGCTGGGGCGTCGCGGCGGCCGCGGCCAGCCAGCGGGCGGTCATGGTCGGCAACGCCCGGATAGGCCGACTTGGCATGCCGCAGCAGCAGCAGCCGCCGGCCGGAATGACGGGCCATCTGGCCAGGATCGCACATCACCGCGTGGCCCAGCTCACCGCGCGGCCCAGCGCGGCGCGGCCTGCTCGCGCACCCTGATGGCCGTCCGCATCGCCGGCGCACCAGGGGCTGGGGCTGCCGCCTGGGCACCGGCCGGGGCCCTCCACGGAGGGCCAGGCGCGCCGCGGAAGCGCTAAATTTGACGAAACGTCAGTTACTATCGCTCGGCGCGCCGTCGCCCCGCCTGATCGCCCGCCCGCGGCCGGAATCCTGGCTGGAATCCTGACGGTCCCGCGCGGGCCGGATTCGCCGGAACCCGCCTCGGAGGGTGCGCTGCGTGACTCCTGGAAGTACCATTCAGTAGAGACAAACCAGAGAAGACACTGCGGAGAATCCAGGACGGAGACGTCGGTGCCGATTATGACCGTCTCGGGCCGCACGTACGACCTTGACTCCCAGAATGTGCAGGAAGCACTCCAGGGTGCGCTGCCGGAGCCGATCCATGAGCACTTCGTGGTGATCAACGGGCGGCGCTGGCCCCCCAAGCAGGTGCTAGCCCTGGTAACCGGGCTCGACCGCGCTGATTTCACGACCCATCAGGCGCGCCGTGCCCTGACCCGTCTTGGCTTCCCGGCCGGCAGATTGCCCAGTCGCTCCCAGCGCCGCGCGGGCCGGCCCTCCGCCGCGGCCTCACGGCCGGCGGCTGCCCAGTCCGCTGGCCGGGAGCAGCCCCTGGTCGAGGCGCTGCGGCCCCTCATCGGCCTGTGGGTGGCTGTGCGCGGCGACGAGGTCCTCGTTGCCGCCCCCTCCCCGAGAGAAGTCGTGGCCTGGCTGGCCCGGCACCGCCAGCGCGCGCAGTCCATGTTCCGCGTCCCGGACTCCGAGGAGGACGTGACCGGCGCGGCACCGCAATGAGGTTCCCGTTCCGGGCACTTCCGGCCGCGGGCGGCGGCTCACTGACGCCACGGCCCGTCGTCGATATCGCCCTGGAAGGCCTCGCGGATGCTCCGATGGAATGCCTGCTGGACACCGGCGCGCTGCGAACCAGGATGAGCGCGGAACTTGCCCCGCTCGCCGGAATAGAACTGACTGGCAGCCTGACCGAAGAGTTCTTCATTGGCGGACTGAAAACCACCGGTGCGCTGGCCAGGGTCAACCTGACGGTGACCGATGACACCGACGAGTTTTCCTGGGATGCGCCAGTCTGGTTCTGCGAGCCCTGGCCCCACCCTTTCGGCCTGGCCGGCCTTGAAGGCTTCCTGCATTACTTCCTGGTGACGATCCGCGCCTACGACGAATACCTGGACATCGAGCCGCGGCCTTAGCCAGCCGTCCCGCGCGGCGGGTCAGGGCGCGTGATCGGGCGGATCATCTGGTGCGTCGCGAGGGAACGGCGCGGCGGCCTGTCTCGGGCCGGGGCGTGCCTCGCGCGCCAGCGCTGGCTGGTCGTGCCGGCCGGCAAGCAGCTCCTGGAAGCGGATTTTCACGCGGATGACCGGCTGGCGGAGCTGCTGCTCGCGGCGGCTGGCCCGGGCGAGCTTGCCCGGCCGTTCCCGGTAGCGCCAGCGGGCCCATGGTGAGCCGGGCCGGCCGAGGCGGATGGCCCCCACGATGTAAACAGGGGGCACGAACAGGCCGAGCAGGCCGGTCCAGATCTTGCCCTTCAGCAGCGTGATCCCGGCCAGCACGAACAGCACGGCTACCGTCACGATCAGGGTGGCGACCGCCGCGGGACTGCCAGGCAGGTGGTGGTAGTCGGCCACGCTCTTCACCCCGACCGGGCTCGCCCCGATCAGCAGCAGCGCCGTGACGCCCGTTGCGACGAAAACGGCGTCGATCGACAGCCGGCCCTCGTTGGCCCAGTACACGTCGCGCAGGTGCAGGATGAGCGCGAACTCATCCAGCACCAGCGCCGTGCCGAGCCCGAATACCGCGGCCGCCCCGCCCCGCCAGGCCAGTGAGTACGGCGGCGCGGCCAGCCCGGCGACTCCGCCTGCCGCCATCAGCACCACGCCGAAGACCATGTGGTGCACATGCAGCGGGCCGGCCCGGACGTTGCCCGGCCACCACCGGACCTGGGCGCGGATCAGCCGCACGGACAGGCGGACGCTGACGAAGCCCGCCACGAACGCGACGAAGAAGCAGAACAGGGGCAGGCGGCCGGTATGCACGATCTGCACGTCAAACCAGCCGGCCATGGCAAACCCCTGCCTGGCGGAGCGCCCGCTGGCCCCGGAAGGCAGCCAGCGGCATCACCACCGCATCCCGCCAGCAGGACGTCAGCCCGCTGGCTCAGTGCCGCGACGAGTGTAACGCCAGCGTGCTGCGGGCCGGTCAGACGCGCCGTGGCCTGCCGCCGCCGTGGCCTGCCGCCGCCGTGGCCGGGACGATCACCGCCGGGCGGCCAGGTAACCGCCGTCGCGGGCCGCCCCCGGCCGGCGCCTGCACGCCCAGCGCCAGCGCGATGGAGGCCACGCCGAGGAACGTGGCGCCGAACAGGACGGCGGAGACGAGCGCGGCTGCGGGGCCTCAGGCGAGCCGGGCGGCCAGCAGGCGGTACAGCCGCGGGAAGCTCGCCTTCATCCGCGCCGGGAGCGAGAGCCAGGGCGGCACGACGACGTCGTCCAGGCCGCGGTCGACCGCGTCGACGATGGCCTCCGCGGCCCGCTGGGCGCTCATCAGCTGCGGGTGCTGCCGCTTGTACGGGACCTTGCGCCGCTCGAAGTAGGCGGTGTCGACCACTCCGGGGCTGACCAGGCTCACCCCGATCCCGGCCGGCCGCAGCTCCGCACGCAGGGTGTCCGCCAGGCACCCGAGGCCCGCCTTGGTGACCGAGTACCAGGCCTCGCCGGGCACTCCGACCAGGCCGGCGATGGAGCCGACGAAGACCAGCCGGCCGGCGCCCGGCCGCAGGTGCGGTATCGCGGCGCGGGCCAGGTGAGCGGCGGCCCGCAGGTTCACGTCGAGCAGCGCGTCGATGTCGTCCTCGGGCATCGAGGCGAACGGTCCGGCCCAGCCGATGCCCGCGTTGGACACGAGCAGGTCCAGCCCGTCCATGGCGGCCGCAGCCGCCTCGACGGTGCGCCGGGGGCATCCCGGCTCACGCAGGTCTCCCGGCACGCAGATCCCGCCGGTATCAGCGGCCACGGCCGCCAGCGCGGCCTGGTCGCGCCCGGCGATCGCCACCTGCGCGCCCTGGATGGCCAGCGCCCGGGCGGTCGCCGCCCCGATGCCGCTGGATCCCCCCGTGATGAGCGCGCGCAGCCCGGCCAGGCCACCCTCCCGCGGCAGCCGGTCCGGCCGGGTCGTCATGGGCTCAGGCCCTTCGCCGCGCCGGGGCGTGGATGCAGAGCTCCTTGCGGTCGGGCACGCTCTGCGCGTGCTCGGCAGGCGGCGGGAGCTGGTACTCGGTCTCCCGGAGGTGGTCGGAGTACTGCCGGTCGGCGTTGTTGACGAGTGCCTCGTAGAAGTGGTGCAGCGGCAGCCGGGTCGGCAGCACCGCGGCTTCCAGGCCGAGGAACATGTAGTTGAGCCGAGCCGCTTCCAGCGGCGGAACACCTCCTCGTTCCGGATGAGCACATCGCAGCACGTTTCGAGATAGTACTCCTTGCGGATCTGCCGCCGCTCGAGCTGCCGGGCGATCTCATCTCCCTCCACCGTCTTGACGTGCTTGGCCAGGTTCACCACTTCCGGAACATTGCCCAGGTAGTTGAGGCTGAAGCCAGCCGCATCGGGCCGGAACCCGGCCAGCTGGCGCTCGAGTTCTCTCATGCCGTCGATCCCGGCCAGCGGCCGGCCGGGTGCAGGTTCACGCCGATCTGCCGCAGGGCGGCCACGAAGGCTAGCTCCCAGCGCGGTGCCGGGCCGGTGCGCGACGGCCTCCGGGAGCTCTCAGCACGCACGGATCCGTCAGCGGCACCCCGAGCATGGCCCTGGCCTCCGCCTTGGCCGGGGCGGCGTAGAAGGCAGCGCGGACCGGGAGCGGCACGACTCGTAGAGGCCAGGCACGGCGATGAGACGCCTGAACAGGCGTTCCCCGGCCCCTCCGGTCCGCGGTCCCAGCAGGGCCATGCTGTTGAGGCTGCGAGTGCGCCATCCTGACCGCTCCAGCACGCTGGCGCAGCTTCCCGTCAGCCAGAGCGCGGACGCGCAGGCTCCAGCGAGGATGAGGGCGACTGCCGCCTGCGCCGATGGTCGCCCGCACGGTTCGCATAAGGCCCGAGCGTAGAATACGAAGCGCAGGCAGGCCAACACGCCTAGTAGCGGATCCACGGCGGCCGACGAGTACGACGGCTGACTTCGCTACTACGGCTGACCACGCCCGGACGCCGGCCCATCGCGTCATCCGCCGCGGGTGATAAACGGGCCGCCGTCCCGCCATAGGATCGGCCCCGTACTGCGGTTGCCGCTTCGCACGGTCACCATCGTGACCAGTGCCGTGCAGGCCGGCGCAGCGGGGCAGGCGGCACCGGCCCGGGATGGCCGGGAAGGAGACGGCGGTCATGGCTGAGGCGGCAGAGTTCACGATCGGGGCCGGGGCAAGCTGCTCGGACGGCTTCTGCGGCGAGCTGACCCGCGTGGTCATCGACCCGGCAGCCCGCACGGTCACGCACCTGGTCATCGAGCCGAGGCACCGGCAGGAGCCCGGCCGGCTCGTTCCCCTGCACCTCGTCGACACGGTGACTGGCGAGATCCGGCTGCGCTGCAGCCTCGCCCAGTTCGGCGAGCTCGATCTCGCCGAGGAGACCGACCTGGCGGAGGGGGTCAGCTACGGCGGCGGCTACGGCGACGCCGAATCGGTCTCGGGCTACGGCGATGCCGGCGGCATGGGGGTCGGCGGCTCCGTCTCCGGCATGGGAATCGGCATGGGCCTGGGGCATCGCACGCGGACCGTCGTTCATGACGTCGTCCCGCTGGGTGAGACGGAAATACGGCGCGGCGAGCCTGTTCACGCACTCGATGGCGAGATCGGGCAGGTACAGGGCTTCCTGGTCGATCCGGCCGACCACCACGTGACCCACGTGCTGCTCCAGGAGGGGCACCTGTGGGGCCGCAAGGAAGTCACCATCCCGATCAGCGCCGTGACCGGCGCCGACGACGGAATCCGGCTCAACCTCACGAAGAAGCAGGTCGAGGACCTCCCGCCAGCAGAGTAAGCAGCGCTTGCGGCACCGCGGGATCGCCGGGCGGGGGTTAGATGGCAGCATATGATCCGCTTGCCGCGCATTACGACGCCGTGACCGGGGATTGCAGCACCGAGTCGGCGTTCATCGATAGCATCATCAGCTGCCGCCAGCGCCGGGCCGTGACATTGCTGGAGGTCGCGTGCGGAACTGGCAGTATCATGGCGCGGCTCGCGGGCAGCTATCAGGTGAGCGGCCTCGATATCTCGGCCGGCATGCTCGCTGTTGCCCGCGAGAAACTGCCTGAGAAAACCCCCTTGTACCAGGCCGATATGAGTAATTTCGAGCTGGGCACGACATTCGATGTCGTCCTGTGCGTCTACCACGGCATCAACCACTTGCCGGACTTCACGGCCTGGGAGGGCTTCTTCGATTGCGCCGAGCGGCACCTGAGCCGTGGCGGCCTGCTGATCTTCGACATGCTCACCATTCGCGATCTTGAGATGATGGCAGCCATGCCGCAGATCGTGCAGCACTGCGACGACAGCCGGCTGGTGATCCAAGTGCGGGCGAGCGACGAGATGGCGTTCGACTGGAACATCGAGCTGTTCGGGGGCCCGGGCGACGCCGGGCAGCCGCTGCTGACGGGAGTCATCAGGACGGCGTCATTCCCGGCTGGCCGCGTGCGGACATCGCTCAGCAGGAGATTCCCCCGGGTCAGGGAAATCAGTAGCGGCGGCAGCCTCGTCGACGCCGACAGCGAGAACCGGACCTGGTTCGCGTGCACCAAGGACGGCCCGGCGCGCTGACGCGGGACCGGCCGTCAGCTAGCCCTGCTACAGCAGGTCGATCGCCTGGCTCCTGGCGACAGCGGCGCGCCGGCCGGAGACCCCGAGCTTCCGGTAGATGGTCCTGGTATGAGTCTTGATCGTGTTCTCCGTCAGCTCGAGATGCTGGCCGATCTCGCGCAGCGACAGCGATCCGCGCAGCAACCGCAGCACTTCTGTCTCGCGGCCGGTGAGCGGTACTGCCAGCTCGGCCCCGGCCGGGTGACTGGCTAGCGCGCGCTCGAGCCGATCCAGCCTGGCCAGCTGCGCGGCGGCGCCGTCCGCAGACGAGGCAAGCAGCTGCCTGGCCTCGGCCAGGAGCGCCGAGGCTCCCGGCTCGTCACCGGCATCGCGCAGCATCGGCGCGAGCCTGAACAGGACCTCCACCGTCGCCCACGGGCTGATCCCTGGCTGCCTGCGCCGGAGGCCGAGCGCATGCTCAAGCTCCCGGCGGGCATCAGCGAGCCGGCCCCGGCGCCACAGCGCGGCGCCCCGGGCCGCGTAGGCCAGGGCGCTCTGCGGCGCTTCACTGAGACCGCTGTCAGCCTCGACAATCTCGCGAGCGGAGCGCGCTAGCTGCTCTGCCTCGGGGAGCGGTCCCTCGTCGACTGCTATCAGCGCCAGCACAGCGAAAGCCAGCATGCGGATGATCCCGATCGAGGATGGGCTGGACAGGGCTTCGCTCGCCCGCTCAGCGGCCGCCTCCAGGTCGCCGCTCCAGTAGAGGGCCGTCGCGTACCCGGCCCTGGCCAGGGCATACCACGGCGACGAGGGGTCCGGCTCCAGCATGACCGCCTTGGCAGCCGCTTCGCGCATCGGGCCGATGCCCTCGAACCCGAAAGTGCCTCTCAGCAAGGCCGCAGACGACTGCAAGGACCGGACGCCGTCCGGCAGCGGCCCGTCGTGCCCGGCCGCATCAAGGATCGGCAGCCAGCGCCGCAGCGATTGGCGGTCGCCTGAGAGCGCCGCGGCCCACGCCGCGCAGTGCGCGGCAACCGGGTACGAGCTGACGATGCCGTCCCCGAGTGATGCCAGCCATCCCCGGACCGTCGCGACCTGGCCGGAATTGACGTAGGCATACCAGTGCGTGGCGATCAGGTCGACAATCCCGGCCACGTCACCGGCCGCATGGGCATGATGGATCGCCTCGCTCGCCAGGCCCGCCTGACGATGCCAGGAACTCGCGCGCTGGTGCAGGGCGGGAACGATTTCCGGCTGGCTCCGGGCCAGATCGCTGCGGAGCACCTGAGCGAAAAGGTGATGGTAGCGAAACCACTGCCGGGTGTCATCGAGCGGGACGACGAAGAGATTCTCCCGCTCCAGCAGGTCGATGATCTGGGCGGTGCCCGATGACCCCACGACGGCATCGCACAGCGGTGCGCAGAACCGGCCGAGAATAGAAGTCCGGGACAGGAACTGGCGGATTTCAGCGGGCTGGCGGCCGAGCACTTCCTCGGCCAGGAAATCGACAACGTACCGGCTATCACCGGTGAACTCGCGGATGAACGTACTCGGCGACGGGTGGTCGCGCAATGACAGCGCCGCCAGGTAGAGCCCGGCAGGCCAGCCCTCCGTCCGGTCGACGAGGTCGGCGAGGTCCGCCTGGCCGAGCTCGATAGAGGCGATCGCGGCTACGAGGTCTGCCGCTTGCGCGGGCCCGAAGCGCAGCTCGCGGGCCCGGAACTCCACCATCTCGCCGGCGGCCCGCATGCGAGCGAGCGGCAGCGCCGGGTCAACCCGCGTCAGCAGCACGAGCTGGACAGCCGGCGGAAGGTGCAGCAGCAGCGAGGCGACCTGGCTGTGGCAGCCGCGGTCCCTGATCACGTGATAGTCATCCAGCACGAGAACGGCCGGCTCCCGCAGCACGGCCAGCTCGTTGAGCAGCAGTGGCAGCAATGTCCCCGCGAAGTCAGGATTGCTGCCCCGCAGCGTAGCCAGGATCTCGTCGCCGCTGAACCCGGGGCAGGCCCGCTGCAGCGCGTTCGTGACATGCCGCCACAGCCGACCCGGATCGTTGTCGGCAGGATCGAGGGAGATCCAGGCGAAAGACCGGCTCTCGGCCGGGCTGGACCGCCACTGCGCGACGACTGTTGTCTTCCCGAAGCCCGCAGGCGCTGCCACGAGCACGAGCTTGGCGTTAACCCGGCCGAGCCGGGCAACAAGGTCCTCGCGCTCCACCCACTCCTTCCGGGCCTGGGGGGCATGAAATTTGGTTTCGATCAGCGCACTGCCCACGGGGCAATATTGCTGAATGATCATTCAGAACGACAGAGGCAAAGGTCCCGGACATTGCACTCAATTCAGGCTTCCGATCGTCGCCCCGTCCACCGGAAATGCATCGCAGGCGGCACGGCACAGCGGCGGACGCCCTGGCACGGCCTACAGCTATTTATCCGCAAGCTTTCAGGTACTCTGCTGTGCTCGTTCAGCAAATGGCCAGGTTCGCCGATGATAGTGGGACATGGCTCCTCCGCGACGGCCGCAAGGCCACGCCAGAGGGTGCCTGAGAGGGCGTCCCGCCGGCCCGGGCCGGCGGGACGCCCTTTCCAGTGCGGTAACCAGCCTTCACCGATGCTTGCGTCGCGGCGCCGTGAGCTCGTTGATGCTGACGAGGTGCAGCGCGAGGTCCTGGATTCGATCGATCAGGCCATAGAGGGCGGAGTCATCGTGAACGGCGATGGTGATGAATGTCCAGCCGCGGCTGGACTCGACGACGGCATCGCCGAACACGCCTGCCACCAGGGCGCCGCATTCGCCCCGCAGGATGATCCGGTAGCGGTAGTCAGTGTCGCTGATCACGGTGTCAATGGGAATCCCTCAGTTCCGACTGGCCCGGACGCTATCCCTGCCTGTCCGGGCACGGCGTCGCGGTATGCAGGAACCTGGGCGGCCCCTTCCCTCTGTTGTCGCTGGCGAAGAGGCGATTCGTCGTCACCCGTCAGGCTCGTTCACCCGGGTGATATCTGCTCGTCACCTGGTGGAGGACAAACAAGGAGCGCTCTGGCCTCACCTGCCACCATGGCACGACCCTGCTGCCAGCGAACTCGCCAGCCAGAGCCGGCAAACCTGGATGCCGGCCGGGGATTCCCGCGTGCCCGCATCATGCAGCAGGGGTGATGCGGGACTCGCGCGCCCGGCGGAGCGTGAGGCTGGTGGCGCTTGACGCGTTCCCGGGGAACGACCATGACCAGTGATCCCTACCAGGACCTGGCACCGGTCCGACGGCGGCGGCTCATTTACCGTGCATTGCTTCGAGGCCTGCTGACCGCGGCCGTCCTGGTGGTCCTGTACTACCTGGTACCGGATAAGACGTGGAACGGCGACGTAGCACTGCGCGTGCTGGCCGGCCTGCTGGTCTTCGCGGGCATCACGACCTGGCAGGTCAGAATTATCGCGGGCTCGCGCTATCCGGCGCTCAAGGCGGCCGAGGCGCTCGGCCTGATCTTTCCCTTGTATCTCCTGGTATTCGCTTCCACGTACTACGTGATGGAACGAGCGTCCGCAGCCAGCTTCACCCAGCACCTCACCAAGACCGATGCCCTGTATTTCACCGTGACCGTCTTCTCCACTGTTGGCTTCGGCGACATTACCCCCAAGTCCGAGGCCGCCCGTCTCGTGCTCATCGTCCAGATGCTCGGCGACATCGCCATCCTGGGCGCCGGAGCGCGGATCCTGCTGGGAGCCGTGCGCCGCGGCCGGGAGCGGCGTACGGAAACGGACGGCGTCGCTGGGCCGGATGCATGAGCGACGGCGACCGCGCAGAAGGGCTCGTCATGTCAGATGAGCTGGTGGCTGACGCCGATGTCGTATCGCTGCCCGGCCCGCGGCTGAGCGCCGCCGCATGCGGTCGCGCCAGGCCCGCCTGTGATGGATCAGGAATTCGTTTCCTGATGAGCTGACGCCCCGTTCTGCCAGGCGCCCGCGCCGGCGAGTGCCGCTGCCTTCGCCTGAGCCCACTTGAGCCTGGCCAGTTCGCTCGGCGGCACATCCATCTCCCTGACCCATCGCCGGGTAGCCGACAGCAGGTGTGAACCGCCGACGGCGATGCCAGCGAGCGCGAGCAGAGCGCCGGCTCCCACGAGTGCCGCCCCGGTAATCATCGGGCCGGATCTCAGTTGCGGACCGTTACTGGGATTCTTCGTGTTGGACATGGCACCGTCCTGCGCGCTGGATCGCTGAGTGTCGGTCGTGATCGTCATTGTCGGCATGCGGAACCAGTCAGGCATCATCCGCCGGGGGTGAGGGCGATCCCGTCTCTGGCGTTGCGGTACCGGCGCCGGAGCCTGGCGCGAGTGTGTAGACGTCGCGCAGGGTCTCGATCTGCTGCGTGGTGAATGTCCGCTCGCGGCGGACGTCGCGAGTGAAAGCCAGCCACCAGGTCAGCAGGGCCCCGAGACGGTTGCGGAAGCCGGTCAGGAAGGCAATGTGAATGAACAGCCAGATGCACCAGCCCGGGAAGCCTCCGGCCTGCAGCGGCCCGGCTGAGACCACCGCACGGCCGCGGGAGATGTAGGCCGCCGAGCCCAGGTCACGATAGCGGAACGGCTTCTCCTCGACATTTCCCGCGCTCCGGCGCCGGATGCGATGCCCGGCGTAGAGCCCGGACTGCATCGCGACCTCGGCGACTCCCGGAAGCTTGTCCAGGCTCATCATGTCGCCGAGCACGGAGATCTCGGGATGCCCGGGGATCGTGAGATTTTTCTCGACCATGATGCGCCCGGACCTGTCGCACCTGGCGCCGGTGGCGGCGGCGAGGGCAGCGGCGACGGGTTGCGCCTCCACGCCGGCGGTCCACAGGACCGTGTTGGCGTCGTAGCGGGTCTGCTCGCCGGCCTGATCGCGGACAAGTACCCAGCCCTGGTCGACGTGCGTAACGATCGAGCCCATGTGCTGCTCGACGCCCAGCTTCTCCAGCGTCGCGGCAGCTTTCTGCGACAGCTTCGGGCCGAAGACCGCCAGCGGGGCGCTGCCGCCGTCGAAGAGCAGAACCCGCGCATCCTCCGGCTCGATGGTCCGGAACTCGGCGCGGAGCGTCTTGGTGGCGACTTCCCGGATCTGGCCCGCGAGTTCCACGCCGGTCGGGCCGCCGCCCACGAGGACGAACGTCAGCCAGGCGCGGCGTTCCTCCGGGGTGGGCGCAGTCTGGGCCATCTCGAACGCGCCGTAGACCCGCCGGCGGATGGCCAGCGCATCCGAGATCGTCTTCATGCCCGGCGCCCAGCGGGCAAACTCGTCATGGCCGAAATAGGACTGCCGGACCCCGGCAGCCACGATGAGGTCGTCGTAGCCGTACTCAAGGCGGTCACCGCCGACCCGCCGGGCGATTACCCGTCGGCCTGCGGCATCGAAGTCAACGACCTCGGCCATCACGCAGTCGACGTTCTTGTACTTCTTCAGCAGGTCACGCAGCGGAGTGGCAATCTTCCCCTCCGATAGGATCCCGGTCGCGCACTGGTAGAGCAGCGGCTGGAACACATGGTGCTGGGAGCGGTCGATCATGGTCACCGAGACGTTGCTGCGCCTCAGCGTTCGCGCCGCGAACAGCCCCGCGAAGCCGCCGCCCACGATCACCACACGGCGCTGACCAGGCTGGTCTGTCATCGCATGCTCCGGTTCATCGCTAGCCGGCCGGGTCGTGCCAGGTGTCCCTGCCGGCCAGCAGCCGGTCGGCTTCGGTCGGGCCCCAGCTGCCCCTGGCGTAGGTGTGCACGGGCGTGACGTCGCCAAGGACCGGCTCGACGACCTGCCATGCGGCCTCGACGGTGTCCTGCCGGGCGAACAGCCAGCGGTCCCCGTCCAGGGCGGCGCCGATGAGCCGGTCATAGGGCCGCATGTCGGAGCCCGGCTGCCCGGCGAAGGTCAGTTCCTCCAGCAGCGGCTCCAGCCCGCCACCCGGCTTCTTGCCGGCCAGGTCAAGGCCGACGGCCGTCTCCGGCCAGACCCGGAACCGCAGCGAGTTGGCGACGGCGAACGGCTCGATACCGAACACGTCATGCGGGGGGCGCTTGAAGCGGATGTCAACCTCGGTGGCAGTGACCGGCATGCACTTCCCGGCCCGGATCAGGATCGGCACGCCTGCCCAGCGCCAGGTGTCAGCGGCGAGCCGGACCGCGACGTAGGTCTCCGTCGTCGACTTGGGGTCGACACCGTCCACCTCGTGATAGCCCTCGTACTGGCCGCGCACCGCATCCTCGGGAGCCAGCGGCCGGAGTGAGGCCACCACCCGTGACTTGGCATCCCGCCAGGACGCCAGGCCCTGCCCGTCCGGCGGGTCGGCCAGCACGGTAGCCAGCACCTGCAGCATGTGGTTCTGGACGACATCCCTGATGGCGCCGGTACGGTCGTAGAACCGGCCCCGGTCGGCGACGTCGAACGCCTCGGCCATGGTGATCTGGATGCGCTCCACATAGGTCCGGTTGAGCAGCGGCTCGAGCACCGAGTTGGCGAAGCGGACGAAGAGCACGTTCTCCACCGGATCAAAGGCCAGCCAGTCGTCGACCCGGAAGATCGCCTCTTCTGGGAAGTACTGGTGCATCGTGTCGTTGAGCTGCCGCGAGCTGGCCAGGTCAGTCCCGAACGGCTTCTCCACCATGACCCGCGCGTTCTTGGCGCGGCCCGCCGTGGCGATCCCGTGAGCGATGCGCCCGAATAGCGGGGGCGGCACCTCGAGATAGAACAGGACGTTGCTGCCGGAGCCGATGGCATCCGACATCGCCTTGTAGGTGCCGTCGTCGTCGAGATCCCCGTCGACGTAACGCAGCAGGCCGAGCATCTTCTGCGCAGCGGGACTACCCGGGTCCATATGGTTGAGCCGCAGCGACGCCGCCGCGTAGTCGCGGAACTGCGCTAGCTGCCAGCCGCTCTTGGCTACGCCGATGACCGGCACGTTGAGGACGCCGCGCTGGACCAGGCCCACCAGCGCCGGGAACGTCTCTATCTTCGCCAGGTCACCGGTCGCGCCGAAAATCACCAGCGCATCAACTGTGTTGGCTGCCATATCGCTCCTTCGCCTGTGCGGGCTGGAATTCCTGCTTGCTGATGCGCCGGCGGAACACGTAGTAGGTCCATGTCTGGTAGGCGAGAACGAATGGCAGGAAGATGATGACCACGATGGTCATCACCTTGAGCGAGTACGCGCCGGACGCGGTGTTGTGCACGGTCAGGTTGTAGGCCGGGTTGGTGCTGGATACCATCACGTTGGGGTACAGGCCGGTGAAGATCGACACGATGCAGGCTGCCATCGTGACCGTGGTGGCGGCGAACGCGAAGCCCTCGCGGTGCTCGTAGATCAGCCAGATGGCCGCGATGACGGCAAGCACGGCCAGCAGCTCGACCGGGTTGAGAAAGAAATTGCTGCTGGACGTCACGTTCGTCCAGATGATGAAGGCCAGGACGGCGGCGCCCGTTAGCGGGGCCACCCGGCGGCCCAGGCGCCCGGCCCGGTCGCGCATCTCGCCGGTGGTCTTCAGGGACAGGAACGTCGCGCCGTGCAGCAGGCAGATCAGCACCAGGGTGACCCCGGTGAGCAGCGCGTACGGCTGCAGCAGGTCCCAGAATGACCCAGTGTAATTCTGGCTGGAGTTGATCGGCAGGCCGTGCAGCAGGTCGCCCAGTGCCACGCCGATCAGCAGCGGGGCGAGCAAGCTCCCCACGGTGAGCAAGACGTCCCAGCTGCGGCGCCAGCGCACCGCGTCGCGCTTGCCCCGGTACTCGAAGGACACGCCGCGGACAATCAGTGACGCCAGCAGCAGCACCAGCGCGAGGTAAAAACCCGAGAACATCGTCGCGTACCAGCCGGGGAACGCCGCGAACATGGCGGCCCCGGCCACGATCAGCCAGACCTCGTTGCCATCCCACAGCGGCCCGATGGTGTTGATGGCGGCCCGGCGGCCCGCCTCATCCTTGCCGACAGCGCCGTGCAGCATGCCCACGCCGAAGTCGAATCCCTCCAGAACGAAGAAGCCCGTCCACAAGACGGTGATGACGATGAACCAGAACGGGACGAGATTGTTCATCGTGACCTCAGTACTGGATGGCAGGCACGGGCGCGTCCACGTCGGCGTCGTCGCGGGCGGGCGGGAGCTGTTCGCGGGAGTACTTCAGCATCAGCAGCAGGTCCACCGTGGCCAGCACGGCGTACAGTACGACAAAACCTGCCAGGCTGATGATGAGCATGGTGGTGCTGACCGTCGGCGAGATCCCGTTCTTGGTCAGCATGATGCCCTGCACGATCCATGGCTGACGGCCGCTCTCGGTCAGCAGCCAGCCCGCGGTGTTCATCAGGAACGGCAGCACCGCGGCCCACACCGCCACCCACAGGAACAGCCGGGAGATCGCGAGTTTCTTGCGCCGGATCAGCCACAGTCCCCACAGCCCCAGCAGGAACACCAGGACCCCGGCATAGGCCATCACCCGCATCGCCCAGTACTGGATGAAAACGTTCGGCACGTAGTAGCCGGGCCCGTACGTGCTGACGTACTGGGATTGCAGCGGGTTAAGACCAATCACCTTGCCGTCCCAGTGGTTGGTGGCCAGCAGGGACAGCAGATGCGGGATCTCCAGGATCTGGGTCGGCGTCTGGTCATCGTTGCCGCCGCCGATCTGGAACAGCGAGAACGAGCACGGCTGGCACGTTGTCCACTGCGCCTCGGCAGCCGCTATCTTCATCGGCTGATACTTGGCCTCGATCACCCCGAGTTCATCGCCGACCAGCATCGTGAAGAGGATGGCCGGGACCAGGACGATGAGTGCGAGCCTGGCCGACCGGATGAAGACGTCCCGGTCCCCGCCGCGGCGCAGCTGCCAGGCGGACACGGCCAGCATCACGGCCGCGCCGGTGACCAGCGAAGCCAGCAGGACCTTCGAATATCCCCACACGAAGACCGGGTTGGTCAGCACCGCCCAGATGTCGTTGAGCTGCGGCTGATGAGACTTGTTCATGACGTAGCCGACGGGATGCTGCATCCACGAGTTGGCCGCCATGATGAAGGCGGCCGACAGGACAGTGCCGAGCGAGACCAGCCAGATGGTCAGCAGGTGGATCCGCCGGGATAGCTTGTCCCAGCCGAACAGCCACAGGCCCAGGAAGGTGGACTCGAGGAAGAACGCGGCCAGGCCCTCCATGGCCAGCGGCGCGCCGAAGATGTTGCCGACGAGCCGCGAGTACGCCCCCCAGTTCATGCCGAACTCGAATTCCTGCACTATGCCGGTCACCACGCCGATCGCCACGTTGATGACCAGCAGCGTGCCGAAGAACCTGGTCAGCCGCAGGTACTCATCCCGCTTGCTGTGGTACCAGGCCGTTTGCAGCAGCGCCGTCAGGAACGCCAGGCCGATCGTTATCGGCACGAAGAGGAAATGATTGATTGAGGTAAACGCGAACTGCCACCGGGCGAGATCGACGTTCGTCATCTAATCCCCTTGCACAGGAGGCCTGCCGATCGGTTGGCCAGCGGGCGACGCGGCCGGCAGCCGACCGGTCAGGTCCCGGCTGTATTGCGAGCCGAGACGCCGTTCTGCGTGTTAGCTGACATGACACCATCCCGGCAGCTAGTCATTGATCGTCACTTTCGCCGCCTGCATGCGGACGGGTAATCACCCCTCAGGAGTGATTACCCTTCCCGCGGAAGTGCCGTTGCGGATGGGGAGGAACCGGTGCTGGCGCGCGCGGCGGGCCGGCCCCGGAAAGGGGAGACGGCGAACGAGAGCGCCGTCAGCACGGCCGCGACGATCGCGGTGCCGCCGAAGATCGCTGACAGGCTCAGCCCGGCGTGCTGCAGCGGCCCCACGCCGAACGCCGCCAGGCCGTAGCCGATCTGGTAGAAGGCGATCACGCCGCCGGCCAGCGCCGCGGCCATCGCGGTCAGCTCCTCCTCGCCGAAGCTGATCGTGAGCGGCAGCAGGGCCGAGCAGCCCAGGCCGGCCAGCGCGAAGACGGCAACGCCGGCGATCGCCGCATGAGCGGGCAGGATACCGATCAGGACGAAAGATCCCACGAGCACCAGCGGTAGCAGGTGAAAGGTGATCCGCGCAGGCAGCCAGCGCTCGACCAGGGCGAACAGCACCCGGCCTACGGTCACCATCCCCCAGAACGCGGCCAGCGCTATCGATGCCTGCGCCTTCGACGCGCCCAGCCGGGTGGTCATCTCCAGCTGGGACCAGTTGCCGTTCATCGTCTCGCAGATGCCGTATAGCAGGATGAAGGCCGCGTACATCCAGAACCGGGCCGGGATGCGCGGCCTGCGCGCCGGCAGCGCCGCGCCGTGCAGCGCCGCCAGGCTGTGCATGGCTCCGGCCCGCGCCTGCGCCGCCGCCCTGCCGCGGGCCTGGGGACTGTCCGCGCTGGTCCGCAGCGGCAGCGGCAGGCTGGCTGCGATCAGGGCCAGCAGCAGGGCCGCCGACAGGACCGGCAGGCCCCACCAGAATCCGAGGCCGTCGAATACTGCCACGAACACCGGCGCCAGCACGGTACCCAGGCCGAGCAGGGCGTTCAGCACCAGTACCGACTTGTCGACGCTCGCCGGGTGGAAGGCCGACGCGTAGGTGTTCAGGATCGGGACCGTCAGGCCGAAGCCGGCTCCGAGGAACGCTGTCGCGACCAGCAGCAGCGGGTAGGCGACCGCGTGGTCGGTCTTGACCAGCACGCTGACCAGGAGCAGCACCATCGACAGCAGGCTCAGGGCCAGGCCCAGCAGGTAGACCTTCTTCGCGCTGATCCGCCGGGCAAGCCCGGCGCCGAGCAGCGATCCGGCAATGGCCGTCAGTACCTGGGGCAGGAACATGTCCCCGTACTGTGCGCTGGACAGGCCGTACTGGCGCGGGTCGGTGAAAATAGTGCTGGCCGCGGGGAATGTGACCAGGACGATGCCCTGGACCAGCCCGGCGGCGTTGATGACGGCGCTCTCGGCTCTCGAGGCCACAGGCATGCTCCGATACGTCGAGTTCGGCGGTCAGCCGGCGATGCGGTGCAGCCTGCCGCGACTGTAGCCTGCCAGCGATGCCGATTCTTCCAGCAGCACGGCTGGGTCGTGTCATCCGGCGATAGGTTCTGCCCAATCACCGTGGGAGGACGCCGGCAGTCACCCGGCGGGTGTGATGCACCTGTGCGCTCGCAGCGCCATCGTTAACCTGTGACTGAGCACTATGACGTGATAATTGCTGGCAGCGGCGCGGGCGGAGGCACGCTGGCGCATACCCTGGCTCCGTCGGGCAAGCGGATACTGCTGCTGGAGCGGGGCAGCTTCCTGCCACGCGAAATGGATAACTGGGATCCAGGCTCGGTTTTCGTGGACGGGAAGTACATCTCGCGGGACCAGTGGTTCGACGCCGACGGCAAGGCGTTCCAACCGCAGGTGCATTACTACGTCGGCGGCGCGACGAAGCTGTACGGAGCTGCGCTGTACCGGCTGCGCCCGGCGGACTTCGGCGAGATTCAGCATACGGACGGCGTGTCCCCGGCATGGCCGCTGAGCTACGACGAGTTCGAGCCCTGGTACACCAGGGCCGAGTGGCTGTATCAGGTGCACGGCGTGCATGGCGAGGATCCCACCGAGGGTCACTGCTCGAAGGAGTACCCGTGGCCGGCGGTCTCGCATGAGCCGCGGGTTCAGCAGATCTCCGACGCGCTCGCGGCGCGCGGCTACCATCCGTTCCACGCGCCGGTCGGCATCCTGCTGAACGAGGCCGACCGGCCGCTCAGCGCGTGCGTCCGCTGCGCCTGGTGCGACGGCTACCCGTGCCTGGTGCACGCCAAGTCAGACGCCGACGTCATCGCCGTCCGACCGCTGCTGGACCAGCCGAACGTGACCCTGCTGGTCAACGCCGAGGTGGAACGCCTCGAAACGGACCCGTCCGGCCGCACCGTCACCCGCGTGCAGGTTAACCGCGAGGGCAGCCAGGAATCCTACGAGGGCGACATCGTGGTGATCTCGGCCGGCGCGGCCAACAGCGCCAGGATCCTGCTCCGGTCGGCCTCCGGCCAGCACCCGGCCGGGCTCGCAAACGGGTCCGACCAGGTCGGCCGCAACTACATGTACCACAACAGCAAGGCCATCGTGGCGCTCGACAAGGAGCGCAACGACACGGTGTTCCAGAAGACGCTCGGCCTGAACGACTTCTACCTCGCCGGCGACGGCCGGGAATGGCCACTGGGCAACATCCAGATGCTCGGAAAGTCCAACGCGATGGCGATGAAGGGCGAGGAGCCCACGCTTACCAAGCTGGCCCCGAAATGGAGCCTGGAGGAAGTCGCCCGGCATGCGGTCGACTTCTGGCTGACCACCGAGGACGTGCCCAAGCCGGGCAACCGGGTCACCGTCGACCGCGACGGGCGCGTGCACCTTGCCTACCGCCAGACCAACGACACCGAGGCTGACGGGCTCTACCAGGAACTCCGGAAGGTGCTCAACCACATCGGGATCGCCGCGCACCACGTGCTCAGCAAGAACTTCTACGCGAGCATGGACGTGCCCGTCGCCGGCGTAGCGCACCAGTCAGGCACCTGCCGGTTCGGCACGGACCCGGCCACCTCGGTGCTCGATGCCAACTGCAAGGCGCATGAGGTCGACAACCTCTACGTCGTCGATACGAGCTTCTTCCCGAGCATCGGAGCCGTGAACCCCGCGCTCACCGCCATGGCTAACGCGATCCGCGTGGGCGAGCACCTGCTGAGCCGGATGGCGTGATTCGCCGGTCAGTGGCTGCGGCAGTCACTGCCCGGTCTCCATGCCGATGCGCCGGATGACGTCTCCGACAGGATCAACGGCTCCATGGCGGCGGCGGATCACGTCGGCGATCAGGCCGGTCCAGCCGGTCTGGTGGAAAGCGCCGATCGCGGCACCGTTGTCGCCATGGAAGTACTCGCTGAAGATCAGGTTGTCGTGCCAGGCCGGATCGTGCTGCAGGCGCTCGGTCCCGCCGAAGCAGGCCCGGCGGCCGTCAGGCCCGCGGGTGAAGATCGAGATGAGCCGGTCCTGGAGGTTGGCGGCGACCTTGTCCAGGGTGAGCTGTACGCCGGATCCGGTCGGGTACTCGATCGTGAACTCGTCACCGAAGAACCGGTAATAGCGTTCCAGGGCAGCGATGACCAGGTAGTTAAGCGGGAACCAGAGTGGGCCGCGCCAGTTGGAGTTCCCCCCGAACATGGAGGTGGTGGACTCGGCCGGCTCGTAGTCGATGCTCGCGTGGAAGCCCTCGACATCGAGTACGTACGGGTGCTCGCGGTGGTAGGCCGACAGGGCCCGCAGGCCGTGCGGGGACAGGAATTCGCTCTCGTCGAAGAGCTTCGCGAACAGCTTCTCCAGCCGGCCCACGCCGGCCAGGCTGAGTAGCATCCGCTGCCGGCCGCGCTCCCCGCGCAGCAGGCCGATCTCGCTGAGCTTTTCCCGGTCGGCCATGCCGCGGCGGGCCAGGAAGTCCGCGAACTGCTTGCCGACCGTGAGCGAGATCTGAAGATCCTTCTCATCGATGACCGCGGCGGCCAGGATCGGGATGATGCCCACCATCGACCGGACCTTCACCGAAATGGCTTCCCCGCTCGGGGTCATGAGCCTGTCGTAGTAGAGCCCGTCGGTCTCGTCCCACAGGCCGAGACCTTCGAGCGCATCGGTGATGGCGGCGAAGTGCTCAAGGAATTTGAGCACAAGATCCATCCCCGGCCGCTGGCCGGACCGGTTCAGGATCACGGCCATGGAGGCCATGGCGATCGCGTAGAAGCCCATCCAGCCCGTCGCGTCGGATTGCTCCAGGACGCCGCCGACCGGCAGGTGCGAGCGGTCGATCGGGCCGATGTTGTCCAGGCCGAGAAACCCGCCCTCGAACAGGTTGTTGCCCTCGGCGTCCTCCCTGTTGACCCACCAGGTGAAGTTGACCAGCAGCTTGTCGAAGATCCGGCTGACGAAGTCGATGTCGCGAGCGCCGTCGATGGCGAAGACCTCCACCGCAGCCCACGCCTGTACCGGGGGATTCACGTCACCGAAGTCCCACTCATAGGCGGGCAGTGCGCCGTTGGGATGCTGGAACCATTCCCGGCACAGCAGGATCAGCTGGTACTTGGCGAACGCCGGATCCACGTGCGCCAGGGCGACGCAGTGGAACGCCAGGTCCCACGCCGCGTACCACGGGTATTCCCATTTGTCGGGCATCGACATGATGTCGAAGGCGTCGAAGTTGCGCCACCGCGAGTTCCGCCCGGTCAGCCGCTGCGCCGGGGGCGTCGGCTGCGTCGGGTCCCCATCCAGCCAGCGGGCCACGTCGTAGTAGAACAGCTGCTTGCTCCACAGCATCCCGGCGAACGCCTGCCGCATCACCATCGCCTCGTCGGCGGACGCCCCGGCCGGGGTGAGCTCGGCGTAGAACTCATCAGCCTCGGCCCGCCGCTGGGCGATGACCTGGTCGAACTGGGCGCCGAGCGGGGAGTTCGCCTTTCCCCTGGGCGCCTTGATCGGCGGCTGCCGCAGCCGCAGCCGCAGCTCAGCGGTCTCGCCAGCTGGTACCGTCACCTGGTACCAGAATGCCGCCTTGGTGCCCGTGCGATCCGGGTTCACGGTGGCCGCCCCGCTCACCACGTGGTCGTTGATGCCGTCCTTGGGATACGGCGTCACCGGCGCGGCGCCGAACAGCCGCTGCTCGTTGGTCTCGTTCTCGCAGAACAACGCGGTTGGCAGTGCCCCGTCCGGCCCGGGGCCGGCCAGCAGCTCCATCGGGCCAATGAACGGATGATCGATCCCTACTGCCGAGTCACCCACCGCCCGCATCGCCGGTTTGGCCGCGCCGGTGTCCCAGGACCAGGTGTTGCGGAACCAGGTGGTCGGAAGCACGTGCAGCGTCGCGGGCTCGGGGCCCGCGTTGGTCACCTGTACGGCCATCAGCAGATCATCGGCGCTGGCCTTGGCGTAGTGCACCTCGACGATCCAGTACCGGTCCTCATCGAACACCCCGGTATCCAGCAGTTCGTACTCGGGCTCCTCACGGCTACGCGACCTGTTCTGGTCAATGAGATCCTGATACGGGAACGCCGCCTGCGGATAGTGATACCGCCAGCGGTTCCACGCATGGCTCGGCAGCGCGTCCAGGTACCACCAGTACTCCTTGACGTCCTCGCCGTGATTGCCCTGCGCCCCGGTCAGGCCGAACGGCCGCTCCTTCAGGATCGGGTCCTTCCCGTTCCACAGCGCCAGCCCCAGGCACAGCCGCTGCTCCACGTCGCAGAACCCGGCCAGGCCGTCCTCGCCCCACCGATAAGCCCGCGACCGCGCCTGCTCATGCGGCAGGTAATCCCACGCCTCGCCGTCGGCGCTGTAATCCTCCCGCACCGTGCCCCACTGGCGCTCGCTCACGTACGGCCCCCACCGGTACCATTCCCCGGCCTGCCGCAGCCCGTCCTCCAGCCGCCCGAACCCGGCCACTCGCTCCCGCTCAGCAGTCACTGCCATGCCCCTGTCGCGTTCCGATGTACCGCAGTATCCCAGTGTCGTGCCGACCCTTAGCCCGACATGGTCGTGGCGTTCGAGGTCGGCCGCCATGACCTTTCTATACGCCTGGACCTCACTCGCTCATCACCTCAGGCGGGTGATTGATTCTCCTGCCGTCCTCGATCAACTTTGAAGAGTGCCGGACGTTTTGCTGGATCGCGCATTTATCTGGCCTTCGGAGCGCGTCAGCGCAAAAATGAACTGCTGGCAAATTAATTACTGACTTTGCGTTACTGGAGGCTGGCGTGACAGCAAACCAGATCCTGATCGGGGTCGGCATGATGTCATCCGCCCGCAGGCTGGCGACACCTTTCACGTACGCCTCAGCTGCGCCGGTGCCGCTGTCAGGGAGCAGCGTGAACACTGGCCCAGTCGGCGGCCATGTCGATCACGGTCCACCTGCGCTCGGCGGCGGAGGCCAGGATCTGGTCGGTGCCGCTGCCCAGGATCGGATCACGGTCGTAGGAGTACTCCCGCTCGCCGTCGGTGTGGCGGACGACCAGTTCCAGCGTCCGGTGCGGGCTGGCGGCGGTCCACTAGAGCATGGCCAGGTCGCCGTCGGTGTTCCCGGCGGCGCCGTTCTGTCCACAACGTGCCGTCATTGTCGAACACCGCGACACGGTCCCACTCCGGGACGAAGTCCGGCGAGTCAGGATCGGTCACGGCGGCGACGAACTCCACGACTGACTGCTTCGCGGGTGTCGCACGCCAGCCCGGCAGTGGATCGGCGGTCATGCTGCACCTATACCCTTCGTGCCGGGAAGTTTGTTCGGTGTGCCAGCAAGGCCACACATGGATCTCAGCCGCTACGCGGCCCTGGTGCCGCGCCTTGACTCGCGTGAGTCGTAGGCGCAGAGCCCGTACAGGGCGGCGATGTCGATGATGATGATGAGGCTGGACCAGAAGGGATAGGAGGCGAGGAAGAACATCTGCCCGATCGCATTGAGGCCCACCACGATAACCCCGAACCAGCGGGCCAGCGGGTTGCCGGTGATGACTCCGCCGGCCGCGAATAGCTGCAGGACCCCGAGGATCATGATGATCCAGCCCCAGGCGCGCAAGTTGCCGATCACGAAGTGCGCATTCGCGATGAAGACATGTGACCTGGCAATGGCGGCGATGCCGTCCAGGAGATTAAAGAAGCCCAGGACGGCCAGCAGCGCTGCCGCGAAGGCGACCAGGCCGGAGCCGCGGCCGCTGTCGTAATCCCTGCTGCCTCCGCCGTGCCTGGTGGTTGGCGCCGCCGTCATCGTGACCTCCCATGGCATTTTCCTGCGTGCACCAGAAAGGCTTCGCCAAGGGCTCCGGCCCGGGCATCACCCCCGCGGGGTGAGCCGCGGCAAGGCGAGCCTGAGCCCGGCGAGCCTGAGCCCGGCGACCGGCCCACCAGGTTCGCCTATGTCTGCAGCAAGCCCGGCACGGCTCACCCTGGCGGGGTGAGCCAATCGCCGCTGCCCGGGCTGCATCCTCTGCCGCATGGGCGTCTGCGGCAGACCCGCACCGATCATCGTTGGCGCCATGGGCGGCGGGACGGGCAGGCAGCCGTGAGCCGGACGCGGGACAGGGCCTGGGCGGTTGACCCGCGGCTGCTGCGGTATGCCGGGGCCGCGCGCGCTCACCTGGCGGTGGCCATCACGCTCGGACTGATCGGCACGGGGCTGATCCTGGCGCAGGCCGGCTTGCTCGCCCGCGCGCTCGCCGGTGCTGCCCGGGGCGACGCCACGGCCGTGCTGTCGGGGACGCTGGCGGCACTGCTGATCGTGGTGGCGGCTCGGGCGGCGGTGGGCTATGGCGGCGAGGTGGCTGCGCTGCGCGCGGCCGCGACCGTCAAGTCGCAGCTGCGCCGTGCGCTCATTGCCCGCTCGCTGCGGCTGGGCCCGGCGTGGCTCAGTGGTCAGCGGGCGGGCGAGATCGCAACCCTCAGCACCAGGGGCCTGGACGGGCTGGATTCCTATTTCGCCCGTTACCTGCCACAGCTCGTCCTCGCGGTCCTGGTGCCGATCGCGGTGCTGGCCCGGGTGGCGAGCGCGGACTGGATCTCCGCGGTGGTCATCGCCGTGACGCTGCCGCTGATCCCGGTCTTCGCGGTGCTGGTCGGCTGGCACACCAAAACGCAGACGCGGCGGCAGTGGCGGCTGCTGGCCACCCTCGGCGGCCACTTCCTCGACGTGGTCGAGGGCCTGCCCACGCTCAAGGTGTTCGGCCGCGCCAGGGTGCAGGAAGACGTGATTGCCAAGGTCACCGAGGACTACCGGGCTGCCACCATGTCGACCCTGCGGGTGGCGTTCCTGTCCGCGCTGGTCCTGGAGCTATCCGCCGCTGTAGCGACCGCCCTGGTCGCAGTCGAGGTCGGGCTGCGGCTGCTCTACGGCCACCTGGGCTACGAGACGGCACTGCTGGTGCTGCTGCTCACTCCCGAGGCATTCCTGCCGCTGCGCGCAGTCGGCGCGCAGTTCCACGCGAGCATGGAAGGCGCTGCCGCGGCCGGACGCGTTTTCGAGATCCTGGAAACAGCGCCGCCGGACGAGCCCCGGCCAAGGCCTCGCGCAACGGCCCGGCGCAGCGCCGACCTGATGACGCAGGAAATCAGGCTCAGCGACGTCACCGCGGCCTATCCCGGCCGCCGTCGCCCGGCACTGGACGCGGTCAGCCTGACGATCGCGCCGGGGGACCGGATCGTGCTCACCGGCCCGAGCGGTGCGGGCAAGAGCACGCTGCTCGCCATGCTGCTCCGGTTCATCGCACCTGCTGCCGGGAGCATCGAGGTGGGCGGCGCCGGGGCCGGCACCGACCTGGCAGCCATCGATGTACAGCAATGGCGCGCGCAGATCGCCTGGGTGCCGCAGCAGCCCTATCTGTTCAGCGGCAGCGCGGCGGACAATATTGCCCTGGGCCAGGGCGGCGCGAGCCGGGGCGCCATCTGCCGGGCCGCCCGGCTGGCGGGTGCCGCCGCCTTCATCGAGGAGCTGCCGGCCGGATATGACACGCCGCTCGGCGAGCGCGGCCTCCGGCTGTCCGCGGGTCAGCGGCAGCGGATTGCGCTGGCCCGCGCGTTCCTGCGGGACGCGCCGCTGCTGCTACTAGATGAGCCCGCCGCCCACCTGGATCCGGCCAGTGCGCGGCTGATCGGCGCAGCCATCGACGCGGCCCTGTCCGACCGCACCGTCATCCTGGTCAGCCATGGCCGGGGCTGGGCCGGCGAGGGCTGCCGGGTCATCAGCCTGGAGCAGGGCAGGCTGATGACGCCGGCCCGTGCCGCGTGGCCAGCCAACCGGACCGCCGCGGCGGTGCTCCCGTGAGCAGCGAGCCCGCGGGGATGACAGCCGGGCGCCGGCCGCTGCTGCGGCTGCTCTGGCTGGCCCGGCCGCTGCGCGGCCGGCTCGTGCTCTCGGTCCTGGCCGGCGCGGCTGCTACCGGCTGCGGTGTGGCGCTGCTGGGCACATCCGGGTTCTTGCTGGCCCGCGCCTCAGAGCACCCAGGCATTCTGGCCATCTCCGGGGCGGTCGTAGCGGTTCGCGCGTTCAGCGTTGGCCGCGGCGTATCGCGCTACCTTGAGCGGCTGACATCCCACGACGTCGCGTTCCGGGTGCTGGCTGACATCCGGGTAGCCATTTACCGCCGGCTGGAACGGCTAGCGCCAGCCGGGCTGGCCGCTTTCCGGTCCGGCGATCTGCTGGCCGCGCTGATCAGTGACGTGGACGCCACCCAGGACCTGTTCATCCGCGGCATCGGCCCGCCGCTGGCCGCGGCGCTGGTCGGCGCGGGCGCGGTAACCGTCTGCCTGCTGATCCTCCTTCCCGCCGCCGGCGTGCTGGCTCTCGGCCTGCTGGCCGCCGGCGCCGCGGTGCCGCCGCTGGCCGTCGCGGCCTCCCGCCGGGCGGCCAGGGCGACCGCCGCGGTACGCGCGGAGCTCGGCGCGACGGTCACTGACCTGCTCTCGGGCGCGGCGGACCTGCACGCTTTCGGCGCGCAGGAAGCCGCGCTCGCCGCCGCTGCCGAGGAAGACGCGAGGCTGACCGCAGTGGCCAGGCGCTTTGCCGCCGGAGCGGCCCTGGGCAGCGGGCTGATCACCGGCCTGACCGGACTGACCGTATGGGGAGTGCTCGTCCTCGGGGTGGCGGCGGTGGGGCACGGCACGCTCAGCAGGGTGCCGCTGGCGGTACTGACCCTCACGGCACTGGCTTCCTTCGAGGCGGTCACGGTCATGCCGGCCGCCGCGCTCCAGCTCGGATCGGCGCGCGCCTCAGCCAGCCGGATCGGCGTGATTCTGGACACGCCGGACCCGGTCGCGGAGCCGACGGCTCCGCGACCGCTGCCGGCCGGGCCTGTGCACGTGCAGCTGTCCGGGGTGCAGGTCCGGTATGAGCCGGGCGGGCCGCTCGCGCTGGACGGGCTCGACCTTGACCTGCCGCCGGGCCGACGCGTCGCGCTCATCGGCCCGAGCGGCGCCGGCAAGTCAACCGTGGCCGCAGTGCTGCTGCGCTTCCGAGACCCGGTCGGCGGTACCGTCACCCTGAACGGCTCCGACCTGGCCAGTTACGCCGCAGATGCGGTCCGGACAGTGATTGGCGGATGCCCGCAGGATCCGCACATCTTCGATGCCACCATCCGTGACAACCTCCGGCTGGCCCGGCCCGGCGCCACTGACGATGAGCTGGCAGCTGCCGCCGCGCGGGCCCGGCTGCTGCCCTGGGTCGATTCGCTGCCCCGGTGCTGGGACACTCCCGTCGGCGCGCACGGGACGGCCATGTCCGGCGGTGAACGGCAGCGGCTCGCGCTGGCCAGGGCGCTGCTCGCGGACCCGGCCGTGCTGATTCTCGACGAGCCGACCGCGCACCTGGATCCCGAGGCCCGCGCTGCCCTGACCGCGGATCTGCTCGCGATCACCACGGGCCGCGCCACCCTGCTCATCACGCACGAGCTGGAGGGACTTGACCAGGTTGACGAGATCATCGTCCTGGGCCACGGCAAGGTCGCCCAGCGCGGCACGCATGAGCAGCTCATCGCAGCCGATGGCCCGTACCGGCGGCTGCACGAGACGCCGTCATTCTGGCCCGCGCAGGCATCTCGTTAGCAAATCCGTTAGCAGCACGACGCTCTGGCTGGGCTCATGGTGCCGCTGGTTGGCCTGAAGACCCACCGGGTGCGACCGTAGCCGCCTCGCCAGCGGGCTGCTGATCCGCAGCGGCGGCCGGAGCCGGGCTTGGGGTGAGCCTTGCCGAGACCACATATGCCACCGCCACTGCCACGATGGCCAGCGGCATGACTTCCAGGCCGTCCGACGACAGCAGCAAGGTGGCTAGCAAGACCGAGGTCATCGGGAGCCTGAGCATCACCACGGTCATCGCGCCGATGCCCATGGCGACGCCGTAAACAAGTGGCAGCCCCGGCAGGTGCGACAACGCCACGCCGCCGACCGCCCCGAGGAACATGGCCGGGAAGGTAGGACCGCCGCGGAAACCGCTCAGCGAAGCGCCATAGGCGATCCCCTTGCACACCAGGAGGAGCAGCAGCGCTCCCACGGTATAGGTGGCGCTGTTGCTGATGAACGGGCCCAGCGCGGATTGCCCGGAGAACAGCACCTCGGAGGAGCCCTTGCCGGTCCCTGCGGCGAACGCGATCGCAAGTCCCGCCACGGCCAGGCCGACCACCGGCGTGGCCAGCAACATCCGCCGCTCGACATGGGGCCGCAAGAACAGCCCCAGCCATCGGATCCCGCCGCCGAGCGGCGCGGCCACCACCCCGATCGCCAGCGCCCACAAGAATTCAGCGCCAGTGGGCGATCCGACATGGGGCAGGCCGGGAATCGCCAGCGAGAATGTGCCGAGCCCAGTCAGGTGGTCAAGGCCGAGAAAGATCAGCGAGCCGACGCCAGCGGCCAGCAGCCCAGGCACCAGCACAAGCTCCAGCATGGCCCCGCCTAGTCCCGAGGCCTCCATCAGCAGGAACGCCCCGAGCAGGGGGGAGCCAAGCAGCGTGCTGATGGCGGCAAAACTCCCCGCCGCGGCCACCACGGTGCTGGTTCTGGCCGGAGCGTCCCGCTTGACCAGGCGGACCGCAAGGACGCCGAGCCCGCCGCCGAGCGCGATCATGGGTGCCTCGGGTCCGAGCACCACGCCCAGGCTCAAGGTTGCCAGTGCCGCGAGCAGGACGCCGGGAAGCTCGATCGGGGAGGGAGGGCCTGCGCCCACCTTGAACCCGTCGGCTGGTGAGTGGCCGCCCTTGCCAGGCAGGTACCGGATAGTGAGGCTGACCAGTACCCCGGCCAGCACCAGCGGCGGAATCGGCCACCACAGCGGCTCCCCGTGGAAGCCCAGCCCCTTGGGCAGGTCAGTGAAAATCCATCCCTGCAGCTTGGCGACCAGCGCGAGAAAGAAGTACGCCGCCGCCGAGACGGGCACCCCGATGATCGCAGCCAGCACCAGCAGCGCCACGTAGCTCCGGGATCGCAGCAGCGCAAGCGGATCGGACGGCGTCGTCACCAAAGTCCTCCCGATCCTCGCCCTCTTACCCGAAGGAGGCGGGGCTGCCTTCTTGCTCGGATTCGATAAGCAGCGATAGGGCCTCGATCAGGGCGAGGTGGGTGAAGGCCTGCGGGAAGTTCCCGAGGTTCCGGTTCGGATCACCACCGCTGACCGCATCGAGGATGCAGCCGAAATACTCGATCGCCTCCCAGTCGAAACCGAGGCGGTACAGCGAGCGGAGCATGAACGCCGAGTCCCGGATCCAGGTGTACCGGTAGTCCCAGTTGCGTGCCCCGCCAGGCGTTTCCGGCAGCGAGGTTGTGGCAGCCGCCATGATCGCGCCCGTGGGGGCGTAGCTGAGCGCCTTCAATGCGTAGTCGGCAATAGGCGGAAACACGCTCATCGGTGCGACCTCTCGCCGGCCTGAACGCCAGATTCTGACGGACGATGCGACCGTAACCACTGCCCGGCGCGCCGGGATCACCCCGCAGGGGTGACCTGCGCCGCTGGAGACCTGAATAGGGCGATGGGTCAGCAGCGGACCAGGCGAATCGTGCAGCAAATGCTCACCAGATCTACAGGTTGCTTACTTATATTATTCAGCAAATGGTCAGGCTAGTGCGGAACGCTTCAGGTAGTCCTCTCCGGTTGCCGTGTACTCCAGGCGGCCCGGAAGGGCTCAAGAGCGCGCCTCGCTGGGCCGAGCCTGCCCCCCGGCCCCCGGGTCCGGCGGGGCGCGCTCGCCAGGTCAGCGCCGCCCCTGGCGGCGGGCCGCCCAGTCGATGGCTTGCTCACCCTTCCCAGGTGAGTCGGCGCCCAGATGACCACCGCTAATCTCAGAGCGCGCTGAAGGCCGGACGCGGCCTCCGCCACTGGCAGCGCGGCTGCCAGCCGGCCAAGGCCGGTTCCGGCGAGCCCCTGAGAGGACGGGATGCAGGTCATCAATGATCCGCTGCCCAGCTGGGCCGATGGGCAGGCGAAGCAGCAGATCCTGGAGTTCGTGCGGTCGGTGACCGAGCCGGGACCTTCCTTCGTGCCGGAAGCGGAGCGGGTCGCGACATTCGACAATGACGGCACGCTGTGGTGCGAGAAGCCGATGTACCCGCAGGCCGATTTCCTCCTCCGGCGGTGGCGGGAGGTGACTCAGGCCCATCCGGGCCGGGCGAAGAAGCAGCCGTGGAAGGCCGTCGCGGAGAATGACAAGGAGTGGCTCGCGGCCATGCTGGATCATGTACCCGAGCTCACCAGGGGAGTGACCGAGGCGTACCCGGGCATCACCGTCAGGGCTTTCGAGAAGGCGGTGCGCAGATTCTTCGACACGGCCCGCCACCCGGTGCTCGGCGTCCCTTACACCAGGCTCGCCTACTGCCCGATGGTGGAGCTCATTACCCTGCTGAACGTCCATGGCTTCCAGGTCTACATCTGCTCGGCGGGCGGCCGGGACTTCGTCCGTGCGGTGTCCCTGGAGATGTACGGCATTCCCAGGGAGCGGGTCATCGGCTCGGGCACGACGCTGGAATACCGGAATGGCAAGGTCTACCGGACCAGGGGAGTCGAGCAGCCCATCGACGACGGGCCAGGCAAGCCAGTTCACATCTGGACCCGGACCGGCCGCAAGCCGCTGCTGGCCGGGGGAAACGCTGACGGTGACGCCGCGATGCTGGAGATGGCACGGTTCGCCCTGCTGATCCGCCACGACGACGCTGAACGCGAGTTTGCCTACGATTCCGGGGCGGAGCGGGCTCTCGCCGAGGCGAAGCACCACGGATGGACGGTCGCGAGCATTCAGAACGACTTCGCCGCTGTGTTCGATCTGCGTAAGCCGGAGCCCTCCGGCCAAGCCAGGACCAATGACCCATTGACCGCTGGCCAAGGGCCAGCGACAGTGAGCAGACGGTAAACAACGCTACCCTGGACCCGGCAGCCGGACTGGCCTGGATCGGAGCGGCCAATGGCTAGCCATGCACTCGTGTTGCGCTGCCCCGAATCGGTACCTGCAGCGCCGTTGCTGGCGACGTGAGCGAGCGCTCTGCGCTATCCGGTACGTCGGCGGTCGAGGGGATGCAGGATGCTGCCCCCGGGCCGGTCCTGATCGCGACGAAGCTGCAACCGCCTGCGCTGCGCGATCACGTCATCCCGCGGGGCCGCCTGCAGGAGCAACTGGGAGCCGCATCCGGTCGCGTACTCACCCTGCTGGCATGCCCGGCAGGTTTCGGGAAAACCACCTTGCTCACGGCGTGGCATGCGGTCGAGAAGTCGCGGAACCCGGTCGCGTGGCTGACCCTGGACGAGGGCGACAACGACCCGGCGGTCCTCTGGGCCTATGTGACGGAAGCGCTGCACCGGGCCTGCCCGGACGTCACCCGGCTGGCCCCGCCGGCCATGGCCAGGGCGTCGTCGGTCGTCGACGCCATCCTGCCTCGCCTGGTCAACGAGCTGGCACAGCAGGACGCTGTCACCCTGATCCTCGATGACGGCCACCGGCTGGCCGACGACGCCGCGATCGAGAGCCTCGGCTGGTTCATCAGGCATGCGCCGCGCACGTTCCGGATCGTGCTCTCGACCAGGACTGAGCCACCCTTTCCCCTGGCCGCGACGCGGGCTCACGGCGAGCTGCTCGAGCTGCAGGCCGAGGATCTGCGGTTTACCGCCGGGGAGGCGGGCGCCTTCCTCAACGGGTGCCTCGGACTCGGCCTCAGCGCCGACGACGTCAATGATCTCGCAGAGCGAGCGGAGGGCTGGCCGGCCGGCCTTTACCTGGCTGCCCTCTCGCTCCGGGAAAGTGCCGACCGGCACGCCCTGATCAGGGACTTCGGGCCGTCGAACCGGCACGTGGCCGACTTCCTGGTGGCTGAGGTCCTCGAGGCTCATGATCCGCCCGCTCAGGCGATGATGATGCGCTCCTCGATCCTGGAGCGACTGTCCGGTCCGCTCTGCGATGCGGTGACGCGGCAACAGCACTCGGGCGCGATGCTGGAGGGGCTGTCGCGGACTAATCTCTTCGTCGCGCCCGGCCACCGCGATCGCGGCTGGTACCGCTTCCACCCGCTCTTCGCCCAGGTCCTGCGAGCGGAGCTGGAACGGCGCGAGCCCGGACTCGCCCCGGCACTGCACCGGCGCGCTTACGCCTGGCATCGCGATCACGGGACGGCGGGCGAGGCCATCGAGCACGCGCTGGAAGCGGGTGCGTACGCCGAGGCCGCCGACCTGATCGAGGCCCGGTGGGTCAGGTACGCGAGCGAGGGCGGGCACGCCCGCGTGCTGGCCTGGATACGGCGGCTGCCGGAGCAGGTCCGGACGAGCCATCCGCGGCTGCGACTGGCCGAGGCGTGGGCGCTCTCATTCGCGGCCAGGCACCAGGAGGCGGCAGCGGCGATCGCCGCGTTCCAGCGGCTCGGCGACCTCGGCAGCGCACCGCTTCCCGACGGCTTCAGCTCAGCCGAGGCCAGCCTGCTGATGCTGCGAGCCTCGTTCCCGCTCGGTGACGTCGGCGCACAGCTGACGAATGCGCGCCGCGCGGCCGAACTCGAGCAGCACGGATCCGCCTGGCGGCCGGTGGCCTGCTGGGCAGCGGGCACGGCTCTCTACTACCAGGCTGAACTCGGCGAGGCCGACGCGTGGCTCGCGGAGTGCCTGGCGCTGGCTCCGGCCCAGGTGACATGGCCAGTGGAAGCGCCGGCCCTCGCCTGCCGCTCGCTCATCGCTGGCGAGCGGGGGCATCTGGAGCGACAGCGTCTGCTGGCTGAGCTGGCCGCCGACCTCGTCACCGATCACGGTACCGAGCAGGTTAACGGGACTGTACCGCTGGCGCTCGGGACATCACTGGCGGCACGCGGGCGGCCGGACGAGGCACTTCCGCTGATGGAGCGAGGCATTGCCGTCCTGCGACGCTCCGGGGCGCAGCCTACGGACATGGCGTCGGCGCTGCTGCAGCACGTGTCGGTGCTGGGCGGGCTCGGTGACCGGGACCGCTCGGCGGAACTGATCGCCGAGGCCCGGTCCATTCTCAGGTCCTGTCCGGACGCCGGGACTCTGCCGCAGCGGCTGAGCGCCGCCGAGCGAGCGCTCCGCGCTGACCAGGAGCCCGGCCGCCAGGTGCTGACTGAGCGTGAGCTCCGCATCCTGAAGCTGCTGGACAGTGACCTCTCCGAGCGGGATGTCGGCAGCGAGCTCTACGTCTCCTACAACACCGTGCATAGCCACGTCCGGTCCATCTATCGCAAGCTCGGCATCTCCTCGCGTCGTCACGCGATTCAGCGAGGCCGGGAGCTCGACCTGTTCTAGCTCAGCGGACCGGCGGCCATTCTGGCGAACGTGACTCACCCGTCCCGGGTGATGTTGAAGATCGGCGGCCAGCGAAATGCTGAACCTGCATCGCGGATAGCCGCACCGTCGCCATGCGCCGAATCGTCCCCCCGGTGCGAAGGAGCAGGAATGGAACTCGCCGCTTCATCGACGTCTTACCCGCTCCTAAATCTCTTCTGGACCATGTTCGAGTTCTTCCTGTGGGTGATCTGGATCTGGATCCTGATCATGGTGTTCATCGACATCTTCCGTAGCCATGACCTGTCCGGCTGGGCCAAGGCCCTGTGGTTCCTGTTCGTGCTGTTCATCCCGCTGATCGGCGTGCTGGTCTACCTGATCGCGCGCGGCGGGTCCATGCACGAGCGGGCGGCGCGGCAGGCGCAGCAGCAGGACGCGGAAGTGCGCAGATATGTCCAGCAGGCTGCAGCGGAATCACCGGCGAGTACCGCAGACCAGCTGGCGAAGCTGGCTGATCTCCGTGACCGGGGAGTCATCACGCCGCAGGAGTTCGAGCGCGAGAAGGCGAAGGTCCTGGCCTAAGCGGGCGCGACTGGCCGCTGAGATCGCACAGACCCGGCCGTCTGAGGAGGATAGTGAGCGTGGCAGCTGCTGTAAACGACCGGGACGAGGAGCAGGCGGCTGCCATCCGGCGCCGTTACCTGATCAGGTTCGAGGAGGACACGCTCAAGTCCCGGCCCCTGTGGATCCGGCTGATCATCGAGTTCCTCGGCACGTTCGTGCTGGTGACGGTAGCCGCCGGGTCGGGCGTGATCAATCACTACGTCGGCGGCGGCCCGATCAGCCGGACCGCCGCCGTCATAGCGCCCGGCGCGGTGGTCATGGCCCTGATCTACGCCTGGGGCCCGCTGTCGGGACTGCACATCAATCCCGCCGTCACCTTCGCGTTCACGAGCCGCCGGGTTTTCCCGCCGGCCTGGGTGGTCCCGTACTGGGTGGCTCAGTTCGCCGGGGCTATCGGCGCCGCGCTGCTCTTGCAGGCCATGTTCGGCCACGTCAGCGCGGGCGGCAACTACCCGATCTCGACTCCGGGCGGAGAATGGCGATCATTCGTCATGGAGATCATCCTGACCGCGATCCTGGTGAGCGTGATCCTGCACACCGCGACCGGCGGCCGGAGCATCGGCCACAACGCCGCCATCGCGGTCGGCTCGACGGTGGCGCTGCTCGGGCTCTTCGCCAGCCCCATCAGCGGCTCGTCGATGAATCCGGCCCGCACACTCGGGCCTGACATCGTCGGCGCCAACTTCACCGGCTGGTGGGTGTATGTGTTCGGCGACTTCATCGGCGCCGCCATCGCGGTGGTGATCATCATCCTGGTGCGCGGCCTGCCCGACAAGGCTGAGCGGGAAGCGGCCGAGGGCGGCGCGCTGCCGCTCTGACGAAGCCTTCCTCGCCCGGACCTGGCTGACCGCGAATAATGCGGTCATCATGCTGGTGATGTTCGTGGCCTTCGGAGTCCTGCTGATCGGCCAGGGCATAGCCGGCCTCTCCTGAGACCTCGCCTTCGGCGGGCGGCGGGCCGCCGCGGGCTTCCCGCGAGCTTGCGCGCCGTCATGCCTCATCCTCCGGGTCCGGATCGGGAGGCGGATCTCGCTGACGGACTCGCCGTATCTCCAGCACCTGCACGCCGAAGATCTCGAGCCTGGCGAGGAGCCCGTGCAGCGCTGCCTGGTCAAGAAGCGGGCCCTGCACGACAGTCTCGACTGGCTCCACGGAGGCGGTGAGCCGGTCGAAGTCCAGCAGCGCCTCGGGCGGGAGGACGCCCGCTATGCGGATCTCGTAGTAGATCGGTCGCACCGCAGCATCCCCTGGCGGGTCGAGGTCGGACGTCGTCAGATCTCTACGGTCCCGCCGATCGACGCTCAGCGCTCCACTCACCACGGGTGATTTATTCACCTCGGTGAGATTGGCGGAAGGTGATGACAGCTCACCCGAAAGCGCGCGAGAAAGCATGTAAGCGGGACGGGCTAGCCCGCCGGGCGTCGGCGTGCGCGCAGGTGGTGAGACACGCACGTCGGGGCGGCATCGGCGGGCTGGCGTCCGGAGAAGGAGTACGGATAGTGGCCAGTACCCCGGTGCGGGCGGCGACGGGCTCCCGGCGGCACGGATCCTCGGCTGAGGACCCCGTCCTGCTGTCCAAGATCACCGTTCCCGTGCTGCCCGGCTGGGCGATTCCCCGTCAGCGGATCGACGCGCTTATCGCTGAGGGCGCGCGCGGTCCGCTCACCTTAATCACGGGACCGCCCGGCGCGGGCAAGACGATGGCCATCACGTCCTGGGTCGGCGCCAGCGCGGACCGTGGCGGCGTGGCCTGGATCGCCCTGGACGAGTACGACAACCGGCCGCATGTCTTCTGGTCCTATGTCGTGGCGGCCCTCCGGCGGGCAGGCATCACCGTCCCTCGCGCCGGGGCGGAGGCGGAGCGCGGACATGCCGTCGGCCATGAGTTCCTGCTGCGGCTCGCGTCCTCGCTGGCCTCGCTGGCCCAGCCAGTGGTGCTGGTCATCGAGGACTTTCATCTGCTGACCGACACGGACATCATGGATGGCCTGACCTACGTGCTGAGGAACGCGGCACCGAGCCTGCGCCTGGTGATCTCCTCGCGGGTTCAGCCGCTTCTTCCCCTGCACCGGTACCGGCTCAACGGCGAGCTGACCGAGATCCGCGCCCAGGACCTCGCATTCAGCGTTCGCGAGTCCAGCCTGCTGATGGAGCAGCTGGGCATCGAGCTGTCGGCGCAGGCCCTCGAGTGCCTGACCGAGCGGACCGAAGGCTGGGCAGCGGGCATACGGCTGGCTGCCATCACCCTGGACGGCCACCCGGACCCGGAGCAATTCATCAAGGAGCTGGGCGCGGAAGACAGCGCGGTCACGGGCTACCTGGTGGACGAGGTCCTGAACGCCCAGCCCGCGTCCCGCCGGGATTTCCTCCTCCGGACGAGCATCCTGGACCGCGTCAGCGCCGGCCTCGCCATCGAGCTGGCGGGTGATGAGCAGGCAGCAGGCGTACTGCCGGCGCTGGCGGTCGCGAACGCCTTCGTCCAGCCGGTCGGGCACGGCTGGTACCGCTACCATCCGCTGTTCGCTGACATCCTGCGGCTGAAGCTCCGCCGCGAGTCCCCGGGCCAGCTGCCAGACCTGCACCGGCGCGCGGCCGGCTGGTACCTGCGGAACGGGCGCCTGGCCGAGGCGGTCCGGCACGCCGCAGCCGCCGGAGACTGGCAGCTCGCGGCCCGCATGGTGCTGGACGCGCTGGCGATAGGCCAGCTCATCGAGCCGCGGGGCAGCCGGTCGCTCGCCGAGGAATTCCGTCACCTGCCACCGGACCGCAGCGATACAGGGCCGCAGCTCTGGCTGGTTGCCGCTGCCATGGACCTATCCCGCGGAGCAGAGAGCACCCGGACTGCCTCGCTCGAGGTCGCAGAAGGCATTCTCGGGCGGCTTCCGGCTGATGACCAGATCCCGGCCCGGCTCGCCGCCGCGCTGATCCGGATCGCCCTGGGCCGGCGCTCCGGAGATCTCGATGCCGTGATCACCGCGAGCGCCAGGGCGGAGGCGCTGCTCGGGGAAATCCCGGAGCGGGTGCTCGGCCTGCATCCCGCGATCCGCGCGCAGGTATTGCTGGCCCGCGGAACCGCGGAACTGTGGCTGGGTGATCTCGATCAGGCAGCCGCCACCTTCGGCACCGGCGCCGCCGCCGCCATCGCCGCGGATAGCTTGCATGACCGGAGGGAGTGCCTCGGACAGCTCGCGCTCGCCGAGGTGCTGCGGGGGCGGCTGGGCCTGGCTGCCCAGCTAGCCGAGGAGGCGGTGCGGCCGGGCGAGAGCGGCGATGAGGAGCATTCCGAGCCTGTGGTGGCTGCCGCGCGGGCGGCACTGGCCTGGGTGCACCTGGAACGAAACGAGTTCCGCCCGGCACACGACGAGCTGGCGCTGGCCGACGCCGCGCTGCGGATACGCCCGGACAAGCTGACGGGGGCCACGGCCACCATGGTTGCGGCGCAGTGCCGCCTGGCCGAAGGTCACGCGGGGGCAAGCCTGGAGCTAGTCAGCCGCGCCCGGCAAGGCTGGGTACCGCCACGCTGGCTCGAACGCATGCTGACGATTCTCGAAGTCCGGGCCTGCGCGGAGACAGGGAATGTCCAGGCGGCGGTGGCCGCCGCGCGGCGCGACGAGTCGCAGTCGGTGTCCGGTGCGCCCGTCGCGCTGGCGTATGCGTGGCTGGCCGCCGGCGATTACCAGGCTGTGCGCAGGGCGCTGGCCACGGCGGCGGCCGCGGCCCGTGACAAGGACGAGCAGCTGAGCCTGGATGAATGGCTCATCGATGCCCGGCTCAGCTACGGCGGCGGCGACGTCCTGCGCGGCCGGCGGGCACTGGGGCGCGCCCTGCAGCTGGCCAGGCCAGAGCGGGTCAGGCTGCCATTCGCGATGGAGCGGGCCTGGCTCCGGCCGGTGCTGCGGCGCGATCCTGATCTGGCCCGCAGCTACCGTGAGCTGCTCGAGCCCGATCTGCTGACCCCGGCCCGGCCGGTAGCGAGTCCGCCGGCATCCCCGCAGCAGCCGCCGCTGATCGTGGACCAGCTCAGTGAGCGTGAGCGTGAGGTTCTCGTGCGCCTGTCCGGAATGCTCAGCACCGCCGAGATCGCCGCCGAGATGTACATCTCGGTGAACACCGTGAAGACCCATCTCAAGAGCATCTACCGCAAGCTCTCGGCGGACCACCGGGGCGAAGCGGTGCGCCGCGCACGTCAGCTCAAGCTGATCTGACTGAGTCGCCGCGGGGCCGCAGAGAGCCCGGCCCATCGTTCCGGAAAATCCGGCGATGGTCCTGCGTGCTACAGCAGGCCGGTCCTGCGTGCCTGCTGAATGGCGTCACTCCTGGCCGACACGCCGAGCTTGCGGTAGATGGCGCGGACGTGGGTCTTGATCGTGTTCTGCGAGAGGCTCAGTTGCTGCCCGATCTGGCGGAGCGAGAGATGGCCGGGCAGCAGGCGCAGCACGGCCAGCTCCCGCTCGGTCAGCACGGCCGCCGTCGCCTGCGCCCGCCTGCTGTCGAGCCGCCGCTGCAGCCGGTCCAGCCGGGCCAGCTGTGCCTGCGCGCCGTCAGGCAGCGCGGTCAGCACCTCCCCGGCCTCGTCGAGAAGCGTGGCCGCTCCGCGGCGATCGCTCAGCTCGAGGAGCACCGCCGCGAGCCTGAGCAGGATCTCGAGGGTGTACCACGGGCTGACGCCGAACCATCTGCGCCGCATCCGGAGCCCGCGCTCCAGCTCGGCGCGGGCTTCCCGCAGCCTGCCGCGAGCAGCGTAGACGGCGCCGGTGGCCGCGTAGGGGATGGAGCTCTGCGGGCCGCCGGCCAGCCCGAGGTCAGGGTCGGCGGCGATTCCGCGTGCCAGCAGGGCTAGCTCCTCGGCCCGGTCCAGGCTGCCCTGCTCGACCGCGACGAGCGCCAGGACGGTGCGGGCGAGCATGCGCGCGAGCGCGTGCGACGGCTTGCCCGCGAGGGCTTCCCGCGCCTGCGCGGCGGCGGGCTCCAGCTCACCGGAGAAGTACAGGGCCGCTCCGAAGACGGCCCGCGCTGTCGCGTGCCAGGGCGAGGCCGGGCTGGATTCCAGCGTGACGGCCGTGGCCGCCGCGGCGCGCATGTCCCGGATTCCGGCGAAGCCGAAGGTCGCTCTCAGCAGCGCGGCGGAGGACTCCAGGGAGCGGATGCCGTCCGGTAGCGGCCCGTCGTGCCGGCCTTCCTCGATGACCGCGAGCCACCGCTGCACGGGATCCTGGTCGCCGACGACCGCAGCTGCCCAGGCCGCGTAGTGCGCGGCCACGGGATTGGCGGCAATCTGGTTGTCGCCGAGTGAGCGCATCCATCCGCGCACTGTCGCGACCCGGCCCGAGTCGACATAGGAGGACCAGTGCTGGCCGACGAGGTCAATGGCCGCGGCCACATCACCGGCGGCCAGCGCGTGCCGGATCGCCTCATCGGCCGATCCTGCCTGCCGATGCCACGCGCTGGCGCGTGCGTGCAGCGCGGGCACGAGGTCCGGCTCGACCGCGGCGAGCTGACCGCGGAGCAGCTGCGCGAACAGGTGGTGATACCGGAACCACCGCCCGGTCTCGTCCAGCGGCACGATGAAGGCGTTGTCCCGGCTGAGGGCGTCGATGATCTTGGCCGCGTGGCCGGACCCGGTCACGGCATCGCAGAGCGGAGCGCAGAACCGGTCCAGAACAGCCGTCCGCACCAGGAACTGCCGGATTTCCGCGGGCTGCCGGCTGAGGACCTCCTCGGTGAGCAGGTCAGCGATGAACCGGTCATGGCCGGTGAACTGGCGGACGAAGCTGGCCGGCGACGGGTGGCCGCGAAGAGAAAGAGCCGCGAGGTACAGTCCGGCGGCCCATCCCTCAGTTCGCTCGGTCAGGACGCCAGCATCGGGCTTGCTGAGTTCGACGCCGGAGGCGGCCCGCACGAGCAGGGCCGCCTCGGCGGCGGTCAGGCGCAGCTCGCGGGCCCCGATCTCGGCCATGTTCCCGGCCGCGCGCAGCCGCGGCAGTGGCAGCGGGGGAGCGGTCCGTGTCGCCAGCACCACCTGAGCGGAAGACGGAAGCTGCAGGAGCAGGAGCGCGATCTGGTCGTGGCAGCTGGCCTCGTTGATGTGGTCATAGCTGTCCAGCACGAGTACGACCGGTGCCGTCAGCTCGCCCAGCTCGCTGACCAGGACCGGGATTGCCGCTCCGCCGATATCGGGAACCGGGGCCCGCAGGACCTGCAGGACCTGGCCGCCGTCGAGCTCCGGGCAGGCCCGCTGCAGTGCCTGCACGATCTGCCACCACAGCGTTCGCGGGTCATTGTCGGCACTGCCGAGCGTGATCCAGGCGAACCGGCGATCCGCCTCGCTGGCGCGCCACTGCGCCACCAGGGTCGTCTTGCCGTAACCGAGCGGAGCGGACACGAGAATGAGCCGGGCGGTGAGCCCGGCCAGGTAGCCGGCGAGCCCCGGCCGCTCCACCCACTCCGCGCGGACGCCGGGAGCCTGCAGCTCTGTCTCGACTGGCAGCTCAGGACCCTGCTGAGGCGCGAGAGGCACCGAGCGCAGCCGACGCCGTCCTGACCGCTCACCACTCACGTCTGCACCTGCGGCATCCGCATTTGATGCTGCCCTGGCGGACCTGAATCCCCTCCCTGAGCAAGATCTTAGGTCGGGCGTTCATCGTAGTAGTGAATCACCCGTGGCGGGTGGGTTGCGGTGGCGGCCAGCTTGATGGACTAGCGTCAAACTAGATCGACCCAAAGAGGGAGAAAAGAGAACGCCATGGCTGACCTGATCGCGATCGGATACCCCGACGAGGCCACGGCCGAGGCCGCCGCCGACGAGGCACGGCAGCTGGCCAGGGACCTGATCATCGAGCCTGACGCGATCGCCGTGATCGTGCGGGATGCCGACGGCAGCTACCACGTCCACACCCAGCACCACCTGGTCGGCCGCGGCGCGACCTGGGGCATGTTCTGGGGACTGCTGTTCGGAGTGCTGTTCTTCGTCCCGGTCTTCGGGATCGCCATCGGAGCCGGGCTCGGCGCCCTGCTGGGCAAGGTCACCAAGTCCGGCATCGACAAGCAGTTCCAGGATCAGGTCCGCGACATGCTGAAGCCGGGCACCTCCGCGCTGTTCCTCATGGTGGAGAAGGTCACCCCGGACAAGGCCGTCGAGGCGATGAGCAAGTTCGGCGGCACCGTGCTGAAGACCTCCCTGTCCAAGGAAGGCGAGCAGGAGCTTCAGGACGCCCTGCACGGCGGAGGCGCCGCCTAACGCGCCAGGCCATGCCAGCCCCGGCCGTCCTGCCCGATCGTGATCAGACGGAGGGTCATGCCGCAGGCATATGTTGCCCGGTCGGCAGCCGGGGGCGCGGGCCGTGCCGGCCGCCGGGATCCCGGCGGCCGGTACGGCCTGCTCTTGCTTCTGCTGGTCGCCACCTACCTGCTCGCGGCGTTCACCGGCGGCAGGATCACCAGCGACTTCCAGGTCGTCCTCTTCCTGGCCGTGCTGATCCTCGCGCTCAGGTCGACGCTGGTGCGGCGCCGGGCGGCGATGCTCACCGGCGCCGTTGCGCTGGCGGGCTCCGTCGCGGCGCTGGCAGCGGATCTGACCGGCACCTCGGCTGGCGCCGGCGCAGCGGCGATATGGAAGGGCCTGCTCTTACTCCTCACCGCGGTCCTCATCGTGCGCCGCGTGCTGGCCCGGCCCACGGTGACCGTGCAGAGCATTTACGGTGCCCTGAGCGCCTACATCATCATCGGCCTGATGTTCGCCGCCTTCTACGCGGCGATGCAGCACCTCGGTGCCGGGAGCTTCTTTGCCAACGGTCAGTCGGGTAACACCCAGACGTTCCAGTACTTCAGCTTCACCACCCTGACCACTCTCGGCTACGGGGATTTCACTGCCGCCAGCGACGGCGGCCGGGCCATCGCCGTCATGGAGGCGCTGACTGGCCAGATATTCCTGGCCACCCTGGTCGCCCGCCTCGTCGCCGCCTTCCGGGCGCCGGCCGAGCAGGCACATCCCGTCACCGCCCGCCGGTGGCGCCCGCCGGGCGCCGTCCGCCGCGGTGCCCCGATGTCCTACGGCCGCCAGCCGGCCAGGAACCGCAGCAGGAACCGGCCGCGCACCACGCCTCGCTCACTTCAGGATGTTGACCGCGCGGGAAACTACCAGGATGGCGACGATCAGCGAGATCGCGGCCTCCGCCATCATCATCAGCTTGGCCCACGTCCTGATCGCCGAGACATCGGTGGGGCTGAACGCCATGGCGGTCATGAATGACAGGTGCAGGTAATCCACGAACCTCGGGTACCAGCCGGGTCCGACGTACTGCGGATGGGACATCTCGGGGAAGACGAAAGCCGGGGTGATGCCGGCGCCGCGCGCACGGGCGGCCGCTCCGCCGCGGTCCAGGTCCCAGTACCACAGCCCGAAGGCGATCACGTTAGAGAGCCAGATGGCGCCGCCGCTGGCGAGCAGGATGTCGGCGTCATTGGTGAACTTGACCGCGCCGATGATGCCGGCCACCAGGCGCACCGCGGCGGCGGCGTTCACGGCGGAGATCAGGCCGATCAGGGTCCCGGTCATGATCCGCAGCCACATGGAGTCGCGGTCGATGCGACCGGGATCGCCGATCACCAGGACAGCCAGCAGGATCACGACGACCACGATGAACATCCAGCGGGCATCTCCGGCCCTGAGCTGGACCGGCAGGACCGCGCGCAGCGCCCCGGCGGCCAGGACGGCCGCCGCCATCGGCCACCGGCTCTCGCCGGCCCTGGCTGATCCGCGCGGGCCAGGGCCAGGCTGGGTGGCGCTGCCGGTCACGTGACCAGCAGGTAGATGCTCTTGCCGGCCAGCCAGAAGCCGAGCAGGAGGCACAGCACGACGATGACCTGGTCCCGGTGGGTGTCCAGCCAGTTGCGCAGCTGCCCGAGCCGGGCGCCGGCCGCGGCGGGCGCCAGGGTCGCGTACAGCTCCAGGTACAGGAAGCTGGCGGTAGCCAGCAGGACGAAGAGCACGAGGACCAGGTAGCTCGCCGTTCCGGATAGCTTCGCCTGCGTGACGGTCGCCGCGCCGGCCGCCACCAGCGCCCAGGGCTGGAGGAACGCGGCCAGCCCGGCAGCGGCCCACAGCGAGACCCGGTCCAGTCTCCCCATCCAGGTCGGCGGCTTGCGCGGGACGCCGATCCGGCGCCACCGGTGCGCGCCATACACCACCAGCGCGGCGCCCAGCGCCAGCTTAGCGGCCAGCACGGCCGTGGACGGCGACGTGTGGGCCGCAGGCGGCTTCCCCTCGGTGGCCAGCTCCACCGCGGCGATCACCACGACCAGGCAGGCCAGCCAGCCGAGGATGAAGGCCAGGCCCTTCCTGGTTCCCTGCTCCGCGCTGAGCAGCAGGATGAAGGCCGTCAGCGGGAACGGCTCCAGGGTGATCGCCAGACCGATGAGCAGAAGGTCAAGTACCATCGGCCGCTCCTGCTATCGCTGCCGCGGGCGGCCGGGCCCGGCGTCCCCGGCCGGCCCTGGCCTCACAGGCCGCGCTCAGCTGTTATCCGGCCCGATGCGACAGCATCAACGAGCGCCTGGTGGTCACGCTCGTTCTGGTCGGCGTAGGCGTCCGCGAACTGGGCGATGGCCTGGTCGAAGATGTCCGATCCGCCGAGGTAGGCGGCGATGGCGATGCGGTCGCCGGAGCGGGCGTGCGCCCGGGCCAGGGTCCAGCCGCACAGTTCGCCGTACAGGCGCATACCGGACGGCAGGATGTTCTCGATGTCGACGGAGAACTTCCAGTCCCGCAGCTGGCGGACGTAGAAGTCGCGCTGCCTGCCGTCCAGCCCGGCCTCGATCCGCTGCCAGCCCAGGAAGATGTCACTGGAGGCCTGCATCAGCCGCTGGCCGGCGACCAC
>Ga0116106_1000088_pt1 | contig 54790 bp, 48 predicted proteins | sample June2015DPH_6_50_FD_89717 | JGI IMG/M metagenome (GOLD analysis project Ga0116106, IMG submission 89717) | Peatland microbial communities from SPRUCE experiment site at the Marcell Experimental Forest, Minnesota, USA - June2015DPH_6_40 | ecosystem: Environmental > Terrestrial > Soil > Wetlands >...
CGAGGCGGACTATTTCTGCGCCGGGCCGGTCTGGCCCACGCCCACGAAACCGGGACGGCGGGCGGCCGGCCTGAGTCTCCTTCAGTACGCAGCGACGCTGGACCGGGCCGCGCCGCCCGGCGCGGGCCGCCCGTGGTTCGCGATCGGCGGCATCGATGAGACGAACCTCGGGCAGGTGCTGGCCGCGGGCGCGCGGCGGGTGGTCGTCGTGCGGGCGATCACCGAGGCCGCCGACCCGGCCGCCGCGGCCGCCGGCCTGGCCGCCAGGCTGCGGGCGTGACCAGGCGCTAGCTGTGCCGCTCGGTGACGATGGACGCCAGCTCGGTCAGCGCCTTCCTGGCCTCGGGGGCGACAGGCGCGGCGGCGAGCGCCGAGAGGGCGGCACTGATGTTCTGGTCGATGAGCTTCTCGCATTCGGCCACGGCGCCGGTATCAGCCAGGACCGTGCGGATCTCCGTCGCGCCGGCCTCGGTCAGCAGCGGGTCGCCGAGCAGCCGGTCGAGCACGCTGGCCTGGGCCGCGGTGGCGCGCTCCCTGGCGATGGCGACCAGGACGGTGCGCTTGCCCTCGCGCAGGTCCCCGGTGACCGGCTTGCCGGTCCGCAGCGGATCGCCGAAGACGCCGAGCACGTCATCGCGGATCTGGAAGGCGATGCCAAGCGGGATGCCATAGCCGGACAGGGCGCGCATGACCGGCTCATCAGCTTGCTGGCCAGCCGGGTCCGCCGCGCGGCCGGCCCGGCCGGGCCCGGCGAGCGCGGCGCCCAGCTGCAGCGGGCGCTCGATCGTGTACTTCGCCGACTTGTAGGTCATCACGTGCAGGGCGCTGCTGACCGTGCCATCACCGGCGGCCTGGCCAATCAGGTCCAGGTACTGGCCGCACATGACCTCGGTCTGCATCGCGTCGAGGACTGGCTGGCCACGTCGCAGCGCGGCCGGGTCCAGGCCGCCGCCGTGGTACAGCTGCCCGGTCCAGGCCAGCAGGAGGTCGCCGATCAGGATGGCTGCCCCGGTGCCGAAGCCCTCAGCGGAGCCGCGGTGGCCGCCCGCAGCATGACGGGCCGCGAACTGCCGGTGCACGGCCGGGCGCCCCCGCCGGGTCTCACTGCCGTCCATGACATCGTCATGCACCAGCGCACTGCCGTGCAGCAGTTCCAGCGCCGCGGCGGCGGCGAAGATCTCCCGGCAGTCGGCGCCTCCGGCCGCCCGCCAGCCCCAGTAACAGAACGCGGGCCGCAGCCGCTTGCCGCCGGCCAGCAGGTCTCGCATGGCGTCGAGCCACGGCAGCATCTCGGCGTCGATCTCGGCTAGCACCGTCCCCTGCAGGCCGAGGAAACCGGAAAGGACGTTCCCGACCTGATCGCGAATGCGCTCCAGGTCGGCCGGGTCATCAGCCATAGTGGCGAGACTAGCCTTCGCGGCCGGAACCGCCGTTCGCGCCGCCGCGCGACCGGCCTTCGCCACCGGACTAGCCTGCACCGTGCGACTTGCCTGCGCCGCACGACTAGCCTGGGAGGTATGACGCCCGGCCGCGCTCCTGGTCCGCCCGCCATCCGCGACCTGCTGCGCGAGGGCGGCCAGTCCTTCTCGTTCGAGTTCATGCCGCCGAAGACCGCGCCGGAGGAGGACCGGCTGTGGCTGGCCGTCCGGCAGCTGGAGCCGCTGCGGCCGACGTTCGTCTCGGTCACCTACGGCGCCGGCGGGTCGACCCGCGATCGCACGGTCCGGGTGACCGGCCGGATCGCGGCAGAGACGACGCTCACGCCGGTCGGCCACCTGACCGCGGTCAGCCACTCCGTCTCCGAGCTGCGCCATGTCATCGGGTCCTATGCGGACGTCGGCGTGCGCAACGTCCTCGCGCTGCGCGGGGATCCGCCTGGCGATCCGGCCGGCGAGTGGCTGCCGCATCCGGACGGCCTGACCTACGCGGAGGAACTGGTCCGCCTGGTCAAGGCGTCGGGCGACTTCTGCGTGGGCGTCGCCGCTTTCCCCGAGGGCCACATGAGATCACCGAGCCGCCAGTCCGACATTGACTTTTTCGTCCGCAAGTGCGACGCGGGCGCCGATTTCGCCATCACTCAGATGTTCTTCAATGTCGAGGATTACCTCCGGCTGCGCGACGAGGTCGCGGGCCGCGGCTGCGAGGTCCCGATCATCGCCGGCATCATGCCCATCCTCAGCGCCGCGATGATCGAGCGGGCTGCGCTGCTGTCTGGCGCCCGGCTTCCGGCCGGGCTGGCAGCGGAGCTGCGGGAACACGCCGACGACAAGGCGGCGGTGCGCAAGATCGGCGTCGAGTACGCCGCGGCCATGTGCGAGCAGCTGCTAGCCCAGAGCGTGCCGGGACTGCACTTCTACACGCTGAACGGCTCGCGCGCCACCAGGGAGATTTACCAGCTCCTCGGCCTGGCCGACCGGCCTGCCGGATAGCCGCCGGCCGGATAGCCGCCAGCCGGATAGCCGCCGGCCTCGCCCACGCGCTAGCCGGCGCCGCGGTCCGGCAGCGGGAGTGCCGCGCCCATCACCGCGTAGCGGGGACCGCCGCCCGGGAAGCTGAAGCCGGTCAGCAGGTCGGTAAAGCCGAGGCCCCGATACAGTCGCCGGGCGACCGACTCCGTGTCCTGCGTCGACAGCAGCGCGGTCCGCTCAGCCCGTCCCGCGATCAGGCTGAGCAGCAGGCTGCGGCCGATGCCCAGACCCTGATAATCCGGATGGACATGGACCTCGGCGATTTCCATCGGGTCGTCGAGCCAGCCGCGGGCGGCGGCATAGCCGGTCGCGGCGGTTATCGCGGAGAGCACCACGTCGTGCCACCACTGGCCCGCCTCGCCATGGAACCCGTAGGCGAAGGCAACCGGGCTGGCGTCCGGCCCGCCGCTGGCGATCAGCGCCCGGAAGGCGGGATAGCCGGCGTGCCGTTCCATGATCGATAGCCGGCCAGGCAGCTCAGCGGATCGCGCGAGCATGGCAGCGGAATAGATATCAGCAAGCGACCTCAGGTCGGCCAGGAAGTCCGCCCGGCTGATTTCCCGGATCGGTGGGCTGGCTGGCACGCGAGTCAGCCTAGCCGACGGATCAGCGGCCCCGGCGAGCCGCCGGTTAGCCGCCGGTCAGCCGCTGGGAGCCGCCGCCGGCGGCCGGTGCCGCGGCGTGGCGCGGCCGGCGATGCGTGAGTGTCAGACCCGCACGGTAACTTCGAACGCAGATGCCAGGGAGTGGACAGGGAGCCGAATCTCTGTTCGAATAGAGCGGGCGGAGCCCGGTGCCCGACCCCCTAGGGGCTGCCGGGCCGGGCCGGGCGGGACGAGGGAAGCGGCCCGCCCGGCCGCGCACTCTCGCTGAGGAGGTTGTCGATGAGCACGATCGCCCGGGTGCGGCCGGACCGGCCGAAGTGCCGGGTAGCGCCGTCCGCGCTGGCCCTGATGGAATCCGCGCGCCAGGGACTGGCGGCCGCCGGGTCCGAGACGTCGGCAGGAGCCAGGTACGTCGCTGCCCATCTCGCGGCGCTGCGGGCCGCGGCCGCTGTCGTGGCGGCACGATCGGAGCCAGGAGGGTCGACGCGCAGGCAGCGGCCGAAGAGCGTGTGGGAACTGCTGCCGCGGGTGGAGCCGGCGCTCTGCGAGTGGGCCGCCTTCTTCGCGGCCGGGGCCGGAAAGCGAGCAGCGGCTGAAGCAGGCCTGCCGAGGGCGGTCTCCATCGGCGAGGCCGATGATCTTCTCCGCGACGCTGACACGTTCGTGTCCCTTGCGGAGGACGCTCTCGGGATTCCTGCTCAGCCGCTGCTGCCGCTGCTGTCAGCCGGCTAGCCAGGGGGCCGGCTCGTGGCTAGCCCGGCCGGTGAGCTCAGAAGGGCTCGATGGCAGCCCGCGCATCAGAGTCCAGGATTCCCCAGCCGATCAGTTCCTCAGTGAGGTCCGCAGGCGTCTTGTCATAGATCACCGCGAGCGAGCGCAGGTCCTCCTGGCGGATGGACAGCACCCGGCCGTTGTAGTCGCCGCGCTGGCTCTGAATGGTGGCGACGTAACGGGCAAGCGGTCCTGCCTTGTCCTTCGGCAGCTGGGCCATGCGCTCAAGGTCGATGACGAGCTTGGGGGCGGGCGCAATCAGAGTCGGCAGCACGTCGCCGGGCAGCAGCTCGGACACGGGCACGCCGTAGAACTCCGCGAGCTCGGCCAGTTTCTGAACGGTGACCGACCTGTCGCCGCGCTCATAAGATCCCACGACAACGGCCTTCCAGCGGCCGCGCGACTTCTCCTCGACGCCGTGCAAAGAGAGGCCCTGCTGCGTGCGGATGGCGCGCAGTCGCGCGCCGAGTGTCTTGGCGTAGTCAGATGGCATAGTGCCTGGCCCCCTGGCCTGTCGTAGCTATGAGTCATGGTTACGCACAGTGACGGTAGGCCGCGTTGGCGGCAAGGTCAAGCCGAATGGCAAAAAGCGGATGAACTTACCCGCCTCGCCGCATCCCTGCCCGCAGCGCTAACGAAGTACCCAAAGGGAGCCGGAAGCCTTGCGCGGACGGCGATCCGGCCGCCTGCGGTGCACTCGTCAGTCCTCTGAAACGTCACGGTAAGGATGTCTTAATCCGGACAAACTGTGGCAGAAATCACTCTCCGTGATGCTGGTGCGGTGGGCCCGTGATCCTGGTGCGGTGGGGCCCGTGATCCTGGTGGGTGCGGCCCGTGATGCTGATGGGGCGGGGCGGGCCTGCGGCTGGCCCGGCGAAGCGGTCAGCCGGCGGGGCAGGCCTGGCTGGTGTGCGGCCGGTCCGGCTTTTCGTGTCTGGCCTGGTACGGTGGTGCAGACAGGCGTCCTTTAAGCCCCGTCCTGTGAGGCGGGAAAGGGGGTCATTTGCATGCATGCACACGATCAGCTCGGTAACGAGGCCGACCCGCCCCCCAGCGGCGAGTCCCCCGGCCTGGCTCCGGGCAGCCCGGCTGCCCGCGGCACGGCAGCGTCCGCCGCAACGGCCGGCGGCCTGGGCTACGGCGCGGCTGGCGCGCGTGACGGGCGGCGCAGCAACGAGAGCCGCAGCGGCGAGCGGCTGCGGGCCAGTAAGGCTGTCCTGGAGCCGGATGAGATCCGGCGCGCGCTGACGAGGATCGCGCACGAGATTCTCGAGCGGACCAACGGCGGCCGGGACGTGGTGATGCTGGGCATCCCGACCCGGGGGGTGCCGCTGGCGCAGCGCCTGGCCGAGCGGCTGGCACACGTCGAGGGGCGCAGCGTCCCGGCGGGCGCGCTGGATATCACCATGTACCGGGACGACCTCCGGCTGCGCCCGGCCCGGGCGCTCGGCCACACCGACGTTCCGGCCGCGGGCATCGACGGCAAGGTGGTGGTCCTCGTCGATGATGTGCTGTACTCCGGCCGCACCGTGGCGGCCGCGCTCGATGCACTGAAGGACATCGGCAGGCCGCGCGCCGTGCAGCTGGCGGTCCTGGTCGACCGCGGCCACCGCGAGCTGCCGATCCGCGCCGACTATGTCGGCAAGAACCTGCCGACCTCCCAGCGGGAGGTCGTCCGGGTGCTGCTGGCCGAGGTAGATGCCGAGGACGCGGTGATCCTCGGCGAGGACGCTAGTACGGGAGCGGGCCGATGAAGCGCCACCTCATCTCAGCCGCCGACCTTAGCCGCGAGGATGCGCTGCTGATCCTGGACACGGCCGAGGAGCTGGCCCAGGTCACCGACCGGCCGATCAGGAAGCTGCCGACGCTGCGGGGCCGGACCGTGGTCAACCTGTTCTACGAGGACTCGACCCGGACCAGGATCTCCTTCGAGGCCGCGGCCAAGCGGCTGTCCGCTGACGTGATCAATTTCTCCGCCAAGGGCTCGAGCGTCGCCAAGGGCGAGAGCCTGAAGGACACCGCGCTGACCCTCGAGGCCATGGGCGCCGATGCGGTGGTGATCAGGCACAGCGCCTCCGGCGCTCCGCACCGGCTGGCGGGCTGGGTACGGGGCAGCGTGGTCAACGCCGGTGACGGCGCGCATGAGCACCCGACCCAGGCACTGCTGGACGCCTTCACCATGCGGCGCAGGCTGGGGCGGCTGGAGGGCCTGCGGGTCACGATCGTCGGCGACGTGCTGCATAGCCGGGTCGCGCGCTCCAACGTGCTGCTGCTGCACGCGCTCGGCGCCGATGTCAGCCTCGTCGCGCCGCCCACGCTGCTGCCCGTCGCGGTCGGGAGCTGGCCCTGCTCGGTCGGCTATGACCTGGACGCGGCGCTGCCCAAGACGGACGTGGTGATGATGCTGCGGGTCCAGGCTGAGCGCATGAATGCCGCCTATTTCCCGACGGTCCGGGAGTACAGCCGGCGCTACGGCCTGGATGCCGGCCGGATGGCGCTGCTGCCCGAGTCGGCCATCGTGATGCATCCCGGCCCGATGAACAGGGGAGTGGAGATCGCCGCCGAGGTCGCCGACTCGGCCCGGTCCACGATCGTCGAGCAGGTCACTAACGGCGTCAGCGTCCGGATGGCGGTGCTCTACCTGCTGCTGGGCGGATCGGAGGCAGAGCGATGAGCGACGGACGGCAGGGCACTGACTGGCGGGGCTCCGGGCCGGGCGCCGCGGCGTCGTGGCTGATCAGGGGAGCGAGCGTGGTCGGCGCGGGGCCCGCCGACATCAGCGTCACCGACGGGATGATCACGGCGGTCGGGCCGGCCGCCGAGCCGCCGCCGGGCGCGCAGGTGCTGGACGCGGGCGGACTGGTCGCCCTGCCCGGCCTCGTCGACCTGCACGCGCACCTGCGGGAGCCGGGCCGCGAGGACGCCGAGACCGTGGAGACCGGCACGGCCGCCGCGGCCCTGGGCGGCTTTACCGCCGTGCACGCCATGGCCAACACCGACCCGGTGGCCGACACGGCCGGGGTGGTCGAGCAGATCTGGCGCCTCGGCCGGCGCGCCGGCCGCTGTGATGTCCGGCCGATCGGAGCGGTCACCGCCGGGCTGGGCGGCCGGCAGCTGGCTGAGCTCGGCGCGATGGCTGACTCTGACGCGCGGGTCCGGGTCTTCTCCGACGATGGCCGGTGCGTCTCGGATGCGGTCCTGATGCGCCGGGCGCTGGAGTACGTCAAGGCGTTCGACGGCGTGATCGCCCAGCACGCGCAGGAGCCGCGGCTGACCGACGGAGCCCAGGTCAACGAGGGCGAGATCTCCGCCGCGCTGGGCCTGACGGGATGGCCCGCCGTGGCTGAGGAGGCGATCATCGCCAGGGACTGCCTGCTGGCGGCGCACGTCGGCTCGGCCCTGCATGTCTGCCACGTCTCGACGGCCGGCTCGGTCGAGATCATCCGCTGGGCCAAGTCCAAGGGCTGGCGCGTCACGGCCGAGGTGACGCCGCACCACCTGCTGCTGACCGAGCAGCTCGCGGTCGGCTACGACCCGGTGTTCAAGGTCAACCCGCCGCTGCGGACCGAGGCCGACGTGGCGGCGCTGCGAGCCGGGCTGGCCGACGGGACCATCGACTGCGTCGCCACCGACCACGCTCCGCACCCGCTGGAGGACAAGGAGACCGAGTGGCAGGTCGCCGCGTTCGGCATGACGGGGCTCGAGACCGCGCTGCGGGTCGTGCACGCGGCCATGGTGCAGCCAGGGCTGCTCGACTGGGCCGGAGTCGCTGACCGGATGTCGCAGCGGCCCGCGGCCATCGGCCGGCTGGACCTGCTCGGCCCGGCGCAGCACGGCAGCCCGGTCGCCGTGGGCTTCCCGGCCAACCTGGTCCTCTACGATCCCGACGCCAGCGACCGGGTGGATCCCGCGGCGCAGGCGTCCAGGAGCCGCAATACTCCGTTCGCCGGGATGACGCTGCCCGGCCGCGTCATCGCCACCTTCCTGCGGGGCGAGGCGACGGTGCTCGACGGGAAGCTCGCCCGATGACCGCCCGGTCAGCGGCCCGGCCGGCCCGGCCCGGCCGGCCTGCCCGGCAGTCGGCGGCGCCGCCCGCCATTCTCGTGCTCGAGGACGGCACGACGTTCCGCGGGACCGGGTTCGGCGCGGCCGGCGAGACCTTCGGCGAGATGGTGTTCAACACCGCCATGACCGGCTACCAGGAGACGCTGACCGACCCGTCCTACTGCCGCCAGATCGTGGCCATGACGGCCCCGCATATCGGCAATACCGGCATCAACGACGAGGACTATGAGTCCCGGCGGATCTGGGTGAGCGGATACGTGGTCAGGGAGCCGGCCAGGATGGCGTCCAGCTGGCGCTCACAGCGCAGCCTGCAGGAGGAGCTCGCGGACCGCGGCGTGACCGGGATCGCGATCAGCGGTACCCGCGCGCTGACCCGGCACCTGCGCGACCGGGGCGCGATGCGGGCCGGGATCTCGGTCACCGGGGACGACCCGGCCGCGCTGCTGCAGCGGGTGCTGGCCAGCCCGCCGATGACCGGGGCCGACCTGGCCCGCGAGGTGTCCGTCACCGAGCCGTACGTGGTCAGCCCGCCCGACGGCACCCCCGTCCGGTACCGGGTAGCCGCCGTCGACCTGGGCATCAAGGCAGCCACCCCGCGATACCTGGCCAGCCTCGGCTGCGAGGTCACCGTGCTGCCGGCCACCTCGACGGCAGACGCCATCCTGGCCGCCAGCCCGGACGGCGTGTTCTTCTCCAACGGCCCCGGCGACCCGGCGGCGGCCGGTTACGCCGTCGAGGCAATGCGCGGCGTGCTGGCGGCCCGCGTGCCCGCCTTCGGCATCTGCCTGGGCAGCCAGATCCTCGGCCGGGCGCTCGGCCTGCCCACCTACAAGCTGCGCTTCGGTCACCGGGGGGTGAACCAGCCGGTGCAGGACCTGCGCACCGGCCGGGTCCAGATCACCAGCCACAACCACGGGTTCGCGGTGGCCATGCCGGACGCGGCGACGGACGCAGCGGCCGACGGCCGCACGGCCCCCGGCCGCGGCTGGTTCGACACGCCCTACGGCGCGGCCGAGATCACCCATGTCAACCTGAACGACGGCGTGGTCGAGGGGCTGCGGCTGCTGGACGCGCCCGCCTTCACGGTGCAGTACCACCCCGAGGCGGCACCCGGCCCGCACGACGCGACCGGCCTGTTCGCCGAGTTCTGCGAGCTGATGGCGGCGGCACGATGAGCGCTCGGGGGGCGGTCTTCATGATCACGGTAATTTCTCAGTCGCTACGACTGACAGATCTCCGCGATCATGCGTTTCGGAAGGAAGGCGAGCAGCATGCCGCGGCGCGCTGATATCCGGTCGGTCCTGGTGATCGGGTCCGGGCCGATCGTCATCGGCCAGGCCTGCGAGTTCGACTACTCCGGCACCCAGGCCTGCCGGGTGCTGCGGCAGGAGGGCATCCGGGTCAGCCTGGTCAACTCCAACCCGGCGACGATCATGACTGACCCGGAGTTCGCCGACGCCACCTACGTCGAGCCGATCACCCTGGACGTGCTGGAGAAGGTGATCGCGAAGGAGCGCCCCGACGCGGTGCTGCCCACGCTCGGCGGCCAGACCGCCCTGAACGCGGCCGTCGCCCTGCACGACGCCGGCACCCTGGCCCGCTACGGCGTGGAGCTGATCGGCGCCGACATCGACGCGATCCGGGCCGGCGAGGACCGCAGCCGGTTCAAGGAGATCGTGACCGGCATCGGCGCGCAGGTGCCGGACAGCCGGATCTGCCACACCCTGGCCGAGTGCGAGCAGGCCGCCGCGGAGCTCGGCTTCCCGCTGGTGGTCCGGCCGTCCTTCACCCTCGGCGGCACCGGGTCGGGCATCGCCTCCGGCGCCGCGCAGCTGCGCCGGATGGCCGGCGCCGGGCTGGACGCCAGCCCGGTCACCGAGGTGCTGCTGGAGGAGTCGGTGCTGGGCTGGAAGGAGTTCGAGCTCGAGCTGATGCGCGACAGGCACGACAACGTGGTGATCGTCTGCTCGATCGAGAACATCGACCCGATGGGCGTGCACACCGGCGACTCGGTCACCGTCGCCCCGGCCATGACCCTGACCGACCGCGAGTACCAGCACATGCGGGATGTCGCGATCGCCACCGCCCGCGCCGTGGGCGTCGACACCGGCGGCTGCAACATCCAGTTCGCCGTGCACCCGCGGACCGGCCGGATGGTCGTCATCGAGATGAACCCGCGGGTGTCCCGGTCCAGCGCGCTGGCCTCGAAGGCGACCGGCTTCCCGATCGCCAAGATCGCGGCCCGGCTGGCCATCGGCTACACCCTGGACGAGATCCGCAACGACATCACCGGCGAGACCCCGGCCAGCTTCGAGCCGGCCCTGGACTACGTGGTGGTCAAGGTGCCGCGGTTCGCGTTCGAGAAGTTCCCCGGCGCCGACCCGGCGCTGACCACGCACATGAAGTCGGTCGGCGAGGCGATGGCGATCGGCCGCAGCTTCCCCGAGGCGCTGCAGAAGGCGCTGCGCTCGCTGGAGAACCGGGCCGCCCCGCTGAGCTGGCAGCGCCCGCCCGGCGATAAGAACGAGCTGCTGGCCCGCTGCGCGGTGCCGCACGACGGCCGGCTGGCGGACGTGCACCAGGCACTGCGGGCGGGCGCCACGGTGGCCGAGGTCGCCGCCGTGACCAGCATCGACCCCTGGTTCATTGACCAGATCGCCGGCATCGAAGAGCATGCGCAACGGATAACCGGAGCCGCGCCGCCGCCCGCCGCCACTCTCGCCGCGGCGAAGGCGGCCGGGTTCTCCGACGCGCAGCTCGGCCAGCTCACTCAGATGAGCGAGGCGCAGATCCGGCAGCTGCGCCGCGACCTCGGCGTGCGGCCGGCCTACCTGACCGTGGACACCTGCGCGGGCGAGTTCGAGGCGCGCACGCCGTACCTGTACTCGGCGTATGACATGGCCTCGGAGGTGCCGGCCGGGGACCGGCCCAAGGTCATCATCCTGGGCAGCGGCCCGAACCGGATCGGCCAGGGCATCGAGTTCGACTATGCCTGCGTGCACGCCTCGTTCGCGCTGTCGGAGGCGGGCTACGAGACCGTGATGGTCAACTGCAACCCCGAGACCGTGTCGACCGACTACGACACCTCCGGCCGGCTCTACTTCGAGCCGCTGACGCTGGAGGACGTGCTGGAGGTGGTCGCGGCCGAGCAGGCGGCCGGGCCGGTGGCCGGGGTGATCGTGCAGCTGGGCGGGCAGACGCCGCTGGGGCTGGCGCGATCGCTGGCGGCCGAGGGGGTGCCGGTGGTGGGCACCTCGCCGGAGGCCATCCACCTGGCCGAGGACCGCGGCGAGTTCGGCGCGGTGCTGGCCGCGGCCGGCCTGCTGGCCCCCCGGTCCGGGATGGCGACCTCGGCCGCGCAGGCGCAGGCCGTCGCCGACGAGATCGGCTACCCGGTGCTGGTCCGGCCGTCCTACGTGCTCGGCGGGCGCGGCATGGAGATCGTCTATGACGACGAGACGCTGGCCGCGTACGTGCAGCGGGCCACCGAGATCAGCCCCGAGCACCCGGTGCTGATCGACCGGTTCCTGGACGACGCGATCGAGATCGACGTGGACGCGCTGTATGACGGCACCGAGCTGTATCTCGGCGGGGTGATGGAGCACATCGAGGAGGCCGGGATCCATTCCGGCGACTCGGCCTGCGCGCTGCCGCCGATCACGCTCGGCCACGAGTACGTCGCGCTGATCCGGGAGTCCACCGAGGCCATCGCCCGCGGCGTGGGCGTGCGCGGGCTGCTGAACGTGCAGTATGCGCTGGCGGCCGGGGTGCTGTACGTGCTGGAGGCCAACCCGCGGGCGTCCCGCACCGTGCCGTTCGTGTCCAAGGCCACCGCGGTGCCGCTGGCCAAGGCGGCGGCGCGGATCATGCTCGGGGCCACCGTCGCGCAGCTGCGGGCCGAGGGCATGCTGCCCGCCTCCGGCGACGGCGGCTCGCTGCCGATGGACGCGCCGATCGCGGTGAAGGAGGCCGTGCTGCCGTTCGGCCGGTTCGCCGATGCCAGCGGCGTCGGCGTCGATACCGTGCTCGGGCCGGAGATGCGCTCCACCGGCGAGGTGATGGGCATCGACGAGGTGTTCGGCACGGCCTACGCCAAGTCGCAGGCGGCCGCGTACGGGTCGCTGCCGGTCAAGGGCCGGGCGTTCGTGTCGGTGGCGAGCAAGGACAAGCGGTCGATGATCTTCCCGGTGAAGCGGCTGGCCGACCTGGGCTTCGAGATCTGGGCCACCAGCGGAACCGGCGAGGTTCTGCGCCGCAACGGCGTTCGTGCCACGATCGTGCGTAAGCACAGCGAAGGCCCCGGGCCCGACGGCGAGCCGACCATCGTGGACCGGATCCTGGCCGGCCAGGTGGACCTCATCGTGAACACGCCATTCGGCGGCCCCGGCCAGTCCGGGCCGCGGCGGGACGGCTGGGAGATCCGCACGGCGGCGGTGCGGCGCGGCATTCCCTGCGTGACCACCGTGCAGGGCCTGGCCGCCGCTGTGCAGGGCATTGAGGCGATCAACAGGGACGAGGTAGGCGTGCGGTCACTGCAGGAGCACGCGGCCAGGCTGCGCGGATCGGGCCGGGCGGGCGAGCCGGGCCAGACAGGCGGGCCGGGGTGACCAGCGGCCAGAATGAGCCCGAGACCGGGCCCGTGCAGGTGCGGGGCACCGTGCTGACGGTGCGCCGGGTCGACGCCTACTACGCGATGACGATCGTGGCGCCGGCGATCGCGGCGCGATTCCGTCCCGGCCAGTTCGTCGCGCTGGCGGTCGGCGGCCCGGAGAGCCCGATGCTGCTGCGCCGCGCCTTCTCGATCCACGACGTGCGGCCCGACCATGGCGGCACGGTGGAGTTCGTGTTCGCCGCGCACGGCCCGGGCACCCGGTGGCTGGCCGAGCGCCGGGCCAGGGACATGCTGGACATCGCCGGCCCGCTGGGACGGCCGTTCCCGCTGCCGCGCGACCCGGTGAGCTGCCTGCTGGTGGGCGGCGGCTACGGCAGCGCGCCGCTGTTCGCCCTGGCCGCCCGGCTGCGGGAGCGCCGCTGCGAGGTGGATTTCCTGCTCGGCGCGGCCAGCGGCGACCGGGTGTTCGGGGCGCTGACGGCGCGGCGCGGCGGCCGCACGGCGACGATCACGACCGAGGACGGCTCGCTGGGCCTGCGCGGGGTGGTCACCGACGTGCTCGGCCAGGTGATCCACGAGGCGCGCACCGACGTGATCTACGCCTGCGGCCCGATGCCCATGCTGCGGCAGGTGACCATGCTGGCGGGGCGTTATGACATCCCGGTGCAGGTGGCGGTCGAGGAAGAGATGGCGTGCGGGATCGGGGTCTGCATGACCTGCGTGCTGCCGGTCATCGGCAACGACGGGATCACCCGGATGGTCCGCTCCTGCACTGACGGGCCAGTCTTCCGCGGTAACCAGGTGCGCTGGGATGACGTGGGCACGATCCCGTTTGACGCGTTCGGCGCGCCGGGCTGGGAGCCGAGGACCAGACGGGCTTCCCAGGCCGCCCAGGCCGCGCTGGCGGCCGGGAACGGCGATGGCGCGGCCGCCGGGCCGCAGCCGACCCCGAGGAGGCCAGGCCATGGCAGCTGACCTGCGGACCAGGCTCGGCCACGTCGAGCTGCCGAATCCGATCCTGACCGCGTCGGGCTGCGCGGCCAGCGGCCGGGAGCTGGCCCAGTTCTTCGATATCTCCAGGATCGGCGCCATCGTCACCAAGTCGGTCATGCTCGGGCCCCGGTCGGGACGCCCGACGCCGCGGATGGCCGAGACGCCCAGCGGAATGCTGAACTCGATCGGCCTGCAGGGGCCCGGCATCGACGCGTTCCTGCAGCGGGACCTGCCCTGGCTGCTGTCCCGCGGCGCCCGCGCGGTGGTGTCGATCGCGGGCGGCACGGTAGCCGAGTACGCCGAGCTGGCCACCCGGCTGTCGGAGGCGGCCGGGGTGACCGCCATCGAGGTCAACATCTCCTGCCCGAACGTGGAGCACCGCGGCCAGGTGTTCGCCTGCGATCCGGCGGCCGCCGCGGCCGTGATCGAGGAGGTCCGCGGCCGGGCCCGCTACGACATCCCGGTGTTCGCCAAGCTCTCGCCCGACGTCACCGACATCGTCGCGGTCGCGAAGGCCTGCGTTTCGGCCGGAGCGGACGGGCTGTCGCTGATCAACACGCTGCTGGGCATGGTGATCGACACCGACACCATGCGCCCCGTGCTCGCCGGGGAGACCGGCGGGCTGTCCGGGCCGGCCATCCGGCCGGTGGCTGTGCGCTGCATCTGGCAGGTCCGCGCGGCGCTGCCCGGCGTGCCGATCATCGGCATGGGCGGGGTCAGGACCGGGCGGGATGCCTTCGAGATGATCCTGGCCGGGGCCTCGATGGTCAGCGTGGGCACGGTCATCTTCCATGACCCGAGCGCATGCGTCAGGATCCTGCGCGAGCTGGATGAGGAGCTGTCCCAGCGCGGCATCGAGCGGCTCGCCGATGTCGTCGGGCTGGCGCACGAGCCGCGCACCGCCCCGCGCCGGGGGCTGGCCGGGACCGCCGCCGCGAGGAGGATGCCATGAGCGCACCGATAGCCGTGGCGCTGGACGCGCCTGACCTGGAGACTGCCGCGCGCTGGGCCGGCCTGGTGACTCCGCACGTCAGTACGGTGAAGATCGGCCTTGAGCTGTACCTGAGGTACGGGCCCGAGGCGGTGGCCTCGATCCGGGGCGCCAGCGACGTGCAGGTCTTCCTCGACCTGAAACTGCACGACATCCCGGCGACGGTGGCCGGCGCCGCGCGGGCGGTGGCGCGGCTGCGGCCGGCCCTGTTCACCGTGCACGCGGCCGCCGGGCCGGCCGCGATCCGGGCCGCCGTGGCCGCGGCGCCCGGCATCAGGATCGTCGGCGTTACCATCCTCACCTCGCTGAGCGCCGCCGACCTGGACGCGATCGGGCTGGCCGGCCCGGTCAGCGACGCGGTCAGGCGGCTGGCCGTGCTCGCGGTCGACGCGGGCGCCAGCGGGCTGGTCTGCTCGCCGCAGGAGGTCGCCGCCGTCCGGGCCGAGGTGGGTCCGGGCATCATGCTGATCACGCCGGGGGTGCGGCCCTCCGGGGCGGCGCTGAACGACCAGGCGCGGACGGCGACCCCGGAGGAGGCGCTGCGGGCCGGCGCCGACCTGCTCGTGATCGGCCGCCCGATCACCGGCGCGGCCGACCCCGGTTCTGCCGCCGCGGCCGTGGCGGCGTCACTGCGGCGAGCGGAGGCGGTGCGCCGCCGAGCTTCCTGACGCCGCCGGCGGCGCCGGCGGCGCGGTCATTTTCGCACTAGCTGACGGATCCGGCGCGGCGCCTGCGGCGACGCGCGGCGTGCTGTAGCCTGCAAAGTCAGTTACAGTAAGTGTTTCTCTGACAGCGTAACGTGATATTGGACGATTTATGGCGCCACAAACGGGGGTTCACGTTGCCGTGGCGTTCCGAACTCGCTAGTTTCCCCTCGCGGAGCGACTTTTTCGACACGAAACCCGAGGTGACCTCGCGTGGCTCTTCCTCCACTCACCCCCGATCAGCGGGCTGCGGCGCTTGAGAAGGCGGCCAAGGCACGCAAAGACCGTGCAGAGGTCAAGAACCGACTCAAGCACGGTTCGACGACCCTGCCCCAGGTCCTCAAGGAGGGCCAGACCGACGACGTCGTCGGCAAGATGAAGGTGTCGGCCTTGCTCGAGTCCATGCCTGGCGTCGGCAAGGTGCGCGCCAAGCAGATCATGGAGCGGCTGGGCATCGCCGAGTCACGACGTGTTCGCGGCCTGGGCGCCAACCAGCGCACCGCGCTGGAGAGCGAGTTCGGCGGCGACATCTGACCGACGCGAGCGGGATCGCGGACGGGGCCGGGGGACACAGGTCCGTGGCCGGGCTGCCCGCTGCGGGCGGACCGGGCGCGGGCGCCCCTGTTCCTGCGCGTCTCACGGTCCTGTCTGGTCCGTCTGGCGTCGGCAAGAGCACGGTCGTGGCCAGGCTGCGGCAGACCTGCCCGCAGATCTGGCAGTCGATCTCGGTCACGACCCGGCGGCCGAGGCCAGGCGAGGTGAACGGCCGCGAGCGCTACTTCGCCAGTGATCAGGAATTCGACGCCATGGTGGCGCGCGGCGAGTTCCTGGAGTGGGCGGAGTTCGCCGGCCACAGGTACGGGACTCCGCTCGCGCCCGTGCGGGAGCGGCTGCGGGCGGGCGTCCCCGTGCTGCTGGAGATCGACGTGGCGGGCGCCCGCCAGGTCCGCGCGGCCGTGCCGGGCACGCTGCTGGTCTTCCTGGCCCCGCCGACCTGGGACGAGCTGGTCCGCCGGCTGACCGGCCGGGAGACCGAGCCGCCCGACGTCGTCGCCCGGCGGCTCGCGGCCGCGCGGGCGGAGCTCGAGGCCGAGGCCGAGTTCGACATCACCCTGGTCAACACGTCGGTCGATGAGGTATGCGACCAGCTGGTAGCCTTGGTGCTGGCTCAGCTGGCCAGTAACACGTGATCACGACCTGGAAGGCACACGGTGGCAGGGACTCCGATCTCAGAAGGCATCATCAATCCGCCGATCGATGACCTGCTGAAGGTCGTGGACAGCAAGTACGGCCTGGTGATCATGGCATCGAAGCGGGCCAGGCAGATCAACGCCTACTACGCCCAGCTCGGCGAGGGCCTGCTGGAGTACGTCGGCCCGCTGGTGGAGACCCGGGTGCAGGAGAAGCCGCTGTCGATCGCCCTGCGCGAGATCAGCCAGGGCCTGCTGACCGCGGAGAGCCCGGAAGCCTGAAGCGGCTGAGTCCGGAGCTGCCAGGTAAGCGCCGATGCGCATCGTCCTCGGCGTAGGCGCCGGGATAGCCGCCTACAAGGCCTGCGAGCTGCTGCGGCTGTTCACTGAGTCCGGTCATCGCGTGCGCGTCGTGCCGACACCTGACTCGCTGCGCTTCGTCGGCGAGGCGACCTGGGCCGCCCTTTCCGGCCAGTCGGCCAGCACCAGCCCGTGGGACGACGTGCACGAGGTCCGGCATGTCCGGCTCGGGCAGCACAGCGACCTGGTGATGGTCGCCCCGGCCACGGCCAACCTGCTGGCCCGGGCGGCCGCCGGGATGTCCGATGACCTGCTGACCGCCGTGCTGCTCACCGCCGGCTGCCCGGTCGTCTTCGCGCCCGCCATGCACACGGAGATGTGGGAGCACGCCGCCACCCAGGCGAATGTCGCGACCCTGCGCAGCCGGGGCGCGGTGGTGCTGGAGCCGGCCATCGGCCGGCTGACCGGCTCGGACGTCGGCACGGGCCGGCTGCCCGAGCCCGCCGAGCTGCTGGCGGTCGCGCTGCGGGTGCTCGACCGGGGAGCGGCGGGGCTCAGCCCTGACCTGGCGGGCCGCCAGGTCGTGATCTCCGCCGGGGGCACCAGGGAAGAGCTCGACCCGGTCCGGTATCTCGGCAACTGGTCGTCCGGCCGGCAGGGCTACGCGCTGGCCAGGACGGCCGCGAGCCGCGGCGCCGAGGTGACGCTGGTAGCCGCCAACACCGATCTGCCCGACCCGGCCGGCGTCCGGGTGATCCGGGTGGTCTCGGCCCGCGAGCTGCGGGACGAGATGCGGGCGGCGGCGCAGGCGGCCGATGCCATCGTGATGGCGGCCGCGGTCGCCGACTTCCGCCCGGCGGTCCGCAGCGACGGCAAGATCAAGAAGACCAGCTCCGTGCCCGAGCCGATCGAGCTGGCCGAGAACCCCGATGTCCTCCGCGAGCTGACCGCCTCCCGGCCCCGGCGGCAGGTCATCGTCGGGTTCGCCGCCGAGACCAGCGACCTGCTGACGAACGGGCGGGCGAAGCTGGCGGCCAAGGGCTGCGACCTGCTCGTGGTGAACCAGGTCGGGAATGGGCTGGCCTTCGGCACCGCGGACAACGAGGCGGTCGTCCTGGATCACGACGGCCTGGAGGTCAAGATCCCCCGCGGGCCCAAGGAGGCGCTCGCGGAGGCGGTCTGGGACCTGGTCGCCGCGCGCCTGGAGTAGGAGACCGGGCCGGCATCCCCGCGGGCATCGCGACCACGCCGGGTCATCCGGGCACGTTACACTTCGGCGAGATCTCAGCATGCGAAGAAGGGTGTCAGGTGGGCCGTCGTCTTTTTACCTCCGAGTCGGTTACCGAGGGCCATCCGGACAAGATGGCTGATCAGATCAGCGATGCCATCCTGGACGGCATGCTGAAGGGCGACCCGCGCAGCCGGGTCGCGGTGGAGACGCTGATCACCACCGGCCAGGTGCACGTGGCCGGCGAGGTCACCACCGACACCTATGTCGACATTCCCGAGACGATCAGGGAGAAGGTCCTGGAGATCGGCTACGACTCCTCGGCCAAGGGCTTCGACGGCGCGTCCTGCGGCGTCCTGGTCTCGATCGGCTCCCAGTCGCCAGATATCGCGATGGGCGTGCGCGACGCGTTCGAGTACCGCGAGGGCGAGGGCGCCGACGAACTCGACCGCCAGGGCGCCGGCGACCAGGGACTGATGTTCGGCTACGCCTGCCGGGACACACCCGAGCTGATGCCGCTGCCGATCACGCTGGCGCACCGGCTGGCCCGGCGGCTGTCAGAGGTCCGCCGCAGCGGCGCGGTGCCCTACATCCGGCCGGACGGCAAGACCCAGGTCACGATCGAGTACGCCGGCAACGATGCCGTGCGGCTGGACACCGTCGTCGTCTCGACCCAGCACGCCCCGGCCATCGACCTGAAGGCGATGCTCACCCCCGATATCCGCGAGCACGTGGTCGAGCCGGTGCTGGCCGGCCTGGAGCTGGACACGGCCAACTACCGGCTGCTGGTCAACCCGACCGGACGATTCGAGGTCGGCGGCCCGATGGGCGATGCCGGGCTGACCGGCCGCAAGATCATCATTGATACCTACGGCGGGATGGCCAGGCACGGCGGCGGCGCGTTCTCCGGCAAGGACCCGTCCAAGGTCGACCGCAGCGCCTCCTATGCCATGCGCTGGGTGGCCAAGAACGTGGTCGCCGCCGGGCTGGCCGAGCGCTGCGAGGCGCAGGTCGCCTATGCCATCGGCAAGGCCAAGCCAGTGGGCCTGTTCGTGGAATGCTTCGGCACCGAGCACGTGCCGGTGGATCGCATCCAGGACGCCGTCATGCAGGTCTTCGATCTCCGGCCGGCGGCCATTATCCGCGACCTCGACCTGCTCCGGCCGATTTACTCGCAGACCGCCGCCTATGGTCACTTCGGCAGGGAAGAGCCGGACTTCTCCTGGGAGCGGACCGACCGCGCCGAATCCCTCCGGTCCGCGGCCGGCGCCTGAGCCAGGCTCCGGGCGACCGCCTGCCGCGGCGGCCGGGCGGACCGCCCGGCCCCCGCTGCGCACGCCTGTCCGCGCGCCCCGAGGTCGGCGTGGCTCGTCGCCGGCGCGCCCGCCCTGGTCGGTGCCATCTGGTAGGACGGGAGCGTGGCTGAGGCGGTGCGGCAGGCGGGCAGGACGCCAGCCGGGCTGACCGCCGGGCCGGGACCGGCCGGCCGGGAGCCCGCCCAGATCATGCCGGTAGCCGTCGTAGCCGCCGACGTCTCGCTCCCGCACCTGGACCGGCCGTTCGAGTACCTGGTCCCGGCCTCGCTGGCCGATGCTGCGGTGCCAGGCTGCCGGGTGCGGGTCCGCTTCGCCGGCCGGCTCACGAGCGGTTACCTGCTGGAGCGCACCGCCGAAAGCCAGCACGAGGGCAAGCTGGGCTACCTGGAGCGGGTCGTCTCACCGGAGCCGGTGCTGACGCCCGAGATCGCTGGCCTGGCCCGGGCCGTCGCTGACCGGTACGGCGGCACGCTGGCCGACGTGCTGCGGCTGGCCATCCCGCCGCGGCACGCGGCCGCGGAGGCACGGGCAGGAGAGGCACGGGCAGGAGAGGCACGGGCAGGAGAGGCACGGGCCGCGGATGCACCGGCTGAGGACGCGCCGGCCGGGGACGCGCCGGCCGGCTGCGAGCCGCCGCCGCCCGGACCGTGGTCCAGGTACCCGGCCGGACCGCAGTTCCTGGCCGCCCTGGCCGACGGCCGCGCGCCGCGGGCGATCTGGTCGGCGCTGCCCGGAACCAGCTGGCCGGAGGAGATCGCGCTGGCCGCCGCCGCCGTGGCCGCCGCCGGGCGCGGCTCGCTGATCGTCGTCCCCGACGTGCGGGACCTGAGCCGCGTGGATGCCGCGCTGGCCGCCGCGCTGCGGCCGGGCACGCACATCACGCTGGCGGCGGGGCTGGGGCCGGCCGAGCGGTACCGGCGCTGGCTACGGGTGCTGCGCGGCGAGGTGAGCATCGTGGCCGGTACCAGGTCGGCGATGTTCGCGCCGGTGGCGCGGCTGGGCCTGGTCGCGCTCTGGGACGAGGGAGACGACCTGCACGCCGAGCCGCGTGCCCCCTATCCCCATGCCCGGGAGGTGCTGGCCCTGCGGTCCTACCGGACCGGGGCTGCCGCGCTGATCGGCGGCTTCGCCAGGACTGCCGAGGCGCAGCAGATGGTGTCGGGCGGCTGGGCGAAGCCGCTGCAGGCAGACCGGGCCACTGTGCGCCGGCAGGCGCCCGCCGTGCTGGCGGCCGGGGATGATGCGGAACTGGCGAGGGACGAGGCCGCGCGGGCCGCCAGGCTGCCCAGCCTCGCACTGCGCACGGCCCGCGCGGCGCTGGCCGCCGGCCCGGTGCTCTTCCAGGTGCCGCGCCGCGGCTACCTGGCCGCCGTGGCCTGCGAGCGCTGCCGCGGGCCGGCCCGGTGCGGCCAGTGCGGCGGACCGGGCACGCTGCCGGGCCCGCAGGCCCCGCTGCGCTGCGGCTGGTGCGGCGCGCTCGTGCCGCGGCGGTGCGAGCAATGCGGGCATACCGGGCTTCGGGCCGTGGTGACGGGGGCCAAGCGGACGGCCGAGGAGCTCGGCCGGGCCTTCCCGTCCGCGCCGGTCCGCACCTCGGGCGGCGCCACCGTGCTGGATAGCGTTCCGGGCAGCGCCGCCATCGTCGTGGCCACGCCGGGCGCGGAGCCCGCCGCTGACGGCGGTTACGCGGCCGCCGTCCTGCTCGATGGCTGGGAGCTGCTCACCCGGCCCAGCCTGCGCGCCGCCGAGGAGGCACTGCGCCGGTGGATGAATGCGGCGGCCCTGGTCAGGGCGGGCGCCGACGGAGGCACCGTGATCGTGGTCGCCGACGCCGGGCCGCCCGCCGTGCAGGCCCTGGTGCGGTGGGATCCGGTGACGTTCGCGGAGCGGGAGCTAGCCGAGCGGGCTGAGCTGCGGTTCCCGCCGGCGATCCGGATGGCCTCGCTGACCGGCTCGCTCAGCGCGGCTACCGCGCTGCTGGATGCCGCGGAGCTGCCCGCTACCGCGGAGGTACTCGGTCCTGTCCCGGGGCCGGCCGCGCAGCCGGGCGGGCCAGCCGGGCCAGCCGGGGATGTGGTGCGCTTCCTGGTGCGCACGCCCCGGTCAGCCGGGGCCGCGCTGGCCGAGTCCTTGCGCCGCGCGCAGGCCGTCAGGACAGCGCGCAAGGATCCCGGTACCGTGCGATTGCAGCTCGACCCGGCCGAGCTGATCTGACTACAGCGCGCTCAGGCCATAGGGTGCTTGCGTGGCGACCTCACGACGAGACCAGCGCACGCACGTCAGGCTGGCCCGCCCGGACGAGGAAGCCGGCCTGCCCCGGCACCATGGCCCGGCCGGCCCGGACGACCAGCGCGATGCCGGGCCGCCGGACCGGCCGGACCGGCCGGACCGGCCGGACTTTGCCGCCGCTCGCAGGCCGGCTGGGCAGGGCCCCGGTGCGAGCCAGGGCCACGACCAGGCCGGTGTCAGTGACCAGCCAGGCCGGGCGCGGCGGGACCGGCCGCGGCTGCCGTCGGTCCGGCTCGCGCCCCGCGATGAGCTGGCCGTGGCGGCCAGGGTCGCGCCCCTGATGCGCGCGGCCATGGAACTGCGCCAGTGGGCAGCTGACCGGCCCGCCGCGGCCTCGCCCGGCCAGGGCCCGGCGCAGCCTGCGCTCTCCAGGGAGGACACGACGGCCGCCGCCGCCGCCCTCGACCTGGCGCCGCACGAGGTGGACGCCGCCTGGCGGGTAGCCGTGGCCACCGGCCTGGCTGGCGGCGCTGCGGCTGACGACCGCGGGCCGCTGAACAGCTGGGATGCCGAGCAGGTCCTGACCGCATGGGACCGTGCCCTGGCCGCCATCCTGGACGCCGACGACCTGGACGGACTGGCCACCGCCCTCTACACGGTCGGGGCCCCGGTGCGGATGGACGGCCTGTTCGACGCCTACGCGGCCGCGGCCGGGCCGGGCCGGGCCGGCTCGGGTTCCGAGATAGCCGCGGGGGAGCGGGAGGAGGCCGCGGCCCTCTCCTTCGCCCTGGAGACGCTGGCTGACCTCGGCGTGGTGGAACTGGGAACGGACGAGTCAGCGGGCGGCCTGACGGTCAGCCTGTCGCCGCTGGGGATCTGGGGAGTGCACCGCAGGCTACGTGCGCAGGGCTGGCACGTGCCCGTGCTGGGCGGCGCCGACCAGGCCGGCGCGGCCGGCCTGCTCGCCACCCTGGCCAGCTGCGACGCCGAAGACGGCGAGGCCGAGATCACCGCCTGGCTGAATGCGCGGTCGCCCGAGCAGGCCGCCGCGGAGCTGATCGACGCGGCGGCAGATGGCTCGCCCGGCCTGCGCGGCGCCGCCTTCGCCGTGCTGGACCGGATCGGGGATACCGCCGCGGCCCGGGTCCGGGCCGCGCTGGCCGAGCCGCTGCTGCGCGCGCACGCGGCCGTCTGGCTGCACGAGCATGGCCAGCAGGCCGAGCTCAGCCCGGATGACAGGACCTGGCTCCTCGTCGACCTCGGCGCCGGGCTGCTCGAAGAGGCGGACCCGCGCGACGTCGTGGCCGAGCTGCTGCCGGAGCTTCCCGCGGCGGCCCAGGCCGAGATCGTGGCCGGGCTGTGGCAGGTTCAGCATCCGGGCGTCATCGGGCTGCTGACCACGCTCAGCGACCACCACCCCGACCCCGGCGTCGCACGGGCGGCCCGGAAAGCCGCGTTCAAGGCCCGGTCGGCGGGCCAGCGCGACTAGCCGGCCAACTTCATAGACTGGACGCGCGCGGAGGATCGCGCTGGCATCTGCCGGGAGGACCTGGGTGAGCATCAAGCCGATACGACTGTTCGGTGATCCGGTACTGCGGACGCCTGCGGAGCCGGTCACGGATTTCGACGCCGAGCTGCGCCGGCTGGTGAAGGACCTGACCGACACCATGATCGACGCACCCGGTCTCGGGCTCGCCGCTCCGCAGCTGGGCGTCGGCCTGCGCGTCTTCACCTACTGCGTCGACGACGAGCTCGGCCACCTGGTCAACCCGTCGCTGCAGCTCTCGGCCGATGCGGAGATCGACGACGAGGGCTGCCTGTCCTTCCCCGGGCTCGCCTACCCGACCAAGCGCGCGCACGGCGTCGTGGCCACGGGCTTCAACATGCACGGCGAGCCGGTCAGGCTGGAGGGCACCGGCCAGCTGGCGCGATGCGTTCAGCACGAAACGGATCATCTGGACGGGATCCTGTTCATCGACCGGCTCGATCCGGCCCAGCGCAAGCTGGCCATGAAGGAGATCCGCAACGCCGAGTGGTGGGGCGAGCCGGTGCCGCTGGTGCGGGTATCGCCGCATCCGACTGAAGGCAAGGCCTTCTAGCCGATGCGCCTGGTCTTCGCCGGCACACCGCAGGCCGCCGTGCCCGCCCTGGAGGCGCTGCTGGGCTCGCGGCACGACGTCGCGGCCGTGCTGACGAGGCCGGATGCGCCGGCCGGCCGGGGCTTGCAGCTGACGCCGAGCCCGGTGGCGCTGCGCGCCGAGCAGGCCGGGGTGGAAGTGCTGAAGCCCGCCAAGCCCGGCGACCCCGACTTCCTGGCCCGGCTGCGGCAGATCGCGCCGGACTGCGTTCCCGTCACCGCCTACGGCGCGCTGATCGGCCAGCAGGCGCTCGACATCCCGGCCCACGGCTGGGTGAACCTGCACTTCTCGCTGCTGCCCGCCTGGCGCGGCGCGGCACCGGTGCAGCACGCCATCCGCAGCGGCGACGACATCACCGGGGCTACCACGTTCCGGCTGGTACGGGAACTGGATGCCGGCCCGGTCTACGGGGTGATGACCGAGCTGATCGGGCCGGAGGATACGGCCGGCGAGCTGCTGGACCGGCTCAGCGTCGCCGGGGCCGGCCTGCTGGTCGCCACGCTGGACGGGATCGAGTCCGGCGAGCTGACTGCCCGGCCCCAGTCCGCCGAGGGAGTCAGCTACGCGCCGAAGCTCAGCACGGCCGACGCGCGGGTGGACTGGAAGCAGCCGGCGCTGTCGATCAGCCGGCTGATCCGGGCCTGCACGCCTGTCCCCGGTCCGTGGACCGCGCTGGACGGCGCCCGGATGAAGCTCGGCCCGGTCACGCTGGCCGCGCCCGGCGAGGACGGCCCGGCCGCGCTGCCGCCGGGCGAGCTGCGGCTGCTGCGCGACCGGGTGCTCGCCGGTACCGGGACCGAGCCCGTGCAGCTCGGGGATGTGCAGCCCACCGGCAAGCGGGTGATGCGGGCGGCCGACTGGGCCCGCGGATTGCGGCCGGAGGGCCGTCCGCTGGTGCTCGGCTGACGTGGCAGCCCGCCAGGAACGCCAGCGCGGCCGGGCGCCGGCCCGGCGTGGCGGGAACCGCGCGGATCCGGCCCGGCGCGCGGCCTGCGACGCGCTGTGCGCGGTAGCCGAGCGAGACGCCTACGCCAACCTGGTGCTGCCGGCGATGCTCGCGGAGCGGGGCCTGACCGGGCGCGATGCGGCCCTGGCCACGGAGCTCTGCTACGGGACCTTGCGGGGCAGCGGAACCTACGACGCCATCGTCGCCGTCTGCAGCGACCGCGAGCTGCACACGCTGGAGCCGCCGGTGCTGGCCGTGCTCCGGCTGGGCGCGCATCAGCTGCTGGCCACCAGGATCCAGCCGCACGCCGCGGTGGCTACCTCAGTTGACCTGATCAAGGACATCGCCGGACCTCGCCCGGCCGGATTCGTCAACGCCATCCTGCGCCGCATCGCCAGCCGTGACCTGGAGACCTGGCTCATGATTGCGGCGCCGGACCGCGATCAGGACCTGGTCGGCCACCTGTCGGTCCGCTACAGCCATCCCCGGTGGATCGTGACCGCGTTCCTGCAGGCGCTGGGCGAGGATCCGGACGGCGGGCTGGCGGAGACGGAGGCGGCCCTGGCCGCCGACGGGGTGCGGCCCCGGGTGACCCTCTGCGCCGTCCCCGGCCTGGCCGACCCGGCCGAGCTGGCGGCCTTCGGGCCGGCTGCCCGGTGGTCGCCATTCGGTGTCAGCCTGTCCGACGGCGATCCGGCCATGATCCCGGCCGTGGCCGAGCACCGGGCCGGCGTGCAGGACGAGGCCAGCCAGCTGGCCGCGCTGGCGCTGGCGAGGACGCCGGTCACCGGCGGCGACAGCCGCTGGCTCGACCTGTGCGCCGGGCCCGGCGGGAAGGCGCGGCTGCTGGCGGGCCTGGCGGCGGGAGCCGGTGCCCGGCTGGCAGCAGCCGAGCCGCGGCTGCAGCGGGCCCGGATGGTCCGGGCCGCCACCGCCCCGGCCGGCTCCGCCGCGGTCGTCGCGGCGGACGGAATGCGGCCCGGCTGGCGGCAGGCAGCCTTCGACCGGGTGATCGCGGATGTGCCGTGCTCCGGGCTCGGCGCGCTCCGGCGCCGGCCAGAGGCTCGCTGGCGGCGGTCCCCGGCGGACATCGAGAACCTCGGCCCGCTGCAGCGCGGCCTGCTGGCCACGGCCATCGACTCGGCCCGGCCGGGCGGAGTGGTGGCCTACGTGACCTGCTCTCCGCATCTGGCCGAGACCCGTGACGTCGTGGCCGACGTGCTCGCGGCCCGCGGCGACGCCGAGGTGCTGGACGCGCCCGCAGTGCTCGCCGGCCTGCCCGGAGTGCCCGCCTGCATGCCCGGCCTGCGCTGTCCCGATCCGCACGGGGCGTACGCGCAGTTCTGGCCGCACCGCCATGGCACGGATGCCATCTTCCTCGCGCTGCTGCGCCGGCGCCCTGCCAGCTGACCGGCGCCACCTCAGCCCGACCGCCACCCGCGTGCCCGACCGCCACCTCCGCCAGTCCCGCTGCCCCCGGACCCCGCTAGCCCCGGCTGGCGCGAGTCAGCGACCGGCGGCCCGGCGCCAGCCGGCCGGTGCCGATGTCAGCGCGCCTGCCCTGCTCATAGCCGGCGCCGTACCCGCTGCCGCTGTAGGTGACCCGAGCCTGCCGGGTCACCGGGTACGCATGCTCGACGTTGCGCCTGATGACGAGCGCGCGGTCGGCCAGTACGATCGCGGCGCCAGGCGCCGGCCCGGAGCCCGGAGCCGCCTGCTGCTCGGCCCGTTGCTCGGCGGCACGCACCCGCGCGATGACCGCGGCCGCGAATCCGAGCAGCCAGCTGCGCCGCCAGGCACGCGGGCTGCAGCTCCAGTCGGGTAGCTGCGCGCCGGCCAGGCCATGCCACATCTGGATCAGCACTGAGGTGTAGAGCACGTCCGTGCGCTCAAGGTCGGAGGCATAGCCGAAGATGTGGATCCGGCTGCCGCCGGCCGCGGGCAGCATGATGCACTGGCAGCGCAGCGCCGCGGCCAGCCCGCAGAGCAGGTGGGCCTTCACCCTGGCCCACGGGTTGCCGATGTCCATGATCTGGCTGGCCGGGCGATCGGTCTCCGGCCGCCGGGCCGCGAGCATGGCCCGGTCGATGCCGTACCTGGCCATGAGTTCCGCGGCCTTGGCGGTCAGCGCCTGGGCCTCTGGCGGCGTGACGCTCTCGTCCTCTGCCTTCGCCAGGAGCTTGCGGACGCGGTCGAGCAGCCGGTCCGATGCCTCGGTAGTCAACGAGCGGCCTCCCTGCCAGTGGGCGATTCGAATACATAATCGAACCTAGCTGCGGGCTGTGACAGTCCGCGGAATTTGCCTCGTCAGTCTGCCATGACGGCCCTAGACTCGCCCTGAGATGACTATCCAGATAGCGCCAAGCCTGCTCGCCTCCGATCTTTCCCGGATCGCGGATGAGTCCGCCGCGGTCGCCGGCGTCGCCGACTGGCTGCACGTCGACGTCATGGACAACCATTTCGTCCCGAACCTGACAATCGGCCTGCCGGTGGTCGAGGCGCTGCTCAAGCACGCGCAGCTGCCGATGGACTGTCACCTGATGATCGAGGACCCCGATCGCTGGGCGCCCGGTTACGCGGAGGCGGGCGCGCGGAACGTCACGATCCATGCTGAGGCGGCCAGTGCGCCGATCCGCACCCTGCGGGCCATCCGGGCTGCGGGAGCGAGGGCGGCCCTGGGCATCAACCCGGCTACCGCGGTCGAGCCGTACGCTGACCTGCTGCCGGAAATCGACATGCTGCTGCTGATGACCGTAGAGCCGGGCTTCGGCGGCCAGGGCTTCCTGGACGTGGTGCTGCCGAAAGTGCGCCGGGCCCGGTCGCTGATCAGCCGGTTCGGCGGATCGGTCTGGCTGCAGGTGGACGGCGGGGTGACCGCGGAGACCATCGGCCGCTGCGCCGAGGCCGGAGCCGACATGTTCGTGGCCGGATCGGCTGTCTTCGGCTCGGATGACCCGGCGGCCCGCGTTCAGGAGCTCAGGAGCATCGCCGGGGCAAGCTCCTGCTGAGGGCGCCGATCCCGTCAGCCGCTGGCCGGCGCCTCATCCCGCAGGACGCCGGCTGACCGGTGCCGGCTGCTCAGCTCCTGCCGTCTCACCGTCTCACCGTCTCGCGCCGGGCAACCGGGCGCGACAGCCGCCGCCGGCCGAGAATTCAGCCGGGCGGCTGTCGATTTGCCAGGCTGTCGTTCGTCGGCCAGATAGCGGGCCGGGTAAGCGGGCCCGGATAGCAGGTCACGTACCGATCGAAACGAGACACCAGGGAGGCTGTCATGGCGAACTACATGATCCTGATCTACGAGGAAGAGAGCCGTTACGCTAACGCAGGGCAGGAGGTGTGGCAGCAGGCCATGGAAGCGCACAGCCGCTTCGCCGCGCAGGTGGGCGAGAAGGGCGGCAAGATCCTGTCCGGCGATGCCCTGGAGCCGACCAGCACCGCTACCTCCATCCGCGGCGACGTCGTGACCGACGGCCCGTTCGCCGAGACCAAGGAGGCACTCGGCGGCTACTACCTGATCGAGGCGCGCGACCTGGATCACGCACTCGATATCGCGAAGCTCTGCCCGGCGCCGTACGGCGGCGTAGAGGTGCGCCCGGTGATGGACACCTCGGGCGGCTGATCGGCCAGCCATGACCGGGCAGCCTGACCGGGGCCGGCGGCCCGGCAGCTCCAGCGCCAGCGGGCCGGCTTTCCGGCCCGCTGACCCGGCGGCGGCCCGGGGCGGCCCGGCTGGCCAGCACCACCTGCGTGACCAGCCGGTGCCCCCGGCCGCTCCGCCGCCCGCGGGCAGTCACCGGCCCGCTGCCGGGGGCAGCCACGAGGATGTCGCGGCCGCGATCGCCGACGCCCATCGCCGCGAATGGGGCTTCGTGCTGGCCGCCACGACCAGGGTGGCCAGGGACATCGATATCGCGGAAGAGTGCGTTCAGGACGCATACGTGGCCGCCCTGGACGCGTGGACCCGCCAGGGTGTCCCGCGCAACCCGGCCGCCTGGCTGACGACCGCCGCGCGGCGCAAGGCGCTGGACGCACTGCGCCGGGACAGGACCCTGCGGGCCAAGCTGCCGCTGCTGATCGAGCCGGAGCCGGCGCCGCTGTCCGCTGACGGCGATGACCAGGCCATCCCGGACGACCGGCTTCGGCTGATCTTCACCTGCTGTCATCCGGCGCTGGCCAGGGAAGCACAGGTCGCGCTGACCCTGCGGCTGGTGTGCGGGCTGACGACAGCGGAGATCGCGCAGGCATTCCTGGTCTCCGAGGCCACCATGGCGGCTCGGGTTACCAGGGCCAAGCGGAAGATCTCAGCGGCCAGGATCGCCTACCGAGTCCCGGCGGCGCGCGAGCTGCCGGACCGGCTTGATGCCGTGCTGACCGTGATTCACCTGGTGTTCACGACCGGGCATGCCGCGCCGATCGGCCCCGAGCTGGTCCGCGATGACCTGGTGGACCGGGCGATCGCGCTGGCCAGGATGGTGCGGGTGCTGATGCCGGACGAGCGGGAGGCGCGCGGCCTGCTCGCGCTGCTGCTACTGACCGACGCCCGGCGGCCTGGCAGGCAGGATGCCAGCGGCCGGCTGCTGCTGCTGGAGGAGCAGGACCGGTCCCGGTGGGACCAGGCCATGATCGCGGAGGGGATCAGCCTGGTGACCGGCGCGCTGCGGGGCGGACGCCCTGGCCGGTTCGGCCTGCAGGCGGCCATCGCGGGCCTGCACGATGAGGCGCCCGCCTACGGCGACACGGACTGGCCGCAGCTCGTCGCGCTCTATGACGCGCTGCTGCGGGTCTGGCCGTCGCCGGTGGTGGCACTGAACCGGGCCGTGGCGGTCGCCATGGTCGACGGCCCGGCCGCGGCCCTGGCTGAGATCAGCGAGCTGGAGCGAGATGGGCGCCTGGCCGGATACCGGTACCTTCCGGCGGTGAAGGCCGACCTGCTACGGCGGCTGGGCCATCGCCGTCAGGCGGCTGAGGCTTACCAGGCTGCCCTGGAACTGGCGGAGAACGCGGCGGAACGGGCCTTCCTGGCGGGCCGGATCTCCGAGCTCGAGCCGGCCAGCCGCTGAGCCTGCCGGGCCGCCGGGAGGCGCGCTCGTACCGTCGATGTGGTGATGAGCAGGGCTTCCGGCGACAATAGGGAGATGACCGCCGCCCTGCAGACCACCCCGGCTGCCGCCGTGCCGTTGCTGTCGGTTTCCGATCTGGCGGTCAGCTTCGGCCAGGTGCAGGCACTCAACGGAGTCAGCCTGACGGTCGGGGAAGGCGAGATCGTCGCGCTGGCCGGCGAGAACGGCGCGGGCAAGACCACTCTGGTGCGCTGCATCGCCGGCGACATCACCCCTGGCCGCGGCCAGATCGCCGTGGCCGGGAAGCCGGTGCCGCCGGACCCGGCGGCCATGATCCGGCATGGCATCGGCGTGGTGTGGCAGGACCTCGCGCTCTGCGACAACCTGGATATTGCGTCGAACCTGCTGCTCGGCCGCGAGCGGCGGCGGCTGTTCCTGTCCGAGACGCGGATGCATGCCCACGCCGCTGCGCTGCTGGCCGGGCTGGGCATCCCGCTGCAGGACACGACCCGGAGCGTCCGGTCGCTGTCCGGGGGACAGCGCCAGATGGTGGCCGTGGCGCGGGCCGTGGCGCATCAACCGCGGCTGCTGATGCTCGACGAGCCGACCGCCTCGCTGGGCGTCCGGATGGCAGCGCAGGTCGAGGACCTGATCGTCGGCCTGCGCCAGCAGGGCACCACGATCCTGCTGGCCTGCCACGACATTGACCAGATGTTCCGGCTGGCTGACCGCATCCTGGTGCTGCGGCACGGGCGGGTCGTCGGGGACGTCGCCGTCGGCGAGGTGCATCCGGACGAGGTGCTCGCGCTGCTCTCGGGCCAGGAGGTCGACTCCTCGCCGCGCCGGCAGCTCAGCCGCCTGCACGGGCTGGCCGACCGGCTCGTCTCGGCTGATCCGTCGTCCACCCTGTCGCTCATCCTCTCGGCGCTCGGGGCCGCCCTCGGCAGCGAACGGCTGTGCATCCACCTGCCCGCTGAGGCCGGGCTGGAGTGCGCCGCGTCCCTGGGCATGTCGGCTGGCCTGCAGGCCGCGCTCGCCCTGCTCCCGTACGGCGCCGCCGGGGGACCGGTCGGCGTCGCGGCCGCGAGCCGCGCCCCCGTGCTGGAGGAGAACGCACGGGCAGGCGGAACCTGGTCGCCGTTCGGCGACCTGGCCCGCGCCGCGAGCGTGGCCAGCTCCTGGTCCGTCCCTGTGCTCGGCCCCGGCGGGCTGATGGGGGTCATCACGGTCCTGCGGGCCAGCCAGGGAACGCCGAAGCAGGATGAGCTCGAGCTGGTCACGCTCTATGCCGGGTACGCGGCCAGCGCGATCGAGCGAGACCGGCTGCTCGACCAGGTGACGGCCCGCAACCGGGTGCTGGAGACGATCAGGGAGATGCTGGAGACCCTGGCCGGGCCGGCCCCCGCGGCCGACGGGCTGGCCATCGCCCTGCAATCCCTGCTGCGCGGCCTGCAGGCCGACGAGGTGACCCTCGTGACCAGGCCGGCCGACGGCCTGCTGCGGTGCCGGGCCGCCGCTGCCGCCGGCCAGCGCAGCCCCGGCCGTGCCTCCGCGGCCCTGCTGGCTGTCGCCGACGGCGCGCTCGGGGCGGGCCGGAGCCATGGCGCCGCCGTGCACCACGACGGGGCGGCCGGCCAGAAATTCGTGACCGTGACCTTCGCCGCGCCGGGCGCGCCGTCCGTGCTGGCGGCCAGCTGGGCGCTCGGCCCGCCGCCCGCCGACGCGACCGCGCTGCTGGAGGATGCGGCGCATTCGCTGCGGCTGGCGCTGGAGCGCGAGGAAGCGTGGTTCGCCCACCAGGAGGCAACGACACTGCGCCGGTCACAGGAACTGCAGCGCGGCTTCCTGTCCCGGCTGAGCCATGAGCTGCGCACGCCGCTGACCGCGATCAGGGGATACGCGTCCAGCCTGCTGCAGCCCGACGTGACCTGGGACGGTGAGTCCCAGCAGCGGTTCCTGGCCCGGATTGCCGCCGAGTCCGCCCGGCTGGGCCGCCTGGTGGACGACCTGCTGGACTTCTCTGCCATCGAGTCGGGCATCCTGCGGCTGCAGCAGGACTGGTGCGACATCTCGCTGGTGATCGATGCCGCTGTTGCCTGCCTGCCGCCGGAGGCGGCAGCGCTCGTCGATATCACCGGCGACCCGCGGCTGCCCGTCGTCTGGGCCGACCACGACCGGCTCGAGCAGGTGTTCGTGAACCTGCTGACGAACGCGTTCAGTCACAATGCGCCAGGCACCCGGGCGCGCGTCGGCACGCTGGCCGACGGCCCCGAGCACGTCATCGTGCGCGTGGCCGACGACGGGTCGGGGCTCCCGCCGGAGCTGGCCGCCGCGCCATTCGAGCCGGCCAGGCGCCGCCGGTCGGCGACTGCGGGGGCCGGGCTCGGGTTGTCCATCGCCAAGGGAATCGTTGATGCGCACGGCGGGCAGATCGAGCTGGAGCGGCAGGCTGAGGGCACCTGCTTCCGCATCCGCCTGCCGGTCGAGGCGATCGCCAGGCTGGCCAGCGAGCTGACGGCACCGCCTGTCCCCGGTGCCGGCCGCGGCACGCTGGCCAGCGCAACCGGGCCAGGGATGACGGCGGCGCCACCGGTCGCCGCGGGGACAGGAGCTTCGCCCAGTGCATGACGAGCCACCTCGCACCCGCGCGCTCGTGGTCGAGGATGATCCCAATATCGTGGACCTGATCAGGTCCAATCTGTCGGTGCGCGGCTTCGACACGGTCGTGTCGACGGACGGCATGCGGGCGCTCAAGCTGCTGGAGACCGAGGCGCCCGACATCGTGCTGCTGGACCTCATGCTGCCCGAGGTGGACGGCTTCGAGCTGTGCCAGCAGATCCGGGAGCGCTCGTCGGTGGCGATCATCGTCGTCTCCGCCCGCGGCGGGGAGCGGGACAAGGTCACCGCCCTGAACGTGGGCGCCGATGACTACATGACCAAGCCGTTCAGCATCGAGGAACTGCTCGCCCGGATCACGGCCACGCTGCGGCGGACCCGGCCCGCCGCCACTCCGGATACCGCGCCGCTGACGATCACTATCGGCGAGCTGGTCATCGACCTCAGCATGCAGCAGGTCTCGGTGGCCGGCCGGCCGGTGCACCTGACGCCGACAGAGTTCGCGCTGCTGCGGGAACTGGCGATCAACCGGGGCAAGCTGCTCACCCACGCGCACCTGCTGCGGCGGGTATGGGGACACGGCTACGAGACCGAGACCGAGTACGTGCGGGTCTATGTCCGCCGCCTCCGGGCCAAGCTGGAGAGCGAAGGCGGGGCGCCGCTGATTCTCACCCAGCCCAGGGCCGGATACCGGATCGCGGCGGAATGAGATGGTATCGGCGCACCGGCGCGTACCCTTTGACCTGCGGTTTTTCTGTTTATAAAATATTCATGCTGTTACGACGATGTTAACGACGATGTTTACCCGAATCCCTCTAGTCTTTCCCCGGAGCACATTTGAGGTCCGGCGGCGATAGGTCATGCGGGCCACCTACCCGTATCGATTCGTCCCGCCCGCAAACGAGGTGGTCAACTTGCATTCACTCACCAAGGGAGCGGCGCTGACAGCGCTGGCAGGCGGCACGGCGCTGGTCCTGGCAGCCTGCGGCAGCAGCTCGCCGAGTACGAGCAGTTCCAGCAGTTCAAGCCCCAGCAGTTCATCCGTTCCGACGGTCTCGGCGACGTCCTTCACCCGCGACTTCTCGGCGATGGCCACGCTGAAGCCGCTCGCCGCGATGGGCAAGGGCAGCGTTGGCGTCATCCTGCCGGACACCGTGTCGTCCGCCCGCTACGTCGAATTCGACGCGCCCTACCTGACCAAGGCCCTGGAGACGGCTGGCCTCACATCTTCCCAGTTCACTGTGCAGAACGCGCAGGGCAGTGATGCCACGGAGCTGAGTGACGCCCAGGCGGACATCACCAAGGGCGCGACGGTCCTCATCATGGACCCGCTCGACTCCGGCGTCGGCACGTCGATCGAGAAGTACGCCGCCTCCCACGGCGTGGCCGTCATCGACTACGACCGGCTGACCCTGGGCGGCAGCCGCAAGTACTACGTCAGCTTCAACAACGTGTACGTCGGCACGCTGCTGGGCCAGGGCCTGGTCAGCTGCGTCGCCGCCTGGCACGTCGCGAAGCCGAACGTGCTGGTCATGTACGGCGCGCCGACCGACAACAACGCCACCCTGTTCGCGCAGGGCTACACCGCCGTCATGAAGCCGTACTTCTCCTCCGGCAAGTGGGTCCAGGTCGGCAAGGCCGCCGGAACCTGGGACCCGCCCACGGCCGAAGCCGAGTTCCAGGGCCAGTACACCGCGCACAAGAACATCAACGCGCTGCTCGCCCCGAACGACGAGAACGCGGCCCCGATCATCCACTACCTGCAGACGCAGGGAATCAAGGCCAAGACGTTCCCGGTCACCGGCCAGGACGCGACCCTGATCGGCCTGCAGAACATCCTGTCCGGTTACCAGTGCGGCACCGTCTACAAGCCGATCTACCTGGAGGCTCAGGCGGCCGCGGCGCTGGCCATGTACGCCAGGGCAGGCAAGACACCGCCGCCGGCGCTGGTCAACGGCAGCGTCATGGACACCACGGCCAAGGTCAGCGTTCCGTCGGTGCTGCTGAAGCCGGAGTGGGTGACCCCGTCGAACATGAACTCGACGGTCATCGCTGACAACTTCGTTCCGGCTTCGCAGCTGTGCACCGGCGCGTACAAGGCCGAATGCACCGCGGCAGGGATCATGGGGTGATCATGAGCGCTCGATCCAGAGCCGGGTTCCGGCAGTGGTGACAGCAGGCGCTGGCGATGGCGCCCGGCCCGCATCAGCGGGCCGGGCGCCATCCGGCGCCACATCGGCTGGCCCGCAGTCCGCGGGCCAGGGGGATGCTCCGCTGCTCCGGCTGCAAGGGATAGGCAAGAACTTCGGCCCGGTGCAGGCCCTGATGGATATCAATCTCGACATTCCCGAGGGCGCCGTCACCGCCCTGGTGGGCGACAACGGCGCGGGCAAGTCCACTCTCATCAAGACCATCTCGGGCATCTGGGAGCCCAGTCACGGCCAGCTCCTGTGGAACGGCAAGCAGGTGCACCTGCACGGGCCCAAGGACGCGACCGATCTGGGCATCGCGACGGTCTACCAGGACCTCGCGCTGTGCGACAACCTGGACATCGTGCAGAACATGATGCTCGGGCACGAGATGCGGCGGCGCGGATTGCTCGACGAGGTCAGCATGGAGCTGGCCGCGAAGCAGACCCTCGCCGACCTGCGGGTTATGACTGTCCGCTCGATCAGGCAGCCGGTCGGCTCGCTGTCCGGCGGCCAGCGCCAGTCGGTTGCCGTGGCCAAGGCGGTCATGCTGGATGCCAGGCTCGTGGTCATGGACGAGCCGACAGCGGCGCTGGGCGTGACCCAGACCGAGCTCGTCCTTGATCTCATCGGCAGGCTGAGGAGCCGCGGGCACGCGGTCATCGTGATCTCGCACAACCTGACGGAGGTCTTCCAGGTTGCCGACCGGATCGCGGTGCTCTATCTGGGCCGGCTGGCCGCGGCGGGACCCGCGTCTGATTTCGATACCCAGTCCGTCGTGGAACTCATGACCACTGGCACATCCGCGAAGGTCGCCGGGAACGGCAGCGCGGCGGAGGCCGCGTGGGCACGCGGCCGCGGCAGCGGCACGGAAGGCTGAACATGTCACCGACAGACAGCGGCGCGGAGCAGGGCCTGGTCGACCCGGTAGCGGTGGCCGACCAGCCTGCCAGCGAGGAGATCGCCCAGGAGGCAGCCCGGGCCGGAGCGCCGGAGCTGATCGCCAATTCGATCGGCGAGTACGCTCGCATCTGGCTCAAGCGGGTCAGGAGCGGCGAGAGCGGCGCGCTGCCCATCATCGTCGGCCTGGTCGCCATCGTGATCTTCTTCCAGGCCAAGAACTCGCTGTTCCTGTCCGCGGGCAACCTGGTCAACCTGATGGTGCAGGGCGCGCCGTTCGTCCTGCTGGGCATGGCCGAGGTCTTCGTCCTGCTGCTGGGCGAGATTGACCTGTCCGTGGGCTACAACGCGGGGATCGGGGCCGTTGCCACGCTCTGGGCCGTCTATACGCTGCCCTGGTGGGTCGCCGTCCTGATCGGGCTCGCGTCCACCGCGTTCATCGGCCTGGTCATGGGAACGATCATCACCCGGCTGGGGCTGCCGTCCTTCGTGGTCACGCTGGCCGGCCTGCTCGGCCTGGAGGGCCTGATGATCATCATGGTCGCCCACACCGGGCATGGTGCGGGCGGCTCGATCCAGAACCCGAGCAACGTCCTGTACGACCTGACCGCCGGGAACCTGAGCCCGGCGGCCGGGTGGATCGTGATGATCGTCCTGGTCGCGCTGGCCGGCTCTTTCATGATCATGCGCGACCGTCGCAGGCGCGCGGCCGGCCTGGTGGCTCCGCCGCTCGGCGTCACGCTGCTGAAGGTCGCGGTCATGGCGGTCGCCGGCGTCATCGTGGTGCTCATCGGCAACGCCAACCGCGGCGTCACCGTGGTGCTGCGCGGGGTGCCCTGGGTCGTCCTCATCGTGCTCGGTGTTCTCGTGCTGTATACGGTGCTGACCGGGCGGACCCGCTTCGGGCGCTATATCTACGCGATCGGCGGCAACGCCGAGGCCGCCCGCAGGGCTGGCGTCAACCTCGCGGTGGTCCGGACGCTGGCGTTCACGCTCTGCGGCCTGACGGCCGGAATCGGCGGCATCGTCTACATGTCCTACACCAACTCCATCGGCACGGACCTGAACGGCGGCCAGCTCGTGCTGTTCGCCGTGGCCGCGGCCGTCATCGGCGGCACGAACCTGTTCGGTGGCCGGGGCAGGATGCTGCACGCGCTACTCGGCGGGCTCGTCGTCGCGACGATTTACAACGGCCTCTACCTGATCGGGCTGAGCGCAGCTGACACCGACATTGTCACCGCGATCGTGCTGCTCGCGGCGGTGACCGTGGACACCGTGGCCAGGCGGCGCAGCTCCGCCAGCTAGCCGGGCGCCGGTGCCCGGTCAGGCGGTCGGGCACCGGCACCAGCCGGACCTTTTCGCCCCTGGTCTCGCTGTCCGAGCGGAATAGCCGCTATGGCACACTGGTTGGGACGAGCAAAGCGTGCTCCGGGGTCGGTGAAATTCCGAACCGGCGGTGATAGTCCGCGACCCGGCCGAATCCATCGGCCGGCTGAGCCGGTGAAATTCCGGCGCCGACGGTCAGAGTCCGGATGGGAGGCAGCACGCGCACGGCAGGCCTGAGCAGGGCCGGTAGCCGTGCACGCGCATTCCGCGCACCCCCCGGAGCCTGCAGGAGGCTAGCAGCTCCGGAGGAGGAGTCGGTGTTTACCGGAATCGTGGAAGAGCTCGGTGAGGTCGTCGCCCTGCACCTGAACGGCAGCTCAGGCCGGCTCACCGTGCGGGGGCCGCTGGTGACCGCTGGTGCGTCCCGCGGCGATTCGATAGCGATCAACGGCGTCTGCCTGACGGTTACCGAGCTCGCTGACGGCCAGTTCAGCGCGGACGTCATGGGAGAGACCCTGGCCCGGTCCAGTCTCGGATCGCTGCTGCCCGGAGCCGGAGTCAACCTGGAGCGGCCGCTGCGGCTAGCTGACCGGCTGGGCGGTCACATGGTCCAGGGCCATGTCGACGGGACCGGCACCATCATCGAGCGGCGGCCAGCTGGCGACTGGGAAGTCGTGCGCATCTCGGTGCCGCCGGAGCTTGCTCGTTACGTGGTGCATAAGGGATCAGTCGCCGTCGACGGGATCAGCCTGACCGTCTCGGCGACCTCCGGCGCCGGGCGGAACGAGGGCGGCGGTCCGGCCTGGATCGAGGTCAGCCTCATCCCGGAGACGCTGGCGCGCACCACCCTGGGCCGGAAAGAGGCCGGTGAGGTCGTCAACCTGGAGGTTGACATGATCGCCAAGTACGTGGAGCGGCTGATCGTGGCAGGAGGGCGGCCGGCATGACTCGCGAGCCATCCGACGGCGGCGCCGCGGGCGGGGTCGTTCTCGATGACGTGCGGCGGGCCATAGCCGATATCGCCGCAGGCAAGGCCGTGGTCGTGGTCGATGACGCCGACCGGGAGAACGAGGGCGACATCATCTTCGCCGCCAGCAAGGCCACGCCCGCGCTGGTCGCGTTCATGGTCCGGCACACCAGCGGCGTCGTCTGCGTGCCGATGCCCGGCGCGGAGCTGGACCGGCTGCAGCTGCCGCTGATGACCGCGCAGAACAGGGAGCGGATGCGGACGGCCTACACGGTCAGCGTGGACGCGCGTGACGGCGTCAGCACCGGGATCTCGGCCGCTGACCGGGCCAAGACCATCCGTACCCTGGTGGACTCGGCGACTGAGCCCTACGAGCTAGTCCGGCCCGGCCATGTGTTCCCGCTCCGGTACACCGAGGGCGGGGTGCTGCGCCGGCCCGGCCACACCGAGGCCGCCGTCGACCTGGCCCGGCTGGCCGGCCTGCCGCCTGCCGGCGTGGTGGCCGAGGTGGTCAACGATGACGGGACGATGGCCAGGCTGCCCGCGCTGCGCGCCTTCGCCGACGAGCACGGCTTGGCGCTGATCTCGATTGCCCAGCTGATCGGGCACCGCCGGCATGCCGAGCGCATGGTCAGCCGGGTCGTGGAGACCAGGGTGCCGAATGAGTTCGGCACCTGGCGGGCCGTCGGCTACCTCAGCAAGCTTGACGGCACTGAGCACCTGGCCCTGGTACTCGGCGACCTGACTGCTCCCGGCCGTGACGTGCTCGTCCGGATGCACTCGGAGTGCCTGACCGGGGATGTATTCGGCTCGCAGCGCTGCGACTGCGGGGAGCAGCTGGACGCCGCGATGGCGGCGATCGCGGCCGAGGGCCGCGGCATCGTGCTGTACCTGCGCGGGCACGAGGGCCGCGGCATCGGGCTGCTGAGCAAGCTGCGGGCCTATCAGCTGCAAGACGGCGGCGCCGATACCGTGGACGCGAACCTGGGCCTCGGGCTGCCCGTCGATGCGCGCGACTATTCCACCGGCGCGCAGATCATCGCCGACCTGGGCGTGCGCTCGCTCCGGCTGCTGACCAACAACCTGGCCAAGGTGCGCGGCCTGGCCGGATTCGGGCTGGAAGTGACGGGCCGGGTCCCGTTGCCGGTGACGCCCACGGCGGCCAACCTGCGCTACCTGACGGCCAAGCGGGATCGGCTCGGCCACCAGCTTGATCACCTTCCGGTCAGCATCACCCCGGCCAATGGCTCGGGGCCGGCCCGCGGAGCTAACCCGGCCGCCAGCACCGGCGCATCAGCGGCCGGCACACCGGCGGCCGGGCAGGCCGGCCCGGACACGGTGGGAGGCATCAGCCCGGCCCCCGCGGCAGCCTGCCAGTGAGCGGTCAGGGCCGTCCGCCCGGCCGGCTGGTCGCCGCCAGCGGTCTGACGCTGGCCATCGCGGCCACCCGCTGGCACTCCGAGATCACCGACTCGCTGGTGCGGCGGGCGCTGGCGGCAGCGGACAGCTGCGGCGTGACCGACCCGGTGGTGGTCCGGGTGCCCGGCGCGGTCGAGCTGCCGGTCGTCGCCGCGGAACTGGCCCGCCGGCATGACGCGGTGGCCTGCCTGGGTGCGGTGATCCGCGGTGGTACCCCGCATTTCGAGTATGTCTGCGACGCCGTGACCTACGGGCTTTCGCGGGTGGCGCTCGATGCCGGCACGCCGGTGGGAAACGGGGTCCTGACCTGCGACACCCTGGACCAGGCACGGGATCGCTGCGGCGGCGAGTCCAGCAGCGAGGACAAGGGCTGGGATGCTGTCGTGGCCGCGCTGGAGACTGCCCTGGTGCTGAGATCGCTGCGCGGCGCGGCGGCCGGAGGCGACGGATCGCCGCGTGCGCATGACGGGCCGGCGCACGGAAAGCTATAGCGTATGGGATTCGCAGGCAGCCAGCTGGTCAGCAAGAGCGTCGGCGTCCTGGCCGACGGACGCGAGATCATCTACTTCGATGAGTCGCCCGGGTCGGCCAGGGACCAGATCCGGGATACCAGGGACCTGGCCGCCCGCCCGTCCGGAGCGCCCGGCGGCGATGAGCACGATGCGGAGCTCCGCTGGGATCCGCTGGTCGGCGAGTGGGTGGTGCTAGCCGCCCGGCGCCAGGACCGGACGTTCCTCCCGCCGGCCGATCTCTGTCCGCTGTGCCCGTCGCGGCCGGGACGGGCCACCGAGATACCGGCGGCCGACTACGACGTCGTGGTCTTCGAGAACCGGTTCCCCTCGCTGCACGGTGTCGGCGCAGCGGCCCGTGCGGATGCCCGTGCGGATGCCGGTGCCGGGGCGGGTCAGCTGGGCGCGCATCGGCCGCCCCTGGGCCGCTGTGAGGTGGTCTGCTTCACCTCCGATCACGAGGCCTCGTTCGCTGCCCTGACGCCGCAGCGGGTGCGCACTGTCGTGGAGGCCTGGGCGGATCGCTCGGCCGCGCTCGGCTCGATGCCCGGCATTGCCCAGGTGTACTGCTTCGAGAACCGGGGCGAGGAGATCGGCGTTACCCTGCACCATCCGCACGGGCAGGTGTACGCGTTCCCCTTCGTGACCCCGCGGACGGCCCGGATGCTGGAGCGGGCCGGCGCTTACCGCGGCGGCGGCCGGCGCAACCTGTTCGATGACGTCGTGGCCTGGGAGCTGGCCGAGGGCACCCGGCTGGTGGCGCGCAACGAGCACTGGATGGCCTTCGTGCCCGCGGCGGCGCGCTGGCCGTTCGAGGTCATGATCTATCCCGCGGCTCGGGTGCCTGACCTGCCCTCGCTCGGCGAGCAGCCGCGCGCGGCCTTCGGCGAGCTATACCTGGATGTGCTCCGCCGCCTGGACGGCCTGTTCGGTGTGCGCATGCCCTATGTCGCCGCGTGGCATCAGGCCCCGGTGGCAGACGCCGCCGCCCGCGCGGAGTTCGCACTGCATCTGCAGGTGATGGCCGTCCGCCGCGCCCCCGGCAAGCTTAAGTTCCTGGCCGGGACCGAGTCCGGGATGGGCGTCTGGATCAGCGACGTAACGCCGGAGGCAGCGGCTGGCCGGCTGCGCGATGCCGGGTGATCGACCTGGCGCCCGTCGCGGCCTGGTTCGGCGAGTGCTATGGCCGTGATCCGCAGTGCGTCTGGCAGGCGCCTGGCCGGGCCAACCTCATCGGCGAGCACACCGACTACAACGACGGCCTGGTGCTGCCGTTCGCGCTGCAGCGCGGCACGGTGGCGGCAGCCTCGCGCCGCGCTGGCGACCTGCTGGAGCTTCGCTCACGCCAGAGCAGGGGTCCTGTTGCTGCGGTCCGTATTGGCGAGCTCGAGCCCGGCGCGGTGACCGGCTGGGCAGCGTACCCGGCCGGGGTCGCCTGGGCGCTGCGGGAAGCGGGGTACCGCGTCAGCGGTGCCAGCGTGGCCATCGACTCCGACCTGCCGCAGGGAGCGGGCCTGTCATCCTCCGCGGCGCTGTCATGCGCCGCGGTGCTGGCCTGCGCCTGCCTGTCCGGACTCAGCATCCCGCGGCCCGCGCTGGCTGAGCTGGCCCGGCGGGCGGAGAACGACTTCGTCGGCATGCCCTGCGGGATCATGGATCAGAGCGCTTCCTTGCTCTGCCAGGCCGGTCATGCCCTGCTGCTGGACTGCCGCAGCGGTACCTGCAGCCAGGTGCCGCTCGCGCTGGCGGATTCCGGTGCCGCACTGATGATCATCGACACCCGGGCCAGCCACGAGCTCACGGACGGGGAGTACGCGGCCAGGCGCGAGGAGTGCGCGGCCGCGGCCCGCGCGCTCGGCGTCTCCTCGCTACGAGACCTCACCGATGACTCTCAGCTGGCCGGTCAGCTTTCCGACCCCGTCCTGCGCCGCCGGGCCCGGCACGTGCTGACCGAGAACCGGCGCGTCGAGGACACGGTCCGGCTGCTGCGCGACGGCGATGTCAGCGCGGTCGGCTCGCTCATCAGCGAGTCGCACCGGTCACTGCGCGATGACTTCGAGGTCTCCTGGCCCGAGGCCGACCAGGCAGTGCAAGCGGCGGAGTCGGCCGGTGCGCTCGGCGCCAGGATGATGGGCGGCGGGTTCGGCGGGTCGGTGCTGGCACTGGTGCCCGGGGACCGCGCCGCACTGGTTCGCGACGCCGTCGCTGCGGCCTTCGCTGGCCGCGGCTGGGGCCAGCCGGAGTTCCTGGACGCCACGCCTTCGGATGGCGCCCGCCGGATCGGCTGAGGCATCACCCGGCACCGCCGCTGAGCACCCGGCTGCCGCCGGCCAGGAAGAACCTGCTTCCGCAGGCCGAAGAACCGCGAGACTGTCACCGTACTCTGCTATTATCGAGCACATATTCGAGAGTGTTGGCGCACCGGGGCCGTTGACGAGATGACGGTTATCAGGTTGTAGCGCTCCGCGAGGAGTCTCCCGCCCCGGCCAGCGGCCCCTCCAGTTCCTGCCAGAACGCCCGCTACGCATAGCTGCGTCACCGCCCTAGGTAAACCCATGCCCGGGGTAAACGACGACCCCGCTCCGCTCCATCGCCCTGCCGTAGCGGTCCTGCTACTGCGCCTGTCCGCTGCTTCCTGCAGGACGCGCAGCTGGCCGGGCCGCCGTCCTCGCTGGAGGTGATCCGCTGATGTGCTCGCCTGATTCAGTCACTAGCTCGGGTGACGCGGTGGCGGCGGTCGAGGCCGGGCTGGGGTGGCTGGCAGCCGTGGACGCGACCGGCCTGACCGCTGATGAGCAGGCCGGGTGCCTGCAGGCGTTAGAACGGGCCGAGTCGCGGCTCACCGCCGCCCGCGCCAGCGTGCTCGCCGCGTTCACCGCCACGCGTGCCTTCGAGGCCGATGGGCAGGGCGGCCCGAGGTCCTGGCTGCGGTTCAGGACCCGCATCACCCGCGGCGCGGCGGCCGGGGCGGCCGCCTGGATGCGCCGGCTGGCCGCCCATCCCGCTGTCGCTGATGCGCTCGCCGCCGCGGCTCTCTCGGGGTCCTGGGCCCGGCACGTCTGCGAGTGGACGGACCTGCTGCCGGAGGCGAGCCGGGCGGATGCCGATCGGATTCTGCTGGCCGCGGCGGCGAGCGGGGCAGAGCTGGCCGACCTGGCCGCCCTGGCCGAGGAGATTCGCCTGCGGTGCGCTGAGCCTGATAACGACAGCGATGACGACGGGTTCGGTGACCGTTACCTGCGGCTGGACCGGCACTACCGCGGCGCGGGCAAACTCGACGCCGACCTGACCCCGCAGTGCGCCACCGCCCTGCAGGCCGTCTTGGACGCCCTCGGCAAGAAGCAGGGCGCGGAGGACACGCGGACCCGCCGCCAGCGCGACCATGACGCGCTCGAGGAAGCGTGCCGCCGGCTGATCGGCGTGGGCACCCTCCCCGACCGGGCCGGCCAGCCCACCCAGATCCTGCTCCACATGAGCCTCGATCAGCTCCGCGGCGCGGGCGGCAGCGGCGCCGCGGGCGCCGAGGCCGCGTGGGCGGCCGCGCAAGGCGGCGCGTCCGCGCCCGCGCCGCCGGGTGCGGACTGCGATGCCGCGATCGTCCCGGTAGTCAGCGGCCATGTCGATCCGGACGTGCTGGACTCTCTCGCCGCCGCGCTGCTCGCCCGCCGCGATGCCCCCGATCGTGACGCCGAAGGCCGTGACCCCGACCGTGGTGACCCGGACCGTGACGCCCCTGGTGGCGGCGCACGCGGCGGTGACCCGGGCCGCGGTGACCTCGGCGGCCGGGATGATCGTGCTGCGGCGCGGCAGGAGCGGCTGGACCGGGCGGTGCGGCAGCTGATCCTCCGGCACGCCGCCAGCCTGATGTCCGGGCCCGGCGGCCTGGCTGCCTACCTGCGCACCGGGCTCGCGGACCGGCTGACAGGCTCGGTGCCGCTGCCGCTGGACATCGGCGCGGTCACTGACACCATCCCGGTGCACCTGCGCCGGGCCGTCACCAGCCGCGACCGCCGCTGCCGGTTCCCCGGCTGCGACCAGCCCCCGGCCGCCTGCCAGCCACACCACATCACCCCTCGCTGCGAGGGCGGCCCGACCAGCCTGGCCAACCTGATCCTGATGTGCAGCTTCCACCACCTGATCGCGATCCACCGATGGGGATGGGCCATCGCCCTGCACCCCGACGGCACCCTCACCGCCACCAGCCCCGACCACCAGCGCACCCTGCACGACCACGGACCACCCGCCCACGCTGCCTGAGCGGGAGGTAGCCAGAAGCAGCGAGCCGGCTGGCCGGCGCGAGCATGCTGGGCTGGGGCTAGCCGCGTGACCAGGCGCGGACCGGGCCCTTAGCGGCCAGCCGCACGACTGAGCCGGGCGGCAGCTGCGGTCCGCCGCTGGTCCGCACGATGATCGGGGCCGCGGCCGGGTCGTGCTCCGGCTGAACCCGCAGCACGGCGTCGTGGCCGTAGTACTCACAGGCGACGATCCGGGCGGCCAGGACCGCGCCGGCCCCATCGCGGGCCGCGCCGCCGTCAGCCGGGCCGCGAGCCGGCGCCTCGTCGCAGAGCACCAGCTGCTCGGGCCGGACCAGCACGGTCACCGGGCCGGGCGAGGGGACGGCCGGCTCGAGCGGCAGCCTGCCGAACATGGTGTCGACGCCGCCGCCGTCGCAGATCCCGTCGATCAGGTTCGCGTCGCCGATGAAACGGGCGACGTCCGCGTCGGCCGGGCACGCATACAGCTCCTGCGGCGCCGCGCACTGGGCGATCCTGCCGTCCCTGAGCACTGCCACCCGGTCGGCCATCGAGAGCGCCTCGTCCTGGTCGTGCGTGACCAGGACCGCGGTGGCGCCGGACGCGCGGAAGATCTCCCGGACATCCGCCCGCACGCTGGCCCGCAGATGCGCGTCCAGGGAAGCGAAGGGCTCGTCCAGCAGGACGACCGTCGGCTGAATGGCCAGCGCCCTGGCCAGGGCGACGCGCTGCTGCTGCCCGCCGGACAGCTGGTGCGGGTACCGCCTGCCCAGGCCAGCCAGGCCGACCGACTCCAGCAGCGCCTCGGTCCCGGGCCCGCGGCGCTCCCGGGCGGGCAGCCCGAAGCTGACGTTGGCGGCCACGTTGAGGTGCGGGAACAGGCTGCCCTCTTGCGGCACGTAGCCGATCCGCCTGCGCTCAGGCGGCACGAAGGCACCCGGGCCGTCGGCCACGGTGGCACCAATCCGCACCGTCCCCGAGTCGGCATGCTCGAACCCCGCGAGCACCCGCAGCAGCGTGGTCTTGCCGCTGCCGGAAGGGCCGAGGATGGCCGTCAGCGAGCCGGCCGGCACGTCCAGGTCCACGCCCGTCAGCACCGGATGGTCACCGAACGCCTTATGCACGCCGGTCACGGCCAGCTGAGTCATGCTGTCATCCTTGCTCGTGCGCTGAGCGGTCAAAGAACCGGCCGAGCACGTAACTCGGCACCGCCGCGACCGCGATCATCACCAGCGCGAACGGCGCCGCCTGTCCGTACGACGAGTTCGTCTCGTACTGCCAGAACTGCGTGGCCAGCGTCTGCACGCCGGTCGGCACGAGCAGCAGGGTAGCGGTGAGCTCGGTGATAACCGACAGGAACACCAGGCAGAACGCTGCCGCCAGGCCCGGTCCCGCCAGTCGCAGCGTCACCCGGCGCAGGGTAGCCAGCTTCCGCTGGCCGAGCGAGCGGGACATCTCATCCAGGCTGGCCGGCGCTCGGGCCACCGCTGCCTTGACGCCGACCAGCGCCAGCGGGAAGAACATGATCGCGTAGCAGATCACCAGCAGCGGTGCGGTCTGGTAGCCGGTCCCGGCCAGGTACCGCTCGGTGAAGAAGGTCAGCGCGAGCGCGATCACCACGCCGGGCATGGCGAGCACCAGGTAGGTGCTGCGCTCCAGGAAATGCCGGGCGCGGCCGGAGTACCGGATCGCCAGCAGCGCTACCGGCAGCGCCAGCAGCGTGTCCAGCGCCCCGGCCGCGGCGCCGTAGACGGCCGTATGCCAGGCGGCGTCGAGCATGGACACGCTCGTCGCGCTGGTGACCGACGGGACCCCGCCCTCGAAGATCCAGTAGATGCTCGCGGCCACGGGCAGGCCGAGCGCCAGCAGGACGAGCAGCGTCAGGCTGGCCAGCGCGGGGATCGCTGTGGCGCCGAGCCGGTGCGGCGGGGTAACCCGCTGCGCCATCGCGCCCACCCTGACGGCCCGGCCGCGGCCGCGCAGCATTCCCTCGCCGCCGAGCACGAGCAGGCTCAGCACGACGAGCACCAGCGAGAGCGCGCAGGCGGCAGTGGTGCTGAAGGCCGAGTTGAACTCGGTGAAGATTTCCGTGGTGAAGGTCTGGTAACCGAGGATCTCGAAGGCCCCGTACTCGGCCAGCAGGACCAGCGCGACAAGCAGGCAGCCGCCGAGGATGGCGCCGCGAGCCTGGCCGAGGGTGATCCGGGCAAAGGTGCGCAGCCGGCTCGTGCCCAGGCTGCGGGCGACCTCCTCCTGAGCCGGGTCGGCCGCGCGCAGGCTGGCCGCCACCGGCAGGTAGACCAGCGGGTACACGGCAAGGGTCATGACCAGCACGGCGCCCCGAAAGCCGTGTACCCAGCCCCACAGTGACTCCCAGCCGAAGCTCACCACGAAGTCGGGGATGGCCAGCGGCACCACGACCAGTACTGCCCAGATCCGCCGTCCCGGCAGGTTCGTCCGCTCGATCAGCCATGCGGCCCCGGTGCCGATGATCGCGCACAGGACCGTCACCACGACGGTCAGCCGGACCGTGTTCCAGAGCAGGGTGGCGGTCAGCGGCCGGAAGATGAGCGAGATCACCGTCGACAGGCCCGCCTGGCTGGCCTCGATCAGCAGGAAGACCAGGGGCAGCGCGAGCCCGGCCGCGATCAGTGAGCTGACGGCGAGCAGCCCGCCCGGCCGCCGGGCCCGGCGTGCGCGGACCGGGCTAGCCCGGGGTGGCTCGACGCTGGGCCGTGGCGGTACTCCGGTCACATCCTGGCGAGTCACCATCTGCCTGATCCCGATCTTGCCGCAGCGCCGCCCGGCGGCTCAAGACGGCAGTTCATAGCAGCCCGGCGGCGCGCATCAGCGCGATAGCGGTCGAGCCGTCGCCCAGTTCGCCGATCGTGATCGGGTACGGCTGCAGCTGGCTGAACGGCGTTTCCGGCGCCAGCGTCGTGACGCCCGAGGCGAGCGGGTACTCGAAGCTGATCGACTTCGCCGGGCTGGCCAGGATCTCCTGGCCCTGCTTGCTGACCAGGAACGCCACGAACCGCTGGGCGGCGGCCTGATGCCTGCTGGACTTCAGCACCGCGGCACCGGAGACATCGACCACGTAGCCGGGATCACCGGTGGTGAAGTAGGTGATCTTCGAGTGCATGTTGCCCGCGCCGATCTCCGCGCGCATCCGGTACCAGTAGTACTGATTGATGATCCCGAACGCCACAGAGCCCCGGTTCACCTCATCCGCGATCGTCTCGTTGTCGGCGTAGACATGGTTGCCGTTGGCTGCGTTGGCCTTGATCGCGTTCAGCCAGCTGACCGTGGCGGCGCGGCCGTAGGCGCGGTCGTAGGCAGTCACGATGGGCTGGAAGTCGGTCTCCTGCGGGGCGAGCGCGAGCTTGCCGCTGTATTTCGGATCGGCTAGCTGGCTGACCCGAGTGGGCAGCTGAGTCGCTGAGATGAGTCCCGGGTTATAGATGATGACGCTGACCCGCGCCGAGACGCCCACCCAGTCGCCCTGCGGTGAGTTGTACCTGGCCGGGGTTCTCGCCAGCGTCGACGGGTCGATGGCCGCCAGCAGGCCCTTGCTCTGCAGGCTCTCCAGCGGCGGGGAGTTCTCGGTGTAGAAGACGTCGGCGGGGGAGTGGGAGCCCTCGGCGGTGATCTGGCCCGCCAGCGTGTCCTCGTCGTCGCTGCGGACCAGCACGGTAATGCCGGTCTGCTTCTCGAACGCCGAGATCAGGGTCTCGGCCGTCTGCACGTGCTGGCCGTTATAGAGCGTGATCGTCGACTCCCCCGATGATGAGCCGCAGGCCGCCAGGGCGGCGCAGGCCGCGGCAGCCGCCACGACGGCAGCGCCCCAGCGCCTCACGCGGCAGCTCCCGGGCAGATCGCGTCCAGCTTCCTGCTGGCCGCGGCCACCAGCGCGGGCGATGAGGAGCAGGCGCTCAGGGCCAGGACCGGAGTGAGCGCTGCGGCTACCGCCATCGCGCGCTGGGATCGACTCGTCATATATCCGTTTCCTCGGGCAGCACCGCCGCCGCCTGCCAGCTTAGGCTTACCTTGCCTGAAGTAACTTAGGCTAACCTAACAAAAACGGCCGGGTGTGCCGAGCTGGCCCCGCAGCACGCCGGATCGGCCGCGCTGCCGCCGCGAAGCTGGTCATCGCTGACTCGGCCGTCGGCCACGTACTCTATCCGGTAGAGATCGAGACGCCTGAGGTGACCAGTATTGCGTGACATCCTGGATTCGATCACGAAGTGGTGGGAGGCGGGGGAGGCCTTCGGCCTGGCGACGGTGGTCAGCACGTTCCGCAGCGCGCCGCGAGAACCGGGCGCGGCGCTGGCCGTCTCGGCGGCCGGCGAGGTCGTCGGGAGCGTGTCCGGCGGGTGCGTCGAGGGCGCCCTCTACGAGCTGGCCACCCGGGTCGCCGGCACCGGGCAGCCGGTGCTGCAGCGGTACGGGATCAGCGACGACGATGCGTTCGCGGTCGGCCTCACCTGCGGCGGCATCATCGATATCTTCGTGCAGCCGGTCAGCCGCGAGCAATACGGGGAACTCGGCGAGCTGGCGGCAGCAGTCCGCTCCGGCAGCCCTGTCGCGGTCGCGACCGTGATCTCCGGTCCCGGCCAGGTCGGCGCGCGGCGGGTGATCTGGGGCGCTGACGACGCGGCGGCGGCCGGCGCCGCCCCGCCCGGCTCTGGCTCGCTCGGATCGGGCGACCGGCTCGACCAGGCCGTCGACGACGATGCGCGCGGGATGCTGGCCCAGGGCCTGACCGGGGTCCGCCGGTACGGGCCGGAGGGCGAGCGCCGCCGGGATGAGCTGGCCGTATTCGTGCAGTCCTTCGCCCCGCCGCCGCAGCTGCTGGTCTTCGGCGCCATCGACTTCGCCGCGGCCGTGGCCAAGGCCGGCAAGTTCCTCGGCTACCGGGTGACCGTCTGCGACGCCCGGCCGGTGTTCGCCACCGGCTCACGGTTCCCCGACGCCGATGAGGTGGTAACCGACTGGCCGCACCGGTACCTGTCCGGCATCAGCACCGACGACCGTACCGTCATCTGCGTGCTGACCCACGATCCCAAGTTCGACGTGCCGCTGCTGCAGGTGGCCCTGCGCCGTCCGGCCGCCTACATCGGCGCAATGGGCAGCCGGCGGACGCACGAGGACAGGCTGGCGCGGCTGCGTGACGTGGGCATGACCGAGGCCGAGCTGGCCAGGTTGCGCTCGCCGATCGGGCTGGACCTGGGCGCCCGCACGCCGGAGGAGACCGCCGTGGCCATCGCCGCCGAGCTGATCCAGCTGCGCTGGGGCGGCTCGGGCCGCCCGCTGACCGCGACGACGGGCCGGATTCACCATGAGCGGATGACGGACGGTGCAGCTCGCTAGCCTGAGCACGTGTCCGGTCATGTCGCGGGAATCCTGCTGGCCGCGGGCGAGGGCAGCAGGCTCGGCCAGCCCAAGGCGCTGATCGAGGTCGGCGGCGCGCAGCTGGCGGCGCGCGGTGCCAGGCTGCTGCACGACGGGGGCGCCGCGCCCGTCATCGTGGTGACCGGCGCAACCGCCGTTGACCTGACCGGTGTCATCGTCGTGCATAACCCGCACTGGCGCGACGGCATGGGCTCCTCGCTGGCCGCCGGGCTGGCCAGCGTCCCCGGCACCTGCCCGGCCGCGGTGATCGCCCTGGTCGACCAGCCGCTAGTCGGGGCGGAATCGGTGCGCAGGCTGATCGCCGCGCACCTGTCCGGCGCCAGCGTGGCCGTGGCCGCCTACCACGGGCAGCCGCGTAACCCGGTCCTGATCGGCCGTGAGCACTGGGCCGAGGTCACGGCCCGGGCCGCCGGAGACGCCGGGGCCCGGCTGTTCCTGCGCGCCCATCCCGAGCTGGTAACCCTGGTGGAATGCGGCGACACCGGCCGCCCCGACGATATCGACACGCGCGCCGACCTGAAGCGGATCGGGCGCCTCATGCGGAGTGCGGATTCCGTTCCGGATCAGGATTGAAGGACCTGGATCCCCCAGCTGCGGGCGGAGCTGGCGCCCGGCTCCAGCGTGATCAGGTCGGTGCCGGTCACGAAGGCGTTCGCCGGGCAGGTCATCGGCTCGATGGCGAGCGCTCGCCGGCGCTGCGCGCCGAGCCCGTCGCCGGTGAAGACCTGCAGCCAGTCGTAGCCGCGGCCGGCCCAGAACCCGAGCGTCCGCTGCGGCCCCGCCAGCCTGACCCAGGCCCGGCCGTCTGAGTTCCTGGCCAGACCGGTGAAGGCATCGTCCATGCCGGTGCCGGCGATCCGGCGCGGCTGGCGGAAGTCGAAGGGCGTCGTGCCGATGTCCCGCGAGGGCCCCGCCGGGATGCCCCGGCTGTCGGCCGGCAGCCAGCGTGCCGCCGGCAGCTGGAGCTCGCAGTCGTCAATCAGCGGCGGGCCGGCGGACAGGTAGGGGTGCGAGCCTGTCCCGTACGGCGCCGGCCGCGATCCCGCGTTGACCGCCGTGATGGTGACCTCCAGCCCGGCCGCCGCGCTGACCTGATAGGCGGCCGTGAGCGCCAGGCAGAACGGATAGCCAGGCTGGCCGTGCAGGATGCAGCCGAGCTCGACGCGGTCCGGGGCGTGGCTGGCGGCGTCCCAGCCCGTCCACCGGGTCAGCCCGTGAATGGCGTTGCCATGGGCAGTCTCGTTGATCGGCAGCTGGTGACTGGCACCGGCGAAGTCGTACCTGCCGTGGTCGATCCGGTTCGGCCAGGGGGCCAGCAGCTGGCCTGCGCCAGCCGGCGGCAGCTCGTCGGCCTCGTACTCCACGATGAGCGGCTCGCTGCCGAACCGGAGCCGTCGCAGGCCCGCGCCGAGCTCGGTGATGGTGGCCGCATAGTCCCCCGCGGCGATCTCGTACTGCTGGCCGGTGAGTGGGACCGCCGACTGGTCTGTCTGGCTCATGACCCCATCATGGCGTGCGGCCGGGCCCGAAGTCGCCTGAGACGGATGATGCCGGCGGGGCTGCTTGGGGAGCGGGGGACCTTCAGCCCCGCCGGCACTTGCACGATAGCCGTCACGGCGGGACATCGGAGCGAACTTCACCAACCCCGGGGCTAGTTGTCCGGCTCACGTCAGCCGGCGGCCGCCCGGAATCCGGTCGCCGCCATCCTCGCCTCCGGCGCCGACCATGACCGTCCGGCGCTGGCCTGGCCGCCCCCTGAATGGCGAATGACAATGGCCGCGCATTTACCCGCGCGGCCATTGATAATTGCCTGTTACCGCCGGGCGGCTGCGCGCTAGCTTTCCCCGCGGATAAGCGCATTCCAGGTGAGCGGACCGACGGTACCGTCGGCGGCCAGCCCGTGCCTGCTCTGGAAGTTCCGCACGTCCCCACGGGTGATGCTGCCGAAGTAGCCGGTGACCGGCAGGTTACGGTAGCCGTACCCGTACCGCAGGTTGTGCTGCAGGGCCGCCACCGCTGAGCCGCGGTTGCCGAAGCGCACCTGGATGATGAGCCTGTTCCAGGTGGCCGATCCCACCACCCCGTCCGCCGCCAGTCCCCGCACGTGCTGGAAGTTCCTGACGTCTGCCCTGGTCACCGAGCCGAAGGTGCCGTCCGTGCCGATTCTGTAGCCGCGTGCCCGCAGCAGGTACTGGATCGCGTAGACGCGCTCGCCCCTGGCCCCGTAGCTGACGGTCGGCCAGGAGAGCGCGGCCGGGCTGCTCGCTGACCGGGCTGATGCCGTGGCGGTCGCGGCGCTGGCGGTCCCGGTGGCGACGAGCGCGGGCATCGTCCCGGCCATCGCCAGGCCGGCAACCCCGATGCTGATACGGCGCAAGGAAAGCCTCATGGTCCTGATCCCCCCGTAATATCGCGCTACCGCCGTCGCGGTGCGCTGCTGAGACGGCCGGGCGGCGAGAATGCCTGCTGAACCAGCACGTCTGTAAGCCGAAGCTAATAGGCGCCCGACAGGTGAGTCAACTGGCCGCGCAGCTTCTCTTTCTTACCGGCAAGTCTCATCAACGCTGCTGATATCCGGAGCGCTATTCTTTACCTTTGCCGGGCGGCCGGAGCGACTGCGGCGCTAGCGGCCCCGGTTGCCGATGTAGCTGGCGAAGACCACGACGTCGCCCAGGTAGTGCCCGGTCCGCGGGTCGAACTCCCCGCCGCAGGTGACCAGCCGCAGGGTCGGCCAGTCGGTGAAGCCGTAGACCCGGGATGTGGGAAATTCGGCCTTGAGGTACAAGGCGACGGAATAGACCCCGAAGATAACCGTTCGCCCGTTGTGCAGCCGGACGAGGATCTGGTCGCCCGGGCGGAGATCGCCGAGCCGGTAGAAAATCGCCGGGCCGACGCCCGCCGCGTCCACATGGCCGAAGATGGCAGCTGCCCCTGGCTCACCCGGGGTGGGACCGCCGTCGTACCAGCTGGTGACAAACGGCCTGGTCAGCGGCGGAACGGCGACCGCGCCGTCCCGGCTGAGGCCGAGCGGGATCACGCCGGCCCGCACGCCGATCGCCGGGATCGCGATGCCGACCGGCAGTGACCGGCCCAGCGGATGCGGCCCGCGGCCCGTATCGCCGGCCGGGACGGGCGGCCGGCCAGCCGGGCCGGCTGCGGCCGCCCAGGCTGGCGGAACCGGCGGGGGTGACCAGCGCAGCGTGTCATGACCCGCGAACGCCATGGTGATTCCGGCCGCGATCAGGGTCGCGGCCACGACGTTGAGCCACGAAACCCCGGCCGGGCGGTGCTCAGGCACCCGGCTGTGCCCAGGCCGCTGCCGTAGCGCGCGCATGCCGCGCAGCCGTCTGCATCATGCCCCCGTCAGTGCCGCGTCCAGGTCCCCGCCGATGTCATTCCCGTCGGCTGCCTGGTCACTCGGGCCCAGCGGGTGGCGATGTCATGACCCCGGGCATTCTCCCGGCCCGATGCCCGTCATCCGCCGCGCGGCCAGCCGGTTCCTCGCGGGCCGCGGCCGGGCTAGCTCCGGGGCTAGCTCCGGGGCTAGCTCAGCGCCGCCGGGGGAGCCGCCGGCCCGTCCTTCGGGGCCAGCACCCCGGTGCGGACCGCCTCCGCGGCCAGCACGCCGAAAAGGTAGAAATAAGCGGACTCCTCGTCGCCGAAGACCCGGACGTCACGCCGGAGGCCGCCCGCCGCGCTGAACACCTCGTAGCCGGCCGGCGTCGGCACCAGGCACAGGGCGCCGTCGACTGCCGCGCCGATCGCGTACGCGGACTCGGGGATGGCGGCCAGGGCGGCAAGCTCGGCAAAGATGCACTGGGTGGCCACGGGCTGCGCGCTGCGGCGCCGCCTGGGAGCCGGGGACGCGGGCGCCGGCCGGGCGGCCCGGCTGTCGCGCTCGGCGGCCGCTCTGTGCCGGGCCGCGGCCTCCATGGCCGCCGCCTCCAGGGGCAGCCGGCGCTCCGCGGCCGGCGGCAGCGCGACGCCGGACCTGTCATTCAGGCCGGCCGGGCTGAATCCGGCGGGCAGGGAGCCGGACGGGTCCGCGCCCGGTGCGGAATCACTGAATCCGGCCGGCGGGCAGGTGGCCGGGGCCGGCCCGCTGACCGGTGCGGCAGGTGCCGGCTGCAGGTCCCGGCCGGGCGCTGGCCGACCAGGAAGGCGAGGGTAGTCCGCCCGCTCCTCCACGATGTCGGTCACCTCGTCGCGCGCCGTGACCAGCTCAAAGACGCCGCGGTCCACCTGCCAGTAGCCGAGCTGCGCGGCCAGGTAGCCGTCCTGGCCCAGGTAGCCGAGGTGCAGCCGGTCACCGAGATCGTCGAGGATGATGCAGCGCTCGCCGCGGAACATCCCGGTCGGGCGCGACTCCCAGACAGCCTCGACCTCCTGGATGGGCAGCTGCTTGCGCCAGTGGCCGGTGGCCGGCTCGAAGCCGAGTTCCTCCGGCGGCGGGCAGGCGGCGAACAGCACGACGTCAGCACCGGTCGGCCCGATCCCCGCCTCGTAGGGAGCGCCACGGTATGTCGCCATGAGCCGGTAGCGCATTGCCTAGATCCCCTCCGCCGGAGACAGCCATACCTGCCCGTCGTAGCGGGCGATGAAGTCCGCCTGGCCTGACTGGATCCGGAAGATCTCGGTGCCCACGGGGACCGGCACCGGCTCGGTATAGAACTCGGTGATCGCCAGGACATGCGCCGGCGCGCCCCAGGCGGCCGGGGCTGCCGCCCATTGCATGCTGGCCGCCTGACCGGCTACCTGCAGCGGCTCGGTGCCGACGGTGCGCCAGCGCAGCAGGTAGAGCTGGTCCATGTCGGGCGTGAAGTCGGAGCCCTCGTAACCGAGGCCGCACGCGTCGTAGAATTCGGCGGGATACAGGAATGAGCTGTCGGCCGCCAGGTACACGTAACCCGAGATGATCGACCGGCGGCCAGTCAGGTAGGGCTCGACCAGCCGCGGCGGGATTGCCTTGTGCATGGGCGTTCCCGGCGCTATGGCCGCGAGAGTCCGGTCGACCTGGCGCACGCTGTCCCCTGTGGTCAGAGTCTCCTTTAGTCCCACGAGACTCTCATATCGCAAAAATACGTCCTCAACTGCTTCCGTGTACGTGCTATACCGGCCGCCAGCGTACTCGCGACAGGCCGGCGGGCGTCCGGTGACTGGCCGGCGGTCGGCGCGAGAGCCTGAAAGGGCGGGCGGGCCCGGGCGGGACGGGCGGACTGGGCGGGGCGGGCGCGGACTGGGCGGGGCGGGCGGGGCATAAGGTTGGCCGGTGTCCTTGCTGAGTCCCGAGCCGAGGTTCCGGCATGACGACGGCTCCGCCGACCCGGCAGCGACGGCCGCGCTAGCCGCTTACGCCGCGGGAACCGGCAGCGAGCACGCCGCGCTGTCCGCGCTGGCGGCAGGACGCCTGCTCGTCCCGGTCGTCGCGGCGGTCACGGAGCAGGCGGAGCCCGGCGACCGGGCCGGCCAGGACGGCGCGGCGGCCAGGACGGCCCAGGCGGCGGAGACGGCGGAGACGGCGGAGACGGCCAGGGCGGGCGTGACGGGCGGCGGGGCAGCGGCAGAAAAGTCCAGCGAGATGGC